>SKEF01000041.1_pt1 | contig 124415 bp, 98 predicted proteins | sample 4826691 | NCBI WGS metagenome assembly SKEF01 (sample SAMN11008816, study PRJNA524170) | human gut metagenome | biome: Human fecal sample; material: Feces; isolation source: fecal sample from pouch patient p23, p27 | host: Homo sapiens | place: Israel: Tel-Aviv | collected 2016-08-24
ACATAGAAAACTCCTGTGTATTCGGCAAAACGTAAACTATAGTTTACGTTTATGTTCGGCTCCATTTCAAACTCGGCTGCATGGACGAACGTGCGAAACAGATTCTTGGCAGGCGGGTCGAAGAGACACGCAGAGACCTTGGTATCTCCAAGGTTGATTTTTGTGTGGCGACAGGAATCAGCCGACCCTATCTCGACCGAATCGAAGATGGGACGGCAAATTTCACGCTCAAGGTTCTATTTAAGATCGCGCCCGCGCTCGGCATGACGGTGTCAGAGCTTCTTGAGGGTATCGAATAGGGGATACCCGTCGACAACCGAATTACGCCATCGGGATGCGGTCGTGGTTGACTTGGCTGTAGAACAGGCGCTGGATTTCGGCGGCATCGCGTGACTGGCCGAGTGCCCACATGGTCTTGGCCACGAGCGTCTCGGTGGTCATGTCATCGCCGCGCAGGATGCCCGGATGATCGGCGTAGGCACGGCCGACCTCATAAACGCCCAGATCGAGGCCCTCTTCGGGGACCTGTGTGGTCATGACGACGGTGCGACCCGAATCGACCCAGCGGAAAATCGCCTCCTGGAACGACTCGCCCGACTCACCAAACTCGGGGATACCGCCAATGCCAAAGGTCTCAAGGATTACAGCATCGTAGCTATCGGCAAGGGCGTCGAGGATACCCGGGTTTACGCCGGGCGTAAGCTTGAGTACAAATACGCGCGGATCGATGCTGTCGTAGAAACGCACCGGGTTTTCGCCCTGATGCGTTCCGTGAAGCCCATTGCGCACGATGCGGTCGTTGCGGATATAGGCGATGGGCGGATAGTTGACGCTAATGAACGCGTTAAAGCTCATGGTGCGCTGTTTGCGGGCGCGCGTGCCGGCAATGGCGACACCGCCAAACACGATCGAGACGTCGTGCGAGTGCTCGTCGAGCGCATAGAGCAGGCTCTGGTACAGGTTGAGCTTGGCGTCGGTAAAGGGATTGCCCATGGGCTTTTGCGAGCCGGTGAGCACGATGGGCTTGGGGCTGTCCTGAATCAGGTAGGAAAGCGCTGCCGCGGTGTAGCTCATGGTGTCGGTGCCGTGCATGATCACGAAGCCGTCGTGGTAGGCATAGCCCTCGACAATGACGTCACGGATGCGCATCCAGTCGCTCGGGCGCATATTGGTGCTGTCGATGTTCATGGGCTGCACCACGTCGAGCTCGCAGAGGCCCGAGATCTCGGGGACGCTCTGGGCGAGCTCCTCACCGGTCAGGGCGGGGGAGAGGCCATTGCCATCCTCGGTCGATGCGATGGTGCCGCCCGTGGCGATGAGAAGGATGCGCTTCATGCTGATATTCCTATCGTGTTTGCCGCCCCAGAGGCGGAGTCGTTCGGCAGTATTGTGGCACAGGGCGTACAATGTTCAAACGTATTACATCATCTGTAACGTCTGGTAACACTTCAATTGCCGTCAAATAGGGGCCCAGGTCGTGCGTTTGCCGTGCGCTGATGGCTGCGAGGGACGAGAAACCCCATATAACGTGTACACTATGGAAGTTATTTTCGTTCATTCACGCGGGTGGGCACCGGCTCCCCGCCAACAAGAGGGGGAACCATGGATCAAAAGGCTTCCGCAAAGGTCCTCGTACTCGACTTTGGTGCGCAGTACGGTCAGCTCATTGCCCGTCGCGTCCGCGACCTCAACGTGTATTCCGAGATTGTCCCCTGCGACATCTCGGCCGACGAGATTCGCGAGATGAACGCCTCCGCGCTCATCCTTTCCGGCGGCCCGGCTTCTGTGTATGCCGAGGACGCTCCGTCCATCGATCCCGCCATCTTTGACCTGGGCCTTCCCGTCCTGGGCTTTTGCTACGGCCATCAGATCACGGCCGTGACGCTCGGCGGCAAGGTCGGCCACTCCGAGGTGGGCGAGTACGGCCGCGCCACCATCACGCGCACGGCCGGCGCCAAGCTCTTTAACTCCACGCCCATGGAGCAGACCGTGTGGATGAGCCACCGCGACGCCGTTTCCGAGGTGCCCGAGGGCTTTACCGTTACCGCCAGCACCGACGTGTGCCCGGTTGCTGCGATGGAGTGCCCCGAGCGCAAGATTTTCACCACGCAGTTCCACCCCGAGGTCAAGCATTCCGAGTACGGTCAGCAGCTGCTGAGCAACTTTCTGTTTGAGATCTGCGGCCTGGAGCCCAACTGGAGCATGGACAACCTGGCCGAAACCATGACGGCCGAGTTCCGCGAGAAGGTCGGCGATGACCGCGTGATTCTGGCCCTGTCCGGCGGCGTCGACTCCTCCGTCGTGGCTGCGCTGGGTGCTCGCGCCGTGGGCAAGCAGATGACCTGCGTGTTCATCAACCACGGCCTGCTGCGCAAGGGCGAGCCCGAGCAGGTGGAGGAGGTCTTCACCAAGCAGTTTGACGTCGACTTTATCCATGTTCACGCCGAGGACCGCTATGCCGAGCTTCTGGCCGGCGTGACCGAGCCCGAGCAGAAGCGCCGCATCATCGGTACGCAGTTCTGGAAAGAGTTCTTCGCTGTGGCGCAGCAGCTCGAGACCGACGGCAAGCCGGTCAAGTACCTGGCTCAGGGCACCATCTACCCCGACATCATCGAATCCGGCGCTCGCAAGACGGGCGGCAAGACGGCCACCATCAAGAGCCACCACAACCTGATTCCGTTCCCCGAGGGCGTGCACTTCGACCTCATCGAGCCGCTCGACCACTTCTTTAAGGACGAGGTCCGCGCGCTTGGCCTGGCGCTCGGCCTGCCGGGTCACATTGTGTTCCGCCAGCCCTTCCCGGGCCCGGGTCTGGCCATCCGCATCATCGGTGCGGTCGACAAGGAGAAGCTTGAGATCCTCAAGAACGCCGACGCCATCGTGCGCGAGGAGCTCGATGCTTACAACGAGCACCTGTTCGAGCAGACCGGCGAGCGCAACTCCGAGCACAGCTGCTGGCAGTATTTCGCGGTCCTGCCCGACATCAAGTCCGTCGGCGTCATGGGAGACGAGCGCACCTACCAGCGCCCGATTATCCTTCGTGCTGTCGAGTCCAGCGATGCCATGACTGCCGACTGGGCCAAGCTGCCCTACGATGTGCTGGCCCGCATCTCGGGCCGCATCGTGGCCGAGGTTCCCGGCGCCAACCGCGTGTGCTATGACATCACGTCCAAGCCGCCGGCGACGATAGAGTGGGAGTAGGACGACAGGGTTCTGACCTGCGATTTTGAGTGCCGCACTATGCCGCTGAGTTTCGTTTCGTACGAGAGTCATGACAAAGCCACCAGCGACGGAGATGAGTAAAAGCGATTAAAGAGCCTCCGTTCCCTGTGTTGGGACGGAGGCTCTTTCTTTGCCGTTTTACTCCCTTGTCTCCGTTCGGGGATTATTTCTTGCTCATTTAGGGCTATTCGCGCTGAAAGATTTTGACTAGCTTGGTGTCCTTTATTTCGTAGACAATGTCTGCGACGTTCTCGACCAGCCTCTTATCGTGGGAGACGAACACTATCGTTCCGGCATAGGCGCTCATCATCTGCTCGAGGGCTTCGGCGCTCTTGATGTCCAGGTAATTTCCAGGCTCGTCCATGAGCAAGATGTTGTATCTGCCCAGCAGCATCTTCGCGAGCAGCAGCTTGATGACTTCGCCTCCCGAGAGAACGCCAACGTCCTTTGCCAGGTCACGCGGTCCGATTCCCATAGAGGCGAGGATGCTTCGGATTTCGGTCATTCTGTACTCGCAACCATCCTGCATGAACGAGATCGCAGACTGACGGGCGTCGAACTTGTAGCCTGTTTGCTCGAAGTAACCGATCTCTGCCTTGGGAGAGATGTTGATACCGTCGGCGCGTCGAGCGATTGCCTTCAGCAGGCTGGTCTTTCCTGTACCGTTGCCACCGGTGATGGCCACTTTGGCACCGAGCGGTATCTCGAAATTCGCGTGGTCATAGAGCATGCAGTTGCCGAAGCTCAAGCTGAAATCGTCTGCCGAAATGGGAAATTTACTATGCAGTTCCAGGGCCTTGCTCTGGCGGAACCGCACGGTGCGAATGCTGTCAGGGGCCTCAATCCCTTCGAGCGCTTCGAGGCGCTTCTCCATGTCCTTAGCCGCCTGGTACATCCTCTTCTGTTTGGTGCCGGTTGCTTTCTGATGTCCCAATCGACCTGCATTCTCGTTGCTTTTCTTTGCGCCCTTCCGCTTGGCGTCGACCTGCCGTGCTTTTTTCCGTTGTTTTTCGATGGCGGCTTCAAGGCGCTCGCGCTCGCGCATCGCCTCTTCGTATCGAGCCGCCTGAACTTTGCGCTCTTCTTCTTTCTGTCGCAGATAGTCGGAGTAGTCACCCCAGAATTCGGAAATACCGCCGTCTTTGAGCTCCCAGATCTTGTCTACCACCTGGTCGAGAAAATGACGGTCATGGCTCACGATGAGCAGAGCCCCATCAAATGCCTTGAGTTGTCCGACGAGAAGGCGGATGCCGTCTTGGTCGAGGTGGCTCGTAGGCTCGTCGGCGAAGATCGCGCTTGCATGCTGGGAGAGTGCAGAGGCAATCTTGGCGCGTGTTTCCTCCCCGCCGCTCATCGTCTCCTGCGCCACTCCGGCGACGTTGAGACGGGAGAGCATCTCACCACTGTCCTGAGCCGCATCAAGGTCGAGTTCATCGAGTTGGCCGATGAGGGCAATGCTGCCGAAGCGCCTGACGTCGGCGTCCGCAATGGTAAGATTGCCGCTCAGAATTTTAAGCAGGCTGGTTTTGCCTGCGCCATTGTCTCCCACCAAGCCGATGCGATCGTAGGAGTAGATTTCCAACTCTTCGATATCCAGGATATCGCGGCCGGCATATTCCAAAAAGATGTCTTTAGCTTTGACTATGAGTTCCATAGGTTGAACCGCCTTTTGTGTATTAGCCTTTTACTGGAAGCGCAGCCATGCCAAAAAAGATTGCTCACGTCGATTTTTCGCCTTTGCCCAATTGCCGGCGCGAGCGTTTTGACCTTGCGCAAGCCGGCAAATCCGAAAATGATAGTTGGCGACGAATAAGGAGCGCGATGTGGGATGTCGGTGCAATACCTCGTCGTCGCAAGGGCTTGAAGGCTGACGCGTGAACCGATGGCTGCTGCCTCTTTTTTTCGAATACTTGGGCTATTGAATCCGCCCGGTATCTCTTTTCCCCACGTTTCGGACGCTCGGAGCAAGCAGCATAGCCATCGCAAGCAGTACCATGGTCGCTCCAGAGCCGACGAACCATAACGGAGCTCCAAGCAGATCCGCAAAAACGGAGGGAGCTGCGAGGCCCATGGGCATGGCCCAAGCCATGATGGTTCCGTAGAGGCCGAAAACGCGGCCTAGGTACTCAGGAGGTATCTGCTCCTGCATAAGGGCAGTCTGGGTTCCCGCGTACAACGGGGAGCATGCGCCCATAAGAAAGCTCACCGGCAGGAAAGCGGCGAACAATGACGGGCCGAGCGATCCGGATACGATTGCGGCAATGCCGAAGCCGGCAATCGCGGCGACCATGGTGAACGACCTATTGCGGAACCCTCCCGTAACCGCCAAGATGCCGGACCCAGCCAGCATGCCTGCAGAAAAAAGGATTTCCACCAAAGCAGCATCCCCCGTGCTACCGCCAAAATGCCCCAAGGTCATTATTGGGAACAATGCCGCGAGCGGAGAGAACGCGAAAGCGAAGACGAACCCGCACCAAAGAAGGGCGAACAGCCCCCTGTACCCCCTAATCAGCTTGTAGCCGTCCGAAATCTCAGAGAAGAGCTCTCGAACCTTATTGGAAAAGGACAAGCTGCGGTCGACTTCGTCGAGGCCCCCTGCGTCTATCTGTGCGGCGAGGACGGCTAAAGAAGCGAAAAGCGCTCCCAGCACGTCGAGGACAATCATAGCGGTAATGCCCGCCACGGGATAAATCACTGCTGCAAGCGCGGCGCCAAGAATGTATCCGCCGGACTGAATCGCCTGAGTCACCCCCGATAGGCGAACGAGATGCTCCGGTGGGGCGAGATGGGGCGTGAGAGATTGGGAGGCTGGCGTGTAGAACGAAGTACCAACTGCACGGAGAAACAAGGCGATGAGAATTAGCCATGCAGGTAAGCTGCCGGCCAACGAGGCAATCGCCAAGGCGGCACCCACCGCGGCAATGAAGAGGTCGGCGCCGATGAGGACACGTTTCAAAGGCAGTCTGTCGACAACGGCGCCCGCAAGGATTCCGAACAAAGCAATCGGCAGAAAGCCTGCCAGCGATGCTAAGGAGAGGAGAGAAGACGACCCTGTCGTGAGGGCGAGATGCCAAATGAGACCCATCTGGAGAATCGAACTCGTCAATGTCGACACGAGCTCCCCGCCCCATACGAAACAAAGCTTGAATTGCCATGAATGGCACAGCAGAGCAGACCTGCCCCGAGAGGTTTCAAATATCATGGTTATGTCCAATCGTGAAATGGCGTGCAGAAAAACAGCGCGACGCCACAACAGCGCCGCTTTCTAGGCGCTCATCCACGTGCGGAAAAGACCAACCACGACACCCCTCCTTTGTTAATTCGGTCTGGCAAACCATGTAATATTAACGAGGCTTGAGTTTGCCTGTCAAGAATCGACCATCGGTAAGCGCAGTCCTCTCTGGCCATTCGATTCCTTTTGTATCTATGGCTGCATTTACGTTATGTGGTTATTTATTTCGTTAGAATTCCTAAGAAAAACGCTTTTATGCACCATGTCTGTGCAAGCGAGAAAAGCCATTTCTAAACCTCGGTCTACGAAAATGTCGACTTGGCTTTTCATTGAGCCGATACTTCCAACACCGCTGAAAACGAACCAAACGCGTAGCTCTTGCATGTCCGCAACTCGCACCATCAAAGTATGCAAGCATCCTGATGAGCAGGATAGCCTCTGATCGTCTGTATCTCAATTCGGAACAAAAATCCTGAGAAAAGGGGTCTGCGGCGCCGAACGCGAACAATGTGTGTACGCTGTCGAGAAATGAGGCGCGCGCCGAGAAACCGGTGGTCCATACTCCACGCCGCACCCTGGCGCAACGGTGCAGATGGGCCGCCTGCAGGGTTGCGCCATGCTGGAAACGGGTCATCATCCCGATTGGGACCGAAACGAGAGAAGGAGAGCGAAATGAACGACATCCACGGCGAGGTCGGCATAGACGTGGAGCGACTGCGCGCCGCCGACCCGGACGGGCTCTATCTCTTCATGCTGGAGGACTACCCGTACATGATGACCTCCGCCCAGGTCGCGGAGTTCACCTGCGCCACCAGCCAGGAGGTGCGCCGCCTCCTCGCCCGCGGTGAGCTCAAGGGCTGCCGCGTCGGCAAGAAGTGGCTCGTGCCGAAGCTCGCCCTGCTGAACTACCTGTATAAGGACGAGGGCCGCGAGGGCCTGCAGTCCGCTTGACGAACGACAACCCATGCAGCTGCTTCACTGCGACAAACCATACAACCTCGACGAGGCGGCCGCGAGGCGCGGCACGCCGCGGCGAAAGCGCAAGGCTTCGCGCACCACCGCCTACGAGCTCACCATCCGCATCCCCGAGGAGCACCGTCGTCATTTCGGCGGGAAGAAGAAACTCACCCGCGTGGTGTTCGCCCTCAACAAGAAGGTCGACCTCAAAGGGCAGGTCCGCGCGTTCGAGGAGGAGAAGAACGCGGTCCTCGACCTCGCGCTCGAGGCACGGGGCGGGGGCTCGCTCGACGCCGCCGCCTGGGCAGCGATGCCCTTCGGGGAGTACGCGGAGCGGTACGTCGAGCGCCGAGTCGGGGTGATCTCCCCCGCGTCGACCGCCAACGAAAGGCGTTACCTGAAGTACGCCAAGGCGACGATAGGGTCGATTCCCCTGAAGGAGCTCGTCGCCGAGGACGTCGAGCGGTGCGTGCTCGCGGTGCCCCGCCTGTCCGAGGAGTGGGCGCTCGAGAAGAGGAGACGCGAGGAGGAGAACAGGGAGAGGCTGCGGCAGGAGGGGAGGCTCAAGAGGAGGGCCCCTTTCTCGCCCGTACGCGTCGCCGGGCCGGCGATGCAGTCCAAGGTGCTCAAGTTCGTGCGCGAGGTCCTCAACGATGCCGTCGATCGCGAGCACGTCGGGCGCAACGTCGCCAAGAAGCGCTTCCTCTCCAAGGGCTTCAGGAAGGGCAGACCCCTCATCGACCCGCTGATGGAGGACGAGGCAGAGGCGTTCCTCGAGGAGGCGTCGTCCCTCCCCCTCGACATGACCAAGGTGGCCGTGCTCATCCTGTTCTCCACGGGCATGCGCCCCGAGGAGATGCTCGCCCAGCGCGTCGGGACCTTCGTCCCCGCAGAGGAGGGGGAAGACGCGCAGATGCGGATCGTGGCGGCCCTGCGCGCGGGAAGGATAGAGAACTACACCAAGTCGGACAGCTCGATGCGCACGGTCCCGCTCGACAGGTACACGGCGTCGGTCGTGGAGGCGTGGATCGAGGAGAAGAGGCGCGCGCTCGACGAGATGGGGCTCGTCCTTAGGAGCTCGACGCCGCTTCTGGGCGAGACGGGCAACCCCTGGAGCTACAACTCGTTCAAGAAGAGATGGAACGCGTTCGTCCGGAAAGCGGGGTTCGCCGGCACGCGGCCCTACGCCCTCCGACACACGTTCGCGACCATCAACCTCGCCCGGGGCGAGAACATCAAGACGGTGTCGGCGCTTCTCGGGCACGCCGACGCGTCCTACACGCTCGACCTGTACGTCGGGTTCATCCCAGCCACCACGAGGGGGCTCGCGGACCGGTACGTCGGCAGGCTCGTCCCGGGACTCGTGAACGGCAGGGAAAAGCATGGACTTGAGGAGGATTTCCGGTGACAAAGCTGCGCGATACGCTATACTGTCATTCGCTTGATTGCGGGCGTGGTTCAATGGTAGAACTTGAGCTTCCCAAGCTTACAACGCGGGTTCGATTCCCGTCGCCCGCTCCAGACCTGACCGGGCATCATCGCTTCTCGATGGTGCCCGTTTTGCGTTTCAAAGGGGGTTAATTCTTCCAGTTTTTTCCAGTATACTTTCCAGTATCTGGTAGTTGTAATGTCTGACATTCAAGAAAGGGGCAGGTCAGAAGGGATTCATGAACCGCAGGAAGGCTTGCAGGGCAAAAGCTTCCCAAGCTCGCATGCGCGGGTTCGAGTCCCGTCACCCGCTCCAAAAGAAATTTAAGGCCGGTCTTCAATTTAGAACTGCGCCCCACAGGTGGCAGTTCATTCGGAGACCGGCTTTTTTGATGGGCGCATCTAGGTTTTGTCAGCTCACCTGGGATATAGGCAAAAGCACATCCAGCCTTGTTTGCATCTCTCTTTCACAGGATTTGCCTCATTGCCCTCGGTGGGGTTTTGTTGCTCTCGCTGAGAGTTATGCGCTTTTTTCGCAGGATTTACCCTGGTATGGCAATCCAACCATCACGAAAACAAAAATCTCGGCTTTTGCAACTTTTTTGCGATTGCGAATGTCGTTGCTCCAGGATCATACATGGCTCTTCCTTTCCGTTACGAGAAAGCTTTTCAAGGGGAGGGGAGCTCGTAACAACGGTTATTCTAGGAAGCGCTTGTTTTCCCTTAGGTTTCGTCGATTCACGTAACAGCCTTTTGAATCAACGTCCACGCGAAGGAAACGGGGCATGCCTATAGTTCGTTGCCATACCTTGCTAGTCAAAACAGAGAGAGGTTTCTTTATGAGCAATTCACTTAACGGAAGGAAGGTTGCAGTTATCGGCTGTGGCTTTGTGGGATCAACCACTGCATACAGCCTGATGCAGAGCAAGCTTTTCACCGACATGGTTCTTATCGATGTAGACACCAACCGAGCCGAAGGCGAAGCGCTCGACATCAGCCACGGCATTCCTTACTACAGTCCCATGAACATCTACGCTGGCACTTACGAAGATCTTTCCGATGCCTCCATCGTTATCATCACCGCTGGCGCTAACCAGAAGCCAGGCGAAACGCGTCTCGACTTGGTACAGAAGAACGTAGCAATCTTCAAGACCATCGTTCCCCGCATTATGGAACAGGGCTTTGACGGCATTTTCTTGGTGGTTTCGAACCCGGTAGATATCCTCACGCAGGTAGTAATGGAGCTTTCGGGCCTCCCCCGCGAGCGCGTAATGGGCTCAGGCACCGTACTCGATAGCGCGCGTCTCAAATACACGCTGGGGCACATGCTCGATGTTGACCCACGCCACGTCCACGCTCGTATCATTGGCGAGCATGGAGACAGCGAGCTGGCAGTATGGAGCGCTGCAAACGTTTCCGGAATCGCCATCAACGATTTCTTCCGCTTGCGCGGCATCGAAAACGCCACCGAAATCCGCGCATCTGTCGAAGAAAGCGTGCGCAACAGCGCCTACGAGATCATTGAAAAGAAGCGCGCCACGTATTTTGGCATCGCTCCTTCCGTAACCCGCATCTGTGAAGCAATCGTGCGTGATCAGAAATCAATTATGACGGTCTCGAATTATCGTACTGACGTCCAAGGCGTTCCCGATGTTGTCATGAGCTTGCCCGCTATCGTCGGAAGCAAGGGCGTTGAATTCCCTATTCCTCTGCAGCTGAGCATTGACGAAGCTGAGCTGCTTCATTCTTCTGCACAAACCCTGAAAAACACCTTGAACCAAATCGATTTTTCTCTGTAGGCATAGAGCCATATGCAAAACAATGCCCGCACCTGCGGTTTGAAGTGCCTCCTTTTTCTTTATGTTCAAGAAACGGAATGCAGTTCATCGTGCGGGTGCGGGCATTGTTGAGCCTACACGCAAGATTCTCTTGTTTGCTGCTTCATTATTCGGGGACGTGTCTCAGTTAAGGTGCGGGTATCGATGCACCTTCGCACAAGAGGCTCAGTTGCCGTTTTTCAACATGGTGGCTACCGTAAACCAAGTACGCTCGTAAGGACGATAGAACGTCTTCATGTCCGTCACCTCAACGTCGTCCCTCGCTTCCAAATCGCGAACGTCAACCGGAACGCCTTCTACCTGAGTTTGCCCCAGCACGATAAAGGTGCCTTGATAGCCATCAAGTGCAGCGTCCCATGATTTTACACTGGTAAGCGTCGGAAAATACGACTGATATGCATGGGCCCAATTACCCGGCTGCCATGCTAAAAACGTTTGCTTGATATTCTCGCATTCCACCGCGGTAACCCCTTCAACCCCAATGTCCGAAGAGAGCACTAGCGGGCGACTATTGGACTTTGCCATTTCCTCCAAATAGTCAAGCGGCTCTTCGTTTTTGCCGCTGTATGCATCTTGAACGAACAAAACCTGGTTGACGATCGACACACCAAGAAAGGCAGCGAGCAACCCGCGTACGCACACCTTGCTTTTAACATGAGAAAGCCAAATTGAGACGGCAAGGAGCAAGGGGCCTATGGTCACACAAAGATAGCGATAGTAGACAATCAGCGAGTCCATAACTATAGAAGCCACAAGGGCAGCAGCAAACACACTTGCGTATAACACAACTCCCCATATGGCTGGCAGAGTAGAGGGAGCAAGCACCCGGTCTGCCAGGGAAAAGGATTCTTTGAGGCCTGCGTTTTGCTGTTTGGAACGCCGCAGCCAATTCGCCAAACCATAGAGCGCCGATGCAGCAGCCACTACTGCGCAAACCGTAAGAATCACCACATAGCCAAACCCATAGGTATCGGCAAATATCACATAGCTCGTGTAAACCGGGTAGAACAACCATTCCACTATAGTGCGTGGAAACGAAACATTTGCCCAATATGATCCAGACACTACTCCAGCCTGGCTTTCGAAAACCATGAGCCAGGGAGCATAAAGGGCTACCTGAATTACCGCCCCCACTATAAATACCGGCAATGCCTTTTTTGCACGAGCGATAATGAAAATCAGCAAGTAAAGGTTGATGAACGATGCCGCAAGCACACCGTAATAATGCAAGTAGGCGCTCGCAAGACTCGACAGGAACATAACAAACCACCATCTACACGGTACACCGCACCACTCACGACAGCCGTCCCCATCGTAGGCTGAAGACATCCACCAGTTTTGGCCTTCTTCTACAGACCCATCTCCTTCCCTAGGGTTTTTGCTACGTAAGGTGCATGCGATGCGCCACGCATACAGAGCGCATAGCGTTACAGAAAAAATCACCCAAGAATACATGCGAATCTCAACCGATATATAAGCAAGATAAGGCGTAAATAGGGAAAAGAAACTAAACAGCACGCCGGCCTTCCAGCCGAAATCATGCCGTATCACAGTGAAGCCCAACATTGCTAATGAAAAGATTCCCGCTATCGTAAACAGGCGGTACACAAGAAGATTTTGCCCAAAAAGTGACTCGAGAACATGGAGGCCCCAGTAAAACAGAACGGGATGAACATCCCCTGACCCAATATCCCAAATTTCAGCGAAAGAGTTGTTCGCTATAGAAACCGAATAGCTTTCATCGAACCACACATTTCCGTGAAAAGACCCCGTTAGCAGAAATGCAAGACCAATTATCAGCAGCATCACATGAAACCGCTTCGATTCGAGGTATTTCTCTAAACGGGATTGCGTCACAGTTTCACCGTCGCTTCTTTTAATTGTTCAACAACAAAACAATAGCCGAATCTGTCTCGGATACGAGCACCAAACTCTACACCGTTGATCACACTGGCGGCGATCCCTTTTCCGACAAACGCAAAGGTACTCCCAATCAAACAACGATGCATCCCCCTCATTCATTGTTTTTCTTATCGTTAAATTACAGCCACATTTCTGTCATGAGCTTCCAAAAACACGCCCATGCACGTCTGCGATAATAAGGTTGCTAGAGAAAGGCTCGCGAATGCAGATTGAACAACACACTACTTTTATTCACGCAGATGATTTCGGAATAACACCTGGTCAGGCAAAAGACATCTTATCGCTTAGCTCTTCCTGCGGCGGTAGCGGAGCGCTCAACAGTGTCAGTATTTTTGCAAATTCTCCCGCATTTTATGAAGCCGCCAGCCTTGCCCAGCCGTATGCCAGACGCGGCGTTCTGCGGGTATGCCTTCATCTGAATCTCGTGGAGGGGCCATCCGTCGCAGATCCGAAACGCATACCTCTTCTCGTTAACGAGAGGGGTATGTTCGATAACAATTTCATGGGATTGTTCAAGCTGGGTATCACCAACAAAGGCGAGGCATTCAATCAGCTTGTTATTGAATGCCGCAGTCAAATCCAGCGTTTTCTATCAGCGTTTCCCGATCAACAGCTATCGTTTCAATTGGACAGCCACCAGCATGTTCATGCTGTCCCTATCGTCTACAGAGCACTCGCACAAGCTCTAGCTGAAGAAAACTGCCTGGTTAAGCGGCTGCGCGAACCCATCGATCCGCTTCCCCTTTACCGGACCTGCGTCGAAGGCGACTCAAAGGAATCAGCCGGTTCCTCCACGCCTCAAGCATGCAATACGCCGACGCGAATCCCGATGGTTAATCGTGCAAAAATCTTCTTGATTTCTGCCCTTTGGCGCAAATGTTCAATCAACGACATTCCGTGGGCTCCCAATAGACCTGCTTCAGCACCTTTGTTTTCAGGTGTTGCCCTCTCTGGACGCATGGATGAATTCAGCAAACCGCTTCTTGCTTCTTTTCAGCATGAAGCAACTCGTCAAAATAGAGATGCCGAAATCTTATTTCATCCTATCTCGGTACCGATCGAAAAGTGTCTTGACCCTCTGAACAAGCCATTTGCTGAAGCATGCGCTTCAGTATCAAGGAACCATGAAGCAGAACTGATTCGGAAGCTATAAGCACTTCATTGGATCTCTTTGACCTGTAAACACCAGCTCTATCCATTGCTCTATGGCATGTTTCACGTGAAACAGCGTTTTACGTCAACACATTTGATCCTGTTTGCCCTAGATAATACAGATATAAGAAAGGCCCAAGGTTACCCTTGGGCCTTTCGTTGTGAGAGCGCTCTTGCTTAGATGCTCTTCAAAATTGCCATTACGAAATTCGAAGCATCCTCCAAAGCCTGAGGATCGACGTTTTCGATAATGTCGTTATCCGCAGAATAGAGCGCGGTGTTTCCGTCTGCCATACCGGCGATCGTCATCGCCTGAATACCATGAGCCATTGCAATCGATGCAGGCGTTTCACGTGAAACAATGCGATCGGTATGATATCCAACCCCCGAACGCTCGCTTGCCTGGCGAAGAACACGCTTTAAGCGTGAGGAAATCTTATAAGGCTTATAAGCACCTTCCTGTTCAATGCAAGAAAGCGCACCAGCACCAAGGGCCTCAAGATTGATAACGATTGCGCCTTTCATCTCGTCGGCGTGCTCTTCCAGGAACGCATTAACACCCGAATGAGAATATTGCTCTGCACCAAGGCCAACAAACCATACTTCGGTATCGATGTCGGGATGGCGGAAGTCCTGAAGCTTCTTGAGTTCGCGGTTAATTTGCTCGGCTGTGCCAGCGTCACCATCGATGCGCAATGCGGGGCTGGCATCAACAATGCCGTCAGTATCATAGACCGCCGATTCGTCATAGTAAGTATCCTCTACCTGAGCATCTTCGCCCTTGCGAAGACGATTCAAAGAGAATGCTCCACCGTTCCATCCACGACGATCATCGGATTCGCGGTAGTCAACGTCTACAAACTCATCATCTTCCTCACGGAAGCTCGACCAATCTCCACGAGCTTTGCCGACGCTGCGAGCATTATAGTCCTCGTCAACATCTACCCACTCGTTTACAGAAACTTCTTCTTCCTTGCGCTTCTTGCCCTTGCGGAATCGGCTGAAGAGGCGTCCAGCACGTGACTTAGGCATATCAACATATCCAGGACCAGCAAAAGCACCTGTTTCGGTGTATTCCTCGTCGTAGGCAGAATCATCCGCATCATCGACATAGCGCTCTTCGGGGGCTACGTCAGATACCAGCTCATCCCCTACAGGGGCGAATGAGCCAGTGCCACCAACGGTCGAAAAAGAACCAGTTGCAGACACTGCCGACTGCACGCCCGTATCAAACGAAGGGAGGTTGAGGCTTCGCGCTGCAGGCGCTGTGCTAAACGCATCAGTATTTCCATCAATACGAGGAAGCATGTTGGAAAGCAACGATTTTCCGCCTGTGGAGGTGCCTTCGTTTACCTCTGCCATAGGAGCGCGCTGACGAAGGTTTTCACCCGAAGCGCTGCGAGCAGGCGTTACGTCCGGCAGCACGATAACCTGACGAGAGTGATCCGCCTGTTCAACAGCAGGAGAAACAGGAGATACCATTTCTTCCATGCCCACAATCGGAGAAGCTACCGCAGGCTGAGGCGCGGTTCTTTCAAGCGGCTCTTCTGCGTATTCTCCACCCTGCACCTCATCCGAATAGCCGTAGGAGTAGGATTTCATTTCCTCCTGTACACGACCAGCAGGGATGCGTGCGGTTGATTCATCGTTACCGTCATGGAATGAACCCATGTTGACCACATTGTCATCGATACGGCGAATCGGCTCCTCTTCGTCGTCGAACTCTTCATTGTCCATAAACTGGGAGACATCGATTGGGGAAATTGAGGTGGTTACACTCGGAGATGCCGCCTGTTCAGGCTGCTCAGCTGGATCATCAACGTATACTTCTTCGTTTTCAGATACAGCAGGCTCTTCATAGTAGTCCTCGTTGTAGGACTGCTCCTCCAGGTATTCTTCAGCGGGATATTCCTCTTCAACCGATTGCTTACGCGATGAAATCGACTTCAGGCGAGAAGCAAAAGAATGCTGCATCTGAGATGCTTTTTCGGAACCAGAGTGAACCGCGTTATTGAAGAAGTCGCCAAGCGAACCACTACGACGTGAGTGAACACTCCTCTTGGAGCTCACTGCGGGGCGAGAAGCTTCCTCGTCTGCGGGGTAATCCTCGGGGGTATTTGTGTACTCATCGACGGGGTCCATAGGCAAAGTTGCCGAATCAAGTTCCTCCTCGATTTCTTCAACTTCGTTATTCCCGGGAACAGAGCGATGAAGCCTCTGGGAATGACGCACTGAAGGACGGGGGGAGGTCTTTCCTTGGTCATGAGAGCTGAAATGCTCATGTCCTTGAACAGACTCTTCGACTATCTGCTGCTCAGACTCAACAACGGGCTCGAGCTCCGCAGGAGCTTTGCCTGCAAGCTGATCCACCTCTTCAATTGCAGCCTCGTAAAGCGTCTCATGCGACACAAGGGCAGGATCATCGTTTACAGCAGGATCATGTTCAGCTGCTTCGACAGAAGCAGGCTGATCTTCGGCGGCAACGGCAGGCTCGGGATCGTGATCGAGCCATGGCGCAGGCGACGCAATGGGCTTCGGAGCGGGCTTGCGTTCGATGGGTGCTGCTGCAGTGTTGTTCAGATGCCATTCTTGTTCAGCTGCCAAATCCTCTGCCGACAAGGCGGCAGGCTGACCACCAGCAATGGGCTCAGCGAAATGAGCCGAGCTCCCCTCATGATTAGCATGGGGCGCAGAAAACGACTCAATCTCATCCTGCAACGCGCGAACCTTTGAAGACAATTCGGACTGAACAGCCTCGGGCTCAGAGACGGGAATGGCAATGGGAGATCCGTAGGGATTAGAAGCATGATGCTCCATCATGCGCGCAGCAACGGTATCCGCATAGCGAGAACGATTTACCTTCGGGGTTTTTCCTGCATCAGGCTTATTCGCACGTGCCTTCTCTTGAGCAATCTTTGCCCAAGAAGGAGTATCGCTCGTTTGAACGCGGGCTACAGGCTCTGGGGCAGCAGAAAGAGCAGCCTCTTTAGCAGCCGCTGCCTCAGCTGCAGCTGCAGCCTCGGCCGCCTGCTTCTTTTCAATCTGCTGCTTGGGGATAATGACCTCGCCTTTTTCCCCAGAATCGGACTCTTTTTTAGGTTCCTCATCAAGAGTGGAGGAAACCATGGTGCGCGCTAGAGGACTCGGCGCCGACTCAGGGCGCTTCCCAACCTCAAAACGTACGCTAGAAACCTCATCCTCATCTTCAGCGATCAGGCCGCCACCCTTAACCAGGCGAGAAGATATATCGGTTACGGGAACCTTGTCGGCAACAGGCTTTCCAGTCAAAGCCGCAATAGCAGCTTTCGCTGCCGCAAGAGATTCCTGCGGCGACATCTCTGCTTCATATTCAAGAGATGCACCTTCAGGCACAACGCCCGCAGCGCGTGCCGCCTCTTCGCCGTGTACGCGATTGCCCTCTTCAACGCTGCGCTCCAGAGCTTCCTCTTGGCTTACCAGGCCGTTTCCAACTTTGCGCGCAACATCAAGCAAAACCGAAACACCGGAAGCGTTATTATTTGCCGACTGGTTGAATGGAGCAACGATATGAAGCACAGAGCGAACCAGGGGGATAGCAAACAGCACCGCACAAATAACCAACAGGAAAGTAAGAATGGAAGACATAGCACCCGTATCAGCTGCGAATAGCGTGGAGCGAAGCAAGAGAACGAAAGCCGAAACCACCAATGCAATGGCGCTTGCCTTCTGAAGAATAGGCAATGCCGCAGCGAAGGGGGGCTTTTCCTCCGTCAAAACCTTGCCACTGTCATAATTGGCCACCAGGATCACCTTGCGGCGACGAGCATTGGCTCCATTTGCCGGGGTGGGCTGATATTTCGCCACCACATTCTGGCTTGCACCGGTCCTAAGCAAGCGTGAAAGAATAGGGCGCCCCGTGATCTCCATGCCATATAGAACCGCCGCAGCTATAGTGAGAAGCAACCAAAGTATGCCCAAAGAGGGAACAACAATAGAAAGAACGGCACCAAGCAAAGCAACACCGAAACAAATGATGTTCGGGAGCTGATCGTTGGTTACACACTGGAAGTCTTCCACCACCGTCGCGAAACCTGCCTCTTTCTGCATCTGGTCGGCAAGATAGAGCGCAGCCCTCTGTTCCTCCTCGGTACCCGCAGGATGCGGACCTATCTCTTGCGTGAGATAGGCGATATCGTCGATTATTTCAGCCATGGAGAGCCCCTTTTGTTTCCACGCTTATATAAGTGAGTAGCGATTGACATGGATATAGACTGTACAAGTATACGTCATTTGACTCGTTTCGCCTTTATATGAACCGTTTGTTCACCTTGTCTACCGCATTGCGCAAAGAAGTGCCTTTCTATCTGCATAAAAATACCTCCCATCCACTTATCGCAGATGGGAGGTTTCACGTGAAACATATCAGTTAGCCTGCTGCTAATCCTGCCCAAGATACTCTCTTAAATAAGCATCGTTTGATGCAGCGTCCGAACGAAGACTGTCATAGCGAGAAACTAAATCGGCTGTTGCGCTGGCATAAGCATCAACCACAGGCTGGCTAAATTGCTTCGGCAACGCTTTTGCCATTTCCACAGCCTCCTGATCGGCTCTGTTATAAGCATCGTTGTGGGACTCGGCAGTCGCTTTGTCTTGTATAAGGATCGCCGCGTTTGAGGCAAGCGCTTCATTGGTCGCATCGATTCGCTTGTTGACATAAGCCAGCGAGGCATCGAAATTCGCCGCGGGATAGAAGCCCTTCGCCTTCGCAATGCATTCCTTCGCCTTTGAGAATTGAGCCTGGGCAGAAGTGGTGAACTCGGTTGATTTCGCCACGTTGTCCGCCGTTGTGTCCGAAACAACAGTTGCCGCCTGCGTCAAAAGGGCATTCCCTTCTTGGATGCAACTCCATGCCTCATTCATGGCGTCGATGCCTTGCTTTGCCGCAACATCTTCCTTCATACGCTGATCGGCAACATCAAGAAGCTCCTCACGAACCGCAATAGCATTCAAGGCCCGTTGCGCCGCCTCTTTGTCGCGCTGGGATCCGTCAAGCTCCGACTCTGCCTTCTGAGCATACACGCGAGCCGACTCAAGTTGGTCTTTGGCATCGGGAATAGCTGCACTTAATTCCTGCGCGCGAGAAACGGTATCGTCACCAAACGTATCCTGAAAATATTTGTCGATAGCAACCGTGGTTTCATCGCTTTGCTTAACAAGCTCGCAAGCTTCACGCAGCACACCGACGCTGGTATTCAGTCGCTCGTACTGCTGGTAGGCCCAATACCCCCCTACGCCAATCGCGCCTATGCAAACAACCGCCACGAGTGCGATGCTGAAACGGCGATACCATCTGCGGCGTTGCTTCCTGCGAGCTATTTCCGCCTGAGAATCTGCGCCTAAAAATGTTTTACGTTCAGAAGGCTGGGGCTTCACTTCAGCCGAATTTCGCTTGGTTGCTTTTTCTGCTGTTAGGTTCTTTTCCTTGCCCCCTGCGGTTGAAGCGCCCTTCCTGAAGCTTGGAAGACGCCACTTGGCGCCACGCGAGGGCTCATCCTGCGCTGCAGCTTTCTGCTCAAGGACATTCAGGGAAAGCTCGTTAGGCTTTCCCTGCGAGAATTCTTTCAGATGAAGAACCTGGGTTTCCTTATGCCCAAGGCCACGGCCGCTTCGCTTTTTCTTGCGGGCCATCACGAATGCGAACCTCCGGCTACGCGCGCAAGAGACTCGATCGCCGCACGGTCGGCAACCTCGGCAACGATATCCGAGCAAGGCATCATAACGATATTGTTGCTCGGCAACGAATTCAGGAATTTCTTGCCGTAATACTTGGTTATCAGGCGTTTGTCAGCCAAGACCACAATGCCGCGGTCGCTCGATTTACGAATAAGCCTTCCAACCGCCTGCTTTACCTCGATAACCGCATGGGGCAGCGAATAGTGAGCCCAAGCGCGATCATCACGTTGTTGACGTTCGCATGAAAGAGGATCGGTAGGCAGGCCAAAAGGCAGCTTGGGGATGACAACGCCCTTGAGCGTTGCGCCTGGAGCATCAAAACCCTCCCAGAAGCTCTTCAGAGCAAAGAGACTCAAATGCTCATCTTTCAAGAAGTCATCGCGAAGGCCCTTAACGGAAACGCCCCATTTTTGGCACACCAAACGCAAATCGTCTTCCTTCAAAGCGGGATGAACGCCATCAAAGCACTGTTCCATTTCGCGCCTGTTGGTAAATAGCGTAAGCATCGAACCTCTCTGGGCCTTGTGCAAATCAACAAGGAACGATTCCAGGGTTGGAAGATAAGCAGGATCCTGAGGTTCTGGCATATCCGTTGGAACGTAGACCCGCATATTGGCATCGAAATCAAAGCTTGAATCAACCTTCAGCACATCAGCCCGAGAATCTTCCTCTTCGTTGAAGCCAACGGCACGCTCGAACGCATCGAACTGTCCGTCGACCGACAGAGTTGCCGAAGCATATATAACACTGCGCGTTTCAGCATAAAGACTCTCGTTTAGCGACTTGCCCACATCGAGCGGCTGAACCGTAAAGATTTCATCCAACGTACCCTTTGTCCGATTAAGGCGAACCGAATACACATGGTTATCGCTGTCATGGAAGAACATCTCATCAAGGGCATCGTATGCCTCCCTCAATTCAAGCGCAGCCAGGGCGAGTTCCCTCTGGGCGCTTGTTGTGTCTTCGATTTGTTCCGCATAAGCAACGATGTCGCGGCAAGCACGGATCAGCTTTTCCAAGGTGTCGTATACCGCGCGCGCACGATTCACGACACCTCGGTACGTATCACCATGGCGAATCTCGTCGTTTAGCCAGAGGTCAAAGTACTCGTATCCACGCGAGCGGGTCTTCGGATCGAACACCAGAAGATCTTTCGCTCCGAGACAGAACTCTTCCGTCGCCATCGCGAAGGCACCCGCACAGGTGCGCGCTTTGGCAATAAGCGATTCATACAACGCGCGGCCGTCCTCTGGAGCTTGAGCGCTTCGCTCCACTCGAGAAAGAACATTGTGTGAACCTTCCCCATTTACGCGCAAAGCAAGCGCCCTCAGCGAATCGGAAGACACCGAGAGGGCAAGTGCGCGGCGCGCTTCTTCCTCCGCACCATGAGCCTCGTCTACAGCCCAATAGCGAATAGGGGGCAGCAGCCCACCTTCGAAGCGGACATCCCAGAAAAGCAAACTATGGTTCGTTACCACGACATCGCATCGCTGGGCTTGCTCGCGGGCGCCATGGACAAAGCAGCTTCGTCCAAAGAAGGGGCACTTATGGCGCAAGCATTCGTTGCTTTTGGTCCCAATGCGCCAACGGGGAATAGCACGGTAATCAATTTTCAGAGCGTCCATATCGTCGTAGTCGCTCTGTTCTACAAACGAAAGTAGACCCGCCAAAGCAGGTGCCTGATTGATTTCTTGCTTACGATAATGAATTACCGATGGCTCTTGGTTGACCAAGCTATCCACCTTGCGAAGGCAAGGATAGTGACTGAACCCTTTCAAAGGAGCGTACGTGATGCCGAGAGCCTTCGAAAGAAGAGGCAGCTCCTTATGAACCAGCTGATCCAGCAATGCATTGGTCTTTGTGGCTACACCCACGGTGATACCGTTTTTCTGTGCCGCCAGGGCAAGGGGAACCAGGTAGGCCATCGATTTGCCAACACCGGTGCCAGCTTCTACAGCAAGATTGCGAGACGTTGCCAAAGCGCGGTTTACCGCAAAGGCCATTTCGCGCTGTTCTTCGCGCGGCTCATATTCCTCGTACAAAGAGCCCAATAAACCCTCAACGGAAAAGGCTTCAGAAATTTCCGCATCGGTTGCGAAAGAAAGCTCGGGGGCTTCGCTACCCGCAGGAGGAAGCTCCTTGCCCACGGGGGAAGAATCAGGAACATTAACATCAGGGCGCAAGGGAGCCGAAGCCTGAGCCACTGCCGCTTTACGCGATGAACGCAAACTGTACGGCCCCTCGCTTTCCTTCATAGCGGCAAGGCACTTAAACACACGCTCGGTATTCCAAGTGTCGCTATCACACATATCGGCAATATGCTGGAGCAAAGGGGCAGGCATGGTGTCAACCGCAGCCAAAAGCACCCGATACACGAGACACGTTGCCGCCACATCATCATCAGCACGATGGGTGGAGTCGGGCCCGCCAAACGCACGCACTAAATCGAGCAAGCGATGAGAGGTTAGACGAGGTAGCGCGATTTTCGCCAGATCGAGGGAATCAATCCAGCAGTTCTGCTTCAATACCTCACCCGTGGGGTACTTCGTGCAGAAAGTTCTATCGAAATTTGCATTATGAGCAACCACATCGGAAGAACCAACGAACTCAACCAAACCTGCAACGGCAGTATTGGGGTCGGGAGCATTCGCCACATCTTCATCGCTGATGTTGGTAAGGTGAGCAACCTCTTCGGGGATCGGTTTCCCGGGATTTACGAACGTTACGTACCAGCCGACGATTTCACCATGAACCATACGCGCTGCAGCAATCTGAATCAGCTCATCGTGGTTGAAGGAGAAACCCGTCGTTTCGGTATCGATAACAACAACGTCTTCATCCAGTTCACCAAACGAGTGCTCTTTCGCATAGCTGCTAAGCGAATGGTAGCGATCGCGGATGCGCTGAGGGGTGTTTTCGAGAATGTAAGTGTCAAGCCTTGATGCGGCTTCTGCATTTTGTGTTTCCATACTAGTAAGACTATCATTTATGGAATTCTTTATCTCTAATGCCTGAATCACTTCTAGGAGAAAACATGTCAGATATTGGCTATTTTTCCATGTACGCCCGTTTTGAAACCGAAAGCAAAGAAGATGCTGCGGCATTTCTAGGCGCAGACAACATAATTGGCGACGCATTCTCTATCGAGCAGGAATACGTTGATGGCAAGCGCACGGCATGGATCGTGAATCCCTTCGGCAAGCGCATGGGCACCATCGACGAAAAAACCGCTGAAAAGGTTGATCTCTGCAACGCCAAAGGATGGAACACCGTTGCCTTGCTTGCACTCGTTGCTTTCACGGAAAAGCCTGAACCAGGCCTTTACTGGGGTCAGGTTCTTATCATTTCCTACGACCCGGAATATGAAGTCGCCTTCTCTACGTTTATAGAAAATGTCGGAAAGCAGCTCGGCGAGGGAATACGCCCCGACGTTTCCCTTGGTCGCGACTCCCTTAAGAAGGTTATCGAAACTCAGGGCGAATGGGTTCCTTCGGGACGCGTTCCCTTCCCCAACAAGAACAAGGGCACCGCTTGGGTGAAAACGCAACGCACCGGAACGGAACGTTTGGTAAAGCAGGCACGCAAGGGCAACATAGGTTGCACGGTAGTTAGCTGGATATTCCTTCTCGCCGTTGTCGCCCTTATTGTTTTCGGGCTTCATTCCTGCGGAGCGTTCTAGCCAATCTTCCGCCTAACCGCGCTATAGACATTCAGTGGTGTTTCACGTGAAACGCCACCATAAAGAAAACCCCTTGCCGCATTCCGGACCGCACCTCTCGAAATCGGACTTATTTCAATCCGAATCGGGGGTGTGGTTCGTTTCGCGGACAAGGGGTTTTACGTTTGCGGCAGATGTCTACTTAATTTTCCAAGGCATAGGAAATGAGCTTGGTGCAGAGCTCAGCAAAACTCATGCCAGCTGCACGAGCAGCATCGGGAAGAAGCGATGTTGCCGTCATGCCAGGAATGGTGTTCGTTTCCAAAACCCAAAAATTTCCTTCGGCATCCTTGATGAGGTCACTACGAGAAACACCGCGGCACTCAAGCGTCTTATGGGCGGCAACCGCAAGCTCCATAGCGCGCTTGGTATCTTCTTCGGATAGGGGCGCAGGGCAGATATGCTGCGACCCTCCCTGAGCGTACTTCGACTCAAAATCGTAGAACTCGTGGGAAGGAACAATTTTGATAACAGGGAGAGCGCACGGGTCCTCGTTGCCCAATACGGCAACGGTGAACTCTTCGCCTGAAACAAAGCTCTCAACAAACGCGCACGTATCTACCTGAAATACCTTATCGATCGCATCGGCAATTTCCTCAGCACCTTCACACAGATACACACCCAAAGCGCTACCTTCCGTAGCAGCTTTCACAACACAGTGCGAACCCACTTCAGCAATGATGGCATCAATGTCGATATGGTGAGAGTCGAGCATCATAGAACGAGGGGTAGGGATGCCGGCGCGCTCATAGCAAAGCTTCGTCTTGGGTTTGTCGATAGCAGTGGCGCTCGACCAAACGCCTGGACCAATATAGGGAAGCCCAATGGTTTCCAGAAATCCCTGGATGGTGCCGTCTTCGCCGTACTTGCCATGAAGAGCCAGGAAAGCAACGTCAAAATCACCTTGAATCAAAGCCAGCAAGTCTTCTTTGTTGGCGGGGTCGAAAACAGTTACCGGAAAGCCCGCTTCGAGCAAAGCTTCCTTCGCCCCTTCACCAGAAGCAAGGGAAATGGAACGCTCTCCACTCTTGCCTCCCGCAAGCAGAGCAACACGAATTTGTTTAGGATCGAAAGAACAAGACATGGTTCTCGCTTTCATACAAGTAAAGCCCAAGGCACTGCTGCCGAAAGGCTTGATACGTTAGCCGATAGTGAGTATAGCAAACGCACGTTACCACTCTGCTACCACCACGCGGTAACCACTTGGTTGCGTATAATACTAAGCATGAATAACGCAATCCAATCATTTAACCTGTCCGAAATTCCCACTATTCTGGAAAATCTCGGACAGCCGCGCTTTCGCGCCAAACAGCTCACTTCCTGGCTTTACCAGAAAGGAGCTCACTCCTATGACGAAATGACTAATCTGCCCAAGAGTCTTCGGGATGTCCTGTCAAACGAATACCCTTTGATTGAGCCGCAAGTGGTTAACAAGCAAGTATCCAACGACGATACACGTAAATACGTATTCGAATACGCCGATGGCGCCAAGGTAGAAGCTGTCGGGATCCCCTCATTCGACAAGAAAGAGCGCAAAGACGAGCCCAAGCACCTTACCGTGTGCTTCTCCACTCAAGCAGGATGCGCCATGGGGTGCACTTTTTGCGCCACGGGACATGAGGGGCTTACCCGCAATCTTTCTTCCGCTGAAATGATTTGCCAGATCGTCGCTGTACAAAACGATTTCGGCTGTCGCGTCACTAATTTAGTTTCAATGGGACAAGGCGAACCATTCCAGAACTACCAAGCAACCCTAGAAGCGCTTCGTTTCGCCAATGCAAAAGACGGCCTTGAAATAGGCGCTCGTCATATAACGGTATCAACATGTGGCATCATTCGGGGAATTGAGCGCCTTGCAAACGAGCCCGAACAATTCACGTTGGCAGTATCCCTCCATTCGGCTTTGCAGGATGTGCGCAATGAAATCATGCCGCGTTGCAGCAACATTCCCTTACCGCACCTAAAGAAGGCCCTTCGATCCTATATCGAGAAAACTGGCCGTCGTGTCAGCTTCGAATATCTCCTTATCAAGGGGGTCACCGACACAGAAGAAAACCTCGCAGCGCTAATCGATTTCTGCGATGGCCTCCTATGCCACGTCAACCTTCTTTCAGTAAACGAAGTCGAGGGAAGCCCCTACAAGCCAAGCTCCACCGCAACGCAGCAGCGCTGGGTTAAGGAACTGAAAAGCGCAGGCAAGGAAGCCACTATCCGCAATTCGCGCGGAAGCGATATCGACGGAGCCTGCGGTCAACTGAAAAACAAAATGTAGAGAACGGGAAAATAGGGACAGGCACCAGATTCCCGCCTAACAAACAGGGCCCCGCTTACGATGAAACTCGCGAGCGGGGCCCTGGTTTTATTCACTATGGCGCAAGGGGGAATCTGGTGCCTGTCCCTATTTTCCCGCTTGCGACTCTTCAATAAGATGCAGGATACGCTGAAGTTCCTCTTCATCCTTAAACTGGATCTCGATTTTGTTCTTGCCCTTAACGGTCTTGACGCGAACCGGAGCGGAAAGGAAACGGGTAAGCCCCTTCGCAGCCTTCTTGAAACTTGGAGGAGCAGGAACGCGTTTTGCAGCTGCCGAACCAGCCTTCTCACGACCATTCATCAGACGAGCCAGTGCTTCGGTTTCGCGAACGCTCAACTTTTCATTCTTAAGCTTTTCGGTAAGTTTCTTCCTGCCCTCCGCGTCATCAACAGAAAGGATGGCGCGAGCATGGCCGGCGGTGATCTTCTCCTCAAACAAGAGTTGCTGAGCTTCCTCAGGCAAATCAAGCAGGCGGAGAGCATTAGCGATAGTAGACCGTCCCTTGGAAACCGTCTGGGCAACCTCTGATTGCGTCATCCCCTTGCGCTCCATAAGGCGCTTATAACCATAAGCCTCTTCAATAGGGTTAAGGTCGGATCGCTGGATATTCTCAATCAAAGCAAGTTCAAGGGCTTTGTCGTTGTCGGCTTCCCAGAAACGAACGGGAACCTCTTCCATACCCAAACTCTTGCATGCTCGATAGCGGCGCTCACCAGCCAAGATCTGATACTGGTTCCCAATTTTGCGAACCAAAATAGGCTGAAGAAGGCCTTCCTTTTTGATAGACCCTGCAAGTTCCTCAATTTCACCTGGCTTGAAATTGGTGCGAGGCTGATCAGGATTGGGGTGAATCAGGTCAAGCTTAACCGTTGCCGTAAGCCCCTTGGAATCAAATGGCTTGTTTTCCTTCTTCGAAACCTCCAGTGCAGGCTCGACAACCGGCTTAGCGGGCTTCCTAACCTGACGCTCCGCTGCAACGCGCGGCTTAGGAGCGGGAGTTCTCATAGACACCGAACCAGCGGAGCTGAAAGTACCAGAACCAGCACGCATAGCGGGCTTGCGCGCCTCGCGTGAAACAACTTTGGCATTTTCAAGCGCATCTTCAGAAATATAGATATCAGAAGACGGATCAACCGGTTTCCCCGAAGAACGCTTAGCGGTACGTTCCTGAAGAGCTTGATGAAGAACACCAGAGGATTCCTGCTTCTTCTGAGCAGGTTCTTCGCTTAACGGTTCGGGCACGCTCCTTTCCTGCTCTTTGAGAGTCTCAGGAGCAGAAGGCTTCTGGGTATAAGCGGGGCTATCGTCAAACAAAGCATTGAGGCCACGCCCCAAGCCGCTTTTCTGCTTAGCCACGAGCAATCACCTCTTTGGCAAGATCGTTGTAGGCAAGTGCTCCCTTGTTGTCGGGAGCATATTCGAGAATCGACTGTCCGTAACTAGGAGCTTCAGACAGTTTAACGGTACGAGGAATCAACGTCTCGAAGACCTCGTCCCCAAAGAACGAACGGACCTCATTAACCACCTGGTTGGCAAGATTGGTGCGGGAATCGTACATAGTGAGAACAATTCCAAAGATATCCAAGCTCGGGTTTAGGATGCTTTTGACACGTTTCATCGAATCAAGGAGTTTTGTCACACCTTCCAATGCGTAGAACTCGCACTGAATGGGAACCAGGAGCTTATCCGCAGCAACCAAGGCATTGATGGTGAGCAGACCGAGGGAAGGCGGGCAATCGATAAGGATGTAATCATAGCGGCCGCGTAGGCTGCCGAGAGCGCTTTTCAAGCGGTTCTCTCGCGCCATCTCGTTAACCAATTCAACCTCTGCGCCAGCCAAGCTGATAGTAGAGGGCAGAACATCAACACCTTCGGCAACACAAGACAGAATTACCTCTTCGACGGGCGTTTCACCAAGCAGCACGTTGTAAACACACCCATCAAGAGCTCGTTTGTCGATACCATAACCGCTTGTTGCATTGCCCTGCGGGTCGAGGTCAACCAAAAGGACCTCTTTACCCATAGCACCTAAAGCAGCGGAAAGATTTACTGCAGTGGTCGACTTGCCAACGCCGCCCTTTTGGTTAATGATAGCGAGGATTTTTGTCTGCCCGATCGCATGAGCCACCTTGGGCTTGTCGCGGAATGGGATGAAGGTGCGAATATCGTCGTCATCTTCATCTTCAGCTTCAACGCCGTCTTCCGGGGAAGTAGACTCCATTTCCGGATCAGTTTCCTCTGCAGCTTCTTCATGCTCGGAGGTTCGCTCGACCACCTCTGCATGTTCATTGATTTCGTCGTAGCTGCTCTGAAGAACCTCTTCTTTGATCTCTTCAGGGTTCTGACTGCGCTCAGTCACGGAAGTCACGGGAACATTTTTTGCTTTTTTTCGACTACCGAACAGCCCCACGAGCTCTCCTCTCTTTTTTGCCTACCAGACAAACTATTGCTTCACTTGAATACCCTATAAAGGGTAAGCAAATGTTTGCTGTTTCACGTGAAACAGCAAACATAAAAAATAACAAAATGCCCCACATCTCATCGAACAAAAAACAAGATTGACGCTATACAACAAAATCAGCGAAACACAACTCCGTTTGACGGACAGCATAATGGGATAGCCCAGAAGCAGAGCAAAATGCCCCTTTGTTTCGATTATTTGATAATACCCTTGCCATACCCTTTAGAAAATAGAAAGGTATACGGTTTTTCCTCGAAGCACCGCATTTTCATTCCCAAACAACGATCAAGCAAACGTCGGTTTCCCGAAACCAGTACACAAAAAGGAACCCGAGAAAAAACGAGGCCACACGAAGCTCTATAACAGCCAAACAGAAACAGACTTGAATAGATACTCAAAATATAGAAAACAGGCTCTTACAAAGAGCCTCAAAGCCCTTTTAGCGCAATAAGTTCAACACAGGACCCTTCAGAGCGCTCAAAGAACAAAAAAGAGTCCTTGGAATAATTCCAAGGACTCTTTTCTTAAAATGGTTTCTTTTGTGCCATACCGACTCTTCGGGGAAGCTTCATCGAAGGATTGCATCGCTTTCTAAATACGATGATGGCTCGACTCGTCTCTCCATCGGAAAGCGTAAAGCCTCTCGAAGAAACAAATTCCATTCCCAATTTGCGAGCAATTTCCCGAGCATGCTCAAGCTCTTCTGATTCACTGTGGGTCTTGTAGCATACCAAGCTTCCACCTTTAGCCAACAAGGGCGATGCAAGCTCAAGCAGTGAAGCCAAGGAGGAAAGCGCGCGGGCAGTAACCAATGAGAAGTGGTTAGGTTGCTGCAACGCAAGATCCTCAATGCGCCCATGGTAGGTTGAGACAATGTCGTCAATACCAAGCTCGGCGGCAAACGAATCAAGGGCGCGCGTCTTCTTGCCAACGGAATCAGCAAGAAGGGTTTCCCTCCCCGTCATGATCGCCAAGGGAATACCGGGAAACCCAGCACCCGAGCCCATATCGAGATACGGACCTTCCATCGCCTCCTCTACTTCAGGAAGGCCAGCGAGCGAATCCTCAACGTGAAGAACTTGGGCAGACTCCCAATCAACGATTCGGGTAAGGTTCGTTACCTTGTTTTCCTCGATGACCAGCTCAAGATGCTTGTCGAGTAGCTCCCTCTGCCTTTTGTTGGGCACATGCTGTTCGGCGCTCATGCCAGAATCCCTATCGTGGGCTTACCACGACACGACGAGCGCGACCTTCGCCCTCGGAAACGGTTTCGACGCGATCATCTCCGCGCAGAGCAATATGCACGATGCGACGCTCGTAGGGAGTCATGGGGCGAAGCTTGATGCTGCGATCCTGGTCTACTGCCTTGTCGGCCGCATTCAAAGCAATGTCCTCGATCTTCTGACGCTGACGAGCCTTATAGCCTTCAACGTCGACCACGATGGGATAGCGATGACCAACAATGCGAGACGTGATAGACGAAATAAGGAATTGAAGCGAATCGAGCGTACGACCGTGGCGACCGATCAAAACAGCCAAATCGTCACCAGTGATGTCAAGGATAAGCTCACCTTCGTCACCTTCATACTCTTCGATGATCACTTCTCCGACATTGAAATACTTCAAGATATCCTGAATGGCCTCGATTGCCGTATCGGCGATCCTGTCCACTTCCTCTTCGGAATATTGGCCCTCACCTTCGTATTCCTGAGATGAGGATTCGTCCTGAACCATGTTCTCTTCTTCCATTTAAAACTCCTTACATTCAAATCTCCCCTCCGCGGTAGAACCACGAAGGGGAGGAGACGGCAAAAAATATGTGAAGTAGCGTTACTTGCTCTTCTTGTGAGGGCGAGGTTTCTTTTCCTTACGAACCACATTGACTTCCACGGGCTTAACCTCGACCTTTTCAGCTTCGACTTCTTCGTCCTTATGCTTCATAACCTTAGTAGAGATTACCTGCTGAAGAACACCGAATACGGAAGAAGTTGCCCAGAACAGCAAAACGCCGGTGGGAGAACCCCAACCAAGCCACAGCATGAACAGGGACATGATGCCCATCATAATCATGGTCTGCGTCTTCTGCGGGCTGTTCGTACCCATCTGCTGAAGCAAGGAGGGCAGGAAGGTGCAGAATGCAAACAGAAGGAGAAGGATGCCGTAGGGCAAGAACTCCAAGAAGCCCTGGCCGAACATCGCGGAAGGCGAAGAGAGCAGCGAAGGCAAAACATTATAGAAGGAGTAGGTCATGCCTTCGGTACGGGAGCCCATTTCCTGCAATACCTGGAACAGGGCAACGAAGATAGGCATCTGAAGGAACAGGGGCAAGCAACCGGTAATGGGGTTGAAGCCGATCTCTGCATAAACCTTCTGCATTTCCTCGGCCTGACGCTGCTGGTCGTCAGCGTACTTTTCCTGGATCTCCTGGATGCGAGGAGAGAACTGCTGCATTCGATACGAAGAGCGGATCTGCTTCTGCATAAGGGGGAACAGGATAAGACGGAGAATAAGCGTCACGATGATGATCGCCAAACCCCAGTCGGCAACGAAACCATACATAGCATCGATGCACCAGAATATGGCGTCTTTAAACGCGTCCCACATGTGTACCTTTGTCCTCTCGGTTCGGGGGTTGATTATTAAAGATGAAAGGTATCCGGCACGGGGTCATACCCGCGGCCTCCACCTGGTCTGCAGCGCAGAATACGCTTGCAGGTAAGATACAGACCTTTAAGGAAACCGAATCGCTGAACCGCAACAAGTCCATATTCCGAACAAGTGGGAATAAACCGACAAGTTGCGGGGAGCAGGGGCGATATAGCAAGACGGTAGAACTTGATCATCAACAACAGAACCCCCTTGGGGATAGCTGATATTTTCGACCAGACCTTCAAGACCAAATACTTGCCTTAATACGATTCCATGATCTTCTTGCATGTGGAAACCAGCTTCTGGTATTCAACACGCGTTGTTTTCCTGTTAGCCATGAAAATGACATTTAACTCCGGCCAAGGGCCACCGATGTCGTGGCAAACAGCACGCAAGCGGCGCTTCGCTGAGTTGCGCCACACCGCATTACCGTTCTTCTTGCCCGCTATAAAAGCAACACGGCCACTAGGGCCGTGTTGGGTATCTCCCCGGTACACGATCATAGTTACGCAGGGAGTTGCATGTCTTTTTCCGTGCGAGAACAGGTAGGAGATCTCAGTGCTGGATTTGATGGTTCCTAACACGGTTTCTCACAAGGAAAGTTAGGCACAGAGACGCTTGCGGCCCTTTGCACGGCGAGCAGAGAGAACGGCGCGGCCGCTCTTGGTAGCCATACGTGCACGGAAGCCGTGAGTCTTTGCGCGCTTGCGGGTGTTCGGTTGATAGGTGCGCTTCATTACTTTTCCTTTCAGATTTACAGTAATTTCGAAATTATACGATGAAGAAGCCGCGCGTCAATAATAAAGAAAGAAGTCAGGCACCCTATTTCACGGGTCAACACAGAATGAACACGCAAACGGCGGCTGCGCTACGCCCTACTAACGACATTTAGTTCGTCGCTATCGAGGATATGACCCTGCAAGGCCCAGTGGAGCTCGTTGAAATAAAAGCCAGGTTGCAAATCCAGCTCGCAATCAAGCGCATACACCGTAAGCGTATAACGGTGATCCTTATCAGGCGGGCACGGTCCGATGTACCCACGAATCACTTCTTCGCTTGTCTCCTCGGCGCGAGACAAGCAGCTGTTTGAACCCTGCACGAAGGAAAATTCACCGCTATGGCTGGCGTTTTCGGGAATCAAAGCAGTATCAGGGCTCACTCCGCATGCGGCCCAGTGAATCCAGGCAAAGCCACATACGGGAATGGAGTCATAATCAACGAACGAAAGAGCAAGGGACTTAGCCCCCTCAGGCACACCCGACACCTCGATGGGGAACGAACAAATATTGTTGCCGTCACGACGCAGTTCCGGAGACGAATATTTTCCAAAACGATCGGGCAGCATGCCTTTTTCATCCAACGGGATAGCGATCTTCATAGTTTGTCCACCTCACTTTTCCCCAAGGAAAGCAATTTATACACAATTTGTTTATATAGCATTGTGGATAATGTTGATAACTTTCCAGGTGTTTCAGGATACTTCCCCACCATTATCCCAGAGGTTGCAGCAACCCTTTCAGGAAACAAAAACTCGTCTCCGTAATATAGGTGGAAAAGCGGTTCAAATTTCATAAAATACAGGCTTTTAGCTGGTCTTTTATTGTTATCAACACCTCAATTTGCCTGCTGTATGCATATCAGCGAAGCGGTTTAAACACCTTGACTTCAACAGCTAGAAGTGAAAGCGCAAAAACTACTTTTCCAAAATAGTTTTCCAAAATGCCTTTCAGGTTTTTCACATTTTTCTTCAGGCGTTTTCAATGTTTTCCACATTTTATTGAAAGAATGTTAAAAACTTCGAAAACACGAGGAAAAGACGGTGGAAAGTTTGAAAAAGTGTGAATAACCGTCTAGAATGAATGAAAAATCAGCTCGATCTATGCCTTATAAAGGAATATCGGTCGGGCTCTTTTTCTCATGTTTTGAAAAAAAAATCGGAAAGCATCATGAACCAAGAAAACGCACCACATATGCAGCCGATGGAACAAGCGGGGGAACAAGGGTCGGTACCATATCCTTCCTATAACGAGGAGAGGCCTGCAACCGAAGCGACAGCGCCAAACACTCAGCCCGCCCAGACATCCACTCCTCCCTACGGGTACGGACAAGGGCAATTCCCTTCCTATCCTGCTCAGGGTGCCCAAATGCAGCCTTATCCAGGCATGCCCTACGGCATGCCTTATGGCGGTTATCCACAACCTGGCTACACCGTACCAGCGCACAACCTGCCCCCCACGGCGCAAATGGCAAACGTCAACGGCCAAGCACCGCAAGGGCAACCGTTTTCCGCCAACATGTCCAACAACCCAGAGCCGCAGGTCGCAGCCCAGGGATTCCCAGGCTACCCTATTGGATACCAGCAACCACAGACTGGCTATCCACAACAAGCGTTTCGACAGTTCGCCGCAGCAGCAAACCCACACGTTATGCAGCCAGCGGTGGCGCAGCCCTACCCCCAAACGACGCAGCAGCCGGCTTCGGATGCCTACCAGGGCGGGCAGCCTTTCGTGCCCTCCTTTGTGGAACCGGCAACGTATGGCGAAGATTACGCCCACACAATGAATGGCGGCATCATTGAATCCGTCGAAGAGACGGCACCTTCGCAGAGCTTCGATTACCATCACATAACCACGCCTGCGCGCATTGCGATATATGATTCGCTGAAAACAGCGCCACGCGTAATACAAGTGCAGGGCGGTCCCACACACGAATACATCGAGCACATTGCTTCCTTGACCTACAAAAACGCCAAAGAAGCAGGCGGGGTGATCCCTTACACCGTGATCAGGGAAGTATCCGAAAATTTCATTCACGCCAACTTCAACGAAGTGGTGGTATCAATTTTCGACCAAGGCAATACCATTCGTTTTGCAGATCAGGGCCCAGGCATCAAGCATAAAGATCTCGTGCAAGAACCAGGATTTTCCTCTGCCATCGAGCCGATGAAACGCTACATACGAGGCGTGGGGTCGGGCTTACCCATCGTGAAAGACTACTTAAGCACCTCCCACGGGCACATTGAGATCAAAGACAACGTGAATCAGGGCTCGGTGGTGACCATCAGCCTGGTTGCGTCGCGAACAACAGACGAAGAAATTGAGGCGGCTCAGATCCCCGACCTCACCGAAAACGAAGCTGCCGTGCTTAAAGCCCTTCTTCCGAACAACACCCTAGGCGTAAGCGAGGTCAGCAAGGCCACCGACGTCGCCGTGGCTAGCGTTCATACCGCTTTTTCAAAGATGGAAGAGGCGGGTCTCGTGGAAAAGGTGAATAAGAAGAGAACGCTCACCCCGCGAGGCACGCAGGTTGCCCTATCCTTGTAAACGACAGACGGCGCATCCCACGCCAACGGAATGGAACTACGTAGAACCTTATGGATATCGAACAGACGTGGACAGACCTGATGCGACAACTGAAGTCGTATCCCACCATCAACGCATCTCAAATCGATGCGTTCTTCTCGCGTGTTCAAATCCAGGCAGCAAGCCCTGGCTTCATCATGCTCACCTCGGACAATGCCTTTATTAAAGATTGGATCGAAAAGCATTATCTGAAAGATATCCAGAAGGCACTCAGCGATCTGTACAACCTGGACTTTCAGGTGCTGATAGAGGTCGACCCCACTGCAGCGGCACCGGCACCTGCGGCTCAGCCTGTACCCACAGCGACCCCTTCGGCCCCTGCTGTCGCACCGCAAGCGGTCCAGGCGCAACCGAAACCCGCAGCAACAAGCGCACAGACCGCGCCTGTTCCAGCCGTCCGGTCCGCTAACGCCGGCGCACCCCAGCCCACCCATTCGGTAGCGCAGGCAGAAGCATCTGAGCCGCAATCGCAGAAAACAGAGACGAACGGCAACGACAACGAGGCAACAGGGGAAGCAGCGCTCACCTTCGATTCCTTCGTTATTGGAGAGTCGAACCGCATGGCCTACAACATGGCAGTGGAGGTAGCGGACCGCCCCGGTTCGTCCGAGTTGAACCCACTCTTTATATATGGGCGATCTGGCGTGGGAAAAACGCACCTTATGTGCGCGATTCAGAACTACATCAAGGAAACCCGCCCAGAGCTCAACGTGTGCTACATCGATTCGATGGAACTGGTAAACCGCTACTCAGACGCAGCAATAGAAAAGAGCGTCGATAAGCAAAGCTTCAAGAACTTTGAGGGCTATTTCCAGCAGGCGGATGTACTGCTCATCGACGATATCCAGGGGCTCCAGAGCAAACCCGGCACGCTCAACGCGTTGTTCCGCATCTTCAATTCGATGATCCCAAAGGGCAAGCAGTTTGTATTCTCCGCAGACCGAGCGCCGAAAAACATCGACCTCGACGAACGCTACGTGTCCCGATTCAACTCGGGAGCCACGATAGACATTCAGCCACCCGACGACGAGACAAAGCGCAACATCATCAAAAGCCTTATTCGCCACTACCAGAGTCGGGAAAACACATCGTTTGTTATCACGGACGAAATCCTCGACTACATCGTGGACAACTCCAGTTCAAACATTCGCGAACTGAAGAGTGCTATCACCAACGTAATATTCGCCATGAAGATGAACAAGGACCACACGCTTTCGGAAGGCCAGGTAAAGGAGCTTCTGGGCAATCACTTTATCGGCGGAGGCAAAAAGCGCATCACGATAGAGATGATCCAAGCCGCCGTTGAAGATTTTTACGGCGTTTCACACAAAGACATCGTGGGGCGCGGCAGGGCAAGAAGCATTGTTCGGCCGAGGCAGGTTGCAATCTATCTGTGCCGAGACCTGTCGGAAACCACGCTGAGCAATATCGGCAAGGCCTTCAATCGCGATCACACTACGGTGCTTCACTCGTGTGAGCTTATCTCGAGCCAGATGCAGGAAGACCGAAACCTACGAGAAGAGCTGGAAGCAGTGCGCGAAAAAATCCGCATCCAGCAGTATTAAAACCTGTTGATAAACGGTGACAAAACATGGGGATTACCCCATACCTTTGTGGAAGAAGTTTTCCCCACGTTTTCCCTGTGGATAACCAAGGTGTTTTTCCACAGAGTTCCCGACAGGTGTTTTTCCGCGTTCATCAGGCAAAAAAGAAGTTATCAACATATCCACCCTGGTTACTACTTCTATTATTAGTTATTTATTAAAGAATAGAGAAGGAATTAATGGGGAGGAAAACTCGATTGTGCAACTCAATTGCCAATCGAGAATCAGCTTGGCTAGAACAGGTATCATAGCCAAGAGGAACAGAGGACAGGAGCAGCAATGAAATTCAGCGTTAACCAATCGGAGCTTCAAAACGCCCTAGCGGTTGTAGTTAAAGGATCCTCCACCCGTTCTACGCTTTCAATTCTTGCTGGTGTGTATATCAAGGCAGAAGAGGGAAGAATCACCCTTCAAACCACCAATCTGGAACTCTCCATTAAGGTAACGTGCTTCGCTATGGTGGAAGAGCCTGGAGAAACGGTAGTGCCAGCAAAGCTCTTCGGTGACATTATCAAGAACCTTCCCGATATGGCAGTTCGTGTTGAGGCAGACGAAACCACTGCAACGGTGTTCTGCGATAGCACCACGTTCTCATTGAAAGCGCTCAATCCTCTTGACTTCCCCGCTTTCCCCGAAATCGAAGCCGATCAGGAGGCCTCGTTCCCCTTCAATGCGTTTTCTTCGATGGTCAAGCGCACGGCTAAGGTCGTTTCTCACGATGAAACGCGTATTGTGCTTACGGGCGTACTTGTTTCTTGCGTAGGTTCCACTTTGAAAATGGTGGCGACCGACTCCTACCGACTGGCTGTTTCCGAAACTGAGCTCGATTCGCCATGCCCTGAAGAGTTCGAAGCGGTTATTGCCGGTTCTTTCCTTCAGGACATTGCTTCGCTTCCTCAGTCAGAAGATCCTGTTACGATTGCGCTTAACGACAACCAGATCGTGGTTACCTACCGTGACACCACTTTTATCAACCGTCGTATCGAGGGAACCTTCCCGAATTACAAACAGCTTATTGCCGAGGGTCATTCCACCCGCGCAACGCTTTCAACTCATGCGCTTACTGATGCGGTTCGTCGTGTTTCTCTGCTCAGCAATAAGGTTTCCCCTGTACAGGTTCGCGTCGATGCCGAATCCGGCGTGGTAACCCTGCTCACCAACTCTCAAGACATTGGCAACGCTCAGGAGAATCTTATTTGTGAGGTTGATGGCGAATCGGTTGATATTGCATTCAACTTTACCTTTATGCTCGATGGCCTGAATTCCATTGATACCGATGCGGTTCATCTTGATTTGTTCGGGCCCATGAAGCCTGGCATTCTGCGCGCCGCGGAGGGCGAGAACTTCCTTTACCTCATCATGCCCGTACGCGTGTAGATTGCGGTTTTCTGGCTCCATGGGGCTCACTATCGAAAACATCGCGTGCCGTAATTTCAGGTCGTATGAGCAGTTCGAGCTTGATGGCATCGGGGGGCTAACCCTAATCGTCGGGCCGAATGCGGTGGGCAAGACAAACCTTCTTGAGGGTATCCAGCTTGTCACGGCTTGCTCGTCGTTTCGCAGTTCAGTGCCTAGCCACTTGGTTCGTGCCGGTCAAGATGCGGGCATGTTCTCCGCGGCAATGCGCGGCGATGGACGATACCTTGATATGGAATTGCGTGTTTCACGTGAAACACGCGAGTATTTTGTCAATGGGAAGAAAAAACGCCCCCGCGATATCCGGGGCACGTTGCCTTCTGTGCTGTTCTCTCCTGAAGATTTGGAGCTGGTGAAAGGCTCCCAATCGTTTAAGCGCGCGCAGGTTGATCAGATGGGTGCTCAACTGAGCACGAATTACCATGCGGTACGGAAGGACTATGAAAAGATCCTTCGACAGAAGAATCGCTATCTGAAGGAGAACGTTTCGCCTCTATTCCTTCAGAGCATCAACGAGGTTGTTGCTACGGTCGGCTCGCAGCTGTACCGCTTGCGTTGCGAGATGATTGCGGCGCTTTCGCCTTATCTAAAGGAATGTTATCGAGAGATTTCGGGCGGACGCGAATCGGTCGAACTAGTGTACGTTCCCTCATGGCTCCGCAAGTCGTTCGATCTCGACCGCATTCCTTCGGTTAAGGCGATTGACAGGACCGCCGCTCAGGAGCGACTCATTAGCGCAATGGAAGAGGATGCTCGTAGGGAGCACGAGCGACGCATATCCCTTTATGGCCCCCAGCTCGATCTGGTAGAGTTCTACCTTGATGGGCTCAATGCTCAGCAGTTTGCATCGCAGGGGCAGCAGCGAAGTTTAGTTCTGGCGTTTAAGATGGCACAGGTTGAGCTTATCGCGGAACGATTGGGCCAGAACCCCGTTTTGCTGCTCGACGATGTGATGAGCGAGCTTGATGCGACGCGCCGCGATGCGCTGCTTTCTCTGATCTCCGGCGAGGTGCAGACGTTTGTGACTGCTACCAATGCGGAAAAAGTAAGCCCGGCGCTTTCCTCGTTGGCGCGTGTGGTGCAGATAGGCGGCGAATAGGTATGGTTGAATTCGATAGCGATTGGGGGTCGTCACGCGATCCTCGCCGTTATATCGCCGTGGTGAATGAGCGGAATAATTCCCTCCGCCCCGTTTCGTCTTCGCTTTCCTCTTTCGCTTCGTCGATGCCCGAAGAAGTTAAGAAGCGCGTTCTTGTGCAGCGCAAGATAGAAAAGACTCATGCCCAGTTTGCCGAACTCGTGGATCCCTTTATCCTCAAACACACCAATTCGGTGTATCTGCTCAAAAGCCAGGCGGTTCCTGGGGCGTACGATCTGGTGGTGTATCTGGACAACTCAACGTGTGCCGCTGAGCTGAATGCCCGCAGGGAGTTGCTTCGCTTTGAATATCTCGATCGCTTTAATACGACCATAGATGTGTTTGAGATTCGTATTTCAAGGGGTCCGTATAGGGATAAGCACCCCTTTGCCGAGCGCCTTAGCTCAGATACTCAGCCTAAAGAACGAAGTCTCAGCGAAGAAGAAACGGCGCGAATAGAAGAAATGACGTCGGCTATCGAGGATCCTCGTTTAAGGGCTTCGTTCCAACGCGCTATGACGGCTCAGAAGCGTCGAAATGAGTCTTCTTCATAAAAAATGCCCAACACGATGGCTTTTATACCCGCAGAAGCGCTCTGAATGCCCTCTGACGCTGATAGATGGCAAGGTATCTTGCCTACTCTGCTATAATAATAAGGTTCTAAATCCCCTCGATACGTCGCTTTAGGCGTATCAGATAGCAGAAAGAGGAGGAAATACGTGGCTTCAGACGAATCCCACTACAGCGGCCAAGACATTCAGATCTTGGAGGGCCTTGAAGCAGTGCGCAAGCGCCCTGGTATGTATATCGGTTCTACCGGTCCGCGCGGCCTTCACCATCTGGTGTACGAGGTTGTAGACAACGCAGTAGATGAAGCTCTTGCTGGCTATTGTGACCACATTGAGGTTACCATCCATGAGGACAACTCCATCACCGTTGTCGACAATGGCCGCGGCATTCCCGTAGACAAGCACCCCAAGGAAAAAATCCCAACCGTCGAGGTTGTACTCACCATCCTCCATGCAGGTGGTAAATTCGGCGGCGAAGGTTATAAGGTTTCCGGCGGCTTGCACGGTGTAGGCGTTTCTGTTGTGAATGCGCTTTCCACTCAGGTTATTGTGCGCGTGCGTCGCGATGGCAAGGAATATGAGATTTCTTTCGATCATGGCAAAACCAAAGAAAAGCTCCATGAGGTAGGAACCTCCAAAACCAGCGGTACTACGGTAACCTTCTGGCCCGACCCTGAGATTTTCAAAGAAACCACCATCTTCGATTACGAAACGCTGAAAACCCGTTTCCGTGAGATGTCATTCCTTAACAAGGGTTTGAAGATCACCCTAGCCGATGAGCGCACCCCCGGCGAAGACGGCAAACCCCGTACCGAGGTGTTTCAGGCGCTTGGCGGTCTTCAGGATTTCGTTAAATTCCTCAATGAGGGCAAGGAAACGCTGAACAAGCCCATCTACTTCGAGGCTGAAAACGAAGACGGCATGGTGGAAGTGGCAATGCAGTGGTCCTCTTCCTATTCTTCTAATGGCGTGCTCTCGTTTGCGAACAACATCCACACCATCGACGGTGGTACTCATCTCGACGGCTTCAAGCAGGGTGTTACGCGTACCATCAACGATTACGCTCGCAGCAAGGGAATCTTGAAAGAAAAGGACAGCAACCTTTCTGGTGACGACACCCGAGAAGGTCTTTCGGCTGTTATTTCAGTTAAACTCCGCGACCCGCAGTTCGAGGGTCAGACCAAGGGCAAGCTGGGCAATACGGAAATTCGTGGCTTGGTTCAGACCGCCGTAACTAAGGGCTTGGCTGAGTATCTTGAAGAGAACCCCACGCCTGCTAAGCGCATCATCAACAAGGCCTCTCAGGCATTGAAGGCCCGTGAGGCTGCTCGTAAAGCGCGCGAGATGACGCGCCGTAAGGGTGTTCTTGATTCTTTCAGCTTGCCGGGAAAGTTGGCTGACTGTTCGAGCAAGAATCCTGCCGATTCCGAAATCTTTATTGTTGAGGGCGATTCCGCAGGTGGGTCTGCTAAACAAGCTCGCGACCGCAAGTATCAGGCCATCATGCCCCTGCGCGGTAAGATTCTGAACGTCGAGCGCGCTGGCTTGCACCGCTCGCTTTCTTCCGACACCATTTCTTCGCTCATTACCGCTATCGGTACGAATATTGGTGAGGATTTCAACGCGGATGCTGCCCGCTACCACCGCATCATCATCATGACCGATGCCGATGTTGACGGTGCTCACATTCGCATCCTGCTGCTCACGTTCTTCTATCGCTACATGCCCGAGCTTATTACACGTGGTTATATCTACATCGCCCAGCCTCCGCTGTACGGCCTGAAGAAGAAGGGCAGCAAGAAGTTGGAATACATCTTCAATGATGACGCTCTAGCCGCCCGCTTAGCAGAGATTCCCGACCGAGATAGCATTTCGCTGCAGCGTTACAAGGGTTTGGGTGAAATGGATCCCGAGCAGCTCTGGGAAACCACCATGGAGCCTTCTACCCGCACCATGCTCCAGGTAAGCATTGAAGATGCAGCTGAAGCTGAGCGTGTGGTAAGCGAACTTATGGGGGATCAGGTTGAGCCCCGTAAGGAATTCATCCAGAAGCACGCCCATGACGTGCGCTTCCTCGACTTCTAAGAGGGTTGCCGGGTAGGAACCCGGCAAAGTGTTTCACGTAAAACATTCAAGCAACAAGACAGAAGGAGTCTTCGTGGCAGAAGATAAGAACGAGACAGACAAGAAGGACGAGCAGCAGGCCGCTGCAGCAAACGTTCTTCCTGCTGAGCTCAGCAAAGAGATGCGCACGTCGTTCCTCGAGTATTCGATGAGCGTTATTGTTTCGCGCGCGCTTCCCGATGTTCGCGACGGCTTGAAGCCTGTTCATCGCCGCATTCTGTATGCGATGAATGAAAGCGGCATCACCCCAAAGCGCCCCCATGCTAAGTCCGCCCGTACCGTTGGTGACGTAATCGGTAAGTATCACCCGCATGGCGACTCTGCGGTGTACGACACCATGGTTCGTTTGGCGCAGCCATTCTCCATGCGTGTTCCGCTGGTTGACGGCCACGGCAACTTTGGTTCGATCGACGGCGATTCGGCAGCTGCAATGCGTTACACCGAGGCTCGCTTGGACAAGCCGGCAATGGAATTGCTGCGTGACCTTGACAAGGAAACGGTAGATTTTCAGCCTAACTATGACGAGAGCTTGCAGGAGCCCGTTGTCTTGCCTTCGCGCTTCCCGAACCTGTTGGTAAACGGCTCTTCGGGTATTGCCGTTGGCATGGCAACAAACATCCCCCCGCATAACCTCGGCGAGGCAATCGACGCAACCTGCATGATGATCGACAATCCTGATTGCACGGTAGACGATTTGATGAAGGTTCTTCCCGGCCCTGACTTTCCGACGGGCGGCATCATCATGGGCCGCAAGGGCATCCGCGATGCCTACGAAACGGGAAAGGGAAGCCTTACCATTCGCTCAAAGTGCCGCATTGAAGAGGGTAAGAACGGCAAGCATTCCATTGTTGTTTCCGAGATTCCCTATCAGGTAAACCGTACCAATCTCCTGAAGAAGATCGCCGATCTGATTCGCGACAAGAAGCTTCCCGAGGTTTCAAACGTTCATGACGGCGCCGACCGCCACGGCATTGACATCATTATCGAGCTGAAGCAGAATGCTATCCCTCAGGTCGTACTGAACAAGTTGTATAAGCATACCCAGCTGCAGGTTGGTTTCGGCTGTAATATGCTGGCGCTGGTCAACGGCGTCCCTCGCGTATTGTCCCTGAAGGAGATCCTCCACTACTACATTCTGCATCAGGAAGAGGTTGTGGAGCGCCGCACGCGCTACGACTTGGCCAAAGCTGAGGCCCGTGCGCATATTCTGGAAGGTTTTGTGATTGCCCTCGACAACATCGATGAGGTGATCCAGATCATCCGCTCGTCCAACACCGATCGCGAAGCGAAAGACGTGTTGATGGAGCGCTTTAAGCTTTCCGAAAAGCAGAGCGAAGCTATCCTCGAAATGAAGCTGCGTCGCCTGACCGGCTTGGAGCGAGAGAAGATCGAAGCCGAATTGAAGGAGCTGCGCGAGAAAATCGACTACTACAAGCGTTTGCTTTCCGATAAAGACCTGGTAAAGCAGGTAATCAAGGAAGAACTTACCGAAATCAAGGAAAAGTTCAGTTCTGCTCGTATCACCAAGATTACCGACGAAGCGAAGGACCTCGATGTGGAGGATCTTATTGCTGAAGAGGAAGTTGCCATTACCGTAACCAAGGCTGGTTACGTGAAACGCCTTCCCGTGGCTACGTATCGCCAGCAGAAGCGCGGCGGCAAGGGCATGCAAGGGGTGAATTTGAAAGAAGCCGACTTCGTCGAGCATCTCTTCATTTCCTCAACCCATGCTTATCTGTTGTTCTTTTCTTCGCGCGGACGGGTGTACCGTCTGAAGGCCTACGAGATTCCTGAGGCATCTCGTCATGCTCGAGGAACCGCAATCGTGAATGTTCTGCCCTTGGAGAAGGGTGAAACCATTGCTGCGGTTATCGCTACCAAGGATTTCCCCGAAGACGAGTACCTGATGTTTGCAACTTCGTCAGGCATGGTTAAGAAAACCTCCATGAAGCTCTACGACCGCACGCGCCGAGATGGTTTGATTGCGATCAACCTGAAGGAAAACGACACGCTTATTAGCGTCCAGCGCGTTGCTGAAGGCGAAAAGGTCATGATGGTTTCCTCTGCAGGTAAGGCCATTATGTGGGATGAGTCCGAAGTTCGGGCTATGGGTCGCGACACCATGGGTGTACGTGGCATGACGGTTAACGCCGATGCTCGCGTGCTCGGCATGGAAATAGCGCGTCCAGGAACCGAACTCTTGGTTATCACTGAGCTCGGCTATGGCAAACGCACGCCGGTAGAGGAGTATCCTTCCCATCATCGCGGAGGCCAAGGCGTATACACCATTACCATGACGGCCAAGAAGGGCTTGCTCTCGGCCATGAAGATCGTTGAAGAGAACGACGAGATCATGATTATCACCGAAGAGGGCGTAGTTGTTCGCACACCGGTTTCCGGCGTGTCGCAGCTGGGACGCTCCACTCAGGGCGTTCATGTGATGAATGTTGCTGGCAAGGACAAGGTTTCTGCTGTGGCCACTTCCACTACCACCGAAAAAAAATCCTCTAAGACGGCACCTGCCACCCATAAGGACCAGACCAGTCTGCTCGATGAAGAGTAGAAGAAGACACTGATACTTACCGAAGTTGGGACCCGGATTTTCTGGGTCCCAACTTTTTTTCAAAAAATTTATTACTAATTTCAGGCAACGAATTACCAAGGAAGAGGGCGATTTTTCTTCTAAAGGAGCGGCATTGCCATCTGTTTTCGAAAAAATATATCTTGCTGTTTAAATGAAAAACATTGTCCTGAACTGGTATTATTCAAATAGAAAGCAGTCAAGCGGAACCCCAGCAAAAACTTTTTTAAGAAAATGCAAAATTCTTCTTGACCCGTATGGGGGTAGGAAGTATATTAATTGAGCGCGATTTCGGGCCCATAGCTCAGTTGGTTAGAGCGCACGCCTGATAAGCGTGAGGTCAGCAGTTCAAATCTGCTTGGGCCCACCATTTTTTACTGATAAACGCTCCACCGTGAGCCGAGTTTGCCGGTGGAGCGTTTATTGATAACGAAATCGCACATAACCTACGTGGGGCATTAGCTCAGCTGGGAGAGCGCGGGCTTTGCAAGCCTGAGGTCAGGGGTTCGATCCCCCTATGCTCCACCACGAATTTTCGAAGCCGTCCGAATGGACGGCTTCTTTTTTGTGTAAAGCGACTGATCTGCCCTGTTTGGGCTCTTTCGCGCTGGTAAGCTTTTACCGCTTATGGGTTAACAAGACAACGTCTTTAAGAAGGAAGAAGTAGATGAAACAGGAAAACATCCGCAATGTGGCAATCATTGCGCACGTTGACCATGGTAAAACCACCCTGGTTGACCGCCTGCTCTGGTCCTCGCATGTATTCCGCGAAAACCAGGAAGTCGCCGAACGCGTACTTGACTCAAATGATCAGGAGCGCGAGCGCGGCATTACCATTCTCTCTAAGAACATCTCCATCCATTACAAGGATACTAAGATCAACGTTATCGACACCCCCGGTCATGCCGACTTTGGTGGCGAGGTGGAGCGCGTTCTCAACATGGCAGATGGCGCATTGCTCATTGTTGATGCTTATGAAGGCCCCAAGCCCCAGACCCGTTTCGTTCTTTCGCATGCCCTTGAGCGTGGTTTACGCATCGTTGTTGTGGTCAACAAGATCGACCGCCCCAATGCTAACCCCGATGCTGCTGTCGACAAGGTATTCGACTTGATGGTTGAGTTGGGTGCAAGCGACGAGCAGCTTGATTTCCCTGTTGTTTATGCCTCTGCAGTTAATGGCTACGCACGCTACGACGTCAATGACGGCAACATGGACATGGTTCCCTTGCTGGATACCATTCTGAAGGAAATCCCCTGCCCTGATGTAGACGTAGACGGCCCTGTCGCCCTTCAGGTTTGCACGGTTGACCACAGCAGCTACGAGGGACGTATTGGCATTGGCCGCCTGCAGAGCGGTACCATTCACGAAAAAGAGCAGGTTCTGGTAATCCAGCCCGACGGCAACCGCTACAACGCGCAGATCCGCAAGGTGTATACCTTTGAGAATCTTGGCAAAGCCGAGGTTCCTGCGGCCAGCGCAGGCGATATTGTGGCCGTTATCGGCGTGGAGCAGACTGACATCGGCGATGTTATCACCGACCCCGAGAATCCTGTCGAGATGGAGCCTTTGGCCGTTGAAGAGCCCACCATGGCTGTTGTGTTTGAGGCTTCCACGAGTCCCTTGGTTGGTCGAGAGGGCGATATCGTCGGCGCTCGTCAGCTGAAGGAGCGTCTGATGCGCGAAAAGGAGAGCAACATCTCCATGCGCATTGAGGAAACTGAAGACAAGTCGGGCGTTCGCGTTGCCGGTCGTGGCGTTCTTCATCTTTCTGTTCTCATGGAAACCATGCGCCGTGAAGGCTTCGAATTCCAGGTTGGTCGTCCTCAGGTTGTTTATAAGGAAGATGAGGCCGGTAATAAGCTTGAGCCCATCGAGGAAGCTACCATTGACGTTCCCAATGACTACTCTGGCAAGGCGATTGAGGTCATGGGCACGGCAGGCGGCATCATGGAGGACATGGTGTCCGATGAAACCATGACGCATCTTACGTTTGCTATTCCTTCTCGCGGCACCATGGGCCTGAAGACCAAGATCCTGAATGTAAGCCACGGCGAAGCGGTGTTGTTCCACCACTTCCGTGAATATGGTCCTTATTCCGGAGAGATGATCGGCCGTAAGAACGGTTGCATGATTGCCATGGCAACGGAGAAGTCGGTTGCATATGCTCTTGATACGTTGCGGGAGCGTGGCAAGCTGTTCGTTGGTCCGGGCGAGGATTGCTATGAGGGCATGATTGTTGGCGAATCCGCTAAGGAAGGCGACATGGTTGTAAACGTTGCCAAGGCTAAGCAACTGGGCAACCAGCGCTCTTCTGGTGCCGATAAGGCTATCTCCCTTACGCCCCCCATCACGTTTACGCTCGAAGAAGCGCTTGAATACATTGAAGACGACGAGCTGGTAGAGGTAACGCCTCAGTCTATTCGTCTCCGCAAACGCACCCTTTCCGCTACTCAGCGTCGCAAGGAAGCAAAGAATAAATAGATCAGTTTCTTTCAACCCGGCTTCTCCCTACGCAGAGGGTTGTCTGGAAAGAAATAGATCAAGAAGACTGGCTAACTAAAAGGCTGGACGATATATCGTCCAGCCTTTCTGGTTTAAAGTGTCGCCTGCGATAAGAACTGCACAGATAAAGATGCGCCGTGTCCGGACTGCTCAGTTCCTGGTGCTATACAGGGTTATTCCGAGTTGCCATTCTTGGGGCTTTTCGCCTATAGCTCCATCCTGGGGCTGTCCTAGGGGTCTGAAAACAAAAATATGGCCGAATGCAACTTTTTTGCGATTACGGATTGTCACAGGGCGCAGAGGCGCAAATCGCGGCCCAGAATCGCAGCAAATCAGTTGTGGAGCAGTCCCCTTCCGCTTTGCAGATGGGGGAAAGGAGTCCGCAATCGCAAAAAAGCTGCAAGAAAGCCGAGATTTTTGTTTTCACAACGAGGAGTTGTGTGGTCATGCAACAAAAAGTGGATTATCTGGGTGGAGTGCAAGATATTTCGTTTCACGTGAAACAGGACGCTGCGTCCGAATCGGGTTTTTCGGAGCGGTTGGCGCGCTGTTCGGAAATTTCGAGCGCCAGGGCTGTCGCTGTTCGCCGACTTCAATAGAGGGAGCTCCTTTTATGGAGGGGGTGTGATTAAACAGCGGTGATACGTGGGCAAATTGTGCGAACGAAATCACGAAATTGACGTTGTGCAAAAATAGCATGCGTTGCACCTGCTCATCGGGTGCGACCTCGTTTCGTACCGTAGGAAAAAGGAACATACATGAAGCACGGAGCTCTTCTTCGCAAGATTTCTGTTGTCGGCGTATCCGCTGCCTGCTGCATTGCCTTGGTTGGTTGTGGTGGCACGAATTACGGCTATACCGGCGGCGTTGCAGCAACGGTAAATGGCGCTGAGATTCAGGAAGACACCATCACTAAGTACATTCAGGACTTCCGCACTAGCTCAGACCTCACCAGCGACGACGACTGGGGCAATTGGATGAAGGAGAATTCCTTTGACCCTGCCACCGTTCGCGATCAGGTGATCGATTACTACGTCGAAAACGAGCTGAAGAAACAGGCGTGCGACGAAAAGGGCATCACGGTTGAACAGTCTCAGGTTGACGATGAGATCAACAACATGAAGGCCAATTACGACAGCGATGATGCTTGGAAGCAGGCTCTATCCTCTGCTGGTTTGACCGAGGATCAGTATCGCGAGTCCGTCGAAGCTGGCTTGCTTGATAAGGCCTTGGAGGATGCGGTTGCTGGAGATGCAGCCACCGCTGATGATTCTAAAGTTCTAGATATGCTGAACACGTATTACACCATGTTTAACGGTGCTAAGAAGTCTTCTCATATCTTGTTCGCTTCGGGTGACACCGAAAAGGCTCAGGAAGTGCTCGATCAGATCAACGCGGGAACGCTTGACTTCGCCGAAGCTGCCAAGCAGTACTCCACCGATACGGCCTCTGCAGCCGACGGCGGCAATGTTGGTTGGGACGCTATCAATTCCTTTGTAACCGACTACACCGACGCCCTTGATGGCCTTTCCGTTGGCCAGGTATCTGGTTTGGTAACGAGCGATTACGGCATTCACATCATCAAGTGCACCGATGAGTTCACCTGCGACGGCAAAGCAACCAGCCTTTCTGCATACCCTCAGGAGTTCGTTGACTACATTTCGAACATTGTGAAGGATCAGAGCAAGTCCACGGCATATTCCAATTGGTTCAACGACTACAAGGCTCAGGCGGACATCCAGAACAACGATATGCCCGAGAATGTCCCCTACAACCTTGATATGACCAAATACGACAACAGCGATTCGTCGAGCGATAACTCCGATGGTTCTAGCAATGGGGCTTCCGCTGATACCGATGCTGATGCGTCGGCTACGGAGGGCTCATCGGAATCTTCCAATGAGCAGAGCTCAGATTCCGAGAATTCTGGTCAGTAAAAACCAATTAATCAGGCTTTCCCAAGGCCACCTCGCATGAGGTGGCCTTGGTTTATCTAGAAAGGCAAGCAATGGAAACGAAACCGCCTCTTATTGAGCTTCACGACGCTGTAGTTCGTCGTAAGGGAAAAGAGATTTTGAATGTAGGGGACTTCACCCTGCAGCAAGGCGAAAGCATTGCCCTTATTGGCCCTAATGGCGCTGGAAAATCGACCTTTATCCACCTCATAACCCGCGAAGTGTTTCCTCTTCATCGCGATGAGCCTCCGGTGCTGTTCAAAGGAAAGTCGTTGGTCACCCTAGAAGAGGTTAAGCAATGCTTAGGTATTGTCTCTTCAACGATGCAAGATCAGATAACCGTTCATCTCCCAGCTCTTGATGTGGTGTATGGCGGGTTGTTTGGCGTTCTTGGTGTTCCCCGCCGTCACAGCATGACCGAAGCAGGTAAGGAAAAGGCCTTGCGTGCTTTGGGATTCCTGGGAATGAAAGAGCACGCCGATCGAGACATCATGACGATGTCTTCTGGCCAGGCTCGTCGCGTGCTTATTGCCCGTGCGCTTGTCCATGACCCTGAAGTATTGGTGTTCGACGAGCCAACTACGGCGCTCGATCCTGAAGGCATGTATTTTGTTCGCAAGGCAATGCGTGATTTAGTTGCTGCTGGCAAGTCGATTATTTTGGTTACGCACTATCCCGAAGACATTATTCCTGAAATCAAGCGTGTGGTAATGATCAAAGACGGCAAACTTTATGGGGACAAGCCCAAGGAGGAAGCCCTTACTACCGAGTGTGTCTCCGACCTTTTTGAAGTTCCTTTAAAAATCTTGTCAGAAGATGGCTATTTTTCTCTTGTCAGCCGGTACTAAGATGGTGTAAAGTACATCCTTGCATGCGCGGGAAGCGCTGCAGCTGGAGAGATGTCCGAGTCTGGCTTAAGGAGCACGATTGGAAATCGTGTATACGCCAAAAGCGTATCTGGGGTTCGAATCCCCATCTCTCCGCCAGTGATTTTTCGAAAGCGCCTGTTTGGGCGCTTTCTTTTTCACCAGCTCCTTTGGTGGCTGATACATATTTTGGAAGGGTGGCAGAGCGGCTGAATGCGGCGGTCTCGAAAACCGTTTTACCGGTACTCCCGGTAACGAGGGTTCAAATCCCTCCCCTTCCGCCAGTGTTTTAAGGTCTGCCTTTGGCGGGCCTTTTTTCGTATAGACAGCCAAAGCTACATATCTGGGAATATAGGGATAGGTCCATTTTCTCACCTAGTTGTAGCGCACCGAGGTAGCGCCCCCTGCACAATCTCTTGCCGTGGGATCTTTTCCTTAGGCTGGGGATATGGGACCTGCCCCTATATTCCCAGCCTTCATGGATGGGTTGTGCTCGTTGGCGGAGTTTGGGTTGGGCTTTTTTGCTCGCGAGAGTACACTGGGCGCATTGGTTTAGAAGAAAAGGGAAAGGACGACCATGGTAGATCGTGTGGTAGATCCCGAAAATGATATCCCCGTAGAAGACGTTGACGACGTGCTGAAGGCTGTTATCGTCGCTGTTTTGGACGAAGCTGCCGACAAGATGGAAGCGGGCAAAGACGTTATCCCCTTCACTGGTCTTGCAGTAAAGGAAAATCTCTTCATTGAAACGCATCCGGGCGATGATGCCGAGGAGTGCTTCCTGGCTGCCCGTAAAGAGGTCCAGGGCGCTCGCGGCGCTACGGCATACGCTTTCTGCTACGACGGTTATGTTGACACCGATGAAGGCCAGAAGGACGCGCTTATCGCCGAAGGTGGTTTGCCTGGCGAAGAGCAGGGGTACGCATTTGGCTACCTTTACGATGAGGACGGCATTGAACGTGAGGTTGTCTACATCGGTCCTGCTCCCAACTTTATGGAAAACCTCAAGCTTGAGCTTGAGGTGGAGGGAACCCTCGATCCTAAAGAACAGGAAGAAGCAACCGAGGAATAGAAAACTCGGTCGAGGGAGCCGGCAGCGATGCCGGCTCTCGTTTTTTGCGCGCTGAATCCGTTATTCGGAAACAAGGTATGAGGCTTATGCGGAAACCGGGCCGCCGCCAAGCTTTCGCAGGAGTTTCGCATGCTTTTCGCACCAATTTCAGATAAGGGGAATAGGATGGTTTCAGGAAATCTGTAAGGCTAATGTGTGCAAACCGTGAGTTCTCGTAAAGTCATTAGTTCTTCCTTTCCTTGTTTGGTAACCTAACAAGGCTAATTTCCTGCTTCGGGGTAGCCTTTAAACCCGAAGCCGTAAGTCCAGAGGAGGTGAACTGATGAAGGCTTATGAACTCTTGTATTTTGTAGCTCCGTCTATCGACGAAGAATCTCGTCTCGCTGTTATGAAGCGTATCGAGACCGCCCTCGCAGAAGGTAACGGTGTCGTTGATAATGTTGATAACTGGGGTAAGCGCAAGCTCGCTTACGAAATCAACGGTCTGACCGACGGTGATTACACCCTTATCGATTTCCATGCAGAGCCCAGCAACATTGCTGAACTCGACCGCGTACTCCGCATCTCCGATGCTGTTGTACGTCACATGATCGTTGCTCGCACCGATCGCGATTAATTTTCAAGGAAATCAAAAGGTGGACGGACTAGTCCACGTTGTGAAAGAGGTATCGATATGAGTATCAATCGAGTTGTAATCAGCGGAAACCTTACCCGTGATCCCGATTTGCGTTCCACGGCAAGTGGCATGCCTGTTCTGGGCTTCGGCGTCGCAGTCAACGATCGCCGCAAGAACCAGCAGACGGGTGAATGGGAAGATTACCCCAACTTCATTGATTGCACTATGTTTGGTGCTCGCGCACAGAGCGTTTCCCGCTTCCTTTCCAAGGGTAGCAAGGTAGCCATCGAAGGAAAGCTTCGATGGAGCCAGTGGGAACGCGATGGCCAGAAGCGTAGCAAGATCGAAGTCATTGTTGATGAGATCGAGTTCATGACTAGCCGCAACGATGGTGCTCCTCGCGCCGCGGCACCCATGGCAGCGCCTATGGCTCAGGCACCGATGGCGGCAGCTCCAATGGCCGCACCGGTTGTAGATGCTTCCGTTTACGACGACGACATTCCGTTCTAATCATTCGAAAGAGGTTAACATGTCTGACTACACCAAGCAGCCTCGTCGAAAGTATTGCCAGTTCTGCAAGGATCATGCGGAATACGTCGACTACAAAGACACTCAGATGCTGCGCAAGTATGTTACTGACCGTGGGAAGATCAAGCCCCGCCGTGTTACGGGCGCTTGCACCCAGCACCAGCGCGATATCGCCAATGCTGTTAAGCGCGCACGCGAAATGGCTCTCATGCCCTACGCTGTGCCTGCTGTAAGCGGCCGCGGCGATCGCCGTAATCGCTAAAGAGGAGGATGAAATGAAAGTTATCCTTCTTACCGAAGTTAAGAACAAGGGCGGCGAAGGCGACGTTGTAGACGTAGCTCCCGGCTTTGCTAACAACTACCTGCTTCCCCAGGGTATGGCCGTTCTGGCAACCAAGGGCAACCTGAAGCAGCTCGAGCAGCGTAAGCACAACATCGCTGCTCGCGAAGAGAACCGCATTGCTGATGCCAACAAGATGAAGGCTCAGCTCGAGGCTCTTACCGTTAAGGTTGAGGTTCGTGTAGGCGAAGAGGGCGTTCTCTTTGGCTCCGTAACCGCTCAGATGGTAGCTGACGCTGTTAAGGCTCAGGCTGACCTCGACATCGACCGCCGTCGCGTTGAGATAAAGAATGCCATCAAGTCCGCTGGCGAGCACACCGTTGTTGTGTCTCTCTATCGTGACATCAAGGCTAACCTCGCCCTGCTCGTAGGCGACGAGGCAACCTTCGCTACCCCTGCTGAGGAAGCTGCTGAAGAAGCAGTAGAGGCAGAAGAGGCAACTGAAGAAGCTGCTGAGTAGTTTCTTATCTGCTTTTTTGAAAGGCCACCCGAAAGGGTGGCCTTTCTTTGTTTCTAGGTGAAAGGCAATAGCAAACCGCGCTTTGCAATGTGTGACTGTGCTCGAATTTTGACATGTGCAAGCTGGTCATGGGTCGTTTATCGAGTGGCATCGAGATGGTGGTTTGCAGTACGTCGCGCCGAATCATTAAAAAATGGTTCTTAAAAAAGATTTATAACATGTTCATATAGTTAATAAGACCAGTAGCAGGCTTTATTTTGGGTATGTTGCTTGCGGTGCTAGCCTGATAAAAAACAGATCTCCATATCGCATCCCATGCAAAGCGATTTATAGCGAAAGGAGATCGTTATGAGCGTATCAAGCTCCCTTCTGTTCGACCATTGTTTGTGGCTGCTTCTTCTTATGCCTTGCTTAGGGCTGATACTCACCTACTTCACCAAGAGAACGAAGCCCTACCGCAAGAATGGAAAGATCTATCGCCATGACGTTGCGGCTCGCGTGGAACACTGGCCTCATGCTTTAGGCACGCTGTTTCTACTGATCTCGGGTATCATCATGGGATTAAGCTTCTTTATCAGCTTTGTTTCAACCAGTGAAGAAGCTGTAATTGCCCTGAACGTCCATTTCGTAGCGGCATGCGCATTTCTGTTCGGGACGTTTTATTACATCGGCAATGCCATTTCCGAGCCGGCGCGCATGAAAGAACATCTTCCTAACAAGGACGCAATCTCTTCGACGCTGAACCACTATGGCGCTCAGTTGGGATTCAAAAGAGCAAAGTATCCAAAAGAAAAGAAATACTTCCAGAGCGAAAACATGGCCTATGTCTTTGCGATTTTCGTGGGCGCTCTAATGGCTTTCACGGGCATTATCAAGTCGATCCAGCATTCTATCGATCTTCCTGGATTTGTGGTTTCGGCTGCAACGCTGTTGCACGATATCGGCACGGTTGCCATGCTCCTGTTCCTTCTTGCCCATGTGTTCTTTGCGGTTCTGGTTCCTTGGTCGTGGAAGACCTTTCCCTCTATGATCCATGGCTGGATGCCAGAAGAGGAAGCGAAGAAGGAACACCCTGGTTGGTATGAGGACATTGTTTCCGAAGAGCAAAAAGCAAAGTAATGCTTTAGGCGATTAAATGACAACAATTCGCCTTTATCGAGAACAATTCCCTATTCGCCGAGCAGTATCCGCCATTCAATAGCTATCCCATAGATCCCAAACGTTTGACCCATATATTTTGCCTTGCATGGGTATGTCGGTATGGCGGTCTGCTCGTAATAGATTTTGAGATTCCCTTCCCACAAGGGAATTGCTCGAAACGAAAGGGCAGACATAATGTCAAAGCAGTATGAAGACTCCGAGCTGCAGAAAGATCCCCCTTGCAGTACATCGGAGAACAACGAAGAGAATCTGACGTCCAAAGCGTCAGAGAACCAAAAACCCGAAGGGGTAACACGCCGTAAGTTTGTTGCGTTGGCTGGTACATTGCTGGCTGCTACAACGTTGGGTACGAGCGGCATCATGGCATTCGCGCGTAATAACAATATCGATGTGGCGTTTCCTGTTTCAGGTGGATATCTCATCGTAGATAGCATGAGATGCTGCGGATGTCAGAATTGCATGATGGCGTGCGCAATGACCCATTACGGGGTAACAAACCCTGGTCTTGCGCGAATCCAGATTGTGGGCGATTCATTCCAGCATTTCCCCTATGACATGACCATTTTCCAATGTCATCAATGCGCAGAGCCTAAGTGCGTTTCGGTGTGCCCTACGGGAGCTTGCCACATCGACGAAGAAAACGATAACGTGCGCGTGGTTGACCCAGACAAGTGCATTGGATGCATGCAGTGTATTTCTGCGTGCCCTAACTCTCCCTCTCGATTGCAGTGGAACAACGAAGATAAGCATTCTCAGAAATGCGACCTCTGCACTAATACGCCGTTTTGGGAACACGAGGTCGGACCCGATGGCGTCCGCGCTTGTGAATCGGTATGCCCTGAACGCGCCATTAAATTCGTTAAAGAACTCCCCAAGGAAACCGGCGGATCCCAATATGACGTGGATCTGCGAACGGGAACAAGTTGGCCATCGATGATGACGTATGCCGTTGGCGCTACCGGCAATCCTGGTAGTGAAGGCAGCTCTGCGAAGAAATAAGGGTAGGTGAAAACAAATGGCAAATGGATTTGCGGGCAAGATCTTGATCTTGCACCTCGACAAGGAAACGTACGAAACCGTCCCGACGTCTAAGTATGAAGAATGGATCGGCGGTCACGGAATGGCTGCCGCGTTGTTCTGGGATTATTGCGAGGATAAAACTATCACCGACCCTGCTGACCCAAAGAACGTGTGCGTTCTGGCAACGTCCCCTATTGCGGGCACGCCAACCCCCTCGGGTGGCGGCCGTGCCGAAATGGTGGCAGTTGGTACGCAGGGGTATCCTACTCCCTGGTTTACGCGCTCGAACATGGGTGGACGTTTCGGACCGATGATGAAGCACGCTGGATATGATGCTTTTGTCCTTTTGGGGCAGGCTAAGCGTAAGGTGTGGATCAGCGTTGTCAACGACCGAGTAACCTTCAATGACGCTGAGTCGCTCTGGGGCCTTGATACTCAGGAAACACAGGAAGCCCTGATGCCTCAGATGGTCCACGATTACCATGCGGGCGATTGGAACACCATCGCGTCTGGATGGCGCGATGCGGGGAAAACCACTCAGCGCCCTGCAATTCTTACCACGGGTCCGAATCCGGAGAATTATGGTCCGCTTTCCTCGTTGGTTTCCGATATGGCTCATGTTATTGGCCAAGGTGGTTTTGGCGGCGTATGGGCAGCTAAGAACCTGAAGGCAATAGGATTTTTGGGCACGAAGAGCATCGAGATTGCCGATCCTCAGGCGATGATGGATGCGCGTCTGTGGGCTCAGCAATATACCTGGGGCGGTCATGCCGATAATCCAAACAAATACATAGGCATGCAGGATATTTCATCACCTCCGGGTAATTCGACTCGCTTTTACGGAACGGGAGTGTCAAGTAGGCCCTATGGCTGCGTAGGTTGTGTCCGTGCATGCCGGGGTAGAACCTCGAACTATTACGGAAACGAAGCGATGTGTATCGGCTTCCACTGGTTTACTCCGCAGGACAAGGCAGCACATGATGGGGTCATCACGGAAAACACCGCCAAGGCAGCAACCTTGCTTAACCGTGTTGGCATGAATGCCAATTCGTTTATGCCCATCACCTTTTGGCTGATGAGGCTCTATGAAAAGGGGCTGATCGGACCAGGCAAGGAAATCGAATCAAACTTGCCATTCGAAAAGATGGGCACCATTGAATTTGCCAACGCCCTCATCTCATCGATCGTTAATTTGGCCGATATCGGCGCCGATCTTGCATTGGGCCTACAGCCATGTGCTGAAAAATGGGGACGCTGGGAAGAAGATTCGTCTACTGGCATGCTGCCTGTTCTTCAGTACAGCTATGGGCATCATTACGATCCGCGCACTTCGGCTGACTGGGGTTTCGCTTCAATCCTTACCGATCGCGATATCAACAGCCACGATTTGGACTTCCCCTGCTATTGGACTCCCTCCCAGAACTACGCTCAGGGTAGAGAGCCCGATGTATCGGCTGCTCGTCTGGCGGAAATCATGGGCAAGAAGCTGGTGCCGTTCTGCGATCCCGAAATGATTGACTATTCGGATGAAGGAATTTACAAGAAGCCGTGCGCAAAGGCGGTAGCCTGGACTATTTACTACAACCGTTCATGGAAAAACACGGTCGGTTTGTGCGACTGGGCGTGGACTGACCTGGTGAATCCGTATGGCAAGGACTTCGAGGGAATGACGCCTGACGGGGAGCCGAAATTCCTCAACGCTTGCACGGGGTGGAACAAGAGCTTCGAAGACGTCATTTGGTTGGGGAAGAAAGTCTACGACCTCGATCGCGCAATTTGGCAGCTTCAGGGGCGCACACGTGAGGTGGAGATATTCTCGGATTATGTCTATGACCAGCCTCAGAACCCGAAGGTGCCCCAAACCTCATACGAGATTGCCTACTGTCTGCCAACCTACAACGAGGAAACGCATGAATGGGCCTACAAGGATGTTTCGGGACGTCAGCTCGACAGGGAAAAGACTGAAGAACTGAAAAGCCATTTCTATCGCCTGGAAGGTTGTGACGTTGCCCACGGCTGGTTGAAGCGTTCGGCCTTGGAAGCTGAGGGTCTTGGGTACGTAGCCGATGAACTCGAGGCTCACGGCGTGCTTGGCCAGGAAGAGGATGAGTGATGCTAGATGGACGGCGAAAAAAAGCCCGGTAGCGATTCGGTTGACGCTCGTTCCTGGGGGAAAGAGGCGCTGAATCCCATCAAAAGCCAGCTGATGCAAGAAGAGATTGAGCAGGAGAAGGTGAAAAACGTCAATGCCCTTCCTCTTCCCAGCGAGGATCAGGTTCGTCATTGGAGCCGTTTTCTGCCGCTCGATGAGTCCGCTGTTGGCGTTTTGTTTTCCCGCTGCGGCGGCGCACAGCCAAAGCATCTGCGTAGCTTTCCTGATAGTGTTGAGTTCCTGAAGCCTATAAGCCCGTATGTCGCTTATCAGGTGCATGGGGAAGTTAACCTGATTGGGGTTGAGTACTACGCGGGTTGGATACGGGGCACCGTGGGTGATACCGACCTCGCCGAAGCTTTGCGGCCTTATGCGGAAAAGGAAACGGTAACGGGCAGGCAGCTGTCCAATATCCGACCCATCATCCGCGCACGCCTCAACCAATATAAAGAAGTGCTCCCCGACTTGGACTCCTACAAAACTTCCCCGCCACTGTACTAATTGCCAAGTTGAGTGGAGCCTGATTGCGGCCCTGTCGAGGACATTTCCTTGACAGGGTCTTTCTATTTGGTGTTGTTGCTTGGTCCTCTATAGGGACTGAACAACAAAGCAGGTATTATGAGGGTGCAAACCATCGAACCACCAAGGAGCAGATCCCATGCCTGAAAACAATCAGCCAGCTTCTGAAGCGCGTAAGTCATTGCCTCAGAACATTGAGGCTGAGCAAACGGTTTTAGCGGCATGCCTTTTGTCGACGGGCGTGTTTGAGGAAGTGTCCTTGAAACTGAAGCCCGAAAGCTTCTTCCGACCAGCTCACAAGATGATCTTCGAGGCAATGCGCGAAATGAACGCGCGTTCCATCCCGATCGATGTTATTTCCGTTTCCGACAACCTGAAGGCAGCGGGACAGCTGGAAGCAGTTGGTGGCCAGCAGTATCTGCTGGAGCTTGCTGACAACACGTTTGCGTTCACCAGCTGGCAGCATCATGCTGAAATTGTAAGCCGCGACGCCATTCGTCGTGAACTCCTTATGAGCGCGGCTCAAATCACGTCGCTTGCCTACGATTCTCCTGCCGATCCGAAGGAACTTATTTCCCAGTCGGAAGCGGCGTTGTTCGGCGTTACCGAGCAAACGGTAAATTCCAGTTTTAAGGGCATTCAGGAATTGCTGGTAGAAGCGAATGAGGAAATTGCCGAAATGGGCAACCGTGAAGGCATGCTCCAAGGTGTGCCAACCGGCTTCATCGATGTGGATAAGCTCTTCTGCGGTTTGCGCCCGGGTAACCTTATCATTCTGGCTGCCCGTCCTGCTGTTGGCAAAACGTCGTTCGCCATGAACCTTGCGGCCAATGCCGCTAAGTCTGGCGCACCTGTGGCGTTCTTCAGCTTGGAAATGAGTTCCAACGAAATCACGCAGAGGCTTTTGGCGGCGGAAGCGGGCCTTGCTCTTTCGCGCATGCGCAACGGTCAGCTTACCGAAGGGGATTGGAGCCAGCTTATTCAGGCTTCCAGCGACCTTTCCAATTGCGAGTTGTATGTTGACGACTCAGCCGGTCTTTCTATTGTCGAGCTGCGCACCAAGGCACGCCGTATGATGCGCAACAAGAAGAACGGCTTGATCATTGTTGACTATCTGCAGCTTATGCAGCCGGTAATCCCCCATCCCAACAACCGCGCCGTTGAGGTTGCCGAAATCTCACGTGGTCTGAAAGTTCTGGCAAAGGAACTTGAAGTGCCCATTATTTCGCTTTCGCAGCTTTCCCGTGGTGTTGAGTCGCGTACCGACAAGCGCCCGATGCTTTCCGACCTTCGCGAATCGGGCTCCATCGAGCAGGACGCCGACATTGTTATGTTCATCGACCGAAGCACCACAGAAGCTGAGGCCGAATCGGACAGCCGCCCTGACTGGGGCATGGCAGAGCTTATTGTGGCGAAGAATCGTAGTGGCCCGACGCGCGATATTCCGCTTACATTCATCCCTGAATTCACCAAGTTCACCAATCATTTCGACGATTCGCGTTACTAGTCTTACGAGAGGCAGGCTGGGTTGAGCACGATTACGTTCATACATGCAGCCGACTTGCATTTGGGGGCGCCGTTCAAGGGGCTCCGCGCAAGCTCGCCCTTGTGGGCCGACGTGCTGCTGAAGGCAATCCCAGATGCGTATCGGCGCATTGTCGACACCGCCATAGAAAAGCAGGTCGATTTTGTGGTGGTTGCGGGCGACATCTTCGACGATTCGCGCCCTTCGTATGCCGATTTTTCTCTGTTTGTATCGGGTTTGGAAAGTCTCAACGATGCGGGCATTCCCGTGTACTTTGTAACGGGCAATCATGATCCCTTTACATCGTGGGATAGCAGCTTTTCTGCCTTGCCGGAAAACGCCCATTTGCTGGGCGCGGGCAAGCCCAGCTTTGCGTTGTACGAACGTGAAGGCGAACCCCTTGCATTGATTGGCGGACGCGGGTACTTCAGCCAATCTTGGCCTGCTGGTGTTGATATCTCTGAAGGGGTTTCACGTGAAACTGCCCAGCGTGAGCTGGGAGTTCAGGCACCTTTTATGGTTGGCGTTCTGCATACAGGCCTCGATATTGATCCCACACGCTCGCCAGTGCAACCTAAAATCTTGCTTTCGCGAGATGTTGATTATTGGGCGTGCGGTCATGTCCATCAGCCGCGCCTGCTGCCCACTTCTCAATGCCCGCGCATTGCCTTTTCTGGGTGCCCTCAGGGCAGGAGTGTGGTGGAAACCGGCCCTCATGGGGTGTATCAGGTTACGCTTTCGCAGGGATCCCCCGTTCAGGCAGACTTCCTTCCCATGGCGCAAGTTGAATGGTGCCGGTTGGAGGTGGATGTGTCTGAGTGCCCAACGGTTGCCGATGTTCAGGAGCGCATTGTTTCTGCACAGTTCGCCGCCAATGCCGATGCGTGCTGTCAGCGCATGATATTCCGTGTGATCCTTACCGGCAAGACGAGCCTCCATTCTCGCCTTGACGCTCGTGTGCTTGATGATCTTCGTCAGGCGGTGAACGACTCGTATCCGTTTTTCTTTATCGACGATATCTGGGGCCGCACTTCGGTTCCTTTCAACAAAGAGGCTCTTCGTACCGAGGGCCTGTTCCCTGCGGCATACCTTGGTGCGCTCGATGAGTATCGCAAAGGTGATGCGGCGGCGCTTCAGGGTGTGGAAGACGAATTCTGCAGCCGCGACCTTCCTTTGCCTAAAACCCTTGGTCGCGCAATGCCCTCTTTGTGCGATGAGGCTGAAACGCTTGTGCTCGATCTGTTGGGGCGTGAGGCTTAATGGGCAAAAAGAAAAATACCAGTGGCGAGGCACGCATTAGCCCTTTATTTCTTGAGCATGTGAAGATGTCGAGTTTCGGGAAATTCTCGAACATTATTGTAGGCCCGTTTTCTCCTGGTTTGAATGTGGTATACGGCCCCAATGAAGCTGGCAAAACCACGCTCAATGAATTGGTGAAGGGCGTTTTGTTCGGTTGGCCGAGCTCTAGGGGTCAGGGCAATTCGTATCGTCCCGAATCGGCAGAGCGTGTAGGGAGCCTCTTCTTCCGCGACAGCTCGAATGGCGAAGTGTCCGAGGTCAAGCGCGCCAAGAACAGCGAAGGGATAACCGTTCCTACAGGGCTGCTTGCCGACATTGACCAGGAAACCTACAACACCATTTTCGCGTTAACGAGCGATGAGCTTTTGCGTCTCGATCGCCATAACGAAGTAACGGCTCATTTGCTTACCGCTGGTTCTGGTACAGGGTCCTCCCCTGCTCATGCGCTTGACGAAGTGAACGAACGTATCAAGCAGGAGCTTTCCCGCTCCGCTAAGAATCCGAATTCGGTGCCCAACTTAACGGAAGAGCGGCTTCGTTTGCGCGAGTTGGTTCATCAAGGGCGTGAAGAGGCAGATGCGCTGCGCGCACAGGAGAAAATGCTTGCCTCGTGGGGTCCGCGGAGAGATTTGCTTGCGCAAACGCAGCAGCAGCTTAATGCGGAAATAGAAGGCCTGAAAACACTCCGCGCTCGTGTGGAGGAAATTGATCGTTCTATCGAAGAATCGCGCACATCGCTCCATGAGGCGTTGCGTTTGGAGGATGAAGCCTCCATGCATGAGGGAGAGCCGCCGCATGAGCTCGCCGAGCTGGTCGGCTTGAGCAGGGAAGATCAGTATCAGCTTGCAGATAGCCTTGAAGATTTCGAGCGCCGCCGTGCAAAATTGGAGCATTCTCTAGATGCTGCACGCATGGATGCTGTTCGCTCTCAGTCGGATTACGAAGTGTTTGCCGAGCGGGCAAAGGCCGCCGACAGCAAGATCCAGTTTGCTTCGCAGCGCAAAGTGAAACTCGGATTGGCTTTGGCGTTAACGCTGCTTATGGCGTTCGCCGGTTCGTTTGTTTTGTACAGCTCCCCTGATCATGGCGGTGTCTCTTACCTGATTGCCGGAGTGGCCCTGGTTGCGTTTGCCCTGGTAATCGGTGCGGCAGGTGTTTCGATAGCGTTGAAGCCGATTCCTGGCGAAGACGAGCTCGACGAGGAGCTAAAGAAGCGCGACTGGGTGGTTCAGCAGGATAAGAAAACAGTGGAAGCTTGCGAGCGGTCTCTCCGCGATTTCGACGTCCAAGTCGTAAGTTTCTTGGAGGCGAACGGCCTGAAGGCTGCTGCTGGTTCTCTTCGTCGTGCTCGCCGATTGCTGGATCAGCTTGACGATTACCACACTTCTTGCACAACAGAAAACCTGAACCATCAGGCACGATCCCTTCAGTGTGCAAGTATTCGCAAGGAGCTAGCCGAATGCAAAAACCAACGCGTGGAGCTGTGTCGCAAGGCAGGCTTCGACGATGGCGCATCGCTGGAGGCGATATCCCAAGCCATCGAACGCAAAGAGCAGGACCGTGCTAAGACGGCGGCTGCAGCGGCCGAAACAGATCGCCAGCATGGAGAGCTGTCGGAACGTTTGGCTGCTGCTCGCAGCTCAACCGATTTCGACGAGGCGAAGTTCAAATGCGAAGAGGTGGAGGCGCGCCTGCGGGAAACGTACCGAAGGCTCTCGGTGCTGTTCATTGCCAAACGGTCCCTTGAAGCGACAATTGCCGAATGGGAGCGCAAAAGCCAACCTGAGGTATACCGCACCGCTTCGCGCTTGCTCTCGCAGATGACCGATGGTGCCTGGCGGCAGGTGCGCATGAACGCCCAGGGTGAACTAGAAGTGATTGATGCGGTTAAAACCGTGCGCCCACCTCATCTGCTTTCGCTGGGTACGCGTCAGCAGTTGTATTTGAGCCTGCGTATTGCCCTTCTTCTTTCGGCTGTAAATGTTGGCCGCGGGCTTCCCGTGCTGTGCGACGACATATTGGTCAATTTCGACGACGAGCGGCGCGCGCAAGCTGCCCGTGCTTTGGCGGAATTGGCACGGTATCGGCAGGTGATTTTGTTTACATGCCATTCAGACGTTGCAGCCTTGATGGGAACTGTTGATCCGCGAAGCAATTTGATTCAACTGTAGTATGATTTTGGTTGCTAGGGCTTGTTGCGCGCTTTGGTGCGTTGCACCTGGCTAATTATTAAAACATCGAAAGGACCTTTCATGCCAAGCACGGTTCTCCTTGGCGCTCAGTGGGGCGACGAGGGCAAAGGCAAGATCACTGACCTTATTTCGAGCGACTACGATTACGTTGTTCGTTATCAGGGCGGAAACAACGCAGGCCACACGGTTATCCACGGCGATACCAAGCTGGCGCTTCATCTGATTCCTTCTGGCGTTATGTACGATCACATCACGCCTGTTATCGGCAACGGTTGCGTTATCGACCCGAAGGTTCTCGTTGAAGAGATGGACATGCTGCAGGGCGAAGGCTTCTCCTGCGATCGTCTGCGCATTTCCTGTGACGCTCACATCATCATGCCGTACCACATCGATCTCGATGGTGCGTCTGAACGCCATCTGGGCAAGCACAAGATCGGCACTACCAAGCGTGGTATCGGCCCTGCTTACGAAGATAAAATCTCCCGTTGCGGCATCCGTGTCCAGGACCTGCTCGATGAAAAGATCTTCCGTGAGAAGGTTGAAGCTGCCCTGTTCCTAAAGAACCAGATCCTTACCAAGATCTATGATCTTGAACCTTATACGGTTGATCAGATCTGCGAGATGTATCTCCCCTACGCCGACGTTATGCGCGATCATATGGCCGAAACCACGCAGCTGCTGAATGCGGAACTCCGTGCTGGCAAGAACGTGCTGTTCGAAGGCGCTCAGGGCACCATGCTCGACGTTGACCATGGCACCTATCCCTTCGTAACCTCTTCTTCCTGCTGCGCTGGCGGCGCGCCCACCGGTTCTGGTGTGGGTCCGAAGGCAATCGGCAAGGTCCTGGGCATTGCTAAGGCGTACATCACGCGCGTTGGCTCCGGTCCGTTCCCCACAGAGCTTCATGACGAAACTGGCGAGCTTCTGTGCAAGACGGGCGGCGAATACGGTGTAACTACCGGTCGCAAGCGCCGCTGCGGTTGGTTCGATGCAGTTCAGGCTCGCTACGCGGTAGAGGTCAACTCCATGACCGACATGGCTCTTACCAAACTTGACGTTCTTTCCTGCGTTCCCCGAATCAAAGTATGCGTTGCTTATGAGGCAGACGGTCAGCGTTACGACTACTTCCCTATGCAGCATTCGGTTATCTATCCGAAAAACGTAACGCCTATTTACGAAGAACTTCCTGGCTGGGAGGGCGTCGATATCTCCGATTGCAAGAAGTTCGAAGACCTGCCCGCAAATGCGCAGAGCTACGTTAAGTACCTTGAAGAGGTTTCTGGCGTAAAGGCGTCCATCATCGCTGTTGGCCCTGACCGCAACCAGACTATCTTCAATGGCTGGGAGAGCCGCTAGCAATATGGGCTTCACCCAGTAAAGCAAAACAAGCAAAGCACCTTCGCGGAATAACCTGCGGGGGTGCTTTTTGGCATCAAACAAGAAAGGTTTGAACCATGAACATTCTGGTTCTTGGCGGCGGTGGCCGCGAGCATGCTATTTCGTGGGCGCTTGCGAAATCGCCTCGTTGCACCGAGCTGTACGTGGCTCCCGGTAATGGTGGTACGGCAAACATCGCTCGCAACGTTAAGGATCTCAATGCTGAAGACGCTCAGGCGGTACTTGCATTTGCCCAGGCTCACAACATCGAATTGGTTGTAATCGGCCCTGAGGCCCCCCTCGTGGCTGGTGTTGCTGACGTTCTCCGCGAAGCGGGCATTCCCGTGTTCGGCCCTGATGCGCAAGGCGCTCAGCTGGAAGGCTCTAAGACTTATTCCAAGCGCTTCATGGATGCAAACGGTATACCTACGGCACGTTACCAGAGCTTCACCGACGCCGCTTCTGCTCGCGCATACTGCGAAGAGCTGGGCGCCCCATTGGTCGTTAAGGCTGACGGCCTTGCCGCGGGCAAGGGTGTTGTGGTTGCCGAAACGCTTGATATGGCGCTTGATGCCGTTGAGGCTTGCTTTGACGGCAGCTTTGGCGATGCGGGTCAGACTGTTGTTGTGGAGGAAATGCTGACCGGTCCCGAGTGCTCGCTTCTGGCTTTCGTTTCCAATGGCAAGGCATTTTGTATGGCTCCCGCGCAAGACCATAAGCGCGCCTACGATGGTGACCTTGGTCCCAACACAGGTGGCATGGGTGTGTATTCCCCGGTGCCTATTGTCACTGAAGAAGAAATGGCAACCATGATTTCCATCATGGAGCAGTCCGCTGCCGCTACGGCAAAGGATCCGTTCGAAAACGACTATCGCGGCTGCCTGTATGGCGGGTTCATGCTTACGCCCGAAGGCCCGAAAGTGCTGGAGTTCAATGCGCGCTTCGGCGACCCTGAAACCCAGGTGGTATTGCCTCGCCTTGAGGGTGATCTGGTGAACATCATGCTTGCTGTTGCAGAAGGTCGTCCCGAGGATATTGTTCTTTCCTGGTCCGATAAATGGGCAGTGAGCGTTGTTTTGGCAAGCGAAGGCTACCCAGGGTCTTATGAAAAGGGCAAGGTTATCCTTGGCCTGGAAGAGGCCCAAGACCTCGACGGGGTTATCGTTTTCCATGCTGGTACGGCTTTGAACCCTGATGGCGAGCTCATTACGGCTGGTGGTCGTGTTTTGAACGTAGTTGCTCTGGGCGATACATTCGAAGAGGCTCGTAACCGTGCCTATGAGGCATGCGAGCTCATCAAATTCGAAGGCGTTCAGTACCGTTCCGATATCGGCCGCCGTGCGCTGCAGGGTCGCTCTGCTTGGGAATAAGCTGTTTGTTGAATCGAGGCACACATTGTGGGTGCCTCGATTATTTTTACCCGCATTAGTGTGCGCTGTAATTTCTTGCTCGTGTTTATCGGGGAAAATGGAATGGCCTGGAAATCCATCTATGGGTTGTTGTGGGTCTTGGTTAAAGCTTGAAATATTTGTTGCATAAAAGACTTGACGTATAGAAGACCTATCGGTAATATAACAACCCGCGTCAGATATGATGCTTTCGGTTGGGTAGCTCAGCTGGTAGAGCAGCGGATTGAAAATCCGCGTGTCGCGGGTTCAAGTCCCGCCCCGACCACCACAATTCAAAGACCCGCTTCGGCGGGTCTTTTTTTACGTTGTAAACACGGTTGCAACAAAACGCCCCTGAAAAGGGAGTTAATGTGTACTGCAGAGGCTCGGCAACATTCGAGTGGGTGTTGCCCATCCAAAGGAGATGCCCTAAGCCAATAACCAGCCACCTTCGGCAAATATAACCTGCCCTGTCAGATACGAGGACTCATCAGCCGCCAAGAACAGCACGCAGTTGGCGATATCGTCTTTGGTGCCGCGGCGGCCGAGTGGGATCTTATTGCACAAATCAATTTCGCGCTGCTTGTCGGCATAGAGTGCCGCATTCAAGTCGGTGGGAATACTGCCTGGTCCCACGGCGTTTACGCGGATGTTTGAAGGTCCCAGATCGCGTGCGAGCGTTTTGGTGAGCGTAACCACGCCTGCTTTGCTGATGTTGTATAGCAAGTTGTGCGGGATATAGGTAACGCTGGAAACCGAGGCGATGTTCACGATGCTGCCGCCTGCGCCGTGTTCCCGGTTGTAGCGCGCAAACCATTGGCTGGCGAAGACCATCGACTTCAGGTTCGTGTCCATTACGCGTTCCCAATCGGCTTCGGTAACGGTTTCGATGGTCTCGTTTGTAAAGATTCCTGCGTTGTTCACCAAGATGTCGAATGAGCCGAACTTTTCCACCACCGCTTCGAAGAATGCCCTGATTTGGTCGACCTGCGTCATATCGACGGGCTTTGCAACGATATGGCTGCGGTCGTCACCAGCGATTTCCTGCATCAGCTCTTCTTTGCCGTTTGGCGAAATGCTGCACAAGGCAACATTGGCTCCCGCCTCGTAGAATCGTTCCGCAATGCGCCGCCCGATGCCGCGCGCCGAGCCAGTAATGACAGCCGTTTTCCCTGAGAAATCGTACGTGATGGACATTTCTGTTCCTCCTGCCTTGAACGGGGTTGCGCCAAGTGCTTCGTTTTCCTGGATCGTAGCATGTGCCGTTGTTGGGTTTTTCTTTGAGGCAAATTCATCTGACCAGCGGCAATAAGATCGCTTAAATGGCACTTTCTATACAGCAACGGGGCGAAGGTGGCATATGTGTTGCCATTTGGTAAAATTGGAAGACCTATGAAAGAAGGACAAATGATCGATTTTGCCATTCAGGGGATCTACCCTCCCTCACTCCAGGCTCTGGTCGACGGCAAGGTTGCCAGTCGAGTTAGATGCAAGGACAGCTCTCTTTATGGCTTTTCCGAAGAAGCGCAGCAATGCGCCGCTGAATATATGGGATGGGCAACGCTGGCAAGTGAGCCGCCGTGCCCTATCGACGAGATCCAGGATTTTGCCGACGAGATGATTTCTCGCGGTTTGAAGACGGTAATCCTCATCGGCCAGGGTGGCTCCACCCAGGCTCCGATGACGCTTACCAAGTACAATAAGCCTGATTCGTCGCTTGTTACCTTTAAGACGCTCGATTCGGTATCGGCGGTGCGTGTTCGTACCATCTTGGCTGAATGCGACCCCAAAACCACACTTATCATTCAATCTTCCAAGTCGGGCGGCACCATTGAGCCTACCTTGGTTATGAAAGCAGTCCGCACCATTTTGGCGGAAACCTTGCCGGAGGAAGAAATCCCCTCTCACCTGATTGCCATCACCGATCCTGGCTCTGAGCTCGAGGCGCATGCTAAGGAAGAAGGTTGGGCTAAGGTATTTTCTGGTGAGCCCACGGTTGGCGGTCGCTATTCCGCTCTTTCCGTTTTCGGTTTGGTTCCTGCCGCTTTGGTGGGCATCGACATCAAAAAGGTTATGGAAAGCGCGCGCAATGCCGAGGAGCTGTGTTCCACCGACGACCTGGACAACCCCGCATCGAACTTGGCAGCGTTCCTGTTCGACAACTATAAAAATGGGCGCGACAAGTTTTCGTTTTTCACGCCAAAGCGCGGCCGCGTACTTGGTTTGTGGATTGAACAGCTGGTAGCTGAAAGCTTGGGCAAGAACGGCTTCGGTATCCTACCCAACATCGAGGTTGACTCGCTGGTTCTGCGCGAGGATCCGCACGATCGCACGGTTATTACCTACAACACCAAAACTGATCTGTGGGACGATCGCCAAAACTTCAGCCATGCGCTCGAGTTCATCGACCCTGCCATTCCGCGTATGAGCTTCAAGGTTCTAAACGTGGAGGAAGTGGCTGCCCACTTCGTTATGTGGGAATACGCCATTGCCATGGTTGGCTATCTGATGAAGGTGTGCCCCTTCGACCAGCCCGACGTTGCGGTTGCCAAGAAGGAAGTGCTCAGCATTCTTGCCAATGGTGCCCGCAGCCCTGAGTTCGTGGAAAAGGGCCTTGCCGGCATTCCTGTCGGCGACGTTGAGGTGCATGTGTCCGAAGCTCTTCGCGAATCCGTTGAAGATGAATCACTCGTTTCCGCATTGCGCGCCCTGTTTGGCAGCATTGTGTCTGGCGATTACTTCAGCTTGAATGCATTCCTTCCCTTCACGGGGGAAGGTCGTCGTGAAGCGCTGGAGGAAATTCGCCACTCGGTTGCCGACCGTTTGGGTGCAGCGTCGTGCCTGGAAATTGGACCGCGCTACCTGCACTCCACCGGTCAGCTTCATAAGGGAGGCCCGAATGAAGGGGTGTTCTTGATTATCTCGGCAGAAGAGCCGAAGGATATTGCCATCGAAGACTCCCGCGCACAGAGCTTGGGCGAACTTGCAAAGGCTCAGGCTTCGGGCGACTTCGCAATTCTTTCCGATCGTGGACGCCGCTGCGTTCAGGTTCATTTGCCCGACAACTCTGCGGTGTCTATTCGTGCCTTGGTTAAGGCGTTCAAGGAGGCAATCAACGCATGACGCGTGAAGCACTTGATCTGAAAATATCCGGCGTAGTACAAGGGGTGGGTTTCCGCCCCTTTGTCTATCGTGAGGCAAAAAAACGAGATATTACTGGTTGGGTTTTGAATGATGTTGAGGGCGTGAAGGTGCATGCCGAAGGTGAAACCTTGCCGCTCGACAGGTTTGTGCTGGCTCTTTCTGAAGAGGCGCCCTCCGCTGCGCAAATAAGCGAAATTGAAATTGCGGAAGTCCCTGTGCAGGGGCTTGATGCCTTCGAGATTCGTTTTTCCGATGCGGCGGAACAGGGCGAAACTACGCTGGTTTCGCCTGATCTGGCAACGTGCGACGCTTGTGTGGAAGAATTGTTCGACCCGAATAATCGTCGCTACCATTACCCCTTTATCAACTGCACCAACTGCGGCCCGCGCTTTACCATCATGCGCAAGCTGCCTTACGACCGCCCCGAAACATCAATGGCGCAGTTTACTATGTGTCCAGCATGCAAGGAGGAATATTCCGACCCCGCCGATAGGCGCTTCCATGCACAACCCGATGCGTGCTTTGAGTGTGGCCCTGAAATTGGCTGGATTGAATCGGGTTGCGCGGACGGCCTTTCGCCCGAAGTCATTTCCTGGGCGAAAAACGTCGAGGAATCCGACGAGATTTTCCACCGTGCCGCAAAGCTTATTGCAGAAGGCGGCATCGTTGCCGTTAAGGGTTTGGGCGGATACCACTTGGTGTGCGACGCTGCCAACGAGGCGGCACTTGCCACACTGCGCCAGCGCAAACATCGTCCCGGCAAGGCGTTTGCTGTTATGGTTGCTTCAACGGAAGAGGCTCGCGCTCTTTGTGAAGTAAACGATGCCGAAGCGCGCCAGCTCACGAGCTCTGCGCGCCCCATCGTGTTGCTGCGCAAGCGCTCCGATGCGACGTTTGCGAAGGGCCTGGCAGACAACCTGCCCGAACTGGGCGTAATGCTGCCCACTACGCCTGTTCAACACTTGCTGCTTCACGAATGCGGCGGCATGCTTGTTATGACATCGGGCAACATCCACGATGAACCCATCGTTATCGACGAAGAAACGGCCTTTTCCCAGCTTGCTGGCGTGGCCGACGCCTTCCTGGTGAATAACCGTGAAATCGTGGGGCGCTATGACGATTCCGTTATCCGCATCCTTAACGGCGGCGCTGCGGGCGATATTGTTCAGTTTATCCGCCGCGCTCGCGGCTATGCCCCGCTTCCCATTTCAGCTCCGTGCCCCGAAGGCGCAAGCGAAGAGCTTTTGGCGGTAGGCCCTGAGCAGAAAAGCACGTTAACCTACGCGCGCGGTGGTAAGGCGTTCGTCTCCCAGCATGTGGGCGACCTGGAAAGCGCGGCGGTGTTCGATGCATGGAACGAAACGCGCCGTCGCTATGCGAGCCTGCTGCATTTCGAGCCTAAGCGCATAGTGTGCGACTATCATCCTGAATATCTTTCCACCAAGTGGGCTTTGAGCCAGAATCTGCCCATAACGCGTGCGCAGCATCACCATGCACACATTCTGTCCGTTATGGGCGAGAACGATCTGGAAGGCCCCGTGTGCGGTTTCGCGTTCGACGGCACAGGTTACGGGCTCGATGGGGCTATTTGGGGTGGTGAAGTTCTGCTTTCGAACCTTCAGGCATACGAGCGCTTTGTGAACTTCGCCTATATCCCGTTGCCAGGTGGTGCGGCTGCCATCAAAGACCCCGCGCGCATTGCCTATGGCGCTCTATGGTCGTTTGATCTGCTGGAACACGAGCAGGCTAAGAAGTTCGTATCTGAATGCGTTCCGAATGCCGAAGTGTTTGAGCAGATGATCGAAAAGGGCCTGAATACTCCTGAAACGTCTTCGGTGGGCCGCATCTTCGATGCGGCGTCGGCTCTGTTAGGCGTGTGCACTCACCCTTGCTATGAGGGTGAAGCGGCCATTCTTTTGGAAGCGGCGGCTCATAGGGCCCAAGCAGAAGCTGCGGGCTTGCCTGTGGAAGACGAGCGTTACCGTATTGGCTTCATCAAGAACACGGCAACGGAAAACAGCACGGCTGCCGACACTTCGGTTTTGCTGATGGACGTGGCGCCGGTATTTGCCGCCATGCTCGACGACATGCAGGAGTCGGTCCCCACCCCCGTTATTGCCGCGCGCTTCCACAGCGCCTTCGTGGAGGCCATTGTGAATGTTGCTGAATTGGTGCGAGCCGCCTACGGCATCGAGGTTATGGCGCTTGCTGGTGGTGTGTTCATGAACCGCTATCTAATGGAGCGCACGCTTGTGCGCTTGCAGGAGCGCGGCTTTACAGTGGCGCTGAATAAAGAACTGCCACCTAACGATGCTTCGATTTCCTACGGACAGGCTGTGCTAGGATTGCAGGCGCAACATGAGGAGTGATGCAATATGTGTTTAGCTATTCCCGCCCAAGTCCGTACCATCAACGAAAATAACTTGGCGGTAGTGGATATTCTGGGCGTTACCCGCGAAGTGGCGCTCGACCTTACCCCTTCCGCCCAGGTGGGCGATTTCGTTCTGGTTCACGCCGGCTTCGCCATTGAAGTGGTAAGTGAAGAAGATGCCCAGGAAACACTCGACCTGATCAAGCAGATTCCTGAACTGGCCGACGTCGAGGGATTATAGGCGGACGATCTCAATGGACTTGTCTTCTTTCAAAGATCCAGAGCTTGCTCGTGGCTTAATCCATTCGATAGAGAAATGGGCGCCCGAGCATGCAACCCTGATGGAGGTGTGCGGCACCCATACGGTTGCTATTGCCCGTAACGGCCTGCGCACCATGATGCCCGAAGGCGTTCGTTTGGCATCGGGCCCTGGTTGCCCGGTGTGCGTTACCAGCAACAAAGACATCGATACGGTAATTGCTCTTTCGCGCGTCCCTGGCGTGACCATTGCCACCTTTGGTGATATGACGCGTGTACCGGGTTCGACTTCCAGCCTGCTGAAAGAGCAGGCAGAGGGGCGTTCGGTAAGCATCGTGTACTCCCCGCTTGATGCGCTGAAACTTGCCCAGGAAAACCCCGATCAGCAGATTGTATTCGTGGGCGTTGGGTTCGAAACCACCACTCCCTTGGTGGCCATGGCTATCAAGCGCGCTAAGGCGCTGGGCCTTAAGAACTTCAGCGTGTTCGTGGCGCACAAAAACATGCCTGGTGCGCTGGAAACCATCGTTTCCGATCCTTCGTTGCGGATTGATGCGCTTATTTTGCCTGGCCATGTAAGCACTATTATTGGCATGAAGCCTTATGAGTTCCTGGCGAAGAAGTACGGCATTCCCGGCGTTATCACCGGTTTCGAAGCGGTGGATGTGCTTCAGGGCGTTGCCATGATCATGCGCCAACTCCATGAAGGCCGCGCCGAAATAGAGATTGCCTACACACGTGGCGTTGCGCCCGAAGGCAATCAGGTCGCCGTTGCTGCCATCAACGAAGTGTTCCATACCGTAGATGCAACATGGCGCGGTTTGGGTGTTATTCCCGGTTCGGGCTATGCCATTCGCCCCGAATTTGCCGAGTTCGATGCATTCCAGCGCTTCGAGCCCGCCGTTGAGCCTACGCAGGAACCGAAGGGTTGTCGCTGCGGTGACGTGTTGCGCGGCATGATGGCTCCAAATGAGTGCCCCCTGTTCCGCAAGGTGTGCACACCTGAAAACCCTGTAGGCCCGTGCATGGTTTCCTCCGAAGGATCCTGTGCTGCTTACTTTAGGTATCTGTAGCGGTTCTGCTGGCAGCATCTGCGATGGTGCTGTCTGCAAATATATTTATGAAAAACCGCCTGGCAACGGAGAAATGCTTTTTCTTTCTCCGATCTGCCAGGCGGTTTTGCTTATTTTTTGTTGGAATGCTGTCAAAAGCACGGATCGGGTCTTATTCGCGCATGCATTGGACACTTCGGCACAGCGTGCATTATGCTACAATAATGCCAAAACCGATGATTAACTAGGGGATGGAAGCCTTATGCGCGCAGAACCTCGGGAAAAGCTGAATCCACGCATCAAGGCAGTGTGGCGCATCAGCGATGCGTTGATGCTTACTGCGGTATGGCTGATTCTGGCGTCGCCGGGAGCCATCGCGTTGCTCGTCGACGCATCGGAAGCATACTGGGCGGAGCCCTATGTGCTGGCGTTCACCGTTCTGTACGCGGTTTTACTGGTTGTATTCCTGTTTGCGGTAACGCCGCTGCGCTACATTCGCTGGCATTATGAGCTTCGCCCCGATTTCTTGGAACTGAAGTACGGCATCATTTGGCGTAAGCACATCGTGGTTCCTTTTATCCGTGTGCAGAATACCGACACGAAGCAGGGTCCCATTTTGCGCGCATTTGGCCTGGCAAGTGTGACGGTTTCAACTGCTGCGGGATCGATGGAAATCCCTGGTCTGCTAACCGAAGAGGCAGACAGCGTCCGTGATCGCGCTGCCGAATTTGCTCGCCTTGCCCGCGAGGACGTGTAGCTATGAGCTCCAACGGTTCGATTCCTCCCAACATGAACCCTGCGCCATCCGGCGCTTCGGCTTACGAGCCCGAGCAAACGGGCGTGCACCATTCGCTGCATCATTGCTATATCTGGCTGGGTGCGCTGCGCGCTGCGCCAATCATCTTCATATGCGGGCTTTCCTCATTGTCGGGGCTTATGAAATTAGCTGAAGCCCTTGGTTTCGTTTCGGTAGATGCGTTTTTCGTTGCGGTACTTTTGCTCCTGGCCGCCACGGTGCTTGTTTGCGGAGTTGTGATGGGTGCCCGTGCATGGACGTACCGTTACATCTGGTATGAATTTGACGAAACGGAATTCAGCTTCTACTCGGGGATATTGAACAAGCGGTGCACTCACGTGCCCTACTCGAAGATCCAGTCGGTAAACGAACGCGCTTCTCTTCTGCAGCGCCTGGCGGGCGTACGCACAGTGAACATCGACACTGCGGGCGGTGCCAGCAACAAGGCGCTGGTAATTTCGTACGTGGAGCGAAGCGCGGCAGAATATCTGCGTCGTGAACTTTTCCGCCGCAAGCACATCGAAGGCGAAGAGGCGCGTGTTGCAGCGGTTGCTCCAGGTTCTCTTGCTGGTCGGGGCAACGTACTTGATGGTGCTGCTGCCGCTATTGACGATATTCGTGGCGTATTCGCCAAGGATGCAGTGAATACAGGTGTTGTTGCTTGCGAATACCGTCTTGGCAACAAGGAACTGCTGCTTTCTGCCCTATGCGGAAGGGCATCGTTTGGCTTGGCTCTTGTAACAGTGACGGCTGCGCTTGTCGTTATGGCAACTTTGGTCATCCTTGCGGTTTTGGTCGATGGCGCAACATTTTTTGCCGCGACGGGCGTGCCTAAGAGCGATCTTATACTTGTATGTGGGCTGACGGGCTTCTTGTTGCTGCTTTGCTTGACTATGGCATGGGTTATCTATCTGGTTGGCGTGTGCCTTTCCTATGGCGGTTTCCAAGCACGCCGTCGTGGTGGCCGCATTGAGGTTGAGCGGGGTCTTATAACGCATGTGTTCAACGGCATCGATGTGGACCGAATCCAATCGGTGCACATTCATCAAACCTTTCTCCAACGCCTTATGCGTTGCTGCTCAGCTTCGTATGGCAGGGTGGGGGTAGCCACTGGCGAAGAATCGTCTGGTTCCTCTTCTCAGTTAGAGACGGACAGACTGGTTGTGCATCCGTTTTTGCCCATCGCTGAAGCTGGAGGTGTCGTTCAAGGTTTGACCCCCGAATACGCTCATGCTCCCGTGGCGAGCACTCCTCTGCCGAAAGTGGCCCTGCGTCGTGCCATTACCCGAAGGGCGGTGTTGAAGGGCGTTGGGTTCTGGCTCGCCGTAGCCCTACTTCTGTTGTGTGCCGCTGCTTTTGCTGCTGATGCAACAGCTGCTCAGGGGCATGCCCAGCTCGGGGACTTTGCCGCAGCGACGCTGATACCAGGCCTTTTGCTGTGCGTTGCCATTGCGGCTATCGAAGTGGTGGGTGCGTTTCTGTGGCACCGTCGTTCTGCGTTCGGTTTCGACAACTCGGGAACTATCGTGGTAAACGGCGGTTACTCCACCGATACGGTAATTGTGCCTCGGAGGAAAATGCAGTACGCCTGCCTTCGTGCAAATCCTTTGCAGCGCCACGCTGGCGTTGCAACCGTCTTGGTGCGTACCGCAGCAGGCGTTCGCGGCTGCGATGAGCGTCTGATTGACGTTCCGATTGCAGAAGCATCCGCCTGGCTCGACTGGGCTCAACCGGAAGGTAGCCGCGCAGTATAATCGCAACATTAAGCATATGAACATGTTTCGCTTCTGGGTTGCAGTGAATATAACGCCCCGAATAGGGCAGTTGAAGGGATAACAATGGCACAATCGCAGGCTCCCTCAAGGGAATGGACACCCCGCCAGTTCAAGAAGCGTGATTCGGGGAACCCGAAACGCTCCAAGCATGAAAAGAAGAAGGATGGCGCTGGCGTGCGCAATTCCCGCAAGGCCATTCGCGCCTATTCGCTGGGAGAAGAGATTGCCAACTCGATAACCCACGGCGTTGGTGCGTTGCTGGCCATCGCCGCCATCCCGCTCTGCGTTGTTGCGGCTGTTCGTTCGGGCGGCGGCCTGCATTTGCTTGCTGCGCTGGTGTACAGCATCTTCATGCTGTTGGAATATGTGATGTCGACGCTGTATCACGCTATAGCGGCTGAAAAGGCCAAACGCGTGTTCAAGGTGCTTGACCACAGCTTCATATACCTGTTTATTGCGGCTTCATATAGCCCGTATTGCTTGGTTACCCTGGTTGATTGCCACGGTGTTGTCCTGTTTGCGTTTGTTTGGGCGGTTGCCATTATCGGCGTAATTGCCGAATCGTTCTGGGTGTTCCGTCCCCGCTGGATCTCGGCGGTGCTGTACCTGTGCTTGGGCTGGTCGGTTGTATGGTTTATCCCGCAGCTGTGGGCGCTGCTTCCCGCACCGGGCTTCTGGCTTCTGCTTGCGGGTGGACTCTGCTATTCCATTGGATGCATCTTCTACGTTCTGAAGAAGGTCCCCTATATGCATTCCATCTTCCATGTGTGGATCCTTGCTGGTTCAGTGTGCCAGTTCCTTTCCATCTGCCTATTCGTTTTGTAATCGCCGCCTTTAACATTTTCCTGACGAAGTAGTTACCTTGGCTCAGGGTGCTGTTAAATGGGGAGTGTTGGAAGGAGCAGTGTGGCAAAGGGCGAAAAAAAGGGGTATTCCCTGTTTGGCCAGCCAAAGTCTCGGCCGGCGCTAACGCGCGGCGAAGACCGAATTATTGCTGGCGTCTGTTCGGGCATAGCCGAGCGCATCGATGCTGATGCGGTGCTGGTTCGTGTTACGGCCGTGGTGTTGCTCGTTTGCACCTTCGGTTTGGTTGCCGTTCCCTATATTGCCTTTGCAGCATTTCTTCCCACTTCGGGCGGGGAGGGCAAGCTCTTAAACGTCAGCCCGCTTGATGTGTGCTCCGATCGCTATCACCGTGTGGTTGAAGCGGGGGTGGCAAGGGTGGAAGCGCTGCGAAATTATGGCATCCATGCCGATGCGGGCCATATACCTCCTATGCCGCCTGCGTCTTCGGGGGTTTCTCGTCCTATGCCTTCAGCGCCTACGCAAAGCGTGGTGGTTAGTGAAGGCAACAAAGCGCGTAAGCGCGCACCGGTGGTTTTGGCGCTGGTGGCGTTAACCACGCTATTCTTCGTTTTTGTTGCCAACTACTGGGTTTCCCGCATTCCTGGAGTAAGTTTTTTGGGCTTCTGGCCGGTCCTACTGATTGTCGCGGGTACAACCCTTCTGGTGTGCTTCGCGGATAAGGCGCCATTGCGTCTTCGCCTGTGCGGTTTGGTTGTTTGCATTGAACTCTGCATTGCCTTGCTGCCCTTCACCCTCGGTATTTGCCCGCCCCATAGCTTGGAGCGGATCACTGATTTGTCGGCATTGATATGGCTTTCGGTGGCAGCCTGTTTCGTTATCGCTTGTGCCTTTGACCGTATTGATTTCCTGGCTCTGGGCGTTGGTCTCGTTGCGGTTGCTTTGGTGGTTTCGTACCTCGATATGGGTGTGTTTGACCGCTTAGTGGCGTTTTCATCATATTCCCACCATAATAATGCATTATCGCTGCTCAGAAGCTGATTTGGAACAAGTTCAGAGCCTTTACAACAGGGTAACCCCAGGACTTTTACGCCCGTTTGCCGATAGCAAAATTTGGAGCCTTTAGCGTAGGCAGGTATAATAGGCCATGCGCTTTTGTGTGCTCATTGCAGTCTGCTGGTTCTAATCTCGGTGGTTTTGCAAACAAGAAGGCCCGCGCTCTTTGCTTCCCAAAGGGCAACGGCGAAGCTTCGGCATTGGAGTTTTTTGGCTAAAGCCAGCGTACATACCAAAAGAAGGGTCGCGCCGTTTTTCATGGTTTGCTTCGTGCTCATCATGGCTATGACGGTGGTTGCTTTTTGCTCTGTCGGCCAGGCACAGGGTTCCAAGCAGGAAGATTCTTCCACTCTTGGCTTGGGCTCTTCCCGTGCGCAGGCCGCTGATACCCAGCAGCTTTCTTCGGCTCAGCGCGCTTCCGGCGTGGCCGATGCTTCTTCCAGCGTTGACGGGGTAACCGTCACTGAAGCAGCAGATGCTACGGAAGCAACCCAGCGCTCTATCACGGTTAAAGATCCCGACCCGGTTGTGGTGCCTATTGCGGTAGACGAAACCAACGCCTTGGCAAAGCAGAAGGCGAACGAAGTTTGCACTCTCGATCCGCTTCCTACTGCGCCCCGCGTTGCGCCTGACGTTAACGATGGCACTTGGCAGAGTGGCATTGCCTCGGCTTATTCCATCGAAACCAACGATGATGGTCAAGGCAACTTCGGTGTAACCAACACTGCTTCAGGCATTGCGCTCACGCATCAGAGCGTTACGGTTGCCGTTCCTGAAGACAAGGCTTATCTGGTCGGTAGCATTTGCGAGATTTGCTATAACGGCAAGGTTGTTATAGCTACGGTTACCGATACTGGTGGTTTTGCTAAGTACGGTCGCGCACTCGACCTGGCGCCAGGTGTCTACAAAGCCTTCGGTGCTAACGGCTATACCGATTGGGGCACGCGAAACGTGTATTACCGATTCATTTAATGTTCAATGCCGGCCTGCGGGTCGGCATTTTTATTTCCTCAGGGCATGTTTTCGATCGTTGTAATGCATGGGCTTTGAGTTGGGCTCTCTGATCTTCTAAACTATCCAGCAGAAGCGGTGGCAGCGGGAACGGTTGTTTTCGCTGTGCGCCGATTCTAACGGGGGTCGCTGTCTTCCGTGTGCTGACGTACACGCTGGCAAGCGCTTGCCCCAAGCAATAAGGGCAACTGAAATTAGCAATAGCTGTGCGTACCATCCGCTTCTGGGTGGGCAGACGGGCCCAGGTGGCTGAGCCATGACTCAGCCCAAGGAGCATGCGCCTGTTCACCGCGGGGGGGTCGCTCGGTTTCACTGCGATTAAGATGGAGGAGCGGCGCGCGTGATGCGTCGCGATAGATGTGAGCGACATTATTATTGTGGGCTGCGGCCGTGTTGGTTCGCGTTTGGCCCTGATGCTCTCTGAGCATGACAACAACGTATGCGTAATCGACCGTGATCCTTCGGCTTTCGCCGCGTTGGGCCGCGACTTCAATGGCTCAACCTTTGTAGGCGTGGGCTATGACGAAGAGATCTTGGTGAACGCCGGCATCGAGGAATGCGACTTTGTGGCTGCGGTAACCCAGAGCGACAACGCTAACCTCATGGTGGTAGAAATCGCCCGCCGCTTGTACGATGTGCCCCATGCTGTAGCACGTTTGTACGACAGTAGCCATGAGCGAACCTATCTGCAGTTGGGCATCGACTATGTTTGTGGCACCACGCTGGTTGCCGAGGAAATATTCTCGAAGGCCATATCGGGTATTGGCGACCATATTGCCACCTTCGGTGATTTCGAGGTGCTTCAGTTCGCCCTCAACCTTTCCGAAGTGGGGCAGAAGTCCATCAAGGTTGCCGACCTTGAAAGCCGTCACGGCATTCGCGTATGCGCCTTCGAGCGCGCCGATGGTACGGTAAGCTCCATTCCTTCACCTTCGAGCATTTTGTATCACGGAGATGCGGTGCTCGCCGTGGTTTCGCATGCGATGCTTCCCGCTATCGCAAAGTACGCACAGGATTAGGGGGGGTTGCGGTGTACATCGTTATCGTTGGCGGCGGCAAGCTCGGCGCATATCTTGCAGGTACCCTTCTGCGCGAAGACAACCAGGTTGCCTTGATTGAAAAATGCGATGCCCAAGCGCGTCGCCTGGCGGAAACCATCGATGGTTCTTGCCTGGTTATCAGTGGTGATGGCTGCTCGGCTTCCGTTCAGGAAGATGCGGCTATGCAGTCGGCCGATGTGTTCGTGGCGGCAACCGGCCAGGATGAAGACAACCTGGCTGCGTGCGAAATTGCCTCGCGCGTATTTGATGTACCGCGTTGCATTGCTCGCGTGAACAGTCCTAAGAATCTGCGAATCTTCCGCCGCCTGGGCATTGAAAGCGTTTCTTCCACGGTAATGATCGCGAACATGATTCAGGAAGAGGCCATGCTCGGATCTATGGGCGTTGCCGTTTCGCTTTCCAGCGATCAGATCGGCTTGCTGGACATCAAAGTTCCTACCATGCGCAACCACGACAACTACAAAGGCGTACGTGCGTTGGATATTAAATTTGATGAGGGCATCCGCATGATTGCCGTTTCCCATCAAGATGATGTGGAGGTAGTGAACAGCGAAACACGCATTTTCCCAGGTGATCAGGTTATCGTTGCAGCGGATACTGATCTTTTGGCCCGGGCTCGCGAAATCGTGCGTTCGTTGTAACGGTTGCCGTGGGCGTTCGCGTGATTTATGTTAGTAGAATATGGTCTCAGTCAGTTGCCTGGTAAGGCATACGTAAAGGGAGGAATCGAATGATCGGTCGCTACACCCGCCCCGAAATGGGTGCTATTTGGGAGCTCCAGAACAAGTTCGAGATCTGGAAGGAAATCGAGGTTCTGGCATGCGAAGCCCAGGCCGAGTTGGGCAAATCGGGCATCACCAAGGAAGAGGCTGCTTGGATCCGCAAGCATGCAGACTTCACCGTTGAGCGCATTGACGAGATCGAAAAGGTTACCAACCACGATGTAATCGCCTTCACCACCAACATGGCGGAGTACATCGATGCCGACGTTCCCGAGGGAACCGAGCCTCCTAGCCGTTGGGTTCATTACGGTATGACTTCTTCCGACTTGGGCGATACGGCTCTTTCCTATCAGATTACCCAGGCGCTGGACATCATTCTGAAGGACGTCGCCCTGCTGGGTGAAACCTGCAAGCGTCGCGCTTTCGAGTTCCAGGAAACCCTGTGCGTGGGCCGCACCCATGGCATCCATGCTGAGCCCATGACGTTCGGCATGAAGTTCGGCAGCTGGGCTTGGGCCCTGAAGCGCGCCCAGACGCGTCTGCAGGAGGCTCGCAAGGTTGCAGCAACGGGCGCAATCAGCGGTGCTGTTGGAACCTATTCCAGCATCGACCCATTCGTAGAGCAGTACGTCTGTGGAAAGCTGGGTCTTACGCCCGACCCGCTTTCTACGCAGGTTCTGGCACGCGATCGCCATGCTCAGGTTATGACGGCGCTGGCTGTTACCGCTTCCACGTTGGAGTCCATCGCTATGCAGGTGCGCCTGCTTCAGCAGTCTGACGTTATTGAGGCTGAAGAGCCGTTCGCCAAGGGCCAGAAGGGTTCTTCGGCTATGCCTCATAAGCGCAACCCTATTACCGCAGAGCGTGTATGCGGCCTTTCCCGTGTGGTTAAGTCCAACGCTCAGGTAGCGCTTGACGACGTTGCTCTGTGGTACGAGCGCGATATCAGCCATTCTGGCGCAGAGCGTGTTGCCATGGCGGATAGCTTCATTGCACTGGACTACATGTTCGGCAAGATGCAGTGGATGCTTGACGGCTTGCAGACCTATCCTGCCAAGATGGAACACAATCTGTGGCGCACCAAGGGCCTTATCTTCTCTTCGAAGGTGCTGCTTGCCCTGGTTCAGACCGGCATCACGCGCGAAGACGCATACGTTATCGTTCAGCGCAACGCCATGAAGGTATGGGCAGACATCCAGAACGCTGTCGATGGTCCTACCTACCGCGAGAACTTGGAAGCCGACCCCGAGGCCAAGCTTTCCAAGGAAACGCTTGACGAGATCTTTGACCCGTGGGACTTCCTTACGCGCAAAGATGTGGTATTTGATCGCCTGAAGGAACTTGAGTTCTAGAGTAGGCGCAACATCGTTTGAAAACATAGCGAGGGCATCCGGATCTGGATGCCCTCGCTTTTTTGTTATGTCGCGACGGGTGCCTTGCGAGACAGCTTGAGGCTATCTCGCATCGCCAGTCCGCAGGACCGTCCTGAAGGATTGGCCCAGAAGTAGTGCGGGATCGATCGAGGCGCTGCCTCGTGGTTTGCTCTTGAAGCCCCTCGGCGCTACGTCTGGCTCTCATCCCTTGGGCATCGCCCTGGTCATCCCTTGTTGCCGCCCTGGCTCCCGCACCTTTGGTATCGCCCCGAAAACACCCTCGGGCCGAGCTGCCCCGCCGGTATCGCCCCTGGATTACCCTTGGGTCCGGCTTGAAGCCGTCACCAGAGGATCAAAAACAAAAAATCGGCTCGCAGTGCAACTTTTTTGCGATTAGCAATTGTTTAGAGCTTTCCAATTGCGGATTGAGACGCAAAATACCAGGTAATTAGCTGTATTGCGGTCCGATCCCAGCTTTTTTGGTCGGAAAAGGGCCCCTAATCGCAAAAAAGTTGCAAAAATGCCGGGATTTTTGTTTTTGTAGCGGGCTGCCGGGGCAGGCTGTGGGATACCAACACCGCGCCGCATCGCCATGGACGCCTAAAATGCGTTGTCAACGCTGCCCTTGATGGGCGTGAAGACGCGTACGAGGGCGTGGTTGTTGCCGCTGTCGTTGTCGTCGGTGATTTGCGAGAGGCCCACGAACGAAGAGCGGGTGCCTGTGGAAACCAGGTGCTCGCCGTAGGTGTCGCAGCCGCTTGGCGTGTCGATGGCAAAGTAACTCTTGCTGCCAAAGCTAACACCGCACAGGGCGGTGGTGGATTTCACCACAAACCATTCGCCCGACCAACAAGGAGCGGTGATGGGCGAGCGCGAGAAACGGAACCATTGCAGGTCGTTGTAGTGGTAGGCGCTCGCTGCCGAACGCGGCGTGTAGGTGCCCAAGTTGGCAATGCCGCCACCGAAGTTATAGATGCTGCTGAACCCAAACGAAAAACCGCTGCGGCCGTAGCTTGCCAAATCGGGCGTCATGGAAGAAGGGAGCGTCATCTGATCGACGGTGGAATTGTCTTTGGCTGAAATCTTGGTGAGCTGGTAGTAGGTACCCTGAGCCTCGGCGCGCGGCGTAATTACCACGCCATCGTCGGCAGCGGTTACGCGCGTGGCGAAGGGCTTTTTTGAAGTGTAGGGAACAGTCACATTGCCAGAGCCGAAGCGTGCGCTTTTGAGGGCGCTTCGTTCGGCGGCGGATTCTCCCGAGGTGTTGGGGCATACCTGCCAGAAGGCGGTTTCGCCCACGGCGGCAATAGAAGGAATAAGCCAATTGCCATCGCCCTGGTCAACCTGGGTGATGGAAGTGACGCTGCCGTTGGAAAGCTTTGCGGTGTATACGCGCCAAGCAGATTCGTAGGCGCTTGATTCCGTCCAAACAAGGCCGTTTTCGCTGCAGCGCACATCGACGATTTCGAACCCTTCGTCGGCGCCTTGAGCAGCGGAAAGCGCCGAAGCGGTTTTGCCGTTGGAAAGGTACAGCAGGCTTACCGTGTTTAACGGGCTTGCCGATTCGCCGGGCACCAGGCAGGCAGCAACGGTGTCGTTGTCGGCCCATACCAGGGTTCCGTACGCAAGTTTGTAACTTCCAGCAGCCTTCACGTGCTGTGTGTAGTCTGCTTGGCTATAGTCCGAAAGGGCATTCACCGCATCTTCAGGGACGCTGATGCTTTCCACGGTGGCTTCCTTCTTGCCCTCTAGCGCGTTGGTGGCAAGCGAAAGCCCGCCGCCCAAAGCGGCAACGCCTGCGATGGCGCCCGCTCCAATAAGCAGGTTCCTGCGCGTAAGCAGCACTTCGGGGCCCGATTTCTTTGCGGAAACGCCGCTGGCCACTTGGCTGAATGCGGGGCCGAAGCCATGGGTGGAAGCGTTGGAGAATCCGCCTTTGCCCTTCGTTTTCGCAGACGGCTCGAACGCCGAGCGGCTTCTGGGCGCAGAGGTGGAAAAGCCCTGTGGAGCTGCTTTGCGGGCGGAATGAGCGCCGCGCGTGCTGCCTCCGCGAACCCCTGCGCTGCGGTTGTGCGAATTGCGAGAGGGGCGAGGGGCTTTGCCGGGGATATTTTGACTGCGTTTAGTGGGCACGTATTCTCCTGATGTGGTGCTTTCCCGCGCAACGGTTGGACGGGTACTGCTGAGGGGTATTGTGACATTTGGGTGTCCGCTTATGGCTCCTGTTCTGGCAATTGATACAATAATTGCAAATGGCGCCTTGGTGCCTCTAGCGCGTTATGTGCAACAGCGCATCGTGCTGGTTGGCCCCAGAGCCCGCAGCCGTTTTGTTTGCAATTTGGCTGTGCTGCATGTGCAGATAAAGCCCGTACGGGCTTTTCGATACCTGTCAGGAGGCATTGATGACTTCTTCAATGAACGAAAGCACTCGTCGTATCCTTCTCGTGGAAGACGAAAAGGCCATCCGCGATGCGGTGGCGGCATATCTCGAACGCGAGAACTATTGGGTAACTGCCGTGGGTGACGGTCAGGAGGCTTTGGAAGAATTTTCCAAGCATCACTTCGATCTGGTTGTGCTCGACTTGATGCTCCCTCGTGTTCCCGGTGAGCGTGTATGCCGCGTTATCCGCGACAACTCCGACACGCCCATCATCATGCTCACCGCCAAAGGTGAAGTGGAAGACCGCATTATCGGCCTCGAACTGGGTGCAGACGACTACCTTATCAAGCCCTTCAGCCCTCGCGAATTGGTTGCTCGCGTACGCGCCCTTTTGCGCCGCGTGCATTCCGAGTCTGAGCCTCAGCGCGAAGTGCTGGAGTTCGGCGAGCTCACTATCGACATTTCGGGTCATAAGATCCTCGTAAGCGGCGAAGAGGTTGACCTTACCGCCAGCGAATTCAAGCTGCTCACCACGCTGTGCCGCTACCCTGGTCGTGTGTACTCGCGCATGGAATTGGTTGAAAAGGTTCTGGGCTACGACTTCGAGGGCTACGAGCGCACCATCGACTCCCACGTGAAGAACCTTCGCGCCAAGATTGGTGACAATCCGCGTAATCCGAAGTGGCTTCATACCGTGCATGGCGTAGGATACCGTTTTGAGGATCCCACGAAGGCCAACTAGTTTCCTTTGAACCTGCAGCGCGTTCTGCCTTCGGGCGGGGCGCGCTTTTTTATTGGTGCCGCCACAGAAAGGAGTTGCTGATGGCTGCAAATTCAACCGATGCCACCTGGACCCAAGCGAATAGCGAGGAGCCAGATGGAAACTCGGGAAAGAAGAAGGGTCTGAGCCTTTCGTTCAACAAGCGCATCGTGCTGGTAATGCTGGCTGTTTCCCTTATCACGGTACTTTCTTCCATTGCCGTGCTTTCCTTTGTATGGGAGCAGCACTTCCAAACCTATACGCGCGAAAATGTGCAGCGCGTTGCCGATTCCACCGCCGATTCTATCGCCCAGGGCTACAAGGCTTCCCGTGGCGATTGGTACAGCGGAGCCCTGAATGCTGCATCGTCGGCGAGCATTCTGTACGATTCCATTAACGTGCAGGTGCGCGACGAAAATGGCGCCATCGTGTACGACGACTCCACCGACAAGGCTTTGGGCGCGGCGGCCATGAAGGAATCGAGCGGCAATGTGGCTAAGGCGGCCATCAATGTCGACGGCAATCAGGTTGGCACCGTGTTCGTGCGGGTACACGGCTCCGATACGCTGTTAACCCAGACCGATGCCGAATTCCGTGAAAAATCGTACCAGGCCATGATTTTCGCTGCGTTCATCGCGATGGCCATTTCTATTGTAGTGGGAGTGCTGTTCTCCCGCGCGCTTGTTGCCCCCATTCGTCGCATTACGAATACGGCTAAGGCGCTGAAAGAGGGCGATTATTCGGCGCGTACCGGCATGAAGGGTACCGACGAAATTGCCCGCCTGGGTAATATGTTCGACGCTATGGCAGATTCCGTGGAGCAGAACCGCAAGCTGGAACGCAGGCTAGTAACTGACGTTGCCCATGAGCTGCGTACGCCGCTTATGGCCATCCAATCTACCGTTGAAGCGATGATCGATGGCGTGTTCGAGCCCGATGCCGAGCGTCTGGAAACGCTGAATTCCGAGGTGCGTCGTCTTTCCCGTTTGGTTGATGCGCTGCTGAAGCTTTCGCGCCTGGAAAGCCGCACCAAGCCCATCGAGCGTCAGAAGGTCGATCTTACCGAAATGCTGTCGGCGGTTGTGGCAACGCATCAGGCATACATCAATGAAGAGGGGCTGAACCTGGAATTCGAGTACGATCCGCACGTGTACGTGTATGGCGATGCCGACCTGCTTCGCCAGGCTACGGCGAACCTGATTTCCAATGCCGTTCGCTATACCCCAGAAGGCGGCACCATTACCATCACGGCTCGCAAAGGCGAGCTGATGGGGCAGATCAGTGTTCGTGATACGGGCATCGGCCTTACCCCCGAAGAAGCGAAGATGGTCTTCCAGCGCTTCTGGCGTGCCGATTCGGGTCGCGCTCGCGCAACGGGGGGCTTGGGCGTTGGCCTTTCTGTGGTCAAGGAAATCGTGGACCAGCACAATGGCTGGGTGCGCGTTGAGGGCCGCCCTAACGAAGGGGCATGCTTTACCGTCTACGTGCCCTTGTACACCAGTGAATCCGAAAAGAAGAAGGGCAACCGTCCTCGCTTTGGAACGAACTAGCTTTGGAAGGCGCCCGTACGGGCGCCTTTCTTTCTGGCCTTGGGCTTGGATTGTGGCCATCTTTTTTGGCCTGCCTTGCCTGAGTGATTGTGCGGATTGTTGCAACAACAAAGGGGTCAGGCCAAGTTGGGCGGGTCTTGGCTAGGCGATTGCGCTTCTGAGGCTGGGTATTTGCGGGAGCTTTTGTGCGTTTCGCACCCAGGCATTAATCGCAGTAGTTGTGAATCGGCGCAAGTACTGCTTCTTTTTCATGCGTTGCTGCGCAAGATGTTCCATAATAGAGTTCTGTCAACAAACTCAGACGGAAGGACGGTCATGTCTGTAATCGACATCAAACCCGATGCACAGGGAAAGGTGCGCGATCTGTACGATTTGGGCGACAAGCTGCTGTTGGTCGCATCCGATCGTATTTCTGCTTTCGACTATATTCTGGAAGACGAAATCCCCTATAAGGGCCAGGTGCTCACGCAGCTTTCTTGCTTCTGGTTCGACCTTCTGTCCGATGTGGTGGACAACCATCTTATCTCAGCCGATGTTGCCGACCTTCCCGAGCAGTTCAAGCCTTATGCCGATAAGCTTGCTGGTCGCTTTATGCTGGTAAAGAAGGCCAACATGTTCCCCGTCGAGTGCATTGTGCGCGGCTACCTTACCGGTTCTGGTTTGAAGGACTATCAGAAGACGGGCGCTGTATGTGGCATTCAACTCCCCGAAGGCCTGGTAAATTCCTCCAAGCTGCCTGAAACCATCTTCACTCCTTCCACGAAGGCCGAGATTGGCGACCACGACGAAAACATCAGCTTCGAGCAGTGCGAAAAGCTTATTGGGGCCGAAGATGCTGCCGCCATCCGCGACCTGACCATCAAGGTGTACGAAACGGCTGCAAGCCACGCGAAGGAACGCGGCATCATCATCGCCGACACCAAGTTCGAGTTCGGCGTATACGACGGCAAGATCATCTTGGGCGACGAGGTTCTGACCCCCGACTCTTCTCGTTTCTGGGCAGCCGACACCTATAAGGTTGGCGAAGAACAGCCCAGCTTCGACAAGCAGTTTGTGCGCAATTGGCTCAATGCCAACTGGGACCGCACTGGTAACCCGCCGCGCCTGCCCGAAGATATCATCAAGAAGACCAGCGAAAAGTACATTCAGGCTTACGAGAAAATCACGGGCAAGACGTTTGTAGCCCAGTAGGCCCCGACGAAAACACAACAAGGAGAATCAAGGGATGTCTCAGCGAAACCCCATGAACGAGCGATACACCAGCGACCAGAAACATGGCGCTACCCGTAAGAGCGCAGCTTCTGCCAAGCCGGTTTCGAAGGCTGCGTCTTCGGTGCGTACCACATCGTCCAAGCCCGAGAAGAAGGGGTTGTTCGGCGGCTCCAAGAAACAGGAGCCGGCTCCCGCGAAAGCTCCCAAGAAGACCAAGGCTGCTCAGTCTTCGGCTAAGGCTGAAGAAGCCCCCTCGCTTTCCAAGGAAGAGCAGAAGGAAATCGAGAAGCACAACAAGAAGGTTAAGCGCGCCGACCGTGAGGCCCGCCGCGAGCGCAACAAGGAAGTTAACCGCTTCGTTCCCGATACGGCCGAGTTCAAGCGCCTGAACCGAAAGCGCATGGTTTATTCGGGCGTTGGCTTCGTGGGCATGATCGTTGCCATCGTGCTTTCGCTGCTTATTCCTCAGCAGCCGTTCATTTCAATTGGCCTGATGATTGCTTCTTGGTTCTTCTTCTTCATGGGAATGCGCATCGACACCAATCAGTTGCGTCCTCTGCGAGAGCAGGGATACGACAAGGCTGTGCGCCAAGCTCAGAAGAAGGCAAACAGGAAGAAGAAATAGCTTTGACGGAAAAGGGGTTTTGCCCCTTTTCCTATTCAGATTCGCTAGGAGTGGCAAAAGGGGGTTAACCTCTTTTGCCACTTTGATTGAAAGGTGCATTTATGCGATTGGTTTCCTGGAATGTTAACGGTTTGCGCGCTGTTATGAAGAAGGGGTTCATGGACACCTTCCATGAGCTTGATGCCGACGTGTTTGCGCTCCAGGAAACAAAACTGCAAGAAGGCCAGATTGAGATGGATCTTCCTGGGTACCATCAGTTTTGGAGCTATGCCGAGCGCAAAGGCTATTCCGGTACGGCGGTGTTCTGCAAGGAAGAGCCGCTGCGGGTAATTCATGAGGTAGGCGTGCCGGAGCTGGACACCGAGGGCCGCGTGGTGATCTGTGAATTCGAACAGTACTGGCTCGTAAACGTGTACACGCCCAATGCCCAAAGCGAACTTGCGCGGCTTGACCACCGCATGGCCTGGGATGATAGGTTCCGCGATATCTGCAAAGGTCTGGAGGAAGGCGTGCTTCCCGATGGTCAGGCGGGAAACGCAAAGCCTGTGGTAATGTGCGGCGACTTCAATGTGGCTCATCAGGAAATCGACTTGAAGAACCCGCGCTCCAATCGCGGCAACCCTGGCTTTTCCGATGAAGAGCGTGCCAAGTTTACCTGCCTTTTGGATGCGGGCTTCATCGACACGTTCCGCTACTTAAACCCCGCAACCGAAGGCGCCTATTCCTGGTGGAGCTACCGTTTCCATGCCCGCGCCAATAACGCAGGGTGGCGCATCGACTATTTCCTGGTGAGCGAAGCGCTGCGTGAAAAGGTTCAGATGGCCAACATTTATTCCGAGATCATGGGGTCAGACCATTGCCCCGTTTCGGTGGAATTGGATCTGTAGGTTTGGCCTGTTGCGTTCAGCCCGTTACGGCAGTTCGGCCCGTTGCGGCGGCTTCGCCCGTCGCAAAAACAAAAATCTCGGCATTTTTGCAACTTTTTTGCGATTAGGGGCTCTTTTTTCGTCGCCGCTGGGTGGTAATAGGCCGCAGTACGGCCAATTGCCTGCGTTTTTATGCCGCGATTCGCGATTGGAGAGTTTGGAGCAATTGCTAATCGCAAAAAAGTTGCAGTCTGGGCCGATTTTTTGTTTCTGGGCCCCAGGGACAGCTTAAGGGCGGTGCTGTAAGCGTGATGGGCCCGATGCGGCGTGCGGGGTGGGCCTGCGGCGGTGGCTCCAACGTGCGGGGCGGGCCTGCTGTGGCGCGATGCGGCGGGCCTGCTCCGGTGTGGCGATGCGGGTCCGAGTGCTGCGGGTAGTTGAGCCGATTTCGAGCGGGGCCGCCAGGCTTGTGCCAATATGAGGCATGACTCTTCGCTGTAGCGCATAATCGGGTAGACGCGCTACAATGGTTCGATACATTTTCTATTGGCTGGAAGGCAATGATGGCAAGTAACGATATGGATTTGGCAAAGATCGAGCAGGGCGTGCGCCTGATTTTGGAGGGCGTTGGCGAAGACCCGAATCGCGAGGGGCTGCTTGAAACCCCAGCTCGCGTGGCCCGTATGTACGAAGAATGCTTTGCTGGTCTGCATCAAGACCCAGCCGTTCATTTTGAAACGCTTTTCGACGAACACCACGATGAAATGGTGATCGTTCACGACATCCCGTTCTTCTCCATGTGCGAGCACCACCTGGTACCGTTCTTCGGCAAGGCCCATATCGCATATCTGCCTTCCGAATCGGGCAAGATCTGTGGTATTTCCAAGCTGGCTCGCCTGGTTGAGGTGTACGCCCGCCGTCCTCAGGTACAGGAGCGCCTTACCTCGCAGGTTGCCGATACTTTGGTAGAGCAGCTGAACCCCCGCGGCGTTGCCGTGGTTATGGAAGCGGCGCATCTGTGCATGAGCATGCGCGGCGTTAAGAAGCCCGGTGCGAAAACGGTCACCAATGCCATGCGTGGTATATTCAAGGAAGATGCTGCGACGCGCGCAGAGGCGCTGTCGCTTTTGATGGGACGCTAAGTTCCCGCAGGTAGGCCGAAGCTTTCGCAAGGAGCGGAAGCAAAGCGAAAGGAATCTTTCATGCGTTGTGTTATCTCGGTTTTGGGCAAAGACCGCGCCGGTATCGTAGCTGGCATTTCCGGTGTCCTGGCAGAAAAGGGCGCGAGCATCGACGACATCAACCAGACCATTCTGGATAGCATCTTCAGCATGACCATGCTGGTTCGTCTTGATACTGACACCGCTGGCTTCAACGAGGTTCAGGAAGCACTCGCTAAGGAAGGCGAAGAGCTGGGCGTTCAGGTAATTGTTCAGCGCGAAGACGTATTCCAGTTCATGTACAAAATCTAAACAGGAGGCGAAGCTCAGTGAGCGAAAACTGTCAGACGAGCGCAGGGGAAACGCAGCAAGGCACCTCGTGTGCGCCATTGGCAGGTGAAACGTTTGCTGCTTTCGTTGATACCATAGCTGCTCTGCGCGCTCCGAACGGCTGCCCGTGGGACCGCGAGCAAACCCATGAATCCATCGCCCGCAACATGATCGAAGAGGCGTACGAGGCTGTCGATGCTATCGAACAGCACGACATGACGCATCTTCGTGAAGAGCTGGGCGATGTTCTTTTGCAGGTGGTTCTGCAAAGCCAGATCGCCGCCGATGCGGGCGAATTTACCGTGGCGGATGTGTGCCGTGATGTGAATGCGAAGATGATTCGCCGCCATCCGCATGTGTTCGGTGAAGCAGCTGCGGGCTCTGCCGAAGACGTGCTTTCCATTTGGGACAACGTGAAGCTCGCCGAAAAGAGCGCCGCCGATGCCCAGGCTGAAGAGCCCAAGGGGTTGCTGGACAGCGTGCCCGCTAGCTTCCCAGCGCTGCTCCAAGCCTACAAGATTTCCCGTAAGGCGGTTGCAGCCGGGTTCGAGTGGGACACCGTCGAAGACGTGTGGGCCAAGGTGGAAGAAGAGATCGCCGAATTCAAGCAGGCATGCCGCTCCGATGACGCTCAGGCGAAGGAGCTGGAGTTTGGCGATGTGCTGTTTTCCCTGGTGAACGTGGCGCGCAAAGAAGGCATCGATGCCGAAACGGCCCTGCGTGCCACGTGCCGCAAGTTCCGTGAGCGTTGGGCCTTTATGGAAGGCGCTGCATGGGGTCAGGGCAAGCGCATCGAAGAACTGGATATGGATGAAATGCAGCAGCTGTGGGATCAGGCCAAGATGTTGCACGTAGGTGAAGCGTCCCATGACTAAGCTCTATTCGCGCACGGTGGCGCTGAACACCGATATCGTTGACGCCTTCTGCGTGCTGCAGAAGGGCTTTACCGATCAGTTTGTGTACTACGACAAAGAACGCCCCATACGCTATTTGGGCCTGGGTCGTTGCATCGCCTTGGCAACGCTGGGCGAAGCCGATGTGGTAAGCCAGGATGCAGGATTTGCGCCGGTGTTCTTTTCGTTCAACCGCTTTGATGCCGAAAACCCCAAGCCTGCCGATGACATGATGACGGCCTTCCCGCGTTTGCACTTGATGCTGCCCGAATTGGTACTTATCCAAAACGAGCAGGGGTCGTTCTTGCAGGTGAACAGCTTGGGGCCCGTGTATCAGGGCAGGGTTGATCGCTTCGTGCGCCATGCCGAGGAAGCAAAACCCCGCACCCATCGCACCATGGCATATTCGTTGCAGCGCGACTCGTTTGACGAGTGGCAACGCATCATGGACATGGGGCTTGGTCGCATTGCGTCGGGTAAGATTGAGAAACTCGTGCCTTCGCGCCGCATCGAGCTTACGGCCGAACAGCCGTTTTCGTCGAAGGATGTACTGGTGAACCTGATCGACGGCAGCGCCCGCGGCACGGTGTTCCTGTATCGTTACGGCGATGTATTCTTCTGCGGCTGCACGCCCGAGCTGCTGTTGCGCAAGAAGGGGACACACGTGGAAAGCATGTGCCTTGCTGGCACGTGCCCGCACGGCGAAACGCCGGAAGAGCAGAAGGCCTTGGCGGACGAACTGCTTGGCAGTGAAAAGAACCGTCGCGAGCACGAATACGTAGTGAAATTCATGCGCGAAGTGTTCGCCCGCAATTGCTATAACGTTGATATTCCTGCAACGCCGCAGATCAAGGTGTTGAAGCATGTGCAGCACCTGCATACGCCCGCAGCGGCGCAGGTTATGGAGGGCACCACGCTTATGGGCCTTGCCAGCCAGCTGCATCCCACCCCGGCGCTTTCTGGTACCCCGGTGGGCGAAGCGCTGATGACGCTGCGTGAAGCCGAGGGCTACAATCGTGGCTTCTTCGGTGGCGCGGTGGGCTATGTGAACGCCGATGGCGATGGGGAATTTTCCGTGGCTATCCGATCGGGTGTGTTCGACGGTGAGCGCGGCTGGCTCTATGCTGGGTGCGGCATTGTGGAGGGCAGCGATGCTGCTGCGGAATTCAACGAGATCGATCTGAAGCTGAAAACCATCTTGAGTGCGTTTGAAGCGCCCGAGGACGAAGGGGACGAATAGGCCATGTCGGAAAAGGAAGCGGATTTGCTGGTTGACGAAGAGGACCAGGCAACCGATGCGCCCGAGCTTGCCATTACGCAAAAGAAGCGTGCGTTGGGCACTTATGTGGGTGCGTTCTTCGATGAGCTGATGCGCGCTGGCGTGCGCGATGTGGTGGTAAGCCCTGGCTCGCGTTCCACCCCGCTTTCGATGGTTGCCCACGAAGCTCATGCTCGATTCGGCTCGGCGTTCAACTTGTATCTGGATATCGACGAGCGCGGTGCCGCCTTTTTTGCTTTGGGCATTGCCAAGGCAACGGGGCGTGCCGTGTGCGTTATCTGCACATCGGGTACGGCGCTGGCAAACTACTATCCTGCCGTGATGGAAGCGGAGATTTCCCGCGTGCCCCTTATTGTGCTTTCGGGGGATAGGCCGGCGCGCCTGCAGGGGCTTGGCGCTCCGCAAACGTGCGATCAGAACAAGGCGTTCTCCGACCATGTGCGCCGCTTCTTCGCCATGCCCGAGCCGAGCGATAGCCCCAAGTACGTTGCCCATGTGCGCCAGGTTGCACGTGAAACAGTTATTGCCGCAGCTCCGGGGACTCATGCCTCGGCCCCCGTGCACGTGAATTTCCCGTTCGACGAGCCGTTGGTGCCCGACACTGCTATGCCCGATCTGTTCGATGCGGGTCGCGGTGCCGCCGCCGACGATCTTCCCGCCCTGGTGCGTACGGAACACGAGCTTTCTTCCCGCGATGCGGCTTCGCTGGTGGATTTCCTTGATTCCCATACTGTGGTGGTTCTTGCCGGCGAAGGAACATTTTCCGCTGAAGCGGTTGCAGACAGCACGCGCAGGGACAGGGAAGCGCAGGCGCTCCTTGCTTTTGCCGAGCGTTTCGATGCCCCTTTGCTTGCCGACCCGCTTTCCCACTTGCGCACATACGGCCACCCTGCCGTTATCTGCGGATACGATCGCATTATGGGGTCGGATGAAATGCCTGCCTTCGACGCGGTGGTTCGCTTTGGGCGCTATCCGGTGTCGAAGCGCGCAACGCAGGCAATCGAAGCCTGCCAGGCCGCACAGATCGTGGTGGATCCGCTGACCACGCGCGACTTCAATTCGCAGACCACTACGTTTGTGGCGGCGAACCCGCTCGATTTCGTGGTGGCTTTGCTTGAAGCGGGGACCGTTCCCAACCCAGAAGAATCTATGGCCTACGCACCCCTGCCGCAAAATGTTCACGAGTGGGGGCTCATCGACCGCGCCCGAACCGAACGCATATTGGCAACCGATTTCGCTGCCGATAGCCAGTTTGAAGGTTCTTACCTGCGTGCGGTGCTGGAAGGAATTCCCGCAGAAAGCCTGCTGTTCACGGCAAACAGCATGTCGGTTCGCGCGCTCGATGCCTTCTACGTAAGCCAAGCGAAGCATCTTACTGTGCTGGCAAACCGCGGCCTTAACGGCATCGACGGAACCGTTTCCACGGCTTTGGGCGCAGCACAAAGCTTCAAGCAGACCGTTATGGTCACGGGCGATTTGACCTTGCTGCACGATCTGAATTCGCTGGCGCTGCAAGGGGAAATGCTTTTGCGTGAACGCCAAGGCTCGCCAAGGCCCAGCATCGTTATCGTGCTCTTGAACAATAATGGCGGTGCCATCTTTGACATGCTGCCGCAAAAATCTGACGAATCGTACTTCGAGAGGTTGTTCCTAACGCCTCAGAAGGTTGATTTTGTCGCCGCAGCGGGTGCCTTTGGGGTACCCACAGCTACGGTGCATACGGTGGCAGAATTCAAGCAGGCATTTAGCGGATTCTTGGGTGAACAGGGTATATCCTTAATAGAAGTTCCCTTGCCCCTGACGGGAGTGCGGGAGCGCTACGATCAGTATTGGTAATGCGCATGTGCGCACGTGCTTGAGGGGAGCAACCGATGCACAATCACACTTGTGGCTGCGGTCACCACGAAGGGGATGCTGGCTGCGGCTCCCACGAACATGATCACGGCGAAGTATGCGCGTGCGGCGCTCATCACGTCTCGCCTGAAGTTGAGCCTCTGGCGTCAGCATGGAGCATGCTGGGCAAAACTTCCAAGGAACAAACGGTGCCGCCTACGCGCGAATTCGACTTTGACTGGGAAGGCCAGAAGATCCACGTATATCAGTGGGGCAAGGCCGATAACATCCCTGTTGTTTTGCTCCACGGCTTTATGCAGACGGGCTTAAGTTGGAGCATCATCGCCGCCGCCCTTTCAGGCAATCACTGCGCATACGCGCTTGATTTCCTGGGGCATGGCAGAAGCAGTAAGCCAAGCAACGTTGAGCTTTATCGCTACGACGCCATGGTGCGTATGGTGGAATCGTTCTTGGAGCAGGTTGCGTGTGTGGGGCATGAAGGCGCCAAGCGCCGCGCCCACGTTATGGGCTATTCCATGGGTGGACGCATTGCCCTGGGGTTGGCTTCTTCTGAAAAAGACCTGCTGTATTCGCTGATTCTGGAAAGCTGCAATTTTGGGCCTGAGGGCAATGAGCAGCGCGCTGCCGCAGAAGAACGCAACGTTGGCTGGGCGCAACGGTTGCGCAATAACGGCATCGAAGAATTCGTAGAGTACTGGGAGACGCTGCCGCTTTTCGAATCGCAGCGTGAAATGGGACTCGATGAAGAGCTTCGCCCCGAGCGTTTGGCCAACGACGCTGAATCGATGGCGTTGTGTCTGGAAGGCGCGGGAAAGCACGCCATGCCCGATGCTTCTCAGGCGTTCGCCGTGGTGGCAAATACTTGGGTGCCCGTCAAGTACCTGTGGGGCTACGACGACTGCGGCAGCGAAGCGGTAGCGCATCAGCTGGAACACGACGGCATCGATGTGACTTCGTTTGGAACGGGGCACAACGTACACTTAGAGGCGCCCGTTCTTTACGGTACAGTAGTGCAGGAATTCTTGTCCGGCATAGAACCCAGGGGTGCAGCCCCAGAAGGTTCCGGGCATCAACAATAAGGAAGGACATCCATGAGCGATTTTCCTTGGGAAAAAGTTAAAGATTACGACGAGATCATCTACGAAAAGTACGATGGCATCGCCAAAATCACCATCAATCGCCCCGAGCGTCGCAACGCTTTCACTCCGAAGACGAACGTCGAGTTGTTTGACGCGTTTTCCCTTGCGCGTGACGATCAGGAAGTGGGCGTTATTATCCTTACCGGAGCTAACCACGACGGCAAGGACGAAGACCAGGCATTCTGTTCCGGCGGCGACCAGAAGGTGCGCGGCAACGGTGGCTATGTAGGAGAGGACAACATTCCGCGTCTGAACGTGCTTGACCTGCAGCGTCTTATCCGCGTAGTGCCCAAGCCTGTTATCGCTATGGTGAACGGCTACGCTGTGGGCGGCGGCCATGTCCTTCATATCCTGTGCGACCTTTCCATTGCGGCGGAAACCGCTAAGTTCGGTCAGACCGGCCCGCGCGTTGGCAGTTTCGACGGTGGCTACGGTGCCTCGTATTTGGCTGCTATCGTCGGCCAGAAGAAGGCTCGCGAGATTTGGTACCTTTGCCGCTTGTACACGGCAGCGGAGGCTCTGGATATGGGCCTGGTGAACAAGGTTGTTCCCTTCGACGAGTTGGAAGCTGAGTGTGTTTCCTGGGCTAGGGAAATGCTTCAGCTTTCGCCTACGGCCCTGCGTTTCCTGAAGGCATCGTTCAATGCTGCTACTGATGGCTATGCCGGTTTGCAGCAGCTTGCAGGCGATGCCACGCTTCTGTACTACACGTCTGACGAAGCGAAAGAAGGCCGTGACGCCTTCAAGGAAAAGCGCAAGCCCGACTTCGACAAGTTCCCGAAATTCCCCTGATCTGAAATTCCCTGATAAAGGATGTGACGGCAATGATTGCCCAATTGGCGGAAATGGCCTACCGCAAGGCCGGTCAGATGTTTTTCTGCGTGCAGAAGGATGCGCGCTCGGTAACGTTTAGCTATCGCCGCGCCCGCTTTGCTGCTGCGGCTCTGGCTCAGCAGCTTGCCAAGCGCGGTTACGGTCGTGGCACTACGCTTGCGTGCAATCTGTACAACGGTGCCGAAATCGTGATTCTTTCCTTGGCGGCGGCGTACGGCGGCTTCACGTTGGCGCTGCTGAATCCGCGTCTTTCCTACGAAGAGCGCAAGCTGCGCATCGTGGAGTTGGAAAACGCCACGGGCGAAGCCGGCGTCGACGTATTGGAACAGTCTGCGGTTGAGCGCCTGATGATCGATGCGACGGGCTACGGCCTTGCCGATTTTGCCGCTTTGCCGGAAGGCTCTGTGCCTCACGCCACGCAGTTTGAAGCGTTCGCCCGCGAATGCGAACAGGCGTGGGATGGCCAAGAGGCGGGCATTGTCATGTTCACATCGGGTTCTTCGGGAACCCCGAAGGCCACGCTTTTGCCGTGGAATTGCATCACCGGTGCCGCCACCGCGGCAAACCGCGCTTTGGCGCTGGAAAGTCGCGGTGTGTGGCAGATGGTGCTGCCCATGTGCCACATTGGCGGCTTCCAAATCATGGTGCGCTCTCTTCTGAGCGGTGGCTCGTTCATCGTGTACGAGCGCTACAACCCCGTGCGCGTGCTGAATGACGTGCTGAGTTTCCGCGTTACGCATATTTCTGTAGTGGATAAGATTCTGGCCGATTTGCTGGAAAACGATCGCGACAAGGTTATCGGGCAGTACGCATGCATTCTTTTGGGCGGTGCGGCGCTGAACGAAAAGACGCTGCGCATGGCTTTGCGCGCAAAGGCAAACTTGTACTCCAGCTACGGCATGACGGAAACTTCCAGCTTCATTGCCACGGCTCCGGTGATCCGCGGTTTCGATGGCGGGCTGGAGCTTCTGCCCGGCTACGATGCTCGCATCGTAAGCCCCGATGCCGATGGCATTGGCCAGCTGCACGTTGCGGGCCCCGGCATCTTCGAGGGCTACCTGAATGCTCGCAAGGCCATGAGCGCCGATGGCTATTTCGTTACCGGTGACAGAGCATCTATCGACCGTAACGGTCTTTTGCGTGTGTACGCGCGCACCGAAGACCTCATTATTTCGGGTGGCGAAAACATCTACCCGGCTGAAGTCCAAGATGTTCTGCTGGGCATTCCCGGCGTGAAGGATGCCTATGTGTTCGGCACCGCCGACGAAACCTGGGGGTATCGCCCTGTGACGTTCATCGAGGCCGACTATTCTGCCGAAGCCATCGCCCGCGACCAAGAAGAGTTTGGTATCGATCCTGCTCAGAGCTGCATTCGTCCGGCAACGTGTCCGCAGGAATATGCCCATATGGTGCACGATTACCTGAATGGTTGCATGTCGAAGCTTCATCACCCCAAACATATTTTGGTGATGGACGAATTCCCGCGCACCATCGCCGGCAAGGTGGACCGACGTGCGCTGAAGCAGCGCTACGACAAGCGCATTGACATCAAGTCGCTTACCCTGTATCGCGTGAAGCAGCCCTTTTCCCATCCCGTGAAGACGGCCAAGGGCAACGTCGATTTCCGCGAATCGTTCTTCGTGGAAGTGGAAGACTGGGCTGGGCGCACGGGCATTTCCGAGTGCGTTTCGTTTGCCACCAATTGGTATCTGCCCGAAACCATCGGGGAAGATTACGCCGTAGTGCGCGACTCCATTGCCCCTGTGGTGTTAGGTGAGCGCTATCTGCATCCCAGCGAAGTGTCCGCTTCGCTTGCCACGTTCCCCGGTTTGGCGAAGTATCCCATGGCGAAAGCTGCGGTGGAGCCTGCCATCTGGGATTTGTACGGCAAGATCATCGGTCAACCGCTTTCGAAGATGATTGGCGGCTCGAACGCCGAGAAGATTCTGGGCGGTGCCGTGGTGGGCATTGCCCCTGTTGAAGAAGTGCGTGCGGCGGTAGACAGCTTGGTAGCCCAGGGGTACACCCGTGTAAAGATGAAGATCGAGCCGGAAACCGCACTCGAATGCGTGGCTGCCGTGCGCGCCGACCATCCCGACTTGACGCTGATGCTTGACGCCAACCAGTCGTTCGACGAATCGTATCTGAACGTGCTGTATAAGCTCGACGCATTGAACCCTGCATGCATCGAGGAACCTTACAATCCGAACTACGTTCCCAACAGTGGTGAGCGCAACCTATTCGTGCGCCTTTCGCTGCTGCAGGATGAACTGAAAACCATGGTGTGCCTGGACGAATCGGTGGTAACCGCAAGCGATATGGAAGCGGCCATGGGGCTGGACAACCTTCGTTGCTACGCTTTGAAAATTGCGAAGTTCGGTGGTATTCAACCCACGCTCGACTTCTATCACTGGATGCGCGGCCTTGGTAAAACGGTTTGGATGGGCGGCATATTCGATACGGGCGTTTCGAAGCGCATGCATGCGGCTTTCGCAACCTTGCCGGGCATGGATTTGCCGCCCGATGTTTCGGATTATTCGGCATACTTCGCTCACGATACCGCCCTTCCCCCGCTGGAGCTTGAACACGGTGAACTGGTGCTGAATGCGCCCAAGAACCCTGTTGGCCTCGGCTGTATCCTGGACAAGGAATACCTGCAGTCCATCGCAATCGATGAAGTAACGGTTACCACCGAGGGGTAGAGTTTTTGCCATGCGAAAAAAGCTGCTGGTTGTTGTTGCCGTGTTTGTCTTAGTGCTCTGCATGCCCGCTGTGGCGTTTGCGGCCAATTCGGCGTTCGACAAGGGAACGGCGGAAAGCACGAGCTACGTTGACACCTATACGGGAAACGCTTTCCTTATGGAGCGCGATGCGCTGAATCTTACTGTTGAGCGCGACCTGTACTGGGCGGGAGACACGTTGAACGCCAGGGGCCTTGAAGTAGGCGGAGGAACCGGCGGCAGCGCTTTGCTTGCTGGCAGCACGTTGAACGTGGCTTCTTCCACTATTCACGGTAGCTTGCGTGCGGCAGGCCAGACTGTCAACGTTTCTTCGACGACAGTTGGGAACAACATCACCGTTGCCGGGCAGAATGTGTCTATCGCATCCGATGTTTCCGCAGGTGGTGTGTATGCTGCTGGGTCGAATGTGAGTGTATCGGGAGCCTATCAGGGTGCAGCTTTTGCCGCGGGAACGGTTAACCTTGCCGGGTCCTACGCAGGTGATGTTAACGTTTCGGCGGGTACAGTAAACGTTTCGAAGGGCACCACGGTGGGCGGCACGCTGAGGGTGCCGAACAATGCGCAGGTTACCATCGAAGAAGGCGCCAACGTTCCTAACGTAAGCTATGTTGACGACGCCCTGGTTTCTGCCGTTTCCGAAGAATCGGAACAGAACCCGTTTTCGGTGATTGGGCCGTTGCTGTTTTCGTGCATGGCTCATGCCTTGCTGGTGCTGCTGTTCTTCTTCTTCTTGATTAAGGGCGTAATGGAAGGCGCCGTCAAACTTGCGGAAACGAAGCTTTCGCGCATGTTCATGTTGGGCTTTGTGGCGTTTTTCGTGCTGCCCCTGCTGGGTCTCTTCCTGCTATTCCCGCTTGTTACGGCCCCTATTTCTGCGCTGATATTCATCTTCATTGCGGTGCTGTGGATGTTTTCCATCCCGTTTGCCGGCTACGTGCTGGGACGCCGCCTGTTCGAGGGCATGGCACCTTTGGGCGCGGGCGTGATAGGAACGCTTGTCCTTACCGCTGTTTGCTATATCCCGTATCTGTTCTTCGTGGTGCCAACCGTATGTTCCATCTTCGCTGCGGGCTACCTTACGCAAAGTTTCTTGGACAAGCGAGTGGGGAAATAGGGCCAGGTACCAGATTCGCGTTTTCGGTTTTGGGCCGCTTCTAATAATGAATGCTTTAGGGCTGTCGGGCTTCCGGCGGCCCTTTTTAGTGGGATCCAGCACCTTTCTTTATTTTCCATTTATAGCGTGAATTGGTCTTTAATTCAAAAAATATGGCACGTAGCCCAATTCCTTTGGCGAATGCACCATTTTCCCTGTTATAAAGAGAGAGGGGGGTTCGTATATACGAACGTTACGAACATACCTATTATCTGCGACGATTCAGTTGAAGCGCCTTTCTTCGCACGGCAAAAGTGGGTTGGACGGTACGCAGATATCCCCTGGTGTTGAAAAACTCGGCAGCATCGGGAGAAGCATGTGCTGGCAAACGAAAGCAAGATTGGGGATCGAAGATGAAGCGAATACGACCATTACTGGCAATGGCCTTAGCGCTTGCTCTTATATGCTTGGGCGGCAGCTTTGCCTTTGCAGACGACGAGGGCAGCAACCGTTCCATGCGGGGGGGGTAGGCCCCACGGTAAAGGTAGATCCGTCTTCCATGAACGATTGGGCAGCGATTCTTGGCGGCGAAACGCCTAACACCGCAAACATCGGTCGAATATGGACGGACAAAACCGTATCAGCCGACGAAACGATTACCACAACCAGCGGAAGCGTCGTTGAGCGCGGGAGTTCAGCGTTCATAACGGCTCTTTCGGCGCTCTCGTCCACGTCTAACGTGTCATCCACGTCCACCACGCCGCTCGACATTGTGCTGGTGCTGGATGCTTCGGGGTCGATGGATGATCCCATGAATCGCAATGACAATACGAAGCGCATTGACGCATTGAAGAAGGCGGCAAATGACTTCGTGACCACGATTGCCGAGCAGAACCAGGGCATCTCCGATTCATCAAAGCAGCATCAGGTTTCCATCGTGAAGTTTTCGGGCGATAAATCTGCTGTCGTGGGCAACGATACGTACACCAAAGGTGGATACGCATACAACTACAGCCAGGTTATGAAGACCATGTCCCCTTGCACGGATGCGGCCGCATTCACGAGCACCATTAACTCCATCAGACCAGCCGGTGCCACGCGTGCCGACAACGGCTTGCAGCTTGCCCAGAGCCAAACCTCTAACCGCGAAGATGCCAAGAAGATCGTTATCTTCTTCACCGACGGTTCGCCTACTTCTACTAGTGGTTTCGAGTCGGGGGTTGCCAGCGAAGCGGTATCGGCAGCGAAAGCCATGAAGGATAAAGGCACCACCGTGTATACCATCGGCATCTTCAGCGATGCAAATCCCTCTGCTGATCCTTCGGGAGCAAGCAACGAAAATAAATTCATGCATGCGGTTTCCAGCAATTATCCCGAGGCTTCCTATACCTATACCCAGGGATTCTGGGGCGGCTGGAATTGGGACCTGGGTACGCGTGCCGAAGGTTCCGACTTCTACAAGTCGGCCTCGAACGCTGATGATCTGGACAAGGTATTCGAAGGCATTTCTTCCGAGATAGTTAAGGGGTCGGGCTACCCAACGAAGGTCACTGAGGGCGCCGAGCATCAGGACGGCTTCATTACCATCTATGACGCGTTGGGCGCCTATATGCAGGTCGATGGCTTCAAGGCCATTGCGCTGAACGGGCAGACTTTCGAAAATCCCACGAAAACCACTGCAGGTAATGTGGATACGTACACCTTCGACGGCACGGTAACCATGGACGGCAAGGACGTAAGCTTGGGCAACGTGGTGATCACGGTAACCAAGTCTAAAGATCCTGCCGTCGGCGACAAGGTTCAGGTGAAGGTGCCGGCAGCGCTGATCCCCCTGCGTAGCTACAACGTGGACCAAAAGTCTATGACCATGACGATTTCGGACACCAAGCCGATTAATGTTGTGTACACGTCGAGCCTGAAGCCTGGGGTGGAAAGCCTGTTGGCAAACCCCGATGACGCCATGTCGAAGTACCTGCAGGCGAACTCCCAGGACGGCAAGGCTTCGTTCTACAGCAACGATTGGGAACAGGGCTATCTGGGCAAAACCGTTGCAAACTTCGAGCCTTCAAAGGACAACAGCTACTATTACTTCACCAGCGACACGCCCATCTACACCGATGAGGCATGTACCCAGCGCGCTCACCAGGTAGTTAAGGGTAATACCTATTGGTACAAATATTCGTACTACGAAATGACTAATGCGGGTAGCGGTGCCGTGGAGGAGAAGGAAAAGGTCATAAGCTTCAGCGGCGCTGATGCCGAGGCCATCGAGGGCTCCATCGGGGTGGACAGCCAGGGTGCCTACTTCAAGGCAGGTACTGCTCGACTGACGTATCTTAACGAGCTTTACAAGGCAAAAACCTCTAATGATACCGGGACTGCCATTGACGTGCTGAATCCGAAGTGGGTTGGCGCGGGCCAGGTTGGATCCTACTTGGGCAACAACGGCAAGCTGAGCGTCGACCTCCCCGGCACGCTGGCGGTAACGAAGCAGTTGGAGGTGTCCGACGGGTACAGTGCTGACGACTTTGCAAACGATTCGTTCGAGTTCACTATTAATATGCCCGATGCCGCAACCAAGAGCTTTAGCGCTGTGGTGAAGAATGCCAACGGCGATAAGGTTGGCGACGCGTTTACCCTGACGTTCGACGGAGAGGGCAAGGCAAAGCACGACCTGAAGGCAGGCGAAACGCTGTACGTGTATGGCCTTGCTGGCGGTTGGAGCTACACGGTTACCGAATCCGATCGTGCTGGATTCGCTCAGGTCGGAACAGACCTTACGGGTGCTATTGCAGCTGGCGAAACGGTAAATGCGAAAGTGGTGAATACCTATAGCGCATCGGGCAAGCTTGAAGGAGCGAAGGTTCTTAAGGGCGAAAAGGTGCTTACGGGCCGCAGCTGGAACGGTACTGATAAATTCACGTTCCTTCTGGAAGCACCCGAAGGCTCCGTCGGTGTTCCTATGCCTGAAGGGGCCATCGGCGGCAGAGCAACCGTTGAGGTGACCCAGCCTGACGGAACTCCGGCTGGTACTCCGGTTCCGTTTAACTTTGGCGACATTACGTATACCAAGCCGGGCGTGTATACCTATGAGATTCGTGAATCGGAAGCACTCAGCGTATTGAATCCTGGCGTAAGCGCATCGGAGGCATTGTATGAGGTTACGGTAACGGTTGCTGACGAAGGTCATACCGGCAATTTAACGGTAACTTCTGAAATGAAGAAGTTGCTTTCCGACGATGGCGACAAGGTAGAACCGCCAACGACGGTGCCCTCTGCGTCTTTCGTGAACGAATACGACACCCAGGAGGTTAAGTGGGCGCCCGTTGGAGAGAAGAAGTATACCGATTCGACTGATGCGCGTCCCCTTGAGCAGGGTATGTTCCATGTAATTGCTTGCACGAATGATCCAACTGCACCCTTGCCCAAGCTTGATAACGATCAGGAGATTTCGGGCGTACATAACGGTGTAACCTACCGTGGCGCGGTAGTTTCCGTGGACGCGAACGGTACCATTACATTCCCGCAGGCAACATATACTTACAGCAACCTGGGCCAGGGGCAGACTGAAAAGACGTTCACCTACAAGATCATGGAAGTGGTCTGGGATGGCAGCAATTGGCGCTCCGTGGAGGATGCCCTTAAAGACCCGAACTTTAATTCTGCAGGCGTTAGGTACGACCCGACGATTTGGACCGTCAACGTAACCCTCAAGAACGACAATAAGGTGTTGGTGCTGAGTGCTCAGTGCCTGAAAAATGGTGTTCCCGTTCAGGGAGCTTCCTTCCAATTCGCAAACAGCTATGACCCCAAGCCTGCAACGGCAACAATTGACGGCACCAAGACTTTGACGGGCCGCGACATGGCGGACGGCGAAACCTTCGGATTTGAGCTTTCTGCTGCAGACGAAACTACGCAGAATGCGGTAACGGCGGGCACTGTGACGCTGCCCGGTGCGGCTACTGTATCGGGTGCCAAGGCCGATGAAGTGAAGGGCTTCCAGTTTGGCGAGATCACCTTCAAAAAGCCGGGCGAATACACCTTTAACGTGAACGAGACGAAGTGGAATGGCGAAGCGGTTCCTGCTGCCGACGGAAACGGCATGCAGTTCGATCGCAGCACCAAGACGGTGAAGGTAACGGTGACCGACGACCATACCGGCTCGCTCAAGGCCGAGGTACCCAATGGTGCAGTGGCGTTTGCCAACAAGTACGCTACGAGCAGCACCTATAACGGCATTCAGGTTGAAAAGATCTTGACCGGTCGCGACATGAAGGCTGGAGAATTCAACTTCGTTATTGAAGGCAAAGACCCTGCTTCTGCGGCACTTCTTGCTGATAGCGACAAGCAGTTCACCAACCCGAATGATCGCGTCGAGGGCATTGCCGATGTGATGACAAAGCTTTCGGGACACACGTTCACTCAGGCGGACAATGGTAAGCACTTCGAGTTCACGGTTAAGGAAGAAATTCCCGAAGGAGCAGTTCAGGACCAGGCAACAGGGCTTTGGTACGTTGAGGGTAAAGGCCTGTACTACGACGGGGCAAACCATGTTGTGACCATCGATGTTGCCGACGACGGCAACGGCGTGCTGACGTCAGCCACCAAGGTCGATGACCAGGAAACCAACGTGGTCTCTTTCGCCAATAAGTACCGCGCTCAGAATGTTTCGTTCGATACAGCAAATGCTCAGCTGAACAAGATCCTGCAGGGCCGCGACTGGCTTGACAGCGATTCCTTCGACTTCACCATCACCGCGCTTGATGGCGCGCCGATGCCTAAGCGCGATGGCAGCGAAGTGTCTTCCGCAACGGTGAAGTCGCCCAATTCGAAGGATGGCGATTCGGTATCGTTCGACTTTGGTCAGATTGAGTTTACGTCCGATATGGTGAAGGATGCTCCTGGTCATAAGCGCACCTTTACCTACGAGGTAACTGAAAACGCCGGTAATCTGCCTGGTATTCAGTACAGCGACAACAAGGCCGTTGTTGAGGTAACGGTAAGCGACAATGGCCAGGGCAAGCTGGTTGCGTCTGCCACCACGCAGAATGGCACGTTTGTGAACCGCTATTCCTCTGAGCTGAACTACACGGCAGCGGGTGGCTTGAACCTTGCCAAGACGCTGACTGGCCGCGATATGACTGATGGTCAGTTCATCATTAAGATCACGACCGATGACGAGGCGTCGGCAGGCCTGCTCGGTTTGCCAGAGGGCGGCCGTGAGGTTCCGATGCCTGCGGCTGAAGATGGGGCGCAGGTTATGAAGTCTGCGTTGACTGGCGATGTAGTGCTAACGCAGCGAGACGCGGGTAAAACCTACAGCTATAAGGTGGTTGAGCAAGGCACGGCGCCTAGTGGCTACACCTACGACACGGCAGAACGCACGGTAACGATTACCGTTGAGGGCGATCCTGCGAATGGCACGCTGAAGGCAACCACGGTTGTGTCTGGTGGCCCCGAGGGCAGCAAGACGTATGTGTACAGCAGCGATGCCGCCGGTACGCAGGAAAAGGCAGTTGTACCTTTCAACAACAGCTATGCAGCTTCGGGTGAAGTTGGCATTACTGCTACCAAGAGCCTGACTGGCCGTAGCCTGACTGACGGCGAGTTCGATTTTGCGCTGAAATACTTTAGCGGCATTGAAGATGTGGCTGCGGCAACCAACGACGCCAGTGGCAACGTTGATTTTGGCAGCATCAAATACACCACCGAAGGCCTTGCCAAGCTGGTAGCGGATGGCCATGCCGTAAAGACGGTGAAGGACGGTAAGCCTGCGTGGAAGATTGATTACGTAGCTTACGAAAAAACCGATGTCTTGCCTGGTGGCGTTTCCGCTCAGACGCAGCCGATTGTGTTCACGGTGATGGTTGTGGATAACGGTGACGGAACACTTGCCGCAACGGCTAATACGGGCAACGGCCTGGTGTTCGAGAATGTGTACTCCACAGGCGGTCCGATTGAGATGGGCCTTTCCGGCATCAAGAACCTGAAGGCCGGCGAGGGCTTGACCCCCGCAAGCATTGAGGGCAAGTTCACCTTCACGGTAACGTCCGATGATGCTGCGGCTCCTATGCCTCAGAGCACTACAGCAACCAACGATGCCAATGGCAACGTTGATTTTGGCAATATCGAATTTACGCTCGATGACCTGAACAAGGCGTTGGGCACGAACGGCACGCGCGCAGCTGATGCCGACGATGAAACGAAGGGGGCTTCCAGCGAGGAGGCTGCCACCGGTGCTGCTGGCAAGAGTACGTCCGATCAGGGAAGTGCTGCAGGTGCCGATAGCGAAGAGCAGGGCAACGCGGCAGCTTCTGATGCCACCGAGCAGGGCCAGGGCGCTGCAGTAGTGACGGGTGAAGGCACGGGCGCAGCTTCCGTTTCGACGGCTGCAAATAAGGTTGCTGGCGCCGAAGGTGCCGACCAGGCATCTGCGCAAAGCGATGAGCCTGCCACAAGGGCTGGCGTTGCCCGTTCGCATACCTTCACCTACAAGGTGACGGAAAGCGGCTCTGCCGATGGCGTAACCAACGACACCGAAACGAAGACCGTGAGCTTCAAGGTGACCGACCACGGCGACGGAAAACTGACGGTGGAGCGTCTGGGTGCTGCTTCCGACCCGGCGTTTGCCTTCACCAACACGTATTCGGTGCAGCCGACCGATTCTAGCGTGACCGACCAGGTTAAGGTGACGAAGCAGCTTACGGGACGCGATATGGCTGCTGGTGAGTTTGCGTTCGAGTTGCTTGAAGGCGACAAGGTAGTGGCCACGGGCACCAACAGTACAGACGGCAGTGTGGCGCTGAGATCGATTACGTACACCGAGCCCGGCACCCACAGCTACATGCTGCGCGAGGTGGGCGGCGGCACCCATAAGGCTGGCGTTGAGTACGACGGAAGCGTGTTCGCCGTGACCACGACTGTGACCGATAACGGCAACGGCACGTTGTCGGTGGCCCACAGGGTTGACAACGATGCGAATGCGGTTGGGTTCACTAATTCATACGCGCCGGCAGCCACCTCGGTAACGCTGGGTGCCTCGAAGGTGCTCAACGGTAAGAGCCTCGAGGACGGCGAGTTCAGCTTCGCGCTTGAGGGCAAAGACGGCACGCGGCTTACTGCCGGAAACGATGCGGACGGCATGGTAGTGTTCCCCGTCATCCAGTACAGCGAGGCCGGCACGTATCGGTACACCCTTTCCGAAGTGAAGGGCAGCGAGACTGGCGTAACCTACGACGAGGCGGCTTACGCAGTTACCGTTGCCGTTGAGGACGGCGGCGAGGGTAGCCTGGTTGCCACCGTTTCCTACGAGGGTGGCAAGGCTCCGGTGTTCAACAACACCTATCAGGAGCCGGAAGGCCCGGCTGCGGCTGACGACCCGGTTTCCTTCGTGAAAGCTGCGGTTTCCGGGGCAGCCAAGACAGGCGACAACCTGTTGGGCATCGCTGGGGTGATTGCTGCAGTAGCGGCGGTTGCAGCGGCTGTAGCGGTGCTTTCCCGCCGCAAGAAGGGTAAGCACGCCAAGAAGTAGTAGGGATATAGGGACAGGTCCCGCTTCCCCGCTTAGCCATAGCGCACAATGATAGAGCCTCGCTCGCGTGATCGATCGCGAGCGAGGCTTTTTGCTGGGCGGGAAAAGGCGCCTGGCTCATAACCCGGAAGTTGTTTGTTCGGGTCTACTATCCACGAATAAGATTCTCCGTCCAAAGTGGGCGCCCCTTTGGATGCCTAGAAATCCCTTGGTTCCTTATGACCCAGGGGATTTCTTTTTTGCGGTGTGCGCTGATGCCACCCCTCCCGCTCTACTTCTGTTTGCAGCTCGAAATTGGTCTTTAATCCAAAAACAACGGGTTTTAACCCAATACTTTGGCACTTATGCCATTTCATGGGATAATGAATAAAGCATTGTTTCGCCTATCGGGCTAGACCATCGCATAAAAGCCTTGTCTGCTAGGTCGTACGAAAGATTGGAATGCGGAAAATGAAGCGGATGCAGTTGATACTGGCAATGGTTTTTGCTCTTTTGTGCGTGTGTTTTAGCGGAAGCTTTGCATTTGCGGATAGCGAAAATGCTTCTGCCGCCAATGCAAACGAAGCATCGTGTGAAACCGATGCAATTGTGGGTACCGTGAAAATTGATGGGCGTCCACTCCATGCTGGCGAGTTCGACTTTGGCGTGAAGTACGCAAATGGCGGCGATGATTTGCTTTCGGCGAAAAATGAAGCCGATGGAACAATTGATTTCGGCAAGTTGAGTTTTACTGTTACTTCGCTCGATGAATTGGCCCAAAACGGTATTGCCGAGAAAACAACGATAGATGGCGTTCCGGCCTGGATTGTGTACTACCTGGTGCATGAGAAGACCAGCGGATTGAGCGATGTGGGCGTAACGCCGCATACCGCCCCTGTTTCTTTGATTGTAACGGTTAAAGATGAGGGGAACGGGGCGCTTTCGGCAAGCTTCCGGACGGCGAACGAACTGCGCTTTGATAATACGTATTCCACGGGAGAGCCCGTCACTGTGTTTTTGGCGGGAACGAAGGATTTGCAGGTGGAAGAAGGAGCCTCGCTTATTGATATCGAGGGAAAGTTTCGATTTTCTATATCGACAAAGGATATAGCAGCACCTATGCCCGAATCGACGGATGCCGGAAACGGGCAATGGGGCCGAATCGAGTTTGGGTTCATAACGTTTTCCCTCCAAGATCTGAATAAAGCCCTGGATGTTGATTCTGATTCTGCGGAAAAAGCAGGATGGCTCCGCTCCCATGTGTTCAAATACAAAGTCACCGAAAGAGGATCGGTGCCGGGTGTGGTGAATGATCCCGAAACGAAAACGGTGAGGTTCAAGGTCACCGATGATGGGAAAGGGAAGCTCACTGTTGTATGCTTGGAATCTCCCTTCACTGCATCTACCGCCTTCACGTTCACCAATAGGTGCGTAGTTGTGCCCGATAATTCAGCTAACGATGAGATAGGTCCGGGTGCGGGCGATAAGCCGTTGAGCTCTAATAGCGATGCCGATCCAAATGCCGGGGACGTTGTTTCGCTGAGTGCGGGGAATGCTCCAAGTGATACTTCGGGTGGCGTATCGGTTTCCACGGCAGCGAAGACGGGCGATGCTACGTTGGCGTTGGCGGTGGTGCTTGCCGCGGTTGCCGGCTTGGCAATGGCCATTGCGGGGCTTGCTCGCGGGAGGGGGCGTAACCACAAAAAGTAGCACGCGCAAAAGGAACAATGCAGGCAAATGAAGCTGCAAGCAGCGGGCCGCCGGAGTAATCCAGCGGCCTGTTTTGTGCTGTTGGCGCATGTGTGAAAACCGCGCTGTGCCATTCGCCTGGAGAGGCTGCCGACCTACCGAAACGTAAAATGTGACGAAAATTTGAAGGCAGAACATTTCAATTGCGTTAAGCGGGGCGCCTCCCTATAATTGATCAAGTCGCATAGAGCGATTGATCGTGCGGGGTGGAGCAGTCTGGTAGCTCGCCGGGCTCATAACCCGGAGGTCGTTGGTTCAAATCCAGCCCCCGCGACCAAGCATTTTCGCAGGCCAGAAGCCTAAAAGCTTCTGGCCTGCTTTTTTGTTCCCGAAATGCATGAGCAGAATTTGAGCAGATTATCCTGCTAGGTGCTGCGAATAAATGCAACAGAATTATGGCAAAGGGCCCAACTTTTGATGTATGTCGACGGCATGTAACTCATCTTCAAAGACAAATCTTTTCTCTATGCAAAGCAATCTCTTTACTAAAGATGCGTTAACGGTTCAAACAGGCCGTTCGCTTACAACTGAGACTAGATATGCCCAAAAACTAGCTGAGCGTGAAATACTAGTTTGATCATGAAAAAATGGAAGGTAGGAGTTTTCTAATGAGATTCTACGAATCGAAAGCTATTGCTTGTGCTCTGTCGCTCGCGATGGCAATATCGATGACGCTTCCCATTGGTGCCTTCGCTGCTGTTGATGATTCCGATCAGACGCAGCACGAGCAAAAAGCCGTTGACATCGACAACGGCGTCGACGTCAACGCCGACAGAGCCGAAGGCGCAGACAAGGACGCCAGTCAAGATATCGACTCTGGTTTCGCTGGCGATGCTAACGAAGGGGGGCAGCCGGAGGGTCCTTCCGAGGAGAGCAGCAAGCCTGGCGAGCAGCAGCCTGGAGAGAATCTCGGTGGCGAAAAATCCGGCGAGAGCAAAGCAAATAGCATCTATAAGGTGTCCACAAGCGAGGAGCTTGTGTCTGCTCAGGAGGCTATTGCCGCTGCTGAAGGTACGGAAGCCACTATTGTCCTGAAGGCTGACGTAACCGTGTCAGGGGGGGTCCTCTCTAAGCAGCTTTGGCGTTAACGGAAAGCGCATCACAATCAAGAGCGACGAGGGCAAGCTTCATAAGATGTCCTTCGATGGCCGCGCCGTCTTGAATGGCGATTGCACGTTTGACAACGTTGATGTCCGAGGCTCCTGGATGTACTGCAACGGCCACGACACCGAGTTCACAGAAAACGGCCAGATTCATCTAAGCTATACACTTTATGGCGGCGGATACATGACCACGGTCAGCAGCACTCACGTGGTAATTGCCGCATCCGGCTACATCAATCCAAGCAGTAGCAGCGGCCTGCACGATGTGATTGGCGGCTCCTACAAGGGCTCCGTCGAGGGCGACACATATCTCGAGATCACTGGTGACATAAAGATGCAGGGCGGCAACCACATCAACCCTGGATGCATGAAGGGCGACGGCACCAGCGGCGACGGATCAGGCGTTCCTAATGTTTATGTTGGCGGCAACGCCACGCTTGTCTACGACAATAAGAACGCAGATACCTATCCCGCTATCGAAGGCACTTACGGCTGCGAGATGAGAGGCAACGTCACACTCGATGTCCGCGCTGGTGGGGTATCGGGTATCGTCGGTGCCGAAGAACCGTTAGAGGATTCAATCATCCGCGGCGACCTGCACATCATCGCAGGCTCGCAGGCTTACGAGAACACGGACCGCATCCTGCGCCTTGGCGGGAACTGGCCCATTGTCGGCGCAGGCAACAGCTTCGCAACCATGCCTGGTGTCTCAGGTAACTACGTCATCGGCGGCAATATCACCATCGATTCTTACGAGAACGTTTGGGGCTGGGATAAGGGAACCACCCCCGACTCATATGACCTCCCCGAGATTTACGGCGCGATTCGAGGCACAGTCGGCGGTAACATCGCCATCAACGCCCATGGCTCTCATGTGCAAAACATCTTTGGCGCGAGCGATTCTAGTGTGAGCGGCGCAGTCGCCGTCACCGCAACTAATGTCGAGCTCAGGAACAGCGAATACGGGACCGACTATGACGAGGGCTACGTATTCGGCTTGTGGGAAAAAGGCACCCCCGCAACCGCAAACGGCCCCGTAACCATCAACATCAACGGCGGCGACGTTGGCCTCGTTATGGCAACGGACCAGACCACAGTTCCTGCAGGCTCCTCCATCAATGTAACGGGAAAACCCAATATCCGCACAGGCATACGCGGAACGCAGGCAAGCAGCTATTCCACGGCATTCCCCGTGGCCAACATCTCTGCATGCGAGGCGACAATCCCCTTTATCAAGATGATGTCGCAGGTCAACGTTGCCGGCAATTCCAAGGTTATTGCGCATATTATGAGCAGCGATGCAGGCTTGAACATTGAAGAGAACAGTGTTCTCACCACCGACGAAGGCCAGGTCTGGATTTGGGGCGATGCGGTCGTCGATGGCACGTGGGAGCAGCAGCATCGTCAGATTGCGAACTACAACGATATCTTCGTTTCCGGCAAGACGACGGTCGGTCCCAAGGGCCGTCTGATTAACCAGGGGCTGAGCAATCTGAAGGGCAATGTATCGAACGATGGCATGATGGCCCTGATGGGTCCGGTTCTGCTGCAAGGTGATTACGTTTCCGGCAATGCCGAGCTCCGACTCCCAGCTGTTGCTGATAACTACGATGGCACAGACGATGGCGGCCTTATCCCCGTTACCATCAAGGGCATTTCCAGCGGAACCACTATCGTCAACACCGTCAATCCAAGCAACTGGGAAGAGCTCCAGTGCCCCAAGCTCGGCGACAACTACATCTTGTCCAAAAAATTCGATGCAGCCGAAACCGCCTCCGAGGCCGCCGAGGGTCCTGATCAAGGGGTATTCGTCCTTGGCAACTCGGATGCCACGTCAAAAGGTTGGTACCTCAAGCGTCTGAAGGATGCAGCTGGCGATACTGGGAAGTTCATGTGGCAGGTCGCTAAGGGTACGCCCCCGACTCCTGAGCCGCCAGTCACGCCTGAGCCACCGGCAACAGATGAGCCCAAGCCCAACACTCCGGGCCCCGACGACTCCAACCCTGACGATGCAAAGCCCGACGCGCCTGATGACGAGAAGCTGGCGAAGCCGTCGAGGGGCGAAAACGAGTCAACCGCGACAGTCACCAGCTCCGATATTCCGCAAACAGGCGACGCAACCAACATCCTCCCATGGTTGGCAGCCGCATTGATCAGCGCTCTTGTTGGCACAGTTTTGCTGATTATCAGCAGGAAGAAGAACTACAGCGAGTAGGGTTAGGAAATTCATAAGGCAGCAGTCTGGGCGGTGTCGTTCTTGCGTGACACCGCCCTTCCTTATCAGCGATGGTGCGCGCGTCCATCCTCGCAAGGTAGCAGCAAGGCGATAACAAGCTGCTGGGCGCAGAGTCCAAGCCCTCTGCCCAGCGCGTACCAACCCATCTGCGTTACCATGGCAACCCGCCAACTGGCCTTTCGCCTGGAAGGCCAGTCAGTAACGGGGGCGGGTGGTCGTTTGCCCCTGAAGCCAACCTCAGACCCTGGGTGGCCCCAAAGCGGTTCCAGGCCCCAGTAAGTTCTAAGTTTTCACGCTGCCATTGCTAGAAGTGTGGCGGCTGTTGCGTGTTTCGGAGATGCGCAGGGCTTCTGAATCTGTGAAGGTCCCGCGTTGCTCCGCCGTCTGTTCAGTATATTGAACAGACGGTGTGCTTAGCTGCTCTACCCCAAAAGCTCTTTGCGGCACGCGACGATCCATTCTGCAAGTTCTGGGATTCCCTCCCCGGTGCGTGCGCACGTTTCGAATATCCCAAGGTGGGGGTTGAGCACGCGTGCTTGTTTGTGCAGTGCTGCCATGTCGAAATCGGGGTTAAGCGGAAGATAGTCGGTTTTGGTTACGATGAGTGCATCCACTACCGCGAACATGGGCGGATACTTGTACACCTTGTCATACCCTTCGGGAACCGAAAGCAGCATGACGCGTTTGTGCGCACCGGTGTCGAACTCTGCCGGGCAAACCAGGTTGCCGATGTTCTCTAGAAATAGGTAGTCGAAATGCTGTCCGCCAAACGCCTGGAAAGCGCGTTCGACCATGCTCATCTCAACATGGCATATTCCCCGCGTTTCAAGCTGCACTGCCTGTATGCCCGCATCCTTGATCTTCCGCGAATCCACGAACGACTCCAAGTCTGCTTCGATGATGCCGATGCTTGACGATTTCCGAAGCTCTTCAATGAGCGCCAATAGCAAGGTGGTTTTTCCTGCGCCGGGAGACGCCATAACATCCACGAAGAAGGTGCCCTGGTTTTCAAGCATCTTCCGAAAAGCGTTTGCGGCATTGGTGTTGTCGGCAAAGATGTCTTCTTTTATTTCTACGATGCGTGATTCTTCCATCGGTAACCCCTCTTCAATGGGAAGGCGGCTCCCCTAAAGTCGGGGGAGCCGCTAAAGCAAATGCTAATCAACCGTTTTGCCCATGATCTTGTTTGCGGCGTAAATACCGCTGATACATGCGGGCTCCAGGCCTAAGCCGTTCACGTCACCTGCCATGATGAGTCCTGGTGCCAGGTTTTGCGGCAAAGCCTCATGGGCGGCAGTGTACAGAGCATGGCTCCAGTACTTCTTTCCTATAACCGTCCACTCGTCGAAGTACTCGTCGAATTTGCGGGTTTCCTCGAAATCGACTTCGGTGAACACCTCGTAATCGCCGTCGAAGTGCTTGGCGATGTAGATAATCGGAATAGTGTCATCGAACAGGTGAACAAGGTGCCCACGGAACTTCCGCTTAACCTTTCCTCGCACCAAATAGCCCGTAAGCTCGGAAGCCTTGCGAATATCCAGTGCGGGAATTCCCTCGACAGGCTCCAGGAGGCGCTGCGTGTCTACGGCGGGAGATGCCATAACCAGATTGCTCGCCGTAAAGCGCCCTGCGCCGCATTCGACAGCCCAGCCCTCGTCGCACTTCTCAACCTGTGTTATCTCGTCGATAAGAACCTCCCCCGAACCCTGCGCCAAGCGCTGCTTGGTCCCTTCGGAATCGAAGTCGAAACGCTTCAGATCGAAAAGCAGCCGCAGGGGAGGGATCTTCATGGTAAGAGGCTGCACGGTGTTCAGATAATCAAGGGCGGTAAGGTCCTTGATCTTCGTTCCCGTACACGCGTGAGCGAACATGCTGATCAGATCGTGGGCGATGGGACCAAAACCCATTCGCTCGATCATATCCATTGCTGATTCTTGGTACAGCTGCTTGATCAGGGGGTCTTTCTCAAGGGCTGCCGTGACCTCCATCATCGTGCAGTTGTCCTTGAACTTGGTGTAGCGGGGGATGAATTCCTCGCGCATCCATTTCATGTACTTCAGAAGCGAAGGCGCGTCGGCAATTGTTGTAGGGGAAACCGGTTCGTACTGTTTCCCGTTGTCGTGATGGCAACAGCCGGCGCTCAAAGCGGGCAGGACATCAGGCCCTTCAATCAGCAGCTCTGAGCGGAGCATATATTTGTAGGTTCCGAAATAGAACACCGCGCCGTAGTTCATGTGGCGTTCTTCGTCGTTGCAGATTCGCCCGCCAATATTGGGGCTGATCAGCAGGTATTCGCGATCGTTTTTCTGGAGCTCCAAGCAGCAGTTCATGCCAGCTGCACCAGCTCCAACCACGATGGTTTCGTAATGCGTTTTCATGGCGCCTTCTTTCCCTTAGTCGAAGTAACGCTTGCGGAAATCTCTGCGACCCTCCGCTAAGCCGGTGATTGTTTCCATGCAGCAACGCCCCATGACAAGGGATGCGGTTCCCAGGATGAAAACAACGAAGTACTTGTGGATGGGAGTGCGTAGGAAAGGATCAAAATGGCAATCGCAACGATAGATGAAGCGCGATTGGGTTTCATTGATCTGGTACACTTCCCAGTTCCACGTCCACGCAAAGCGGTGGAACCACAGGCGAAGCGCGCCTTCCTGATTTGGGCCGCGGTTTTTCCACGTTGGATCGGTAGCCGTATCGGAGTGGGCTGCCCAATAATAGAGGCCGTTTTCTCCGTTGGAACAATCGGTTACCCATTCGCCGATAGAAAGCGGTGCCTGGTGAAACCACTGAAACTCACCAATATGGAGGTTCTGCCACTGAGGATATTTCTTCCAGTCGTAATGATTGCGGATGTCGAAGGTGAACAGGCGTTCCAGGCGCTCAAAGCTGTACCAACCACCCTTTGATTGGCCTGCCTGTTGCATATAGGGCCATATCTCTTCGGGTAGAGCGTTGACTGTAATGCCCCCGTCGTAGCGAAGCGTCTTTTCTCCGTTGCGGAAGTGGTCGTCGCCCTTGAGATTGTAGGCACGCTCGGCATCGGTCATCTTCGTGCGCAAACCGTAGATCCACAACATCGAAAGCACTATGAAGCACGCGCCGCAGATGCACCAAAGAATGTTCCATACCGTGACGCCAGGGCCGAACAGTTGGAGAAGGTAATCGGTTTTGTTGATCCCCAAAGCTAAGAGGGCGAATCGGGTGATCATGCTTGCGCCCCAGCCGATAAGGCCGTACCAAATTGCCTCGGCGCTACATTCCATCATCTTTTTCTTGTGGCCGATAGCCCAATCGATCAAAACGCCTATGATGCCCAGGAAGTACCCCAACAGTACAAAACCTACTTTGGTGGCTTTAGAGAAACGATCCATGAAGCGAGGCTGTTTTTCGGACATTGAAGGCAAAGTTCCATTTGCTGCTTTTGCCATGAGTGTCACGCTCCTTTCCTCTGCTTGCTATTTCTTGTGTTTAAGAAGCAGCCACGCCAATGCGCCTATGCCAATGGCGCCTGCCACGTATTTCTTGTTGTACTTGAAGAAGGCTTTCGCGCTTGTGCATCCAAGATTTCGCGCCGCCTCGTCGGCAAGTGCTACGGTTTTTTGGCCCGCTGCCTGCATAATTGCCATCGGATCCATTTGGGTATCTTTCCACTCGTAATCTGCCGGAGGGATCTCCATCGTGCATTTATCCATGACCATGTCGATCCTTCCTTCTTCCAGGAAGTACTCATGGATGCTTTCACGTAGGGGCATGGTTTGCTGAAGGGTGATGGCGTCGTTCGGGCAGACGCTCTTGCAGTACCCGCAGCCGATGCAATGGTCTTGGTCGATTGTCACTTTGCCATCGGAGTTCACCGTGATGATTTCCTGTGGGCACTTCTTGGCGCAGTTGCCGCAACCCGTGCATTTCTCGTGGTCGATTACCGCCGTGAAACCAGCGCCGCTGAATCGGTTCTTTATAGTGCGGTTCGCATTCTTGCAAACATCGAGCGCCACGCAGCAGCAAGGGCAGCAGAAGCAGATTTCCATGAACTCATCCATCTTCTGATTCTCGAAGCCCCAAACCATCTGCTCGAGTTCGACATACAACGCCTGCCCGATCAAACCGGCATCGCGGGCATCGTAGACATGTTGCTTAGCCTCTTCCTTCGTTACCGGCTTTGCCAGCCCGTTTTTCACCGCCGTTACTCCTGCCATGTTGAAGAACAGGCAGCCCAGCGTTTTTTCGTATTCGGAGCAGTCGTGGGCGGAACGGCAAATGCACCGATTCATTTGAGCGATGTATTCAGCGCCATCGATGGCGTCCATGATCAGATCTATGGGCAAAACCGCGGTTTTGCCTTCCTCGACCATGTCCACATTAAGGGGCAGCACAGTGCCGTGCGTGTACATTTTCTCATCGGGCGAGAACTGGGTAGCCCTTTTATAGAGCTCTGGAATGATACCCTCTTTTCCCGTAAGCTTGGCCCCTGATACGATCATCATGAACACCTTAAGGGTGCGGTCCCACGTTTTTGGCGTTGTGGCCAGCACCTTTGTCATGATGAAGTCTTTGATCCCCAGCCCGCGTGGGTGGTTTTTGTGCAGGGGCTTGTCTGGCAGCTCCCTGCGGTGCAGGCGGCCTTCGTCCAAGAAAAGCACTTCCCCCTGCGGGGTGATGTTGCCGCCGTCGCGCGGGTCGAGCGAGGCAATTACCTCATCAGGAACCCCGATGCTCTTCAGTTTCTCGTAATCGATGCCTGGCTTTACCCGAACGGAAGTTGCTTGCGTTTCCGTAGCGTTCCCTTGAGCTTGGTTGAGCATTTCTTCCCCTTTATGCATTTCCCGCTCCTTCCTTTTCCGAACGATTTATTTCCCCTTGTTCGTAATACGTGAAGTAGGCCTATCTGATTTCGATTTCCTTGATAAGGAGTTCTCCGCCGGTGACCATGTCGTAGTTTTCGCTTCCACAATCGGGGCAGCACATATGCCTGTCGCTGCCCATGGCAAGTTGGAAGGTTGACCCGCAGTCGTTGCAGTAAAAAGCCATAGGTACCTTCTGGATCTTGATTTTTGCGCCTTCGGCAAGGGTGCCTTTTGCGCAGCGGTCAAAATAGCGCTGCACCCATTCTTCTTCCAAGTTGCGCATTTCGCCTATAACCAGGCTCACCGAAAGGACCTGTTTGGCCTGCTGGGCGCATGCGTTGCGCAATACAACGTCAACGATGCTTCTGGTTACCCCAAGTTCGTGCATTTTGCCCGCCTTTCCCCTCAAGGCAGCAGAACGAAGCTCCTGATTTCCCCATTTGCCAGGACGTATCAAGCGACGATGCAGCTTCGTACTCTGACAAGTAGTATTCTAATTGCAGCATGAACGTGTTCATGAAGAACGAGACATTTTGCCTGGGATTGTATTAGCTGTATTAGCCCAGCTGAGCGCACTTCGCAGAACGCCATTTCGGGAACAAAGGACGAGGTAACGATGATCCCTATTCAGCAGCTGCCAAAATCTCCAACGCGAAAGTGCTTTGAAGAGGCGTTTCTTGAGCTCTATGCCCAAAAGCCGCTCGATCAAATCAGCGTTATGGCTCTTACGGAAAAGGCGGGCTATTCACGGGCGACGTTTTACCGCAACTATTACAGCATCAGCAATGTTCTTGAGTCTGTCGAAGAAGAAAATACCTGCACTTCAACCTGCCAAGCCATTATTTCGTGCTTAGACGATATTACGCTTGAGCAGGCTACCGATGCGATGGCTGACTTTTATCAAAAACGCTTCAGGGAAGTTTCCATTTTGGCGAACGGGGAATATGGGTCTATTTACCTTGATAAGCAGTGTGAGCCGATGAAACAGCTGTTCGCCGCATTGTTGGATAGGGGCTTTGAGCTTTCTTCTTTCCAGCTTGATGTTATTTCGGAGTACATCGCTTCGGCGAAAGTGGGTATGCTTCGGCTTTGGGTGAATGATCCAAGCAAGATTACCCTTAACCATTTGAACAAGATGACGGAAAACATCTTCGAATCGAGGCTTTGGACCTACCTTGCAACGTGCCTTTCAGGCGATGGCGGCAAACGAGACAAGATCGTGCTCCCCGAGGAGTTCACGGATTATCCCTGGATGATGAAGTAGGGGCATGCTGGCGGGGCGGCAATTGAATCGATTTGGCTATAATGCCACGTCTTTGGCGGTGAATTCAGGCCGTTACGCTGCACTGTACCGTTTGAGTGCATATAATTTAGCCGAGAGGCCCTAGGCGTGCTGGATAGCTAACCTGGGGCTCCTTTCCTTATTTTGCCTGCAACGATTCCGTGCGTTATCGAGACGACTTGGTCGATACTGTCTCATCATTCCAAATAGACTCGGTTTGGCGTTTGGCAGGTTACTGTTGGGTCTACTGGGGTTGCCGAACCTTTCAATGTCGTTGTGTCCTGCGCCAATGGCGGCATTCTCGTTGCTTGTTGATATACTCTTCGAGAGAGCTGAAAGGAAGCAAGATATGGGAGTCTCTGATCTTACCGCCGGCATCGAAGGTTGGTTTAGGTTAATGCAACGTGGTCTGGCTGGTAACCTTGCAGGTTCCGACTTGTTCTGCTTCCGAATTTCCCTCGTGCTTATCATTGCTGCCTTGTTGGTCCTGATCTACGGTTGTGTTCAGCTGCTTATTCTCGAAAACCAGAAGAAGCATCAGGCAGAACTTCGGCAGAGCATACTGGGATCTATGTTGATCCCAGCCAATACGTTCTTGGGGAACTGGAAGACAACAAAATCCGGGAATAAGGTGACAGGTGGGTACAAGACTATGGACCAGCCCGGATGCTACGTTATTGTGACATCCCCGTCGCCTGATGGAACGGCTTTCGAGAACGTCTATGTTGGGCAATCGCTGCATGTATGTTCCCGCGTTAGAAACCACCTTACCGGGCATGGAAATGGCGATGTCTATGCCGACGTTCGTAACGGGAAGCCCGTTTTTGTGAAGATTGCACCCTGCTCGCCGCAGCAGATGAACGCTTTAGAAAAGAGTCTTATTAAAGCGTTCAACGCCACTAGTTCGTACAACAACACGGCAGGAGGATCCAGAAGAAGATAACTTAGCCGTCGGGCTATAGCAGTCGGGGCATGCAGTCGTGTTGAAGAGCTAAAAGCCAGAGATCGCTCGGGTTCTGTAGTTCTGCAGTTGCAAGAACAAAGCTCGTGGAGAATGCTGCGCTGACAATAAACGAAAAGCGCTCGCGGCCTTGATTTCTCTCCAGGCTTAGGCGCTTTTAAAGCAAATGCTGCATTATTCCTTGCTCGGAAACTCGGTCCCTAAGATTCTCATCAGCTTCCGATAGGCCTCAAGCTCGCTTGCTCCCTGTTTTGCTTCCACATCAAAGAACCTTTGCATTTCATCTGTGGTCATTCCGGTGCATTCGTTTTCTTCTTCCATGGGAAGCTCCCTTCCTGCATCGCTCTTCGGTTTTGCCCTCAGCGTTGGCAGGCCCATGCCGAAGATGAAGATGCGAACTATATGATCGAAATCGAAGAGGGCAGCTTCGAGATCCCTCTCGCCCTTAAGGCAACTCATGGCATACAGGTTGATCCCGAAGAAGGCGACGTGCCTGTTGGCCCCGGTGAGTCTGAAGACCCTGGAAAGGCGGAGGATCTTGGCAGCGTTAAAACCGTTAGTGCTGAAAAGGCCGAAGTGGTAGCGACCAGCAGCGCGAAGAGCGTTTCGCCGAAGACGGGCGATTCCGCTGGATTCAGCCTTGCTGCTGCGGCGATGTCCGTGCTTGCTGCAATTAGCGCCGCGTTCGCTGCGCTCCGCAGACGCGAAGACTAGCTGCTTTTTCCTGAAGTAGCTGCTTAAATCCCCTCGGGCGGCCGTTTGGCTAGCCCGAATCAAGAAAGCCGCGTTTCGAGTTTTGCTCGGAGCGCGGCTTTTGCGTTGCTGCGTTCCTTATGGGGTGCAGGTGCAGGAAAGGGCGAGCTTGGGCAGCAGATGTGCTGTCGTCCGATGGTGCAGTGCGTTGCAGGCGCGCAGGCAGCAAAAAGCCCTTCGCCGCGTTTTGCGACGAAGGGCTTTGTTTGAAATGGAGAGGGGTCGGCTCCGTAGGTGAGCTGAACCGCTAGTCTTGCGTAGGGCCGAACGAAAGGTCGTCGAGTTTCGCCGGTGCTTCTTCGTCGTAGCAGCGCACGTTGCCTGCTTCCACCAGAGCATCCACTTCGGCCTCGCTGTAGCCCAAGTCTTCCATAACCGCGCGTGTGTCGTAGCCGACGGGCTTCGCACGGCTGATAACTGGGTCGCCCTGGCTCTTCATGCGGATGGGGATCGTGGTAATGGAATGGTCGCCGATGCTGTCGTAGTGAATCGGGCGGAGCATATCGTTGACGTAAGCTTCTTCGTCTTCAAGAACATCATCCATGGTGTTGCATACTGCGTAGGGAACGTCGTTGGTGTCGAAAACTTCCTTCCAGTATGCCCAGTCGTGCTTGGCGAAGGCTTCGGCCATCATGTTTACCACGGTTGCGTTGTCGCCGTTGGCGTTGATAGTTGCGCAATTTGTGAAGCGCGGGTCGTCGGCGTATTCTTCCAGGCCAATCAGGCGCGCAACGAACGGATACCAGGAATCGTAGGTGCCATAGCAGATGAGGAACCATACGCCGTCGGCGGTCATGTACGAATTGTTGGTGGGACAGGGCACGGCCTTGCGGCTCTTCGGGAAGGGCACGCCGAACGGGGCGGAAACAACAGGCACCTGCATACCCCACAGCGCCATGTGGTGAAGGTTTACGGTAACGTGATCGCCCATGCCGGTGCGCTGAGCGCGCCAAACGGCGCTCATGATGCCCAAGCCAAGGGCGATGCAGGAATTGAAATCGCCGAATGCGGCGGGCATGTTGCCTGGCTGGAAGTGCTCGCCAGCCTGCGGAATGGACATAAGCAGGCCGCCACGGGCGGAATAGCAGGTGGCGTCAAAGCCCTTGGCATCCTTCATGGCGCCTCGTTCTCCATAGCCGCGCATTTGGCCGTATACCAGGCGCGGGTAACGGGCATGCAATGTTTCGTAGTCGTAGCCCAAGCGCTTCAAGGAAGGATTGCGCAGGCTCGTAACGAACACGTCGGCCTGCTCCAGCAGCTTTTCTACCAGTTCGCGTCCTCCATCAGACTTCATGTCGATGGAAAGGAATTTCTTGTTGGCGTTGCTCATGTCGAACGCCGGGTTGTCGGGGCCCAGCTCCGGCATGCCGAAGCCAACGCCGTCGCCGCGGTGCAGGTTGCCCTTGATGGTTTCGATCTTGTACACCGTGGCGCCCATTTCGCCGAGCGCACGAGTGCAGGCAGGCATCGCGACGTAATCTCCCAGCTCGACCACTACGAGCCCTTCAAGGCCCTTCGGCAGTTCCTCGGGCGACAGGCCCTGGAATTCTTCAGCGGGGGGCATGACGATTCGGTGATCCAGACTCACGATAACCTCCTTGGGTAGATGAACATGTTCGTCACTCTACCTCCAGGGATGCTGTATTGCAATGAGCCGCCTTAGGGCATGCGCCACAACCGCTTTAGTGATGTGAACAAGTGTGGGCGATGATCAGCATAAATGCAGGCCGCGCAAGGCTGACCTGCATTTATAGTTTCTCGAGCGCGATTGATTTTAATAAAGTGTTGGAGCAAGAAGCACCTTGCCGGTGCCGCGATAGACGTTCACCAAGCCTTCTCCGGAAGCGGCAGAACCCACGAGCGATTTACCCGAGCGCTCAACCGTGAAGTTGAGGGATCCGCTCCAGGCCAGTGCCATGTTGCCGTCGATCTTGAGTTCGTCGTTGTCCAGGGTGACCTCGATCAACTCTTCTTCGGGGCAGGGGGATTCCAAGCACAGCGCGCCGTAGCCCTGGATGCCCAGGTTGAACAGGCCTTCGTTGCCAGCAACGGCGGAAGAAACGTTGCTGCGCATAACCGTTTTGTGTTGAAGGCTGGAATAGCACGCCAGGAACAGGCCGTCGTCGAGCACGATGGAATTGCCCCAATCGGCTACGTCGAGCGTGATGATGTAGCGGTAGGTGGGCTCGAGCACCAGAAGGCCCGTGCCCTGGTATTCGGGCTTGATTGCCGATTCGCTGGTAACCGCACCGCGCAGTGCCTTGCCGAACAGGTCGCCCACACCCTTAACGCCGGTGGTGCAGGTTACGTTGCCTACCATCCACTGCATGGCGCCGGCCTGAACGGTAACGGGTGCCTGGCTCAGGTCGCAGATAACCTGGCGGCGACGCACGTTCATTTCGCTGGCGAAGTAAGCGTTCATGGCGGAAGCCTCATTGACGGAAAGGTCGCGCTTCCATTCGATGGTTTTGAAGGCGCCGAACTCCTTGAGTACGGTTACGTCATCGTTGTCGGTGAAATTGGAAATCTTGAACATAACTCTCCTCCTGTTGACGTTGGTGTGGGTTAATCCTCTTGATTGCCAAATTTGCAGAAAAGCATAGCATGCGGTGGTTCTTGCGCGGGGTGGTACGTCAGGCGCCTGGGGTGGTCGGCGGGTCGCGGTGGCGGAGCTTGCAGGGCCGACCGCGTGCGCCCCGCGCGCCTGGAGCAGTCGATGGGCGGGAGGGCGCTTCTCGCGAAGGTTTAACCAGTACGCCCCGCGCGCTTAGGGTGTTGCGCTGGGGCGGCGACCCTCTTTACGCATACCGGGCCCACAGGATTTGCGGTTTCTTTGCCTCTGATACGAGAAAACCCCCGACACGCATCCCGCGTGCTCGGGGGTTGCGGGAGTCCTGCGCCCTAGGGTGGTCACGCTCCCTCCCCCGCGCCTCTAGGGCGTGTCGAACACCTGCGCCCCGGCAAAATCGTCGAATTTGGCGGCGTCCGCTTCCTTTTCGGCCATCAATTCCTCAAAGCCAGTCAGCGCTGCGAAGGGCATGAACTGGGTGGCTCGTTTGGGACTGTTGGCGGCGAAGTGGATGCCGTTTTCCTTAATTCGCATTGCAATGTCGCGCAGTATGCAGCGGCGTCTTTCTGCCTCGTCGAAGGCAATGTCTTCCAGGAAATCGTCTTCACTAAGCACGGTGGCCTCCTATTTGGTTGTTGCGTTCGCGCATGGTTGCGCCCTGCTTCAAGCTGGTGCCGCGCAGCAATGCGTTCTTGCCAAAGCGGTCGCGCACGGCAATGGATGCTTTGGCCAGGTTGGCTTCTTTGCCATCGTCTTCCGAGACGAAAAGACTGGGTTGGTCGTACTTGGTGGGTTGGAGGGCACCCAGTGCCACCGTTAGCCTGCGGATAGGTTCGCTATTCAGCGTGTGCTTGTCGAACAATTCCAGCGCAACCTTCACTATGCGATGCGACGAATCGGTTCGTTCGGAAAGCTTGGTTGAACCGCCGCTTCCCATGCCCCATCTGCCGCTTTCGGTAAGATGGGGCTGCGCGTAGCCAACGTGCACGGATACGTTCCCGCACGAAAGCCCCTTCGAGCACAAGTCCAAGCAGCTGGCGTCTGCCATTTCCCGCAGTACGGTGCGTGCTTCGCTGAAAGAATAGTCGCGCATCAGCACCTGCCCGTTCGATATCGAATGCGCTGCGGGGCGGTACTCTTTTATCTGCTTGATGGTGCAGGGCTCCTGTCCCCAGGCGTGGTCTAGCAGGTATTCGCCGTTTTTGCCGAATTCCTTTTTCAGCCATGCAGGGTTTGCCGCGCATACGCCCGCCATATCGTGGATGCCGTGTTTTGCCAGACGATGCGCGATGCCTGGGCCCACTTGCCAGATGTCGGTTATGGGCCGGTGGAACCAGATTTCGCGTTTGTAACTTTCTTCGTCCAGTATGCCTATGCCGTCGGCTGCCTTTTTTGCTTCGATGTCCAAAGCCACCTTCGCCAAAAACAGATTGGGGCCGATTCCTGCCGTGGCGGTGATGCCTGTTTCTTCAGTCACCTTGTTGCGCAGCATTTCGGCGAAGGCCTTTGCGCTCATGCGGTACAGCTTCAGGTAAGGAGTTGCATCGATGAAGCATTCATCGATGCTGTACACGTGGATGTCCTCGGCGCTTACGTAACGCAGGTATAAGGCGTTTATCTGCGCCGATACCTCCATGTATCGGGCCATGCGCGGCGTTGCCATGGTGTATTCGATCCCGTTGGGAATTTGGAAAATGCGGCAGCGGTTTTTTACGCCCAGCGCTTTCATGGCGGGGGTTATGGCAAGGCAGATGGTGCCAGACCCGCGGGCGGGGTCGGCAACCACGAGGTTTTCGGTGAAAGGGTCCAGGCCTCGATCGACGCATTCGACGCTTGCGTAGAAGCTCTTCAAGTCGATGCACACATAGCTCTTTGTGCGCTTGCTGGCAAGCATGGGCCATCCCTTCCATCACATCGAAAACAGAGTTTGTTCGCTGGCTTTTATACGAACACCTGTTCTAGTATACAGACATGGACTACAGGGCGAAAGATGGCGAAATGAGGCGCGTGCACCGCGAAACGGTGGACGTGTTGGCGCGGTTCGGGCGGGATGGCCACCTTGAGCCTTGTGTTGTCGTGCTCAAAGATTGCCGTGCTTTCCGCATTGACGAGGTGCTGATGACAAGCGGTTTCGGTCCGGTACGTCATGGCAAGCGCACGGCGCGCTTCGACATTCGCCTGGGTGGCAGGGAAACGCAGCTGTTCTTGGAGCATCAGCTGGAAAACCCTGCCACAGGAGCGGCGGATAAATATGTATGGTGGGTGCGCGCTTTCGATGGAACAAAGCGAAGCCCCGCCGAAGGCTGCTGGTGATTCGCGCGTGGGGTGCGCGAGCGGTTTGGCGCTGCGGGCACTGCTAGCGGCGGACGGCGTGGGTGCGGTGGCGCCTGTGGCGTCAGGGTTCGCATCGAGTCTGGTGGCGCCACCGCCGTTGTGGATGCTGCGGCCAGATGGCGCCGCGGGGCGGTGGGGTGTGGGAGCGTTTGCGGTGTGGCTGCCGCTGGCACCGCGAATGCTGTGGGTGGTGCGCTGCCATGAGGGCGGCGGCGTGGTTGTGGGCGGCTCGCGCTGTTCGGCGGCGCAGGGGTTGCGGGTGCGCGGGAGGTTTGGCGCTGGTCGGCGGCGCAGGGGTTGCGGGCGCTAGGGCGCTTCGTCGACGCTGGATGGCAAGATCTGCGCGCCGTGCATGATTCGAGGGGCCCGTGCAGCGAAAGGCGCCCCTTCCTGGCAAGATCTTCGCGCGGTGTATTCCCAAACAGCTGTTTGCAGGGCTTTTCGGATGCATGGCGCGCATATCTTGCCAAAGCCAGCTCATTTCGGATGCATGGCGCGCGAATCTTGCCGCGAACTGGCGATTTTCCCGTCCGAGGCCGCTTTCGGGATGCATGGAGCGCAA
>SKEF01000059.1_pt1 | contig 108728 bp, 116 predicted proteins | sample 4826691 | NCBI WGS metagenome assembly SKEF01 (sample SAMN11008816, study PRJNA524170) | human gut metagenome | biome: Human fecal sample; material: Feces; isolation source: fecal sample from pouch patient p23, p27 | host: Homo sapiens | place: Israel: Tel-Aviv | collected 2016-08-24
ATGCCACGCCAGTGCAGGGTCGCGGTGCCGTTCACGTTCTCGGTCTTCGACCCGTCGCTGGACAGGGTGATCGTGTCCGAAGCGTCCTTGGTGTCGCCCGACTGGCCCGACATCTCCGCAGCCTGCGTGCTGATGCTCAGGTGATATGAGGGCGGCGCGGGCTGGTACTTGTCCAGCACGATCACCACGATCGACGGCTTGCTGGAAGCCTCCACATTACGACGCATGATCGCATCCACGCTGTTCGACGGATCATCATCGAACGGATATGAGGTCCTATATACGGTGCTGCCGTACTGGTATGTTCCTGGAGCTACGTATTTGTTCCAGTTGTCGTACCAGCCACCGGTCCCGGTCGGCGAAGCCACGCCGGACCCGTTGTAGATGTAGTTGCCGCCGATGACGGCTGGCACCGCGCCGACCGCGACCACTCGGCAGTCGCCGTTGCCCTCGCCGGGGTGACGCCGCTGGAAACCGGTCTCGCATTCCGTGCGGGCCTGGTCCAATGCGGCCTGCGCCTTGGTGATGCCGTTGCCCTCCAAAGTGACGCCGGCATTGTTCATGGCGGCGCGCACCGAATCAAGACTCGTGGCCGGGCCCCAAGCGCCCGAAGCGTCGTCCTTGTACTGCCAGAATTGCACCGCGTCCAGGTTGCCGCCCGTGCCGGGCTGGTTGCCGCCGCCACCGCCCGCGAACGCGGTCGATGCGACGACGCCGCCGGCACCAAGCGTGGCGATCGCAGCCACCGCCGCGACACCGGCCTTCATCATCTTCCTGCCAAAGTTCATGTAAATGAACCTCCGTTAACCTTGTCTGTTCATCCCCTCCCTCAATCGTTCCGGTCATGGCCCCGCCGCCTCTTTTTTCAAGGGGTGGCGGGGCTTCCGACCGCAGGAATAACGGGAGGTAGCCACCGGTTGCCCCGGCAGCCACCAACAAGCCTCACAGACGACACGCCGAACCACGGAGCATGGCGTCTACAAAAAATCCGGAAGTATTTCCCGGCAATACGGGTACACGGGAATAAGGGAATACAGGTTCGCGGGAACATGTCCCTTCCTCACAAAATCCATGAAAAAAGGCCCGCACCGATTCCCCAGTGCGGGCCACAAACAGCCAATCATCAATCAGTGCTGAATAAGATTGTTCGGCGGAACATAGCAGTCCTCAGTGCAGCCGTATGCGCCGTTGAGGTTCGGCTTTGGGGCGGAGGCGGCGGCCGGGCCGGAGCCGCCCGATGTGGTGCCACGGTATGTGTTGGAGCCGGAAGTGGAGCCTTCCGTGCGCCCGTACGCGCCGCCGGAGTAGGAGGAGACGCCGCTGTAGGTGGATTGGGCCTGCGCCTGAGCCTGGGCTGCCGCTGCTGCCGCTGCGGCGGCTTGCGCATCCGCGTCCGTCTTTGCCTGGACGCTCGCGTTCACGCCATTGATGGCATCCTCCACCGTCTTGCGCGCCCCGTCGATCTTCGCCGGATCGTTCCCGTCCTTCAGCCCGTTCGCCGCGTCGATGGCGTTCGACAATGCGTCGCGGGTGGCGTTGTCCGCGACCTTGCCGTCCGAATCCGCGAGCAGCTTCGACGCCTCGTCCAGCTTCGCCGTCAGATTCGTTTTCGCGTCATCCAGCCTCTTCGCGGCCTTGGATTCGACGACGGCCCTCACCGCCTTCGACAGGCTCTTCTCGTGGGTCTCGTACCAGTCGGCCTGTTCATTGAGCTTCACGGCGGCGGCATCCAGTCCTTGCGCGTTTTCGGCCACGCAGCCCTCGTATTCGGGTGCCATGGCCTTGAGCTCCTTGCCCAAGGATTCGACGGTCTTCGAGTCCTTGACCTGTTCGGCCTTGACGGCGGCGGCATCGGCGGCATCGCCGTTGAGCAGCGCGTTGTATTCATTGGCATTGTTGCGCACGGTGTCGGCGGCGGTGGCGCACGCCTCCTTGGCCTCGGCGAGCTTCGCGCCGCTGTAAGCGTTCCAGCCGATGATGCCGGCCACGACCAGAATCACCGCGCAGACGGCCGCGACCAGGGGCAGCAGCCACTTCGGACACTTCCTTCCATCCTTGCTTGGCTCTGTGATGTTCTCGGCGGGTGTTTCGACGGGTTCGAGGATTTCCGTCTTGTCGTTCTCGTTCATCATTGTTCTCCTTGCATTGATAACGCTTTATTGATCTGCCGGGATACCCGCGTCGGATTGCAGCGTTTCCCGCGCGATGTCGAGTAGCCGCTCGTCGCGGCCGGGCTGGGCGTCCGCTGTGTGGGGGAGCCAGTCCTGATCGACGTCGAGGGTCAGGTCATCGAAGGCCTGTTGCCCGTCATCGCGGCCCAGCAGACCGCGTAGCCTGAACGTCTCGTTCATGTGCTGTCCGTCCCATTCGATGCGCCGGGCGTACAGCAGGAAATCCAGAGTAAGGAACCCCGGCCCGGCCTTGTCCACCTGCACGTACCGGGAGCGCGTCGGCGTGAATCTCACCCGCGGCACGCCTTTCAGCCGTTCGTGCAACGGGCTGTCCGGCACGATGTAGCGTTTGACCAGGTTCTGTCCGCCGGCCGCGAAGAACAGCATCTGCGGCAGATTGCCGTAGGTCGCGTCGTAGTAGCGCCATCCCTGGTCGTCCCGCCATCTGCGAAGCATGTCACGGGCGGCCCCCGGCCCCAGATGGATGCCGGAGAACCGTTCCCACGCCAGCGCCACCCGGTCGAACTCGCCGCGCATGAGACCATACAGGGCCCGCCCGGTCTGGTCCTTCGGATGACGTCTCGCTCGGATGTCCGTCCGATGGTTCGGATCCGCATACGGGCAGTGCAGATAGGCGTCCTCGTCGTAGCGGCACAGGCCCGGCACATCGCCCCGGTGGTGCCGCCCGTAGGGCCGACGCGCACGGCTTTCCTCCTGCCGACGGAACAGGCCGACAATCTGGATGGGATTGTCGCACAGCGGGCACACCGCGTAGTAGGACGGCCCCCTGTCGCCGTCACGACGCCACGGGGCCACGCCGCCGGTGCACCCCATGTATGACTCCTGGCTGATCACGATGCTTTCCGCCCTTCCCGGCCATGCCTTGAACACATCCATAGCCAGCTCCCCTCGCCGCGCATCGTCGTCATCGATACCTCCTGTTGATTCTAACCCACCAATCCGCCGGCAGCTCGGGCACCGCGCCCTCGCGTTCGGCGAACGCGAGGCACGCAAGCACCGTGCGCAATCCCAACGGGAACTCCCGCCGTCCCTGACGCATCAGGAACGTCCAGTCCTCCACGCAGTCCTCGCAATCCGAATGATCCATGACCCCGCGACGGGCCAGCACGGCCCGCTCCTCGATGTCATCCGTCATCATCCACTCCTTCTTCCGTCTTGCTTCGCCTCGGCCCTTGCGTCCGCCGCGTCGAGGGGAGGGCAGTCGCATTCGATCCATGCCGTGAGCATGTCGCGGATGGTGGTGCCGCGTCGCACGGCCTCGGCCTTGAACCGTTTCTTGAGCATGGGGTCGAGCTCCACCGTGATCTTGGGCAGCTTGACCGGTTTCTTGTAGTCCGTGAGCGTCGATGCCAGCATGTTCCTCGTGGTCATCGGCTTGTTGATCTCCATGATGTTGTTCCTTTCCGTGTCCCCGTATCCACGGGTTTACGTGGACACGGGTTTCCGGGTTTCCGGTTCTGCGGGTGTCAGGCGGCGAATGCGTCGCTGAGTTCCTTGGCGATAAGCCCGTAGCCCGAAGCGGACGGGAACCGGCCCTCGTCCGGCGCGAGGCGCATGGCCTCCTTGTACGGGATGGTCTCCCTGCAATGGGCCAGTCCGTTCTCGGCCAGGAACTCCTCGGCGTGCCTGAGGCTGCGCGTGCCGTACCTGGTCTGGGTCAGCAGCACCGAGGAGGGCTTGTTGATCTGCCGGATGGTCTCCAGCATGCGTTCCAGGTCGATGGGGCCGGTGGTGGTGACGAGCAGCACGAGGTCGGCCGCGTCCACCGCCGCCTCCACCAGATCGGTCTGCAAGGGAGGCGTGTCGATCAGCACCCATTCCTCCTCGGCGGGCGCGGCGACGGTGAACCGGTTGACGACCTCCACCCCGAAGGGCAGTGGGCGGCCGGCCGATAGGGCCTTGTGCGCCCACAGGGTCGCCGCGCCGGACGGGTCGGCGTCGCGCACCGTCACGGTATGGCCCAGTCGGGCGAGTGCTTCGGCGGTGCCGATGGCGCTGGTGGTCTTGCCGACCCCGCCCTTGAGGTTGACGAAGGCCACCGTTTTCGTGTTCGTGGTCATTGGGATTGTTCCTTTCATTCGGGTTTCCGGCTTCCCGTGTCCACGGGTGCACGGTTCCACGGTTTGCCGCGTATACGGGTTTCCGGAATGGTTCGTCCTTATGGGGCCGGACCGGTTATCTGTATCGGATTGTCTTCAGAAGAGGGTGTCCTGCAAGGGCGGGGTGTGTGTGGCGGCGGCCGGGGCCTTCGCCTTGCCGGTCGAGCGTGTGGTGGCGCGCCATCGTTGCTGGCGCGCGTTGCGCTGCTCGGTCTTGCGGCGCTTGCATTCGCGTTCGCGTGCCGCCGCCACGATCTCGGGGTTCGCGCGGATGTACCGGGCGAGCCGCCGTTCGGCGGTCGGGTCGTCGGGGTCGAACCGGAATCCGGCCTCCCGCGCGGTCTTCAGCACCTGGCGTCGGGCGCGCAGGGGCAGTCCGCCGTAGATGCCGTACTGGTCCCGGACCATGATGCCGAACGCGAGGCATTCGGCCCTGACCGGGCAGGCCTCGCAGATCCGCACCGCCGCGCGGCGCAGCTCGTATTGGGTTCGCTGGTTGGGAAGGTCGTCGGGCCCCCACATGCGGTCCGACCACGAGTCGGGGAAATCCGCGCATTCTCCCTTCAGGAACATGCCGGCACCTCCTTCGGCCCACGGCCGCCGATGAAACCGACACGTCCGGATGCCGGCCCGGTCCCAGCCGGCTTCCGCCGCCCGAAGCCGTCGTCCTGCTCCCTGGATCCCGCGTCCAGGAAGGCGCGGCCCGCCCGCAATGCCTCCAGCACGGCATTGCGTTCGCCTTCGGCATCGTTCGCGGGGACGCGCTTCAACAGCCGGCGCAGGGTGCGCGGTGCCTCGAACCCGTCATTGCCCGCATCGAAGTCGTAAGGGTCGAGCAGTTTCCACACGCGCCGGTCCAGGTCGTCCGGGATCCCGTAGTTCGGCACCTTCGGCGTGGATTCCGCGCTCGGCGGCTGCGCCGTTTCGCCCTTGTCGGCGAGGATGCCGTGTCCGGCGAGCAGGCGACGCCCGTGGGGGTCGTCGGCCATCTGGAGGCATACCTGGTCCCAGTGCCGTGCGAGGGAGCGGGGGCCGGTGAGCGTGCGACGCCAGAAACCGTCATACGGTTTGCCGGAAGCGTCGCCCTTGTCGGTCTTGGAAGGCGGCAGCGACACCCATTCGGCCACGGCCAGCACCAGTGGCATGCCGTGGCGGGCGATCAGCCGTCGGGCGGCGTCGAGTTCGCGTTTGCCGGGCCGGGCCAACGGTTCGGGCACCGGCATCGGCGGCATGGCGCGCAGCCCGTCCGCCATCGTGCGGCACCCCGCCTCCGCGTCGGAACCGGCCTCGGCGGATTCGCTGCTCGGGGGTTCGGCTCCGGCGGCGTCGGCCCATGAACCGTCCTCGCGGATTCCGTCATCGTCCGGGGAGGTCTCTCCGCTTGCGGGGAGATGCCCCGTAGGGGCAGAGGGGTTATTACGTACTAGGGACGTACTGTAGCTCACCAGGTGAGCTGGGGGTGGGGTCACAGCTGTGAACCGTGGTTCACCCGTGAGCTGGGGTTTTCCCGTGTCCCCGTCGCCATAACCACGGTCCACATGTGAGCCGGGGTTTCCCCTCGCCCTGTTTTCCGTGGAAGGCCGTCCGCCTCGGGTCGAGTCGATGTCGTTCGAGTCGAAGAAGTCGGGGTCGAGCTCCAGACGGTTCCCCAGGCACAGATCCCACACGACGGGCCGGTGCCACTCGCTGAAATGCCCGGCCTGACGTTGGTCGCCACGACGGATCAGCCCGTTCGCTTCCAGCCATGACAGGTGGCGTTTGACCGTGCTCACGCTGCACTTGCACCACGCCGCCAGCTTTCTGTGCGTCGGATGCGCGTTGCGTCCCTCGTCGTCGGCCACGTTCGCCAGACACATCAGCACGCGAGCGGCACCATTGTGCCTGGCATCCACCGGCGCGAACCTGAGCGCCCAATCGACCGCGTTCACGCTCATGCGGCACCCCCTCGGCGGGAGTCTTGCAGACGTGCGCGCAGCATGGGCACGCGCGGCACGGGAACGTCGAGCATCATCGACAGGTAGAAGTCGTGGCTGCCGTCCGACGGGCAGGCCGCCAACAGGCCCGAAACGGACCCATGGGGCGGGAAGCCGCCATGACGCCCGGCACGCTCAAGCGTTTCATGCGCTCTCATGGCTCTCCTCACTCACGGAACCGGCCCGCTCCTCACGCCAACGGGCCTTAAGCATGTCGCGGCGCGTGGCCGCGCGGCACAGGGCGAACGTCATCAGACAGGACGCGGCGAGAATGATGACGATGGCGATCACGAGTATGAGGTGCATCATCGGCCCGCCCCCATTGATCGCGCGAGGGAGGCCAGCAGACGGACCACGAGAAGCACGATGCCGACTGCCAGACGCAGGAACGGCAACAGCAGACCGAAACAGGCCACCGCGAGCACCACGAACAGCAGGATCACCAATTCCACCACTCATCACCCCCGCTCACCGAAGGATGCCTGAGCATCGAGAACACCGCGTCATCGCCGCTGAGGGCCTCCACGTCGCGCATCAACGCGTCGATCTCGTCGGACACCATGCCCGCACCGGCCTCGTAGCCGCGATTGAACACGCAATCCGACGGACCGCCATGGATCAGACGACGGTTCACCGTCCGAGCCGGCGACGAAGCGTTCCGCACGTCACGAAGCGCGTCATGCCGGCCGATCAGATAGGCGACCGCCATGACCTCCCTCACGGTCATCGACGCATCCACGGACAGGGACAACAGGAACATGTAGTCCCGGAAATTCGAGCGCTCCTCGTTATCGAGGGAACGCGCGCCAACGGTCACGGTCATTGCCTCACCTCCGCGTGAAGGGACCAGAAAGCGAAATCCCAGGCATCGCGCGAGTTCCGGTCGCACCAACGGCCGGCAAGGACCATCACGCAGGCCAAAGGCACCAGAAGCACGGCCGGCACGAGGAGATTCCTCGCGGCAAGCAGAATCGCCAGAAAAACCACGCACGACAACGCGGCCAGCATCCAAGCGGCAAGACCCGCCAGCTCGTAGCGCCGGGCAGAGCGCCGCCAATACAGGGATTCGGAAAATGTAGACGCCATGCACCGCGAACCATTCACGGGGGCGTTACCATCAAAATCAGAAGTCGGCACAGCGACTTCGGTTACACTAGACATTTGTGCAGCCTCCATAATCTAAAAGGCAATGCGAACGATTCAAAAGTTTGGCGACTAGGGAATCGTTCAACATTGGATGTGTTGCATACGCCCGGTTTCGATGTACCAGATCAAGACCGGGCATTCTTTTATCAGACAGACACCTCCTCCGAATGGGGAATAACGGTGATACCCAGTACGAAATCAGAAGAAAGACCATAGTGGTCATGAAGAAACAGCAAGTCCTTCTGCTGCCAAGCTGTCTCGCCATTGACCTTCTTGCAGATCGATGACGGCGACTGGCCCATGATCGCAGCGAAATCGCGATAAGAAAGACCGTTCTCTACCAGCCACTCCTTCATCGACATGTTTCCCCTTTGGTAACTTGATTCTTTATAAGATACACATTAATGTTTCATTTGAGGAAACGCAAATTATGCTGTACGATAGGCGTGTCGCTTAAAGATACAAATACTTTTCAAGGAGCCATAAATGACAACAGTTGCACTTATGCCCATTGCGGAAGAGGCCGATGCTGCCGTTGCTTATGCCGAAGGAACAGTGTCATGGAACATCAAAATGATGCTCATGACGCAGGGCAAATCACAAACCGCCTTAGCGGATGCGCTGGGCGTGCAACGTGCTGCAATATCAAAGAAGATTCGAGGTTCCGTATCTTGGTCTTTGGCCGACCTCGTGCGTGCAGCAGACTTTCTTGATACTGATATTTCGACGCTGCTTGACGATTCGCTGATGAAGCAGCTTCAGGGGATGGGTAACAGAAAAGCCACCGGCGACACGCCGATGGGTTCAGGTGAGCTCCTGCGGCTGGGCTTGAACCAGCGACCGTCCGATTAACAGTCGGATGCTCTGCCAACTGAGCTACGCAGGAATGTCTGCTGTGTTTGAGATTTCTCTCGCGCACAAGTCACATATCTTACATGCCTGCCACGAAAAAGCAAATTACATGCGTGTAGGGCATGTCGCGCTGAATTCCGCAGAATCGGACTCATCGGATACTATCTCATACAGCCAAAAACCGAACGCGGATATACACTAGCGACTAACGGTAGAGGAGCTGGTGTCTGCTTGGCAAATACTGGAATCGGTGAAACGGAACAACCGTCTGAGTATGCGAACCCAGTGGGAACAATCACAAGAGTTCTGATGTTCCGCTGTCACTGCATGGCAGCGGTTGTGACATGGATCGGCCGCGGCTGAAGGTCGAACAACATGACGATGCGGCGATACTGTCACGCGAAATTTCATTGTGGATAACTTCGGAAGCTAGAACCACATAGGTCGTTCTGGCTGGACATCCTGTTTCGGACCCCTCAAGGTGGGTATCACCGGCAAAGAAGCCGGAATCGCATCACACTCACACTATGGGGAGGAATCTCATGAATGCACCACTGTTGTTTGATTGGCGTCGCGACGAAGCCCGACGTGCCAGCAGGCGGCGTCAGCAGGCGCGTCAGCGGGCTCAGGAACGGCAACGGCGTATGGATGCCATAATCGCGTTGACCGCCGTTATCGGCCTGCTGCTTGCCTTGGGAGTAGGGCTGGAATCCACGCCTCAGCATGTTGCGCATGCGGATACTGCGGTGACCGGAGATGCGGCATACACGGTGGAGGATTTCACCGATATGTCTGATTTGGCGTGGCGCAATGGCAATCAGTGCGAATCCCGATTCGACTGGCCGGTCGACGATCCACAGGTCGAACAACAGTTCGAGCGGCCGATCAACCCGTGGGCACCAGGTCATCGCGGAGTGGATCTTGTTGCGGAGCAAGGTACCGTAATTCTGTCACCACAGGCAGGGACCGTGAGTTTTGCTGGCAAAGTAGCTGGCAAAGATGTGGTGAGTGTACGGCATCGTGGAGGTGTCACGTCGACATTCGAACCGGCCGTTACCGAGCTCTCAGTGGGGGATACGATCTCCCGCAGACAGCCCGTAGGCATCGTTGAAGGCAGCTCGGACCATTGCGAAGACCGTTGCCTGCATTGGGGCCTCAAGCGAGGAACGGCCGATTATCTTGATCCACAGCAATATGCGGGGAGTCGAAAAATCGTACTGAAACCGTCATGATTTAACGGTGATTGTCGGCCGGAACAGGGCCGTACGGAAGAGACATCGCAGGCGGCTAGCGGCGTGACGAGTATGAATCACAGACCGGCATCGGCCAAGGAAATATATCCGGGGTCGATCAGCGCGGACTTGAGATTGCTGGCGCTGACAGCCAGCAACGGTTCGCTGATGGTCGGGATCTTCTTCACGCCGCCTACCTCGGAGTTCCTGATTGAAGGCATGGAATTCAGCGCTTCGTCCTTGTTGAGCTTGGCGCAGGCCTGAGCGATATCCGTGGCGATGGTCTGTCTGTCTTCCATGCCGGTCATCCATTGCTTGCCATTGACGATGGATGGGATGTTCGAGACATACGCGCCGTATCCGGTTACTAGAGGCCACTGCGAGTCACGGTCCTTGTCGGAAGCGGAGGTGTCCTCGTCCGCATCGTCATCGGAACTGGATGAGTCGTTTGCGTTGTCGTTTTCAGGGGATTTGATCGGGTCCGGCACGGCGTCGCGGCTGAGATCCTTCTTGCCGGTGATATTGCCGACAATGCCCGAGATGGTGATCTGCGGATTGATATCGGCGGCAGAGCCGGTGTATCCCAGATCGTCCAATTCCTTGACGACCTCGGAGGCGATGTAGTCGTTCATCGTGATGATGCCGTCAATACGGGTGAGTGTGGACTGTCCGTCGGTTTTTGCCAGACGCTTGTCAAGCACTTTCGCAGTGGAGCCTTCCTTAGCGGCATCGTAGGCCACGGCTTGCCAATCGTTTTCCGTGGATTTGCCGTCCAAGGTGCCTGAAGGGCTTTCCACAACGCCCTTCTGATAGTAGGAGCCCAGTACCTGCCAGATACCACGGAACGCCTCTTGGGCGAACGTGGAATCGTTGGCGTTGCCTTTTTCGTCCACGGCGGTGTATGGCAGCAGCACCTCAATGTATTTGGGGTTGTCTTTACTGGCCTTATCCAACTTGAGTTTGGACACCATCTTTTCCGCCTGTAGCTTGCCGATGGTCTGGGCGTCCGAGAACTTGACGAAGGCGTCCGGCTTATATCCCTCGATACTGTTGCCGAGCAATACCACATGCATGCCGGATTCCTTGGCCAGCTTGAGCGATGAGACCAGCCGGTCCACGGCCTGCGCCTGCTCGTCCGATGCAGTGCTGTCGCTCTCAGTGTTGGACGAATCGTCTTTGGACGAGTCGTCTTCGGAAGATTCACCGTCAGAAGTAGCTTCCCCATCCGTGGCATCGTTGGTGCTCAGGTTCTGGCTCACGTAATCGCCGTATTGGCGAGTGGAAGCGTCGGCCTCGACTACTGGAGCCACGAGCAATGTCATGTTGTCGGGCGCGATGGCAATGCCGGAATCGTCCGTGGTGTTATTCGAAAGATGATCGACCACAAAGTCTTGGATGGCGCGGCTTTGCTTGGCCAACGAGTCGGACGTCGTATGATTGATATCGCCTTTCTTGAAACCGGCGTCGACCAGAGCCTTGGCTAGGTCAGGCACCAGCTTCGCCCACTTGTTCAGTGGCATCTGCTGGTTCAGCGTGATGCCGTCCGAAGGTGTGAACACGGCCACGCCGCCGGCAGAATTGGACGTCACCGTGGTTTGACCATCTACAACGGTCTTATTGTCTGAGGTGCACGCGGTCAGTGACAGCACCATCGCGCAGGATGCGATAATGGCGGCGAGCAGGGTGGTTGAGCGGCGTGCGAACACCATAAGCGGCGAAACCTCCTCAAGCGGGCGTGAAAACAAGCTGAATCACGATTCTAGTAGGCCGTATACGAAAAAGTCCCGGACCAGTGGACAAATCGCCACATATCCGGGAACAATTAGAGGTATTACGTGCGTGCATCGAACAACTGTCATGATTATCGTGCTGAGGAACATTCCAGATGAAGCACGACAATCATGACAGTTTGCGACATGACATGACCCATGTAGGTCCGCACGATGTGTTCGATGATTTACTCGGCCAGAGCCTTGGCCAGGTTCTCGTCCAGCGCGTTCATGAAGCCGTCGGTGTCGAGCCACGGTTCGTCCGGGCCGATGAGCATGGCCAGATCCTTGGTCATCTGACCGCCTTCAACGGTGTCGACGATGACCTTCTCCAGCGTCTTGGCGAAGTGACGGACTTCGGGCGTGCCGTCCAGATCGGCGCGGTGCTTAAGGCCGCCGGTCCACGCGAAGATGGATGCGATTGGGTTGGTGGAGGTCTTCTCGCCCTTCTGCCAGCGGCGGTAGTGACGGGTCACGGTGCCGTGCGCCGCTTCGGCCTCGACGGTCTGGCCGTCCGGGGTCATGAGCACGGAGGTCATGAGGCCCAGCGAACCGAAGCCCTGGGCCACGGAGTCGGACTGCACATCGCCATCGTAGTTCTTGCAGGCCCAGATGTAACCGCCGTGCCACTTCAGGGAGCTGGCCACCATGTCGTCGATCAGGCGGTGCTCGTAAGTCAGGCCGGCCTCGGCGTACCTGTCCTTGTATTCGGTCTCGAACACCTCGGCAAAGATGTCCTTGAACTGGCCGTCGTAGGCCTTCAAAATCGTGTTCTTGGTGGACAAGTACACCGGGTAATGACGCATCAGGCCGTAGTTGAAGCAGGCGCGAGCGAAACCGCGGATCGAATCGTTGACGTTGTACTGCACCTGGGCCACGCCGCCGTCTTCGCCGTAGTTGTAGACCACGTGCTGAATCGGCTCGGAGCCATCGTCCGGAGTGAAGGTGACGGTCAGCTGGCCGGCTCCCGGAACCTTGAAATCGGTGGCCTTGTACTGGTCGCCGAATGCGTGACGGGCTACGACGATCGGCTTGGTCCAGCCGGGCACCAGACGAGGCACGTTGCTCATCACAATCGGCTCGCGGAAGATCGTGCCGCCCAGGATGTTGCGGATGGTGCCGTTGGGGGACTTCCACATCTTCTTGAGACCGAATTCCTTGACTCGGGCCTCATCGGGGGTGATGGTGGCGCACTTGACACCGACATGGTGCTTCTGGATGGCGTGGGCGGCGTCGATGGTCACCTGGTCATCGGTCTCGTCGCGGTGCTCGATGCCCAGATCGTAGTAGTCGAGGTTCACGTCGAGGTACGGCAGGATCAGACGATCCTTGATGTCCTTCCAGATCACGCGGGTCATCTCGTCGCCGTCGAGTTCGACGACAGTGCCTTCGACCTTGATTTTGGCCATGCTTCCTCCTGATAGATGGTGTGAAGATGATTTAGTCATAGCGCATGTTTGTAACGACTTGAAGCAATCGTCCGGTCCGTGGGAAACGGCCTTGTTGGCGTCCCACCCGGGCAATAGGCTGGAAACCATGTCTCAGGAAATTGAAATCGGTTTGGGCAAAAAAGGCCGTCTCGGCTACGCACTCGACGATGTGGCAATCGTCCCCTCCCGTCGCACCCGCGACCCCGAGGACGTCTCCACCTCTTGGCAGATCGACGCCTATGAGTTCGATGTGCCGGTGATCGGCGCCCCCATGGATTCGGTGACCAGCCCGGCCACCGCCATCGCCATGGGCAAGATGGGTGCGCTCGGCGTGCTCGATCTGGAAGGTCTGTGGACCCGTTACGAGGATCCGACCCCGCTGTTGGACGAAATCGCCGGACTGCCGGCCGATCAGGCCACCGAGCGTATCCAGCAGATCTATGCCGAGCCGGTCAAGCCGGAGCTCATCACGCAACGTCTGCACGAGATTCGCGCCGCCGGTGTCACCGTGGCCGGCGCGCTCTCCCCGCAGCGCACCCAGCAGTTCTACTCCACCGTGGTGGACGCGGGCGTGGACCTGTTCGTGATCCGCGGCACTGTGGTCTCCGCCGAGCACGTCTCCTCCGGCCAGGAACCGCTGAACCTCAAGAAGTTCATCTACGACCTTGACGTGCCTGTCATCGTCGGCGGCGCATCCAACTACACCGCTGCCCTGCACCTGATGCGCACCGGCGCGGCCGGCGTGCTCGTCGGCTTCGGCGGCGGCGCGGTCTCCGCCACCCGCCAGACCATCGGCGTGCAGGCCCCGATGGCCACCGCCATCGCCGACGTGGCCGAGGCCCGCCGCGACTACATGGACGAATCCGGCGGCCGCTACGTGCAGGTCATCGCCGACGGCGGCATGGGCGACTCCGGCAGCTTCGTCAAGGCCCTGGCCCTCGGCGCCGACGCGGTCATGCTCGGCGCGCCGCTGGCCCGCGCCACCGAGGCCCCCGGCAAGGGCACCCACTGGGGTTCTGAAGCCCGCCACCAGACGCTGCCGCGTGGCTACCGCACCACGGTCGGCACGGTCGGCCCGCTCGAACAGGTGCTGTTCGGACCGAGCCACCAGGCGGACGGCAAGACCAACTTCATCGGCGCCCTCAAGCGCGCGATGGCCTCCACCGGCTACGTCGACGTGAAGAACTTCCAGCGTTGCGGCATGGTGGTCAACCCGTATTCCGCACGATAATCCCGATTGCCCCCTGAAAATGGGGGTTTGCCCTCCATGCAGGAGGCTTAACTTGCCCGAAGGCGCGCTCAAGTAGTTTGACTTGGCGCGCCTTTCGTGATGTTGTAGTACAGACGCTCGCCGATGATGGTGAGTTGCAAGGGGGCTTGAAGGGGGTCATCATGGAGTATTCGGGATTTTTCCACGGCACATATCAGTACGGGCCGTTGCCGAGTTATGACGGATTCATCGTTGTGGAGCTGTCGGATCGCCCGGTGCGGTATCACATCCAACCCACATTCATAGGCGGGCTGAATGCGAAGGAATGTCATTCCATGGCCATGGCTGCATGCCGCATCGCCTGCACATCGGCGGACGCGATACGTGGCAAACTCAGCGTCGCACATCTCAACAGAGCCATGACAAAACCATGCCTGGACCGGCTGCAAACCATGCAATACCTGCTCGGCATCCACATGGTCACTCATCCGGAGCTCAAAGCGAAATTCTGCTATCTGCCCACTGTCCCCACATTGATCGACGGCATGATCACCGGCAAGGACACGCTGGAAATGGCGGTATTCATGACCATCGGCCAGGAAAATCTGCGAGTCAACCTCAAACTGAAGTACATCGGTTCTCGATGGATGTGCATCTATGCCGATTTGGGCTGACCAGACGGCCCCGCCCGCACACCGATTCCTACGCTGGTAGCGGAAGACGGTTCTGCCGTGTCATAGGCTGGTTCGCCTATAGTAGTGACCATGCGTGAACATGTAGAAGAACCCAGATATGTCACCACCGATGACGACACCGTCTACTCGCTGCTGTCCAAACGAGCAGCTCGCACGCCGGATGACATCATCGCGGAATGGCAGGATGACAACACCCACCAATGGCGCAGCGCCACAGCTACTGAAATGCTGTCCCGCGTACGCGAGGTGGCCAAGGGCCTGTTGGGACTTGGCGTCAAAGCCGGCACCATGGTGCTGATTTACTCGCCTACCTGCTATGAGTGGGGTGTGGCTGATTTCGCTTGCGCGGCAATCGGCGCTGTGGTTGTGCCCGTCTATGAGACCGATTCCGCCCGTCAGACCGCGGGCATCGTCGAGGAAGTCGATCCCGCCATCGCCTTTGCCGGCGACTTCCAGCGCGCACAGACGCTTGAGCAGATCCGTGTCAATCATCCGGGCATGAAATACGTGTTCAATTTCAAGGCCGATGGCCTTGACGCTGTCGTTGACTTCGGGCATGGCGTATCCGATGAGACGTTGGATGCGGCTATCGCTCGTATCAAAGCCGATGATCTGCTCACCGTGGTCTACACCTCCGGTTCCACCGGCAAGCCCAAGGGCGCGATGCTCTCCAACCGCAATTACACGCACATCGTGCTTAACGGCTACGAGATTCTGCGTGGCATGCTGTACGACGACAACCGTCTGCTGCTGTTCCTGCCGCTGGCGCACTGCTTCGCCCGCTACATCCAGTACGTGTGCATCGGTGGCTGCGGCGTGGTCGGATACATTCCCGACGCCAAGCGACTGCTCGCCGATATCCGCAGCTTCAAGCCCACCTACCTGCTGGGCGTGCCACGTGTGTTCGAGAAGGTGTATAACGCGGCCTCGCAGAAGGCTGGTGCCGGCATCCAGGGGCATATCTTCGCCCAGTCGGTCAAGCACTTCGTCAAGTGGAGCAAGGATGAGCAGGCCGGTCGCGGCCATTCGTTCATCGAGCGCATGCGCCATTCGTTCTACATGGCCACGGTGGGCAAATCCATTCGTTCCGCTCTCGGACCGAACCTCAAATGGCTGGCCTGCGGTGGTGCGCCGCTCAACGTGGATTTGGCCCACTTTTTCAACGGCATGAATGACATCACCTTCATCCAGGGTTATGGCATGACCGAAACCGCCGCTCCGATGCTCGTCAATTGGGAGGACGACAACGAGATCGGTTCGGTCGGCAAGCCTGGGCCTGGCATGGGCGTGCGTCTTGGCGAAGACGATGAAATTGAGCTGACCGGCCCGAACGTGTTCCTTGGCTACTACAAGCAGCCCGAACTCACCGCACAGACGATGACTGCCGACGGCTGGATCAAAACCGGCGATCTGGGTCGTATCGACGACCGCGGCTTCACCTTCATTACCGGACGCAAGAAGGACATCATCATCACCGCCGGCGGCAAGAACATCAGCCCCGCCCCGATGGAGGATGTCATCGACACCTGCCCGATCGTGGCTCATGCAGTAGTAGTCGGCGACGGCAAGCCGTTCGTGTCCGCACTTATCGAGCTCGACCCCGAAATGCTGCATTCCTGGCTGGAAGGTCAGGGCCTCAATGCCGACATGACACTCGCCGAGGCCAGCGACAACGACGCGGTGCGCGCCTTTATCCAGCAGTACATCGACCAGGCCAACGCCAATGTCTCCCGCGCTGAGTCCGTGCGCAAATTCGCGGTGCTGGATGAGGAATTCAGTCAGGAGCACGGCACACTCACCCCGAGCATGAAAGTGGTGCGTCCCAAGGTATTGCAGCGCTACGCCACCGTCATCGAGGAGGATCTGTACGCGCCCAAGCCATCCAACAAGCCGCTGCCCGCCACTGCCAAGATCATCGACAGCACGCTGGAGACCGTCAAGAAATCCTCCGAATCGGTCAAGCAGGCGTCCGAACAGGTCAAACAGGCCTCGGAACAGATGAAAACCAGCGTGTCTGATTCGATTGCTAGCGTGTCGGAGAAGATCAAGAAGTCGAAGGCCGAACCCGAAGAGGGCGAGACCGGCGATTCCGCTGACAATGCCGCTGACACCGGCAGCAAGCCGGGCCAGCCGGCTGACGAGAAGAATGAGGAGTAACGAGAAGTGGCCATCCGTGAGATCAGGGTCGTGCCCGACCCAGTCCTGCGCACCCCCTGCGATGAGATCAAGGAAATCACCCCGGCCGTGCGCCGCCTGGTTGACGACCTGTTGGAAACCGTGGACGATCCGGGCCGAGCGGGCCTGTCCGCCAACCAGATCGGCGTGAGCCTGAGGGCCTTCTCCTACAACATCGACGGCAAGGTCGGCTACGTTCTGAACCCCGTACTCGAGGAGAAGTCCGGCGAGCAGTATGGCGATGAAGGTTGTCTGTCCGTGCCCGGCTTGTGGTACAAGACCCGTCGTGCCGACTACGCTCGCGTGCGTGGCATCGACTTGGACGGCAACGAGGTCGTGCTCGAGGGCTCCGGGCTGATGGGCCGTATGCTTCAGCACGAATGCGACCACCTCGATGGCCACGTGTATTTGGATCGCCTGGAAAAGGAAGAACGCCGCGAAGCCCTGCGCTACATGCGCAATCGTCAGGCGAAGTAGTCCATACTCGGCTCCCGCTGGCTGGAGCCGTCGAACGTAGTGAGACTGAGGGTGGTTCTGCCGGTACCGCCCGTGACTCCCCTCAGTCGCCTACGGCGACAGCTCCCCTCAGAGAGGGGAGCCTGTTTTTTTTAGTACCGGCTCCGTGCTATTCTCAAAACTCGTGTGCCACCCGGCAACGGACGCAGTCGCTGGCGTCCAGAGCCACCCAATATTGTCAACCGGCACACAACAAATTCGCGTCATGCTCGCGACGGCTTGTGTCGGTCGGCTGCACAACTCGTGAAACCGGGGGAGCAGCTGCACGCAGGTGCGCATGGCCAGGCAAGAACCGACAATGAAAGGTAGTAATACCATGGCTCAGATCACTATGAGCGATATGCTGAAGGCTGGCCTGCACTTCGGCCACCAGACCCGTCGTTGGAACCCGAAGATGAAGCAGTTCATCCTCACCCAGCGCAACGGCATCCACATCATCAACCTGTTCAAGTCGCTCGACATGATCGACAAGGCGTACGACTTCATCAAGACCACCGTGGCCCACAACGGCACCGTGCTCTTCGTCGGCACCAAGAAGCAGGCTCAGGAAGCTATCGCCAACCAGGCCACCCGCGTGAACATGCCCTACGTCTCCGAGCGTTGGCTCGGCGGCATGCTGACCAACTTCCAGACCGTCTCCAAGCGCGTCAACCGCCTCAAGGAACTTGAGGAAATGGACTTCACCGACGTGCACGGCTCCGGCCTGACCAAGAAGGAGCTCCTCCTGCTCGAGCGCGAGAAGGACAAGCTCAACAAGCAGCTGGGCGGTATCCGCAACATGAACCGCACCCCGTCCGCGATGTTCGTCGTCGACATCACCAAGGAAGCCCTGGCTGTTGAGGAAGCTCACAAGCTGGGTATCCCGGTTGTCGCCATCGTCGACACCAACGCCGACCCGGACACCGTTGAGTACCCGATCCCGGCCAACGATGACGCCATCCGCGGCATCGAACTGCTGACCAGCCTGATGGCTGACGCCGTCGCCGAAGGTCTGCTGGAGCGCTCCGGCGCCAACAAGGCCGAGGGCGAAGCCGCCGAGCAGCCGATGGCCGCTTGGGAGAAGGAACTCCTGACCAATGAGGCTCCTGCCGAGGCTTCCGCTGAAGCCGCCGCTCCGGCTGCCGCCGAGGGCGAAACCGCCGAGGCCCCCAAGGCCGAGTGATGCTCTACGATGGGAAGTGCCTGAATAAGCGCTTCCCATCGTTCACGGGTAAGCAAAATTTCTCAAGGAGAATAATCAATGGCAGCAATTACCGCCGCACTGATCAAGCAGGTTCGTGAAGACACCGGCGCCGGCATGCTCGACGTCAAGAAGGCTCTGACCGAAGCCGAAGGCGACGTCGCCCGCGCCAAGGAAATCATCCGCGCCAAGGGTATCGCCGCAGCCGGCAAGCGTGAAGGCCGCAAGGCTCAGGAAGGCACCATCGCCTCCAAGGTCGTCGAGACCGCCAATGGCGAGACCGGCTACGCCGTCGAGCTGAACTCCGAGACCGACTTCGTGGCCAAGACCCCGAAGTTCGTCGAGTTCACCGAGGAAGTTCTCGGCTACGCCGTGGACGCCGACGCCAACTCCGCTGACGAGCTGCTCGAGGCCAAGGCTGGCGACACCACCGTCAAGCTGGCTGTCGAAGAGGCCGCCGCCCTGTTCGGTGAGCACGTCAAGGTCGGCCAGTTCGCCAAGATCTCCGGCGAGCACGTCGAAGTCTACGCTCACAAGAAGTCCGCCGAGATGCCGCCGAGCATCGTCGCCATGATCGCCACCGACAAGGCCGGCGCCGCCGTGGCTCACGAAGCTGCTCTGCAGATCTCCGCCATGGGCGCCAAGTGGCTGACCCGCGAGGACGTTCCGGCCGATGTGGTCGAGTCCGAGCGTCGCGTGGCCACCGAGAAGTCCCTGGCCGAGGGCAAGCCGGAGAAGATCGTTCCGAAGATCGTCGAAGGCCGTCTCAACGCTTTCTTCAAGGAAGTCGTGCTGCTTGAGCAGCCGTTCGTCAAGGACCCGTCCAAGACCGTCGGCGACCTGTTCAAGGAAGTCGGTGGCAACGCCACCGCATTCGCTCGTGTCGAGGTCGGCAAGGGCGAAGAGGAGTGAACCTAAGGCTTACTCCACGCGCTTAGCGTAATTTCAACGAAACGCCATCCGGTTATTCAATAATCGGATGGCGTTTCGCTATTCCAAGGGTGTCGTTGCTAGGGGGTGTCGTCGTAAACCGATACGCTTGTCTACGGATAATTTCGCACTTTCGGTTTTGAGAAAGGCACAATATGACTGATAGCGACAATCCGCGCAGAGTTCTGCTCAAGCTTTCCGGCGAAGCATTCGGTGGTGGCAAGGTCGGCATCGATACCCAGGTGATTCGTCGCATTGCCGAGGAGATCGTTCCGGCCGTACAACAGGGTGTGCAGGTGGCCATCGTGGTCGGCGGCGGCAACTTCTTCCGCGGTGCCGAACTGCAGCAGGCCGGTATCGATCGTTCCCGTGGCGACTACATGGGTATGCTCGGCACGGTGATGAACTGCCTTGCTCTACAGGACTTTCTGGAGCAGGAGGGGCAGGCCACCCGCGTGCAGACCGCCATCACCATGGGACAGGTCGCCGAGCCGTATATTCCGCTCAAGGCCATCCGTCACCTTGAAAAGGGTCGCGTGGTGATTTTCGGCGCCGGTGCCGGCATGCCGTACTTCTCCACCGACACGGTTTCCATCCAGCGTTCCCTCGAAATCCACTGCGACGAGGTACTTATGGGTAAGAACGGCGTCGACGGCGTCTACACCGCCGACCCGCGCAAGGACGAGAACGCCAAGCGTTTTGAAACCCTGAGCTACAATCGCGCCCTCGTGGACAATCTGGCCGTCATGGACGCCTCCGCACTGTCCATGGCCCGCGACAACAAGAAGCGCATCCGCGTCTTCGGCCTCGAAGAGCCGGGCAACGTGACCCGCGCCCTCGTCGGCGATGAAATCGGCACGCTGGTCTCCACCGCCGAATCGCGCGTGGCCGAGTAAGCCGCAAACGCCCACAATCGAATCAAGCGTTCATAGACGAACAACACTGACGAACACCAACACACAAGGAGTGAATATGTCTCTTATCGACCAGGCCAAGGAACAGATGGCCAAGACCGTGGAAAACACCAAGGAAAACTTCTCCGGCATCCGCACCGGTCGCGCAAACCCGGCCCTGCTCAACGGCATCACCGTGGACTACTATGGTGCCCCCACCCCGATTAAGGCCGTCGCCTCCATCGGCGTTCCCGAACCGCGCACCCTGTCCGTCACCCCGTTTGACGCTTCCCAGGCCGGTGCCGTCGAAAAGGCCCTGCGCAACTCCGACCTCGGCATCAGCCCGAACCGTGATGGCAACGTCATCCGTCTGACCATGCCGGAACTCACCGAGGATCGTCGTAAGGAATACGTCAAGCTCGCCAAGGGCAAGGCCGAGGATGGCAAGGTCGCCGTGCGCAACATTCGCCGTAAGACCAAGGAAACCATCGACAAGGCCGTCAAGGACGGCGAGATGGGTGAGGACGAAGGCGATCGCCTGCTGAAGGATCTTGACAAGGTCACCAAGTCCGTTACCGACGAGATCGATACTCTGCTGGAGACCAAGCAGAAGGAGATCATGGAGGTCTGATTCAGACCAGGTCCGGAGAATTATGGAACGCAACGAACAACCCCATGAAGAGGCCGAGGAGACGCTCGACCAGATCAACAAGAAGACCGGCCGCAACATGCCGCAGGCCATCGCCACAGGCGCGGCACTGGTCATCCTTATTGTCGCGTGCCTGCTGCTCAGCGTCGACCTCTTCGTGCTGCTGGTAGTCGTGTTCATGATTCTGGCGCTGTGGGAGCTCAGGGTGGACTTCGCCACCGTGGGCCTGCACCTCCCGGTGTTTATGCTGTGGCTGTGCTCGTCCTTCACCCTCATTGCCACCTACTATTCCCCGTACCATCTCATCACGATGTCGCTGAGTATCATCGTGTCGATTATTCTGGTCGCCATCGCGGCCAGCGCAAAAATCAGCGTCGGCAACCGCCTATCTCTGGCGGTTGCCGGCAAACTGTCCAACACGGATGCCAGCGCGCGCCTCGAATCCTCGTTTAATCATGAGGGCGGGGAACAGCATCATTCCCGGCTCAGCCATGTGGCTGTGTCCGTGCTTACCGTGTTGTACATTCCGTTGTTGGCCAGCTGCGTCATCATCTCACTGACTTTTAATGGGCATCCGATTGCACACGCCATCATGCTGGTGTTCCTTCCCGCCCTATCCGATACGGGCGGTTTGTTTGCCGGTGCCTGGCTCGGCAAACACAAGCTCAGCCCGCGCATCTCGCCGAAGAAGTCCGTTGAGGGCCTTGTCGGCTCGATGCTCTTCGCCATGGCTGGCGCATTTGCCGTATTCGCATGCACGTATGATGCCTCGAAATGGGCCACTCGTTGGTGGGTGCCGATCGTGGCGGGTATTCTCATCGGTGCCGTGGGCACGTTCGGTGATTTGTGTGCTTCCATGCTCAAGCGCGATATCGGTATCAAAGACATGGGCCATCTGCTCAAGGGGCACGGCGGTGTGATGGATCGTGTGGATTCCATTTTGATGAGTGCACCGTTCACCTGCGCCTTGCTGTGGATCACCGGACTGTGATTCGCATGCCTCGTGCATGAACAATGTGGCATCGTGTGTATATCGCACGGTGCCACATGCCATATATGGGGAAATCATCGTTCAATATGCGTTCGCTATGGGCTAAGACATGGGCCATCTGATTCGTATGCGGCACGCCGTATGGTGGATTCTGATATTACTATTGCATGTTTGACTATTTTCTGATATTGAGAGCGAAGCGAACCCATCATGACCACACAGCATCCTGACACTCCGGAAACCGGCATTACTCCCGGCGGCACATCAGGTGCCTTCCGTGACGTGCTATCCAAGGACCATGCCCGCCGTGGTAAGCCGCCGCTGCACTTTGTGGATATGACGCCCGAGCAGCGCATCGAGAAAGCGGCCGAACTCGGATTGCCGAAGTTCCGAGTCAAGCAGCTCGCCAACCATTACTTTGGCCATTTCGATGTGAATGCCGCCGAATTCACTGATTTTCCGGCAGCTAAGCGCAGCGAGGCCGCCGCCGCGTTCTTCCCGCAGCTCATCACCGAGGTGACCCGCCAAGTGGCGGACGAAGGCACCACCATCAAGACCTTGTGGAAGCTGTTCGACGGCTCCCTCATCGAATCGGTGCTTATGCGATACCCGACCCGCACCACGCTGTGCATCTCCTCGCAGGTCGGCTGCGGCATGGGCTGCCCGTTCTGCGCCACCGGCAAGCTTGGCCTGACCCGTAACATGTCCACCGGTGAAATAATCGAACAGGTGCGTGTGGCCGCCAAGATGATGCGCGACGGCGAAGTGGCCGGGGGAGAGGGCCGCCTGAGCAACATCGTGTTCATGGGCATGGGCGAGCCGATGGGCAACTACAACTCCGTGCTGTCCGCCGTACGACAGATTTCCGCCATGCCTCCCGAAGGCTTCGGCATTTCCGCGCGCAACATCACCGTATCCACGGTGGGCGTGGTCCCCGGCATCAAGAAGCTCACTGCCGAAGGCATTCCCGTGCGTCTGGCCGTTTCCCTGCATGCCCCCAGCGACGAACTGCGTGACGAGCTGGTGCCGATGAACAAGCGTTTCAATACCAAGCAGGTGTTGGATGCCGCGCACGATTATTGGCTGGCCTCCAAGCGCCGCGTCAGTATCGAATACGCGTTGATGCGCGGCATCAACGACCAGGCCGAGCATGCGCAGTTGCTGGCCAAGAGGCTTAACCATTACGGCGACAACTGGGCCCACGTCAACCCGATTCCGCTCAACCCCATCGAGGGCTCGAAGTGGACCGCCTCCAAGCCGGAAGACGAACAGCGGTTCCTGGAGATCCTGCACCGCGCGGGCATCACCGCCACACTGCGTGACACCCGCGGTCAGGATATTGACGGCGCCTGCGGCCAGCTTGCTGCCAAGGAGCGGTAGCTACTTCAGCGCATCCTTGATTGCGCCCACGAAGTAGTCCAGATCGTCGGGCTTGCGGGACGTGATGAGCTTGAAGCCGTTGGCGTCGTCCACGTGCAGCTGCTCGTCGACGTAATGGCCGCCCGCGTTCTCGATATCAGCGGCGATATAGCGGCAGGGCGCGGCGGTCTTGCCAGCCACCAGACCCGCGTTGACCAGCAGCCACGCGCCATGGCAGATCGCGGCGATCGGCTTACCTTCGTGCGCGAACTCCTGCGCCAGCGTGATCGCATCCTCATTGACGCGGATACGATCCACATTGCAGGTGCCGCCGGGCACCACCAGCAGGTCGTAGTCGGCAGCCTGCACGTCGGACAGGCGCGCGTCCGGGGTCAGCGTTTCACCTTCGTAGCGGTCGTGCTGCACCGTCTCACACGGGTCCAAGGTAGTGGCGGCAAGCGTCACCTTGGCGCCGGCGGCCTTGAGATCGCGCAGCGGGCGCGTCAGCTCGGTCTCCTCGATACCCCAGTTGTTGACGATGATCAGTACCTTGCTGTTTTCGACAGCCATGCCAATCTCCTTGATTCGGCGGACAACTTCCACGAGCCATTCTCTCACGCCGAGCGGCTGCCATGCCGGTGCTCAATATGATGATTCTCATATTCCAGAAACAGGTGCGGCGCATGTAACGGGCGGTAGGTAGTCTGAAGGACTGTAATGCAAAGCCGAACAGGGGAGTGAAGCATGTCGTTGGCGGTACGAGTCATCCCGTGCCTGGACGTTGACGCCGGTCGCGTGGTGAAGGGTGTGCATTTCGAGAACCTCAAGGACGCGGGTGACCCGGTGGAGCTGGCGGCCGAATACTACCGTCAGGGAGCCGACGAGATCACCTTCCTGGATGTGACCGCATCCAGCTCCCACCGCAACACGATGATTGACGTGGTCTCCCGCACCGCCGAACAGGTGTTCATCCCAATGACTGTGGGCGGCGGCGTACGCACGCCCGAGGACGTCGACTCGCTGCTGCGCTGCGGTGCAGACAAGGTCGGTGTCAACACGGCGGCCATCAACGACCCGTCGCTTATCAGCCGTGTGGCCGATCGTTTCGGCAACCAGGTGCTGGTGCTCTCCGTGGACGCCCGCCGCGAAAAGGGTGAGCAGCATACGCAGTCCGGCTTCGAGGTCACCACGATGGGTGGCCGCAAATCCACCGGTATTGATGCCATCTGGTGGGTCAAGCGCGCCGAGCAGCTTGGCGCCGGCGAGATTCTGCTTAACTCGATGGACGCCGACGGCACCAAGGAAGGCTTTGACCTCGAGATGATTCGCGCCGTGCGCAAGGAAGTCAAGATTCCGATCATCGCCTCCGGCGGTGCCGGCAAGGTCGAGGACTTCCCGCCCGCCATCGAAGCAGGTGCCGACGCGGTGCTGGCTGCATCCGTGTTCCATTACGGCATCCTGACCATCGCCGATGTCAAGGCGGAACTCAAGAAGCACGGCTACACCGTTCGCTAAACGAATACACCTTGCTCCCGCTGGGCGAACAATCCAGTGAATTGTTCGTGGCAATGCGCTATGCGCACGTCGCACATAATCCGGGAGCTGTCAGCGAAGCTGACTGAGGGTAGTCCACAAAAAGAAGATAGGTATGACAGACACTACATACGACAATTCCACTGAACTCGATCCCCGTATTGCCGCACGCCTGAAGCGTGACGCCAAGGGGCTGGTCGCCGCCGTCATCCAGCAGTACGACACACGCGAGGTGCTGATGGTCGGCTACATGAACGACGAGGCATTACGCCGTACGCTGACCACCGGCCGCGTGACCTTCTGGTCCCGGTCCCGTCAGGAATACTGGCGCAAGGGTGATACCTCCGGCCATGTGCAATACGTCAAGGGCGTGTCCCTGGATTGCGACGGCGACGCACTGCTCGTCGAAGTCGACCAAGTCGGTGCCGCCTGCCACACCGGCAAGCGCAGCTGCTTCCTCGAAGGCGGCCCCCTGCCCGTGGTCGAAGGCCATCGCCCGGCCGAGCAGTAGAACGGGCTTTCCTGACTGAGGGAAGCCGAGCGACCGCGTACTATGAAACAAGACATCGAGTTGTAAGCAAAGGAGCGAATATGAGCGAATGCAGCGTCAAACACCTGAAGTGGGGCGCCACCTGGCCCAGTCGCGAACAGTTCCACGAACTGGCCGACGCCGGATACCGTGTGATTCCGATTGTGCGCCGTCTGCTCGCCGACTCGCTCACCCCGGTCGGCTTCTACGAGCGTCTCGCCGGCGGCCGATCCGGCACCTTCATCCTCGAATCGGCGGAATACGGCGGCACGTGGAGCCGTTACAGTTTTATCGGCGTCAACTCGATGGCCCAGCTGCGCTCCAACAACGGTCAGGCCGACTGGCTGGGCAAGGTCCCGGTCGGCGTGCCCGTCACCGGTGACGTAGTCGAAGTCGCTCACGCCACGTTGAAGACTCTGAAGGCCCCGCATGTGGAAGGCCTGCCGAACCTGACCAGCGGTCTGGTCGGCACGGTCGGCTGGGATGCCATCCGCCACTGGGAACCGACCCTGCGCGCCGAAGCTCCGGACGAGACCGGCCAGCCTGAGACCGTGCTTGCCCTGGCCACCGATATCGCCGTGGTCGACCACGTATCCGGTTCGGTATGGCTCATCGCCAATGCGGTGAATGTGGATGATAAATCCACTCGCGCCGACGCTGCCTACAACGAGGCCGTCGCTCGACTCGACCAGATGCAGCGCGATGCCGCCACCCCGGCTCCGGACGAGTCCCGCGTCAACATCCTGGACGAAACGGTCGCCCAACCCGAGCTGCGCTTCCGCACCGAGAAGAGCCACTACGAGCAGGCCGTCGAACGAGCCAAGCAGTACATCGTCGACGGCGACGTGTTCCAGGTGGTCATCTCCCAGCGCCTCGACATCGATTCGCCTGCTGACCCGTTCGACGTGTACCGTGTGTTGCGCACGCTGAACCCGAGCCCGTACATGTATTTCATGGCGTTGACCGACGCTCAGGGCCGCGACTTCAACGTGATCGGCTCCAGCCCGGAAACCCTCATCAAGGTGGACAACGGCCACGCGATGACCTTCCCGATTGCTGGATCCCGCCCTCGCGGCGCCACCCCTGAGGAAGACGAGAAATTCGCCAAGGAGCTGCTTGCCGATCCGAAGGAATGCAGCGAGCACATCATGCTCGTCGACCTGTCTCGCAACGACCTGAGTAAGGTGTGCGTGCCGCAGTCCGTGGAAGTCGTGCAGCTCATGGACATCAAGCGTTTCAGCCACATCATGCACATCTGCTCGACGGTCACCGGCAAGGTCGACCCCTCGCTGACCGCATTCGATGTGTTCAAGTCCGCGTTCCCGGCCGGCACGCTGTCTGGCGCGCCTAAGCCGCGCGCAGTCGAAATCATCGACGAGTTGGAACCGGCCGACCGCGGCATCTACGGCGGCACCGTCGGCTACTTCGATTTCTCCGGCAACATGGACATGGCCATCGCCATCCGCACCGCGTTCCTGCGCGACCATGAGGCGAGCGTGCAGGCCGGTGCCGGCATTGTGCTCGACTCCGTGCCCGCCACCGAATGGCAGGAGACGCGCAACAAGGCCGAGGCCAGCGTCGAGTCCATCCAGATCGCCGCCCAGTTGCGCGAACTGTAACGTTCAACGCATAGCGATGCCCCCGCTGACAGAAGTTGTCGGCGGGGGCATCGCTGTCTGTACGTTAGTGGGTTTCGCCCATGATGTCGGTGGCGTCGGTTTCGGTGCTCACAGCGGCTTCGATGGCAGCTTCGATACCGTGCGCCATGGTCGCGATTTCCATGGTCGGCGTGCCGTTCGGTTTGTGACCGGACGCTTCAATCGCACCCACCGCCATCGGCATAATGACCGGACGCACGAACCCGGCCACGCCACCAAAACTCACGTTGAACGCGGCGGACACGAGACGCATCACACCATACAGGGCGATCACCATACCGGGCGTCGCATTCTTCACCTTGCCGATCAGTTGCGCGGCTGCGTATGGACGCATGAGCGTCGGCTGAGCCCGGTCGGCATGGTGTTCGCTATGATGGACAGTCGGACTTTGGTAAGAGACAGTATTCGTAACAGGCAAGTAGGTTATTCATGGCTATTGAGGTGCAGGGACTTGAAATTCAGATCGGCGCGCGCACGCTGCTTCACCCCACCAACTTCCATGTGGCCAAGGGAGACAAGATCGGTCTGGTGGGCCGCAACGGCGCCGGCAAGACCACGCTGACCCGCGTGATCACCGGCGACATGCTGCCCACCGCCGGCAAGGTGCGCGTCTCCGGCAAGCTCGGCTACCTGCCGCAGGACACGCATGCCTCCGATCCCACACAGACCGCGCTCGACCGCATGATGAGCGCGCGCGACATCGCCACCATCATCAACCGCATCCGCAAGGCCGAAAAGGATATGACCGACCCGGATCCGGACGTGATGAGCAAGGCCATGACCCGGTACGACAAGGCCATGCAGGACTTCGACAAGGCTGGCGGCTACGCGGCCCAGTCCGAGGCGATCTCCATGGCCGCCTCGCTCGGCCTGCCGCAGGAGGTCATGGAGCAGCAGCTCGGCACGCTCTCCGGTGGCCAGCGCCGCCGCATCGAGCTGGCGCGCATCCTGTTCTCCAATGCCGACACCCTGATCCTCGACGAGCCGACCAACCACTTGGATGCCGATTCCATCGAATGGCTGCGCGGCTACTTGAAGAAGTACGAGGGCGGCTTCCTGGTCATCTCCCACTCCACCGAACTGCTGGACGAAGTGGTGAACAAGGTCTGGCATCTGGACGCGCAGCTCGGCCAGATCGACATGTATTCGCTTGGCTGGAAGGCCTACCTGCACCAGCGCGTGGTGGACGAGGAGCGCCGCCGCCGCGAACGCGAAGTGGCCGAGAAGAAGGCCGACCGTCTCATGAAGCAAGGCATTCGACTGCACGCCAAGGCCACCAAGGCCGTGGCGGCGCAGAACATGATGCGCCGTGCCGAAAAGCTGCTGGAAAACACCTCCGAGGCGCAGAAGGCCGAGAAGGTGGCGGACATCCGTTTCCCCGAGCCCGCGCCCTGCGGCCGCACGCCGATCATGGCCAAGGATATTTCCAAGGCCTACGGTTCCAACATCGTGTTCGCCGGCGTGAACCTGGCCATCGACAAGGGCTCGCGTGTGGTGATCCTCGGCTACAACGGTGCCGGCAAGACCACCACGCTGCGCCTGCTGGCCCACATCGAGGAGCCGGACACCGGTTCCGTGGAATACGGTCACGGCTGCAAGATCGGCTACTTCGCGCAGGAGCACGACACCTTGGATCTGAACGCCACCGTGTTGGAGAACCTGCAGCATGTGGCGCCCGAGCTCGATAACACGCAGGCCCGTTCGATTCTCGGCTCGTTCCTGTTCTCCGGTGACGACGCGATGAAACCGGCTCACGTGCTTTCCGGCGGTGAGAAGACCCGTCTGGCTCTGGCCACGCTGGTCACCTCGCGAGCCAACGTGCTGCTGCTCGACGAGCCCACCAACAACCTCGACCCCGCTTCCCGTGAGGAGATTCTGAAGGCCATTGCCAAGTATGAGGGCGCCATCGTGCTCGTCACCCACGATGAGGGCGCCGTCGAGGCGCTCAACCCCGAGCGCGTGCTCCTCATGCCCGACGGCGACGAAGACCTCTGGAATGATTCGTATCTCGAACTCGTAGCTGAAGAATAGTAGTAAACTCGTAGCCGAAGAATAGTAGTAGGAGAGGTCTGCCATGCCAACCACAACAGGTAAGAAAATCGCCATCGTCACCGGCAGCGCGCTGGGCTTGGGCTACGAGCTCGCCAGCCAGCTCATCGCCAACGGCTGGCTGGTGGCCGGTGTCGACTTCAATGCCGAACGTCAGGCCGAACTGACCGCGCAGTGGCCCGATGACTCCTACCGCGCCTACGTCGGCGACATCACCGACGAAGCGTTCGTGAAGGAATCCGTGGCGGATATCGCCACGCTCGGCCACATCGATTTGCTCATCAACAACGCCGGCCAGCCTTCGTTCAAGGTGCCCACCGCCTACGAGGCCGCCGACGTCGACAAATGTCTCAAGGGACTCAAAGGCATGATTCTGTGGACGGTGGAAACCCTCAAGGCCTGCGGCGAGCAGAACGTGAAAATCGCCCAGATTATGAGCACCGCCGCCACACGCGGCAACGCGAACGAAAGCGTGTACTGCGCCACCAAGTGGGGTGAGAAAGGCTACACCAAGAGCCTGCAGGCCGCATACAAGGGCACCAGTGTCAAGGTGGTCGCCGTCTATCCGGGCGGCATTGATACCGCTTTCTACCGTGACAGTCGCGACTACGTCTCCGAGGCCAAGCAGCACACCTTCATGCAGCCCGGCCCGCTGGCCGAAGTCATCCTCTTCAACCTGATCAACGAGGCCAACCTCACCGTCACCGACATCGAGATCAACCGCAACAGCTGAGCCTGCTAGTCTGAGATTTCAGCGCCTTGGTACATACTTGGTGCCAAGGCATTTCGCGTGTGGAGAGCGAATGCACATCAGTGACGATGAGTTTGAACGGGCCATTGAACAGGTGTTGGATGATTTGCCTGAACGGTTTGCGCGGGTGCTGGAGAATGTCGGCATCGTCGTTGCGGACGAACCCAATGAGCGCGAACTGGCTACAATGAGCAATCCGTGCGGTGAGCTGCTCGGACTGTATGAGGGCATACCCGTCACGAAGCGAACTACGGGCTACAGCGGCGTGATGCCGGACGTCATCACCCTGTTCAAGGGGCCGCATGAACGCGTATGCTCAACGCAGGCCGAGCTGCGCCAACGGATCCGCAAAACCGTGTTGCACGAGATCGGCCATTTTTTCGGCTTCGATGACGAGTATCTGCACTCGCACGGCTACTGAAGCGATGCTAGTTTCACTAGCGGGGAGCCGCCATACTGCCGTATGTTGCCAGGTCTACTGCAAGTGGTGCAACGCACGGATGATGGCGCAACGGTCCTCGACGGTTCCCTCGTTGGCGCACATGGTGGCGTACCAACGCGGATTGCGCAAGGTCTCGGTGCCGGTGGCCTCATCCGTGGCGACGAGCGTGTGCAGATCGTTGGCGTACTGGAAATGCAGGTGGCTGAGCAGCCCGCCCTCGGCGAACGCCTTGCGCGAAGGCAGCGGATTGATGGCAAGCAGCCAGCGGAACGGGCTGTCTTCGGCGGCCGGATCGGTGGTGTGGAACACGAAGGTGGGGGAGCCTTCGAGACCGTGCTCGATGACATGGTCGATGGTGTATTCGTAGGTGTCGAGGCTGGTGTCGTCCTCGGCGAACCATTCGATGGCGAGCGCGGCATCGTCCGTGGAGCCGGATTCGGCGGCCGGCTCGTTCACACGCCAGTAGCCGATATGGATGATGTTCTCCGGGCTGGTGGTGGAGCAAGCCATCGACCAGAACGTCCTGATGCCGCGCGCGGCCATCGGGGCCATCTTCGGGTTGGCGAGCACCGCCTGCTCGGCGGCTTCCCAGGTCTGCTGGATGGCGGCGTCATCCGAATCAATGTAATGCTCGAAGCTTTCCCATTCACCGAGCCAGTCGGTGATGTCGAAGGCCGTGGAATCCGTGGTGTTGCTGGCGGTCATTGCGCGTTCCTTTCATGGGTGGATGTGGTGGCGAAATTGGTAGAGGCATTAGGGCTGGGGCTGCTGGCATCTGGGTTACTGGCATGCGAGCCGTTGTTCCCGGAATCGTCGGCGCCAAGATTGACAATGCGGTCGCACCAGCCGGCGGCGAGCTCCTCATCGTGGGTGACCACGAGAATCGCCTTGCCTTGGCTCGCCAGTTGCCGCAGCAGTTCGCCGACCTGCTCCATGTGGTAGCGGTCGAGTCCGCTGGTGGGCTCGTCAAAGATGATGAGGTCCTTGCCGCACATCAATGCCGAGCCGATGGCAACCCGCTGCTTCTGCCCGCCGGACAGGCTCATCGGATGCCGTTCGGCGAACGCTGCAAGGTCAAGATCGGCCATGACCTGATTGGCTTGAGCGGTGATGCCGGCATCCGTCTCGTCGAGTCCGATGAGCAGTTCCTCGCGCACGCTGTCGGAGAACAGTTGGTAGTTGACATCTTGCATGACTAGGAATCCGGCGCGGGTCAGGTCGCGCGGTTTCGCGGGCACGCCGTTGAGCTCGATGCGGCCCGAAACAGGCTTGATGAGTCCGGTCAACGTGCGCACGAGCGTGGTCTTGCCGCAGCCGTTGTTGCCCATGAGCCCGGTGATTTCGCCGGCACGGAACCGCAGGTCCGGGATGGCGCGGGTGAAGCCGTCCTTGCCTTTGTATCCGATGGTGAGGTTATGGGTGCCGAGCAATACTGAAGTGCACTCATCCGCGGCCGGGCTTGAAGCCAGCGCCGCAATCCGGCGTCGATACGGTTGCAGGTCCAACGCCCGCAATCCCATGGCGGCCACGCAGCCGGGGGAGAGGGACAGGAATTCATCGGCCTCGTAATCCTGCACGATATGCCCGCCGTCGAATACCACGTACCGGTCGGCCACGCCGTTGAGCCATGCGAGTCGGTGTTCGGCGATTACGATGGTGAGCCCTTCGTCCTTCATCTGCTCGATCATGGCGCGCATGTCCGCGATGGCGTTCGCGTCGAGATTGCTGGTCGGCTCATCCAATACCACGACCCTGGGCCCCAGCATGGTGGCCGCCGCCACGGCGATGCGCTGCTTTTGGCCGCCTGACAGGTGGAAGATGCTGCGATGCAGCAGATGCCCAATGCCAAAGCGCTCAGCCACGGCCGTGATACGACGATTGATGTCCTCGGCCGGCAGCCCTATGTTTTCGGCCGGGAAGGCGAGCTCGTCGGTGACGTTCGCGTTGAAATACTGGGTTTTCGGGTTTTGGAACACGCTGCCGACCAGCGGGGTGAGCCGGTCGATCGGCACGGTCTCCACATCCAGCCCGCACGTGGTCTGGTTGCCGGCGAACGCACCATGGAAGAATGAGGGGATGAGCCCGTTGGCAACGCGCGTATAGCTGGTTTTGCCGCAGCCGCTCGCCCCGCACAGCACGATGCACTCGCCTGCGGGCACGGTCAACGTGATGTCGCGCAATGCCGGCTCTGCGGCATGGTCATAGGTAAAGGAGATGCCACGGGAGGCGATGGTTCCCGCAGACGTGTCGAGTGGGCCACCCTTGCCGGTCCCAATAATGGCAGTTGCATTCGGCTGCGATTGGTTTCCACCCATCAGATCACCCCCGCGATATCGAGCGCGAGCGGCAAAGTGACCACAATCATGACCAGCCAGTCGACCACGGTCATACGGATCAGCGTGCGCGAGGTGTGCTCGCCCTCACGCCCGAGCCCCTTGGTCAGTGCCGCCACCGACAGGTCCTGTGCCACATTGGTGGCGTTCATCAGCAGCGGAATCAGAATGTATTCCAACGATTGGGCCGGGTGACGAACCAGCCCCCAGCCGCCGGAGGCGATGCCGCGCAACGCCATCGCATTGCGAATCTGCCGGTAATCCTCGGCGATGGTCGGGAAGAAGCGGATGACCACCACACAGGGAATCACCACGGCCTCAGGCACGCGCATACGCCGCATCGCGCAGATGAACGCGCTCGCGGACGTGGTGGTGAACGTATACGCGCCGGTGATGAAACAGGGCAGCATCATCGTGACGCCCACGGCCAGCGCGGAGACCACATGCAGCCACGGCAGTCCCAGGGCATCGGGGTCGAGCATTCCCAGCGCGGTGAGTACGGCATAGGTCACGCCGAAGTTCAACGCGGTTCGCCATCGGGCGGCCGCCAGCAGGGGTAGCAGGAACAGCACGACCATGACGATTTGCGTGGCGAGCCCTACATGGAAGAACAGCATGAGGTTCGCCACCAGCAGAAGGTAGAGTTTCGCGCGCGGATCGAGCGTCCGGCGGGCAGGATTCATCAGGCGATACCGGCCTTGATGAAGTGCTTCTTCATCATGCGCTGGCCGAACCAGCCGCCGAGAACCGCGCACACCAGAATCGCGATCATCGAGATGAAGAACGTGCCGGTGTTGATGTTGGCGAATACGCCGTCGATGTAGGCTGCGTCCTTGCCGCGCGCCTGCAGGCTCGCCACGTAGGCGTCCTTCATGAACCACAGGGGCAGGATCGGGCCGGTCAGGCCGTAGGAGAACACCACGTAGCTGACGAGCAGTAGCGCCTTGCTCTTATACTTGCCGGCGCGCGCGATAAGGTCGGCCGCCACCGGGAACACGATGCTGGCGATGAACGAAAGCACGAAATGCCCGGAGATGAACAGGAACAGTCCGATGATCACGCCCATGACGGTGATGCCGCCGAATTTGCCGAGGCGTGCGGCCAGCAGCATGTACACGCAGCCGGAGATGAGGGCCGTGATGGCGGGCAGGAAGATGGAGCCGAAGCCGCTGGTGAACAGGGTGCTCACCAGTGTGGCGATGCACACCATCACGAAGTACAGGGCCGCAAACACGCCGATGGTGATGAGGTCGGAGACCTCCAGTTTGCCGGATTTGGCGGGCTTGTTGAGCTGGTCAGAGGTTTCGGCGGGCGTGTTCGGTGCGGTCACGATGTTTTCCGTTTCGTATGCATTGACAATATTCCTCTCGCCAATCTAACGATGATTTCCCGCAGAGGCAATAGTCTGTCTGTGATTTTTTAGCATGGCTTGGCGCCCCTCCCTGTGGGGGGGGCGAAGGGCGTGGCGCGGGCGGGGTGTGGTTCGCGGCTATCGGCTAGTATGGTGCGGTCACGACAGAGGGAGGCATGCTGTGGCCGATGTGATGCGGGAGCTGGAACGGCTGCGACCGGTGTATGAGACGGGCGTCCTGCGGTTGCTGTTGCGCCAGAACGCGATGCTGTACGTGTCGCTGCTGCGTTCCACGTTCGACCCGCTCACCGGCGAGCTGCCGCGCGAGACCGTGGAGGAGCGGTTCGCGCAAAGTCTGAGCAGTCTGGCCGACGCCGGCGAGTATGCGCCGCGCGAGGACCAGACCTTCGCCGAGGCCGCCCATCAGATCCTCGCCGACCTGACCCGTGAAGGCGAAGGCGACTACGCCTGGCTCGCCAACTCGCATGATGCGGCCTCACACCGATTCCTCTACCGTTTGACGGCCCGCGCCCACCGCGCCATCGAGGCGCTGAGCAGGCTCGAAGACGAATCACGCGCCCTGTCCGGCGCGCAGGCCAACAGCATCATCATGGAAATCGAGCACGCGCGCATGCAGCTGACCGCCGACCCCGGCGAGCGCATCAAACTCCTCAACCGTGAAATCAAGGAACGCAAGCACGAGATCAAACGCATCCAACAGGGCAAGCAGCATGCCACGCTGAGCGAAGCCCAGGTGGAGGACGTGATCGCCGTGATCCACAACACGCTGCGCGGCGTGCCCATCGACCTGCGCGAACTCGTGCTCGACGAGCGGGACAACGGCGACGCCTTGCGTCGGCGCATGCAGGCCGGCGACATCAGCGTGGACGAGAACCTGACCCGCTACCACGATGAATACCGCCGCTCGTTCCGCGAATCAGACAGCGGCCGCCGCTTCGAGGACGCCTTCCAGGTGATCATCACCGACGAGGGCCGCCAGCAAATCGACGAAGCCCTGCGCGCCATCGCCAAAACCCCGTATCTGGCCGGCGAATCCGGCGTGCTGCTCGGCCAGATCCGCGACGAACTGGCCCGCATCTACGACGGCATCGAAGCCGTGCGCCGCCAGATGCGCGTCTCCGACGAGGCGATCAGCCGGCTCGTGCGCCAGCAAACCGACACTCGCTACCGTACGATGCTCACCCGCTTGAACCGACTGTACGCGCGCCTCAACGCGGATGCGAAAACCCATATGGGAGACGCCTCGCGCCCGTACGACACGGCCACCTCGGACGCGCTGTTCGCGCCATTGCCGATGCGCCCGGCCAAATCCATGACCCGCGCCACCGCACCCGGCCTGAGCGACCTCGCCGCCGAAGCCCCGCAGTCGACTCCGGTGGCCGATCTGCGGGACATGGTCAACAGCGGCGGCCCCCGACTCCTGCGCATGGTCAGCCTCATCCGGCGCAACCCGGTGACCGTTGACAGGTCCGATGACAGGCCCGGCGCAACCCTCGTGGACATCGCCGCCAGTTTCAACCGGCTGCCCGAAAGCGAACGCCGCGAAAGCGAGATCGTCGGCTTCCTGGGCGGGCTGGGAGCCGTAAGCGGCAACGCCATCGCCGACGAGCCGTCCACTGACGGCGTCGGCGTCGGGGTCGACAGCGACATCGCCACCGAGCCGGCTCCGGCGCAGCGCGGCGATACTGCGACCTGGCATTGCGTATCGATCGACGGCGAGCCCCGGAACTGGATCACTAGACCGGTGCTGGCCGACATGGACGAGCTGAGCATCATTGTGGAGGAAGGATGACCGTGGCCGAGGAACACGAGGAACACGAGGAGCATATGGACAACGCCAACCCGTACGCCCTGTTCGAAGGCGACATCGGCGACATGCCGGCCGAGGCACGCATGGCCGCCATCGCCCTCAAACGCGACCGCTATATCAGCGGGCCCACCTACGACACCGTGCTCGACAACCGCGACGCCGTCGTACGCTCCCTGAACAACGACCTGCTCGACTTGGTGATCAACGAACGCTACCGCATCATGTACGCCACGCCCGTGGCCGGCGACGACGTGACCCTGCGCTCGCTCAAAACCCGTGTCAGCCTCAAACGCGAGGAGGCCGCGCTGCTCGCCTTCCTGCGCATCCGCGTCCTCGAATACGAGAACGTGCACGCCGACCCCGCCGACTGGCTCGTCAGCTTTGAGGAGATCCGCGCCGCGCTCGCCACCGGCGCCGGCTATCTGGCCGCCCGCAACGACGAGGAAGGCGTGGCAAAGCAGATCGGCGCCATCGTCTCCGCGATGATCACCTACGGGTATTTGGTGCGCCTGGACGACGAAGCCATGTACCAGATCACGCCGCTCGTGCCCGTGGTGCTCGACCGCGAACTGGCCGACACCTGGCTCGACGTCGCGGAACACGGCGACGGCGACACGGAAGATGACGATGACGACGAGAAGGGAGCCGAATGATGCAGGCGACAGACGTGCAGATGATCGCGGACCGGTGGATGCTGGAATCCCGCCGACTCATCAACTGGGGCTCCTATGAGGGCTACCACGAATTCCGCCCCTCCACGGACCACAAGCTGCCGGTGACCCTGCTCGCCGGCGCCAGCGAATCCGGCAAATCCACGCTGGTCGACGCGCAGATCTCCCTGCTGTACCCAACCGGTACGCCGTTCAACAAGGCCTCGAACTCCGGCCGCTCCGAACGCAGCGACTACACCTACCTGCGCGGCATGGTCGGCGTGGGCAGCACCGAAACCGGCGACGAGCCGCTCTACCTGCGCGGCCGCGACGAGAACGGCGCACCGCAACCCGTGTGGGGCGCCATCGTGGACACCTATCGCAACCAGACCACCGGCCAGGTGCTCTCCTGCGCCAAATTCCTCTACCTGATGCCCGGCGACGGCCGCGGCGACGTGCGCCGACAGTACGTGGTCTGGGGCAAGCCCGTGGACCCCAGGCGCATGGACCAATACCGTGACGCCCCGTTCACGCCGGCCCAGCTCAAAGCCACCTACCCCGACTGCCTCACATTCCCCAGCGCCGAAGCGTTCCACACACACATCTGGAGCGCAATGGGCCTGAGCGAGGCCGCCTGTCGACTGCTGCACAAGATCCAGTCCGCCGACGCGCCCTCCCGGCTCGACGACATCTTCAAACAAGGCGTGCTCGGCGTGCCCGAAGCCCTGGACCTGGCCCGCACCACGGTCGAGGACTACGAACGTTACGACGAGAACTTCCACGCCATGGACGAGAAGACCCGCCGCATGGACACGCTGCGCGGCATCCAACAGGCCTACGGCGAATACGCCGCCGCACGCGGCAAGGCCCGCGCCTTCGAACCGGTCAAGCCGGCCGTCGACGGCACGGTACCGGCCGTGCTGCGCGACTGGGCATTGGCCCGCATGCGCGGCGAAGTCGCCGTCCAACTGCCCGCCGACCGCGCCGAACAACAGAACAGCGAGGCGGAAGCCAAGCTGCTGCGCCGCCGAACCGAAGACCTGCGCACCCGTCTCGACATGATCCGCGGCCAGATGCAGGGTCTGGACGGCGGCAACCTGACCCGACTCGAACTCGAACTCGACCAGGCCCGCCGCACCCTCGAAGACGTGCAAGCCAACCGAACACGAATCGAACAAACGTTCGCATCCATCGGCGAGACGCTGCCCGGCGACGAACAGGCCTGGAACGAACGCCGCATCAACGCCGTGAACTTCAAACGCGAATACAACAAACGAGACGGCGAATGCGAGGAAGCCCTCACCGCCGCCATCAACGCGCGGGCCGGCGCACGCGGCGACCTCGAACGACTGCAACGCGACTTCGACCGGCAACGCTCCCAGCGCACCCGCATCTCCCAGCAGATGGACGAAACCCGCGCCATGCTCTGCCGCGCCACCGGACTCGCCCCCGCCGAACTGCCGTACGTGGCCGAACTCATGGACGTGAACGAACACGAGGAAGACTGGCGTCTCGCCATGAACGTCGCCTACGCGCCCATCGCCCAGACCATCCTCGTCGACAAGCGCCACGAACAGGGCTTCGCCGCCAAAGTCAGCACCATCGACCCGCGCACCATGCCCCGACGCACCTGGCAGTTCGTGGACACCGCACGCCACTACGACGACACCGGCGCGCACGCGAACATACTCACCGGAGAACAGGACGGCGACTGGCTGTCCGGCAAACTGCGCTACCGCGACGACTCGCCCTTCGCCGACTGGCTGCGCTCGCAGACCCAGGACGAACGATTCGACGCCCTATGCGTCACCGCCATCGACGACACCGACCGCACCAACCGTCAGGTGCAGGCCGACGGTCAGATCAAATCCGGCGCACGCGGCCAGCACGGCACCAAAGACCGCGCCCAGGTCATCGGATTCGTCAACGAAACCTACCTCAACGCGCTCGCAGCGCAGGTCGACGCCGCCCGCAACGCGCTCAGCCAAGCCGACACCGACTACACGGCCGCCAAAACACAGTCCGATAACCTCCACCGCGAACTCGAACTGGCCAACCAGCTCGCCTACACGTCCTGGGAGCGCATCGACATCGCCGGCGCGCAACGGACCATCACGGACACGCAGGACGCCATCGCATCCATCAAAAACGATCCCAAGCTCGCCGAACTCGCCAAACAGCGCGACGAACTGAACGCCGAACTCGACCGTGTGGAACGCCAGCGCATCGAATCCGACCAGGCCGCGGCCCGCGCCGGCAGCGCCGTCGAAGCGGCGCTCATCTGGCTGCGCGACCATGCCGACACCGGCACGACGGACGCCGCCGGTGCCACCGCCGACAATGACGATGACGCCGCGTCCGGCCCGCTGCCGGACGAAGTCACGGCGGCGCTCGCCGAATCCTACGACAACCGATTCGCCGGACTGGCGGACGCCGCCATGCGCGCGCACATGATCATCGGCGCGGGCGCGGCAGGAACGCAGGCACCGGGGGAGAGCTTCCCCGAACGCACCATCGCCGGCATCGGCAAGGACATGGCCTCCCGCATCAACCTGCTGAACGGCCAGGCCGATGCCGCACGCACCGGCGTCGAATCGAAAATGAGCACCTACATCGCGCTCTACGCGGCCGACGACGACTCGCTGACCGCCAGCGTGGAGGACTACCGGTACTATCTCGACGAACTCGCCAGCCTCACCCAGCTGGCCGCGGTCGCCGCCACCGACGCCGAATACCGGCGCTGCCTCGAACAGCTGCTCAGGAGCTTCCTGACCATCAAACGCGCCATCGACACGGATGCCAGCGACATCCACGACCAGCTTGACCGCATCAACGCCATGCTCAAAGGCCAGCAGTTCGGTCCCAAGCACGGCAGCCTGTCCCTGCACGCGGACGTGCGCCGTCCCGAGCGCACCTTCTGGGCGCAGCTCATCCGCGTCATCGGCACCCTGAACGATTGGAAATCCGCCGACGTCAACGATTCCGACGCCTCGCGCAAGGCCTTCGCGGCCTGTGCGCCGATGGTCGGGCTGCTGCGCGCCGAACTCGCGCAGGTCAAGGACACGAACGGCGTGAAAAGCTACGGCGCCCGCAATCTCGACCCGCGCTGCCGCTCGTCCTTCTACGCCATCGTGCATCATGCCGACGGTCCGGACGAACGCATCACCTCCACCGGTGGTCGCTCGGGCGGCGCCTTGCAGGAGCTCACCTCATTCGTATACGGCGCGGCGCTCATCTACCTGCTCGGCGGCGGCCTGACCAGCGAGCCCTCGTACACCACGCTGTTCCTCGACGAGGCGCTCATCAAGGCCGACGGCCGTTACACGCAGCGCGCCCTCACGGTGCTGCCGCGCCTCGGATTCCAGGTCATCGTCTCCGCCCCGGAAAGCAAGACCGGCGAAATCCTCGAGGTCTCCACCAAGGCCTACGTGACCTACAAGGACCCCGACACCGGCCTCACCTCCCTGCGCGAGGCCGTGCTGCATCAGAATGACATGGACGATGAATCATCGTCGGATATATTGAAGGATGACGGGGTTGCCGAATGAGCAGTCCCGGCGTCGCCGGTATTAAGACGATTCGGTTCGACTCGACGATGTTCGAAAGCAGGTGATGGGAACTATGGCCGGCATGAAAGACATCGCTGCGATCACCACATGCGTGAAGAAACATATGCGTTCACATATGTACGACATCGAACCGGCATGGCCGTTTCCCGTGCCGGTGGGATTGCCGGACCAAGCATTTTTGGAAACCAATGCGATTGCGGTGCATGACAACAACAATGAGATACGGCAATGGGCAAGCAAGAATGGTTGCGAAATCATAACCAAGCATCGCACCATAGGCACCTCTGTCGAGTTGATCTCCAAAGTCGTCGTTCCTGACGAATCAATAGCCATGCGTGTGGTTGGTCGTACGCTGGCGGCGGAATGTCGCGAAGCGCGCCGCCGCATAGCATGTCTGGTTGCTGCTTGTGACGTTGCTCCGGAAACAATCGAATCGGCCGCTCGCATGACAGGCCATGAACAGCCTGACGACTTCGATCTGCTTGTCAGCGCAGTTCGATATTTCAGGCATCATGACGTGACCGGTATGACGCCGCGACAGATTCCACTGACAGGATTCAGCGGCAAATGGCTGAATGAGTCAAAAACCAATCGTCGTAAGGCCATTTGCCGACTGCTCGGTGTCGAAACGTTGGGTCTGTCAAAACGGCCGACCGAACTGCGGTTCCGTTATCTCGATCCGGTCCGCGACGATGCTGAGCTCGAACGCATCATATGGTGTCCGTGGGAAGGCGAAGCGTTATCCGGCATTAAATATGCTGTCATCGTTGAGAACAAAGACACGTATCAGACTATGCCGCCGATTGCGCAGGGCATCTGCATATGGGGTTCTGGTCGCGCTGTAAGCGATGCTGTACCTGCGGTTCCTGCACTGCGTGACATGCGTATCGTGTATTGGGGTGATATGGATGCGGATGGACTGGAAATACTTTCGACATTACGTGAATCAGGTATCGAATGCGACTCCATCCTGATGGATTGCGATGCATACGATCGGTACCACAGATTTGGTACCGATCGTACTGAACGCAGCGCGAAGATTGCTATGCGGGAGCCTAAGCCGACGCCCGGCCTTCAATCGGCGGAGCGACGTCTTTATGAACGACTGTGTGCTGACAAAACAATCGCTTATCGGCGTATCGAACAGGAACGCATTCCCATGCGTGATGCAGTTGACGAATTACGCAAGCTTGGCATCCCCGTGGAGTCCATTGAAAATCAGGATTTGCCGATTTAGGCTGAGTGATTGGGGATGTTGCCAAGAGCTAGAACGGCTTAGCTTTTTCTCGTCTCACATTATGCCTTCCGATTAATAATGCAACGGCATTGCATAGCTGCAAGGTCCGGCACTGCTATCCGATACTATCGAACTGTTGTTTTGCGTTGCGCGAGAAGGGACAAACATGGCAACCGCTTGGGGTGACGAGAGTGTGCGGAAAACCGGAGTTCCCTCGCCTATGTACTTGATGGGCGCATGCGTATGTGATGATACGGAAACCGAAACAAGGCAAAGATTGGCGTTGCTTAAGCCCAAAGGAGCAAGGAAATTGCACTGGCGAGACATGCGGCCATCATTGCGTGGCAAAGTCGTTGATGCCATGGCTGCAATGGACATTGATCATGTCATTGTGGCTGCGGTACCAATGAGCCAGTGGAATACCGCCGAACGCGCTCGCCGTAAATGTTTGGAACGTCTTCTGCCTCTGCTGGAAACAGAATACAACGTGGACACGCTTGTGCTTGAACGGCGCGAGATTTCACAGGACAGGAACGATATCCGTTTCATCGATGGATTGAGAAGCCGCAGATTTATCGGGCCAATTCGTGTCGAACTCTGTGCAGGGGAGACTGATGCAAGGCTATGGCTCCCTGATCAGCTGCTAGGAGCGTACGGTGATGCCCAGGCCGGTACTGGAAGATACGATGAATTCCTCGGCCATGTTCGAACAGTGTTCATCGACAGTGATTGATGTCCTAAAACCGTGTATACTTCATGGTAAGCCAACCCCGCTGGGGAAATGGAAGTGAGAGCCGGACGCCCCGAGTATCTTGGGGGCCGGCTCTTGCGTTTCGGTCCACTGATGGTCCGGAATTTTGCATACTATGGTTCGGTTTTCCGGCCTGACACGCCATCGAACAAGCGTTCGAATTTGGTCGTGTGTTCGGGTATCCTTGGGACAGATTTGGCGCGCGCATGACCGTGCGCGCGGGAACGGTGAGATGGAAGGTGGGGTGTGGCTGTGGCGGCAATGCAGACTGGCGCAAGGCGCGCAACAAGCGCAACGGGCGCGAAAACCGGCAAGGGCAAGAACGGTGAGGTCATCGTCGAAAAGGTGATGACCAGCGACTCCTTCCTGAGCCGGGAGATCAAAAAGGCGCCGCTGATTGAACACGATGGTTCGCTGGTAGCTGATATCTCGCACATCCCGAACGATCTCAAGATCACGATTCAGGGTGCGCGCGAACACAACCTCAAGAACGTCGACCTGGCGATTCCGCGCAATCGCATGGTCGTGTTCACAGGCCTGTCCGGTTCGGGCAAATCCTCGCTCGCGTTTGACACCCTGTTCGCCGAAGGCCAGCGACGCTACGTCGAATCCCTATCCGCCTACGCCCGCCAGTTCCTGGGTCAGATGGACAAGCCCGACGTTGACTTCATCGAGGGCCTGAGCCCGGCCGTCTCCATCGACCAGAAGACCACCAACCGCAACCCGCGTTCTACCGTCGGCACCATCACCGAAATCTACGATTACCTGCGACTGCTCTTCGCCCGCACCGGCATCCCTCACTGCCCTGAATGCGGCGAGCCCGTCGCCTCCCAGACCCCGCAGCAGATCGTCGACACGCTGCTCGGCTACCCGGAGCGCACTCGATTCCAGATTCTCTCGCCCGTGGTCAAGGGCCGCAAGGGCGAGTTCGTGGACATGATCGAGCTGCTGCGCTCCGACGGCTACGCCCGCGCGCTCATCGACGGCGAGATGACACAGCTGTCCGACGACATCAAACTCACCAAGCAGAAGAAGCACACCATCGAGGTCGTGGTCGACCGACTCGTGGTCAAGGACGGTATCCGCCAACGTTTGACTGATTCGGTGGAAACCGCCCTCAAGCTCGCCAACGGCAGCATCGTCATCGACTTCGTGGATGAGGAGGAAGGCAGCCCGGCCCGCCGCCAGCCGTTCTCCGAACACCGCAGCTGCCCGAACGGGCACACGCTCGAACTCGACGAGGTCGAGCCGCGCACCTTCTCCTTCAACGCCCCCTACGGTGCCTGCCCCGCCTGCACCGGTCTCGGCTTCAAACTGGAAATCGACCCGGATCTCATCATCTCCGACCCGGACAGGTCACTGGCCGACGGCGTCATCGAACCGTGGAGCGGCACCAAGATGACCTCCCAGTACTACGGCCACATCCTCGAAGGCTTGGCCAAGGAAATGGGCTTCTCCATGAAGACCCCTTGGAAGGACCTGCCGGACGATGTCAAGCACGACATCCTCTACGGCCACGACTTCAAGGTCAACGTCTCCTACCGCAATCGCTGGGGACGCCTGCGTGAATACTCCACCGGCTTCGAAGGCGTGATCCGCACGCTCATGCGACGCCACGACGAAACCGATTCGCAGTCCATGCGCGAATACTACGAGTCGTACATGCGCGAAGTGCCCTGCCAGGTCTGCCACGGACGCCGCCTGAAGCCCGAAGTGCTCGCTGTCACCGTGGACGGAAAATCCATCTTCGACGTGTGCGACATGCCCGTCGTACGCGAACTCGCCTGGATCAACGGCCTGAAACTCGAAGGCTCGGCACAGCTGATCGCCGGCGAAGTGCTCAAGGAGATCAAGGCCCGACTCGGCTTCCTGAACGACGTCGGCCTCGACTACCTGACCCTCTCGCGCGCGGCCGCCACCCTGTCCGGCGGAGAAGCGCAGCGCATCCGACTCGCCACGCAGATCGGCTCCGGCCTGGTCGGCGTCATGTACGTGCTCGACGAGCCGTCCATCGGCCTGCACCAGCGTGACAACGAACGCCTCATCGAAACCCTGCACCACCTGCGCGATCTCGGCAACACGCTGATTGTCGTCGAACACGACGAGGACACGATACGCCGCGCCGACTGGGTGGTCGACATCGGCCCCGGCGCCGGCGAACGCGGCGGCGAAGTCATCTACTCCGGCCCCGCCAAGCACCTCATAGAAGCCAAGCGCTCCATCACCGGCGACTACATCGCCCACCGGCGAGAGATCGCCGTGCCCGCCAAGCGCCGCAAGATCCACAAGACCCAGGTGCTCAAAGTCGTGGGTGCCCGCGAGAACAACCTCAAGAACATCGACGTGAGCTTCCCGCTCGGCGTGCTCACCGTGGTCACCGGCGTCTCCGGCTCCGGCAAATCCTCGCTGGTCAACACGATCCTCTACCCGGTGCTCGCCGACAAGCTCAACGGTGCACGCATCGTACCCGGCCGCCACACGCGCGTGGAAGGCGTGGACCAGGTGCGCAAGGTGATCCACGTCGACCAGAACCCGATCGGCCGCACGCCGCGATCCAACCCCGCCACCTACACCGGTGTGTGGGACAAGATCCGCACCCTGTTCGCCAAGACTCCCGAAGCCCAGGTGCGCGGCTACGGCCCCGGCCGCTTCAGTTTCAACGTCAAAGGCGGCCGATGTGAGGCCTGCCACGGTGACGGCACGCTGAAGATCGAAATGAACTTCCTGCCCGACGTCTACGTGGACTGCGAGGTCTGCCACGGCAAACGATACAACCGCGAGACCCTTGAAGTCACGTACAACGGCAAGACCGTGGCCGACATCCTCAACATGCCCATCGAGGAGGCCGCCGACTTCTTCAAGGCGTACACCGGCATCTCCCGATACCTGAAGACCCTCGTGGACGTCGGCCTCGGCTACATCCGACTCGGCCAGCCCGCACCCACCCTGTCCGGCGGCGAATCGCAGCGCGTCAAGCTTGCCACCGAGCTGCAGCGCCGATCCGACGGCAAAACCGTGTACATCCTCGACGAGCCGACCACCGGCCTGCACTTCGAAGACGTGAACAAGCTGCTCAAGGTGCTGCAGTCCCTGGTGGACAAGGGCAATACGGTCATCGTCATCGAACATAATCTGGATGTGATCAAGGAGGCCGACTGGCTGATCGATCTCGGTCCGGAGGGTGGCGACGGAGGCGGCACCATCGTCACGCAGGGCACGCCCGAACAGGTTGCCGAATGCGAAGCCTCATGGACCGGCAAGTTCCTGAAACCCATGCTTTAGCCTTCCATTGCAACCCACCCAATCCCTGATGATTGGCTTAATAGCGAGGAGGATTATGACGAACGATATTGAGCGGCATAGTCCGGATGAGTGGCGGAAGACTGCGGCGGCGTTAATGTCGGAAAGCATAGCTGTGGGTGCCGGGGAAACGACGGCGAAGGTGAATGCGAATGGGGCACCTTTGCTGGGGGATTCTCGCGACCTGTTCCGACCCAAGACCTCGGATATTCCCGCCAAACCCGGTGTGTACAAATGGCGCGACGGGGAAGGGCGCGTCATTTATGTGGGCAAGGCAAAGAACCTGCGCAACAGGCTCACCAATTATTTCCAGCCGCTGTATCTGCTGCATCCGCGCACGCAGACCATGGTGCTGACCGCACGCAGCCTGGAGTGGACGGTCGTCGCCACCGAACTGGAATCACTGACGTTGGAATACACGTGGATCAAGGAATTCGACCCACGGTTCAACGTGCAGTTCCGCGACGATAAGACCTATCCGTATCTCGCGGTCAGCACGGGGGAGCGAATTCCGCGCGTGTGGGTCACGCGGTCGCGCAAACGGCGGGATACCCGGTATTTCGGCCCCTATGCCAAAGTGTGGGAATTGCGGCACAGTCTTGACCGGTTGCTGCGCACGTTCCCGGTACGCACCTGCACCACCAACGTGTTCCATAAGGCGCAACTGACCGGACGGCCATGCCTGTTCGCTTCCATCGGCAAATGCTCCGCACCCTGCGTGAACCGCATTGAAGCGGACGAACACCGGAGGCTGTGCGAACAGCTGGTCGGCGTGATGACCGGACGACTCGGACGGCCATACATCGCCCAGTTGACCCGCGACATGAAAGAGGCCAGCGCCGAACTCGAATTCGAGAAAGCCGCCCGACTGCGCGACCAGATCCAAATGCTGGAAACCGTGGTGCAACAGAACGCCGTCGTCTTCGACCAGGATGTGGACGCGGACGTGTTCGGCTTCGCCAGCGACGAGCTCGAAGCCTCCGTGCACGCTTTTTATGTGCGCGCCGGCTCGATTCGCGGCGAACGCAACTGGAGCGTCGAACGAGTTGAGGACATCGATGACGCCGACTTGATGGCCGACCTTCTGGTGCAGGTGTATTCGGACGCCGCCGGGGACAATCACCCCCAGTCGGCCGCGACCATCTCCACTAATCGCGAGGCCATCGGCTCCACGCAAACCATCACGGCCACGGACGCTGTGGCACGCGCCCAGGCCACCCGAGAACGCAACACCCGTCAGGAGACCACCGGGCGCGCGGACCTGCTGGCACCCATCGCACCGGTACCGCGCGAAATCATCGTGCCCGTCGAACCGGCCCGCCGTGAGGAACTCGAAGGCTGGCTGACCAATCTGCGCGGGGGAGCGGTGACCATCCGTGTGGCCTCGCGAGGCGACAAGAAGCAGCTTATGGACCGCGCCAACGAGAACGCCAGCCAAGCACTGCAACGCAGCAAGATGAGCCGCATCTCCGACATGGGCGCACGCACCCAGGCCATGAACGATGTGGCCAAGGCATTGGGACTCGCGGAAGCCCCGCTGCGCATCGAATGCTACGACATTTCGAACACTGTGGGCGGTGCCTTCCAGGTGGCCTCCATGGTGGTGTTCGAAGACGCGATCGCCAAGAAATCCGAATACCGACGCTTCGCCATCCGAGGCAAGGACGGCAAAGGCGCGGTGGATGATCTGTCCGCGCTTTACGAGACGCTCACCCGCCGCTTCAAGCACGGCAACATCGCCGGCGACTCCGGCGAAAGCATCGACGCGGAACAGCGTGTGGCCTCGGCCGCCGGCAAGATGACCACTGCCGTGGCGGCGGAGACAATCGCTGCGAACGGTAACGACAATGGTGAGGGCGGTTCCGACATCAGTGGCAAGGGGCACGCGGTGCCGGTCGGAGTGCAGAACGATGCGCGGGAGTCCCCGCCCGACATCGTCCAGCAGAACACAAACCGGCATCACTTTGCCTACAAGCCGAACCTGGTGGTGGTCGATGGCGGCAAGCCGCAGGTCATGGCCGCCGCCAAGGCGCTTGAGGACTGTGGCGTGAACGACGTGGCCGTCTGCGGACTGGCCAAACGCTTGGAAGAGGTGTGGGTGCCGGACGACGACTATCCGATCATCCTCAAACGCCAGTCCGAAGGCATGTATCTGCTGCAGCGTGTGCGCGACGAATCCCACCGCTTCGCCATCACCTACCACCGCCAGCAGCGGCGCAAAGGCGCCCTGCGCAGCGCGCTCGACGAGATTCCCGGCATCGGCGAAAGCTACCAGAAGCGGCTGCTCAACCACTTCGGCTCGGTCAAAGCCATGCGCGAAGCCAGTGTCGAGGACTTCGAGAAGGTCAAAGGCATCGGCCACGCCAAAGCCGAAGCGCTGTACACCGCGCTGCACGAGCAGTGAGCCGGCCCGGTCCAGCAGCCCAGAGTAAATTTTCGGTTGCGGGGCCTGTGGTTGACATATTCGAAGCAAAGTGTCGGCTAGCATGGGAACAGACATCAAGGAGGGGATATGGCCAATCATCGTTGCGCTGTACTCGGCAAACCCGTCGCACACTCATTGTCACCCGTGCTTCACAACGCGGCCTACCGTTCGCTGAAACTCGACGATTGGCTGTACGACAAGCACGAGGTGGGGGAAGACGACCTCGACGCTTTCCTCAAAGGCCTTGACTCGACGTGGGCTGGCCTGAGCCTGACCATGCCGTTGAAGAAGACCATCCAACCGTACGGTGTTCCGGAAAATTTGTGGGCCAAGGAACTGAAGGTGGCGAATACCGCGGTATTCGACTGGAGCGTGGCTGCCGATGATTCCGCTTGGCCGAACGGCAAGCCGGGCATCAAGCTATACAACACCGATGTCATCGGCATCCAACTCGCCTTCGACCATGCCAATCGCGAACTCGGCGAACACCACACCGCGTCGAGAAGCGGCACCGCGCTGATCATCGGCAATGGCAACACCGCCACTTCGGCGTTGGCCGCATGCTGCATGATGCCCGAAATCGGCCATATCGTCGTCGCCGCCCGTCACCCCGGAAAAAACACCGGGCTTAAACCAGTGGCCGAAAAGTTCGTCAACGTGCATAACCCGTACAACGAAATCGAATTAGGCGACGATCAGGCCCTGCTTGAGGCAGCCCGCAACGCCACCTATGTCATCAACACGATTCCCGGACACGCGGCCGACAACGTCGCGGATGCCCTCGCCGATGCCGGAACCGAGCCATTCTCCGGACTGCTGTTGGACGTGATCTACGATCCACGCCCCACCAAGCTCATGGAAGCCTGGCGCGCTCATGGCGGTCACGCCATCGGCGGCGAAGAAATGCTGCTGTACCAAGCTCTCGTACAGGTATTGCTGATGACCGGTATCTGGGATGACGACCCGCCCAGCGATGCCGACCAGCGTCTGCAGGACACCACCACCGAAGACGACCAGCTGGAGATCGCGATGCGCAAAGCTCTTGAGGAGGCGCTGTAATGAATCAACAGACAACGAACCGCGATACCGGCGAGGCGGCCGCCACGAATGCGCCGGCGAATTCCGCGACATCCACATCGACTCCGGACAACCAGCCGACCCCGCTTGATGCCTTCGAAGTGCTGCTCATCACCGGTATGTCCGGCGCAGGCCGCTCTCATGCCGCTGACTGCGTGGAAGACATGGGATGGTATGTGGTCGACAACCTGCCTCCCAAACTGCTTATCCCGCTTGTCGACATGATGACCACCTCCGGTTCCGGATCGGAGTCAGGCGTCCACAAGCTTGCCGCCGTCATCGACGTGCGCTCCAGCTATTTCGACGAGCTGGCCGCCGTGCTCGGCCATCTGGATGATCTCGGCGTCAAAACCCGTATTCTGTTCCTCGACGCCAGCAACGAAGTGCTCATCAAGCGCTATGAATCCGTGCGCCGCCCGCACCCGCTGCAGCACGGCAACCGACTGATCGACGGCATCCTTGAGGAACGTCACCTGCTGGAAGACCTCAAGGAACGAGCCGACTGGGTCATCGACACCAGCTCCCTGAGCATCCACCAGCTGTCCACCAAACTCTACGAGGCGATGCTCGGCTCCGGCCCCACCACCGTGGCAGTACACATCTTCAGCTTCGGCTTCAAATACGGTATGCCCATCGACGCCGATTTCGTGGCCGACGTGCGTTTTCTGCCCAACCCGTTCTGGGTGCCCAGCCTGCGCGAGCTTACCGGGCACGACAAGCCGGTCGCCGACTACGTGCTTTCCAGCAAGGGAGCCAAGGAATTTCTCGACGCTTATGAGAAAGCTATCGAGATTGCGTTGGAAGGATACGCCCAGGAAGACAAGCACTACGTAACCATCGCCGTCGGCTGCACCGGTGGTCAGCACCGGTCGGTGGCGATGAGCGAAGAGCTGGCTCGCCGCTTACGCGCACATGGGCTCAACGTAACCGTTTCCGCGAGAGAACAGCACAAGCGTCACTCATCGTAAGCAGGCGTCGAGCGGTCATCGGGCAAGCGTTCGGTGACCACACTGCGAGAAAGCAGAGCCCATAATACGTATCAAACGGGTTCGCTTGTCCACCAGATTAGGTATCACAGAAAGCCGATGGCTTCCGACCGTGTGACAGCAGATAACGGCACGAAGCGCCTGAAGCATTGAGAAGAACGGGACTGTAGGAGGTAGATCTTGGCTCTTCTGGACGATGTCAAAAGCGAGTTGGCAGCCTTTGAAGGCGATTCGCCAGCCGCGATCAAGGCCCAAGCTGCGGCCATGATCCGTTTTGGCGGCGGTCTTCGACCGGTACAGAATACATACGTTATCCAAGCCGTATTCACCTCGCTTGACGTTGCAGAATGGCTGAAGAACACGTTGAGGAACACGTTCGGGCACGAAGCCGAGGTCAATCACCTCACACGTCAGACCCCGAACGGCCCTGTCGAGACCTACGTGGTGCTCGTCACCCGCAACGTAGTGGCCTTGGCTTTGCAGACCGGACTGGTCGACCGCCGCAAGCAGCAGGTCCGTGGACTGCCGTCTGAAGTGGTCAACGGATCCATCGCCCAAATCAAAGCGGCATGGCGCGGCGCCTTCATGGCCCGTGGCTTCCTGTCCGATCCCGGTAAGGCCAGCTTCCTGGAAATCGCTTGCCCCACGGAAGAGGCCGCCATGGCCCTGTGTGGCGTGGCCCGTCGTCTAGGCATCCAGGCCAAGCATCGCACGCTGCGTAGCTCCGAGCGCGTGACACTCAAGGATCCCGACGCCATCGAACGCATGCTCAAGCTCATGGGCGCCACCCGTTCGGCTCGCGAATGGACCGGCAAGCGTTCCGATGGCGAGGCCCGCGGCAAGGCCAACCGTCTGGCCAACTTCGATGACGCCAATATGCGCCGTTCCGCCAAGGCCGCCGCCGAAGCCAGCGAAAAAGTGCAGCATGCTTTCGAAGTACTCGGCGATAACATTCCGGACAACCTCCGTCAGGCCGGCCAGCTGCGCATCGATCACGTGGACAAGAGCCTCGAGGAGCTCGGCAAGATCGCCGAACCGCAAATCACCAAGGATGCGATTGCCGGCCGAATTCGCCGACTGCTTCAACTTGCCGAGAAGACGGAGAAGGCTCGCGCAGCCGAAGGCAAGTAACCCGACAATCCGATTTGCCATGCCTATTCGGCAAAACGCGACAACGATGTGACAAAACACCGCATTCAGTCAGTAGACGAATGCGGTGTTTTGTTCCGGAATGCCTGTAATATGCAAAGTGGCAAAATTGGCCACTTTGACGTGCGATTCGTCAAGGAAAGGATATTCATGAAGACACTCAAGGACCTTGGAGATCTCAAGGGCAAGCGCGTTCTGGTTCGCGCTGATTTCAATGTTCCGCTGGACGGCACCACCATCACCGATGACGGTCGAATCAAGGCTGCTCTGCCGACCATCAAGACCCTGCGCGAAGAAGGCGCCAAGGTCATCCTCATGGCCCACCTTGGCCGCCCGAAGGGCAAGGTCGTTCCTGAGCTGAGCCTGGCCCCGGTTGCCGCCCGCCTCGGCGAGCTGCTCGGCGCCAACGTGCCGCTGGCCAAGGACACCTACGGCGAGGACGCTCAGGCCAAGGTCGCCGCCATGAACGATGGCGACGTTGTGCTGCTTGAGAACGTTCGTTTCAACCCGGAGGAGACCTCTAAGGACGCCGACGAACGCGCCGCTTACGCCAAGAAGATCGCCGCCCTCGGCGAGGCCTTCGTTTCCGATGGCTTCGGCGTGGTCCACCGCGCTCAGGGCTCCAACTACGACGTTGCCGCCGATCTGTCGGCCGCCGCAGGCCTGCTGGTCGAGAAGGAAGTCAAGGCCCTGTCCAAGGCCACCGAGAACCCGGAGCGTCCGTTCACCGTGGTGCTCGGCGGTTCCAAGGTCTCCGACAAGCTCGGCGTCATCGAGAACCTGCTCGACAAGGCCAACCGTCTGGTCATCGGCGGCGGCATGGTGTTCACCTTCCTCAAGGCCAAGGGCTACGAGGTCGGCACCTCCCTGCTTGAAGAGGACCAGCTTGAGAAGGTCAAGGGCTACATCGAGACCGCCGAGAAGAACGGCGTTGAGCTCGTGCTGCCGACCGACGTCGTCGTGAACGCCGGCTTCCCGGCCGGTGACACCCCGGTTGCTCCGGAAGTCGTTGCCGCCGACGCCATCCCGGCCGACAAGATGGGTCTGGACATCGGCCCGGAGTCCCAGAAGCTCTTCCACGACAAGATCGTCGACTCCAAGACCGTCGTGTGGAACGGCCCGATGGGCGTGTTCGAGGTTCCTGAGTTCGCCGCCGGCACCAAGGCCGTGGCCCAGGGTCTGGTCGACGCCACCGCAGCCGGTGCGTTCACCATCGTCGGTGGCGGCGACTCCGCCTCCGCCGTGCGCAACCTCGGCTTCCCGGAGGACGGCTTCTCCCACATCTCCACCGGTGGTGGCGCTTCCCTCGAGTTCCTCGAAGGCAAGGAGCTCCCTGGCCTGAAGGTGCTTGAGTAATCCATTTTCTAGCTCCCCTCCTTGAGGGGAGCTACGTTTTTTTAGAAGGGAAACATATGGCGTCCAAACGCATTCCGTTGGTGGCCGGCAACTGGAAGATGAATTTCGACCATCTTGAAGCCACTTACTTCGTGCAGAAGCTGGTATGGCTGTTGCGTGACGCTCACTTCGACTTTAAACGCTGCGAAGTCGCGCTTTTCCCCTCGTTCACGTCATTGCGCAGCGTGCAGGTGCTGGTCGAAGCCGACAAGCTCCATGTCGCCTACGGCGCACAATCCGTTTCCGTGACCACCCAAGGTGCCTTCACCGGCGATGTGTCCGCGGACATGATCGCCCATCTTGGCTGCTCATACGTCATCGTCGGCCACTCCGAACGCCGCAAATACCATCCTGAAGATGACGCCAATATCGTCGATCAGGTACGTGCCGTGCTCGCCGCCGGCATGCAGCCGATTTTGTGCGTCGGCGAAAGCTTCGAGGAACGACGTCAAGGCATTGAACTCGATTTCGCCGTGGGCCAGGTACGAGACGTCACCCGCGATCTCAACGAAGAACAAGCCGCCAAACTCATCGTGGCCTACGAACCTGTCTGGGCCATTGGCACCGGCATGGTGGCCACTCCGCAATCCGCCCAGGATGCCGCAAACGCCATCCGCAACGATTTGAAGACCACTTTTGGCACGAAGGTATCCGATAGCGTACGTATCCTGTACGGCGGATCGGTCACCTCGAAAAATGCGGCGGAACTCATTTCCCAGCCCGACGTTGACGGCTTCCTGATCGGAGGGGCGGCCCTGGACGTTGAGGAACTCGCCAAAATCGCTCGACTGGCACTGAAATCCACGAAATCACGGAACTAATACCACGGTTTTCCCGTGTGTGCGCTATGCTGGTCAACAGTCCAATCAATCCGGAGGTACCCTGTGACCGCTCTTAAGATCACGCTGCAAGTCATCGTCGTGCTGCTCAGCTTCGTGCTGACCCTGCTCATCCTTATGCACAAGGGCAAGGGCGGCGGTTTGTCCGACATGTTCGGCGGCGGTCTGACCCAGAACGCCGGTACTTCCGGTGTCGCCGAAAAGAACCTGAACCGTTGGACCGTTATCATCGCTCTGGTGTGGGTGGCCTTGATCATCGGCCTCGACATGATGACCAAGTTCAACCTCGGCTGATCGGCTTGCACGCCATATAGACTTGTCGCTCGCGACCCATGACCGTTACCGTCGGTCATGGGTCGTATGCGTTCTATCGAGTATTACGAAAGGACATCACCATGGTCACTATGAACCGCAACAAAGTCGTTATCGTCGGCACCGGCCGGGTCGGTGCCACCGCCGCCTTCGGCATCGTCACGCACGGCCTGTGCAATGAGCTTGTGCTCATCGACTGTTCCGCCGCCAAGGCCCTGGGGGAGGCCCGCGACCTCGATGATGGCAGCGAATTCCAGGACCGCCACGTCAAGGTGCGCGCCGGCGACTACGCCGACTGCAAGGATGCGGACATCGTCGTCATCACCGTGGGCCGCAAGCCGCCGGCCAACTCCAACCGCATGGCCGAACTCGGCTTCACCGTGGGTCTTGTGGGCGAAGTGGTCGACAACGTCATGGCCTCCGGTTTTGACGGCGTGATCGTCATGGTCTCCAACCCGGTCGACGTGATGGCTTGGTATGCCTGGAAACGTTCCGGTCTGCCTCGCACCCAGGTGCTCGGTACCGGCACCGCGCTCGACACCTCGCGTCTCAAGACCATCATCGGCGAAGAGACCGGCCTTGACCCGCGCAACGTGGGCGGCTTCGTGATGGGCGAGCACGGCGACTCCCAGTTCACCGCATGGTCCACCGTCTCGCTCGGCGGCAAGCCATTCGCCCGCTTCCTGGCCGACAACCAAGACCGTTTCGCCTCCGTGTCCACCACCGAAATCGAAGAGAAGACCCGCACCCGTGGCAATGAGATCGTCGCGGCCAAGGGCGGCACCAACTTCGGCATCGCCTCCACCGTGGCCGGCATCGTACAGACCATCCTGTGGGACGAACGCCGCATCGTGCCCGTCTCCACCCTGCTGGACGGCGAATACGGCGAACATGACGTGTTCCTCGGCGTCCCCACTGAACTGCGCGCCAATGGTGCCAACGAGATCGTCGAACTCGATCTGAGCGAGGACGAGCGGGCCAAACTGCACCATTCCGCCGAACTCGTGCGTGAACACTGTGAGGGGCTGCTGTGATTCTCGACGCCATCACGCCGAAACAACCCCGACTGCTGGTCGCCGACCTCGACGGCACGTTGCTGCACGACGCCGAGGTATTCGAGGACCGGTTCATTACCCAGCGCAGCATCGACACCATCAACCGCGCGCACGATGCCGGAATGCAATTCGCCATCGCCACCGCGCGGCCGGTGAGTACCGGTCTCCAGTTCGCCGAAAAACTGCCGGTGGACGCCGTAATCTATCTGAACGGCGCCCTCATCGATTTCGACCCGGCCCACTCCGACTTCGACCTGCTCACCTCAGGTGCCACGCCGGCCGATGAGAACCATTTGATCAAGATTGGCTTCTCCTCACGGCGTGCCTGCGAAGTCTGTCTGTTCCTGCTCGATCGCATGCCCGGCCTGAAGCTCGGCATTGTGATGAACGACGTGCGCTACACCAACTTCGATGTGCGCGTGTATTGGAAAACTCAGGCCTTCCAATACACGAACTTCCACGACGTGCCCGAAGGCGTGGCGGACAAAATCACCATCTTCCCCGAACCTGAACAGTGGAACGAGCTGCGTGCGCTGATTCCGCCGGACTTCGACATCTCCATCAGCGAAGGCGTGATGTGGATGCTCATGAACCCGCAGGCCAACAAGGAGCATGCGCTGCACCTGCTGTGCGAGCGACTGGACGTGCCGCTTGAACAGACAGCCGCCTTCGGCGACGACCTCATCGATATCAACATGATGAGCGAATCCGGCCGGGGCGTGGCCGTGGCCAACGCGAACCCCAAGGTGTTGTCCGTCGCCGACGAGATCTGCCCGTCCAACAACGAGGACGGCGTCGCCCAATGGATTGAAGCGCAGTTGGGTTGAACCGGTCGAGACTCGAGAACACGCCAAAATTGAACTTGTGTTGAACCGGGGGTATGCTTTGAACCGTTGTTCAAAAGATAAATTGAACTCCCGGTTGGAGGCATAAGGATATGAGCGTATCGGTGTTTGCGGAACGTCTGCGCAATGCGATGAACAGCAGGGGACTGAAGCAGGTCGATTTGGTACACGCCGCCGAACATCGTGGTGTAAAGATGGGCAAGAGCCACATCAGCCAATACGTGGCCGGCAAGACCATGCCCCGCGAGGACGTGCTCGAATTCCTGGCCAGCGAACTGGACGTCGACATGAACTGGCTGCGCGGCGAGGAATCCACCACGCAATTGAACTCGGACGCCTCCAACAGCGTCACGGACGGCGAACACGCCGCCACACCGCTTGCCACGGGTGCCTCCAAGCCCCAGACGGACAGCGAGATTCCCGTGGGCCGCCGCCGCACCTTCGGCAAATCGCACAAGCTCGACAACGTGCTCTACGACGTGCGCGGCCCGGTCGCCGACGAGGCGATGCGCATGGAGGCCAACGGCACCCACATCCTGAAATTGAACATCGGCAACCCGGCACCCTTCGGCTTCCGCACGCCGGACGAAGTCGTCTACGACATGGCCCACCAGCTCACCGACACCGAAGGCTACTCGCCGTCCAAGGGCCTGTTCTCCGCGCGCAAGGCCATCATGCAGTACGCGCAGCTGAAGAACATCCCGAACGTCACCATCGACGACATCTACACCGGCAACGGCGTCAGCGAGCTCATCAACCTGTCCATGTCCGCGCTGCTCGACACCGGCGACGAAGTGCTCGTGCCCTCCCCGGACTACCCGCTGTGGACCGCCTGCGTGAACCTGGCCGGCGGCACCGCCGTGCACTACCTGTGCGACGAACAGTCCGAATGGTATCCGGACATCGACGACATCCGCTCCAAGATCACCAGCAACACCAAGGCGATTGTCATCATCAACCCGAACAACCCCACCGGCGCACTTTACCCAAAGGAAGTGCTCCAGCAGATCGTCGACATCGCGCGCGAACACCAGCTCATCATCTTCTCCGACGAAATCTACGATCGCCTCGTCATGGACGGCCTGCAGCACATCTCCATCGCCTCGATGGCCCCGGACCTGTTCTGCGTGACCTTCTCCGGCCTGTCGAAATCGCACATGATCGCCGGCTACCGCATCGGCTGGATGATCCTGTCCGGCAACAAGCGCATTGCCAAGGACTACATCGAGGGCCTCAACATGCTCGCCAACATGCGCATGTGTTCGAACGTGCCCGCCCAGTCCGTGGTGCAGACCGCGCTTGGCGGCCACCAGAGCGTCAACGACTACATCGTGCCGGGCGGCCGCGTGCACGACCAGCGCGACCTCGTCTACGACATGCTCAACCAGATTCCCGGCATCACCGCCGTCAAGCCGAAGGCCGCGTTCTACATCTTCCCGAAGATCGACGTCAAACGCTTCAACATCCACTCGGACGAGCAGTTCGCGCTCGACCTGCTGCATGACAAGCACATCCTCATCAGCCACGGCGGCGCGTTCAACTGGCATCGCCCCGACCACTTCCGCGTGGTGTACCTGCCGCGCATGGGCATGCTGCGCGAAACCATGGGGGAGATCTCCGACTTCTTCAGCTACTACTGGCAGAGCTGATCCTTGGCGCAAACGAACACGCTCGATTGTTTCGTGATATGAAGGAGATCTTATGCCGGTGGTGTCGCGTCGTGCGCAGGAAGCGCTGTATCCCAGCGATCGCGCGAACCGCGGCATGGTGGTCCGCGCTATGCCAAGGTGAAGGCGATGACGAAGGCCGTGGCGGACAGTGCGGTTGCCAGGAGCAGATAGCACACGGCGGCTGAATTTCGAGAGCCATCGGCATTGGCAGCGTTACCGCCGTTATTTGCGTTGCGTGCAGCCAACGTGATGGCCGTAATCGCCGAAAGCAGGGAGAACAATGGCAGCACGCACAACACGACGGTCAGCAGTCCCAAAGCTTCATGGCCGATGCAATAAGCGACAAGACCTGCATTGTCAGTTGCCGATAGCGCTGGGCAGAAATCGGTGTGTCTACCAGTGTTGTAGCTGTAGGTAAAGAACGTGATACCTGACCAGAACAGGGCAACGGGAACAGAGCAATTGCGTATGGCGGATGCGTTGATGCTGATGGTGTGGAACAGGTCGTGCAAGGAGGTAGCCCGTATACCACTGCGTTCTGGCGTGATTCGATTACTGTTGTTTTGCGAGTCGATGGTAAGAGAGGCGTATTGCACCAGCGCATATGCCGCAAGTCCAAGTCCGCAAGCGATGGTTGCGCCGCCGCTGAAGTTGACCTCGTCGGATACTGAATATTCGGTGACGAATACCGGCATCACGCCAATCTGCCATACGAACAACAGTCGCGCGATTCGTATCCAACCGTTGCTCAGATATGAGGTGACTATGGCGTGCACCAGCCACGTCACCGCATACATCGCCCACAACGTTACAATCTTGGTATTCGCACTCAACACCAATATGATCGCAACAACCACTGCCGCAATAAGAACACTAAACACCGAACAGAGCCGATGGCGCGAAAAGCCCTGTACTCCCGCAACAGTCAGACAGAGAATCGCGACAACACTCAGCGCAGTCACCGTCATAAACCACAGTGGTGAGGTGACGCAGGCTCCATAATCGTCAGTTGCTTGGCCCGAGAGATAGTAGGTCATTCTGCCAATCGCCGGACAATTCGGATGCAACATCATGCCGCCCCAAATGCGCTCATATAATGGCGCGAACGATACACCGGCACCACTGAGCGTCGCAACAACCGCCATCACCATGGCCGGAATCAGCCCAAGCTCGCGATTCCGGCCGGTTTCCGCTATCTGTCTATCACTGGTGTCCATGACTCACCCCACCTTATGCCGTTATCGCCGTCGTCGATGATGCTAGTATAACTATGGCAGATGGGCGGAGACCAGCGGCATACAGGAATTCTGTATGCCGCTTTATAGGAGGGATACTGCGGCAGCCGCCATCACCGACCGACCGCCAGACTCCGGCACAGACCGGGAAAACTACCGTCGCGGAGCATCGGCGATACCAATGGCAACACCGAGGATAGCCGGGACCACCCAGCCGAGCTGGTATTGCTGCAAAGGCAGCATAGCCAGCGCCGCGTCCAGCCAGCCGATGGAACCGCCGAAGACGGCGACCAAACTGGAGATGCAGGTGGCGAAGGATGCGATGCCCACCAGCAGCACAGTCCAGAAATAGACGCGCGGGAATCGCGCGCCGAGCGACTTGTGGGTCAGCGTCAGCAGTACCAGCACGATGGCGATCGGATACAGTGCGGACAACACCGGCACGGAAACCTTGATGATCGCGCTCAGCCCGGCATTGGACACGATGAAACTGAACACGGTGAAGATGACCTGCCAGGTGCGGTAGCTCAACGTTCGGCCGGCGACGGTCCGGAACCGAGTATGGAAGTAGGTGGCGCAGGTGCCGATCAGTCCGGTGCATACGTTGAGGCAGGCGATGACGAACACGATGCCAAGGAACGCGGTACCGAACGTGCCGAACAGGGATGAGGTGAGGTTGGTGAGCACGGTCGCGCCCGTGTCTTTGGTGGGGTCGATGGTGGCGATGGCTCCGGACACCACGCCCACGTAGCTTAGCGCGCCGTAGATCACGATCAGCAGTACGCCGGTGCCGAGCCCGGCATACGCGGTCTCCTTCTGCACTTGCGATTCGTCATCGACTTGTTGGGCGCGGATATTCGCGGAGATCACGATGCCGAAGTAGAGCGCGGCGAGCAGGTCCATGGTCTGGTAGCCGTCGAGGAAGCCGCGTGCGATCTGGTTTGTGGAGTAGTCGCCCATCGGGTTGGCCGGGATGCCGATGCCGTGGATCAGGCAGGCGATGAACAGGACAGCAATGAGCACCAGCAGCAACGGCCCCATGAATCGGCCGAGCACTTTGGAGAGTTTCTCGGGATGCTGGGCGAACAGGAACGCCAGTGTGAAGAACACGAGCGAGTAGATGAGTTGGGCCAGCCAGCCATAGGAGGACGGTACGAAAGGAGCCACCATCATTTCGAATGAGGTGGTCGCCGTACGTGGAATCGCAAAGCACGGGCCGATGGTGAGCATGATCGCCACGCCGAGGAACAAGGCGAATTTGGGGGAGACCCGGCTGGCGAGTTTGTCGAAACCGCCGGCGAAGGTGACCGCCAGCACGCCGAGAATCGGCAGGCCGACTGCGGAGACGATGAAACCGATGGCCGCCGGTATGGTCGCGGAACCGGCCTGAGCGCCGACGAACGGCGGAAAAATCAGATTGCCCGCTCCGAAGAACATCGAAAAGAAGGTGAAGGTCATCACCAACCGCTGGCGTGCGACAAGTTTGTTCATTACGATTCGGCCTTTCTCTCATATGCTCGTACCACTGTAGCAACAAACGAAAGAAGCCCCGACCGGTTGGGGTCGGGGCTTCTGTGATCTAATCAACTAGTGCGCTAAACACGCATCAGTCGTCAAATCTCAGGCGTTCACGCGGTCGATGCCGGACTGGACGTCAGCCAGCACGGAATCCCAGGACTTGATGAAGGCAGCGACACCGTCGGCCTCCAGCTTGTCGGTGACGTCCTTGAGGTTGATGCCGAGCTCAGCCAGCTTGTTGATGATGGCGTGGGACTCTTCGTAGGTGCCCTCGATGGACGGAGCGCCGTTGCCGTGGTCGGCCAGAGCGTTCAGGGTCTTCTCCGGCATGGTGTTGACGATGTGCTTGGCAACGAGCTCGTCAACGTACTTGCAGTCGGAGTAGGCGGCGTTCTTGGTGCCGGTGGAAGCCCACAGCGGACGCTGAACCTTGGCGCCCTTGGCAGCCAGGTCGGCCCAACGCGGATCCTCGGCGAACTTCTTCTCGAAGAGTTCGTAAGCCAGGCGAGCGTTGGCCACAGCGGCCTTGCCCTCCAGAGCCTTGGCCTCGTCGGAGCCGTTGGCTTCCAGCAGCTTGTCGACAGCGGTGTCCACGCGGGACACGAAGAAGGAAGCGACGGAGCCGATGTGCTTCAGGTCGTGGCCGTTGGCGGCAGCCTGAGCGATGCCCTCGATGTAAGCGTCGATGACCTGCTCGTAGCGCTCGAGCGAGAAGATCAGGGTGACGTTCACGGAGATACCCTTGGCCAGGGTGGCGGTGATGGCCGGCAGGCCTTCGAGGGTTGCCGGAATCTTGATCATGGCGTTCGGACGGTTGACCTTCTCCCAGAGTTCCACAGCCTGCTTGGCGGTGTTCTCGGTGTCGTGGGCCAGACGCGGGTCGACCTCGATGGAGACGCGGCCGTCGACGAAGTCGGTAGCCTCAGCGATCTCGCGGAAGATGTCGGTGGCGTTGCGCACGTCGGTGGTGGTGAGCTCGCGGACAGCGGTCTCAACGTCAACCTTGCCGAGCTCCTTGAGCTGAGCGTCGTACGGGCCGACCTGGCTCAGGGCCTTCTGGAAGATGGACGGGTTGGTGGTAACGCCGACGACGTTCTTGTTGGCGATGAGGTCCTGCAGGGAGCCGGACTCGATGCGGGAGCGGGACAGGTCGTCCAGCCAGATGGAAACGCCGTTGTCAGACGTACGCTGAGTTGCTTCAGTCATTTATTTTTCTCCTTATATTCCGTATTGGAACAAATCTTTAAGTGACCCCCTCTAACGAGAGGGCCGATCAGGTGGAGTCTTGAGTACAAGCCTCCCTCGTCAGAGGGAGGCTAGGAGACTCACTTGGCGGCTTCGACTTCGGCGATGGAGGCCTTGGCGGCTTCCACCACGTGCTCGGCGGTGATGCCGAGGTCGATCATGTTCTGAGCGCCGTCGCCCTGCAGGCCGAACTGCTCGATGGAGACGGGCTTGCCGTAGGAGCCGAGGTACTTGTACCACGGCATGGCAACGCCGGCCTCGACGGAGACACGAGCCTTGACAGCGGCCGGAAGCACGGCCTCCTTGTACTCGGCGTCCTGCTCCTCGAACCATTCCATGGACGGCACGGACACGACGCGAGCCTTGACGCCCTCGCCGGCCAGGGTCTTGGCGGCAGCCACAGCCCACTGGACCTCGGAACCGGAAGCCATGAGGATGACGTCCGGAGTGCCCTCGGTGTCGACCAGAACGTAAGCGCCCTTCTTGACACCGTCCTTGGCCTTGGCGGCGGTCTCGGCAAGAACCGGGACACCCTGACGGGTCAGAACCATGGCGCCAGGCAGGGTGTTCTTCTTCTCGAAGAAGTAACGGTAAGCCTCGGCGGTCTCGAAGGCGTCGGCCGGGCGAATGACCTCAAGCTGAGGAATCGCGCGGAAGGAAGCAAGGTGCTCAACCGGCTGGTGGGTCGGGCCATCCTCGCCGACGGCGACGGAGTCGTGGGACCAGATGTACAGGTTCGGAATCTCCATGAGGGCGGCCAGACGAACGGCGGAACGCTCGTAGTCGGAGAACATGAAGAAGGTGCCGCCGAACGGACGGGTGTGGGAGCCCAGCAGGATGCCGTTGGTGATGCAGCCCATGGTGAACTCGCGCACGCCGAAGTGCAGCTGGCGACCGAACTCGTTGCAGTTCGGCCACTGCTTGGTGGCGCACTCGGCCGGGGCGAAGGTGGCAGCGCCCTTGAGATCGGTCTTGTTGGAGCCACCGAGGTCGGCGGAGCCGCCCCAGAGTTCCGGCATGACAGCGGCGATGGCGTTGAGCACGGAGCCGGAGGCGCCACGAGTGGCGACACCCTTGCCGACTTCGAAGGTGGCCTCAAGGTCGTCAAGAGCCTTGTCGAAGCCTTCCGGCAGTTCACCGGCCTTCAGACGGTCGTACAGGGCAGCCTTGTCCGGGTTGGCCTTGCGCCAAGCGTCGAACTTCTCGTCCCATTCCTTGTGGGCTTCGAGACCGCGCTCGGCAACCTTGCGAGCGTGAGCCAGAGCCTCTTCGTCAACGTGGAAGTTCTCTTCCGGATCGTAGCCGAGGGCTTCCTTGAGGCCGGCAACAGCCTCGGTACCCAGCTTGGAACCGTGGGAGGACGGGTCGTTGGTCTTGCCCGGGGTCGGCCAAGCGATCAGGGAGTGAACCTTGATGAGCTTCGGCTGGTCCGGAGCGGCCTTCTCGGCCTTGGCGATGACGTCAGCCAGACCCTCGATGTCCTCCTTGTAGGAGCCGTCGGGCTGGATGAAGCTGAACTCGTCGGTGTACCAGCCGTAGGCCTGGAAGCGCTTGAGCACGTCCTCGGCCAGCACCAGGTTGGTGTCGCCTTCGATCTGGATGCGGTTGGCGTCGAAGATCACGGTCAGGTTGCCGAGCTTCTGGTTGGCGGCCAGGGAAGCGGCCTCGCCGGAGATGCCCTCCTCGATGTCGCCTTCACCGCAGATGGCCCAGATCTTGTGGTAGAACGGGGAATCTTCCTTCGGGGTCTCCGGGTCAAGCAGACCGCGCTGGAAACGCTCGCCGTAGGCAAAGCCGATGGCGGAGGCGAAGCCCTGGCCCAGAGGGCCGGTGGTCATTTCGATGCCCGGGGTCAGGCCGTACTCCGGGTGGCCCGGGGTGCGGGTGGCAGCGCCGCCACGGAAGTTCTTAAGGTCGTCCAGGGTCACGCCGTAGCCGGAGAAGTACAGCTGGACGTACTGGGTGAGGGAGGCGTGGCCACCGGAAAGGATGAAGCGATCTCGGCCTTCCCAGTTGGGATCATTCGGATCGTGCTTGATGAAGTGCTGGTACAGCGTGTAGGCGACGGGCGCCAGGGAGATGGGGGAGCCGGGGTGGCCGGAGCCTGCCTTCTCAACCGCGTCAGCCGAAAGGACCTTCGCCATCTTGATGGCGCGCTCGTCGAGCTCGGTCTCCTTGAATTCGGTCATGGATTACTTTCCTTCCAATTGGTCGGGCCGCGTATCCGGCTTGTGCCGGGCGCTTGACGCCCTCACATTGCGATTACCATGCTAGCGTCGGTTTGCGACGTTGTGGTGCATTTTTGGCGTGTTTTGGTAGTTTGTGTTCTGTTAGCGTTCACAGTGAACATTGCTACGCTGCAAACGAACGCATTAGCACTCAAGCCTAAGGAGTGCTAATACAATGTTCTAAGGTGAAGTGCGCCACCTGCACGTGGCGGAGCCAAGAAAGAGGCAATATTTCTGGGTTCCCGCGTGTCGCGGCGTGGCGAACCGACCGTCGGGGTACGCCCTGAGTGAACCGTGACTGATATGAATATGTATGCATATATGAGGAGGCGCGCATGACGCAATCAAGACGCATGCTGGTGCTGCGCGCCGTGGTGGAGGATTACATCCGTTCTCAGGAGCCTGTGGGCTCCACTTCGCTGACGCGCGACCATGATCTCGGCGTCAGTTCGGCCACCATCCGTAACGATATGGCCGCTCTGGAGGACGAAGGCTATCTGATTCAGCCGCACACTTCGGCCGGTCGCGTGCCCACCGAAAAGGGCTATCGATACTTTGTGGACCGACTTGCTACCGTGGTGCCGCTCAGCGAGGCGCAACGCCGCGGCATCAACAGCTTCCTGTCCGGATCGGTGAGTCTCAAGGACGCGCTGCAACGTTCGGCACGACTGCTGTCCGAAATCACCGGTCAAGTGGCCGTAGTCGCCTCGCCATCGCTGGCCAAGGCCACATTGCGGCACGTGGAGATGGTGCCCGTTGCCATGACCACGTTGCTCGCCGTGGTGATTACCGACACAGGCCGCGTGGCCCAGCACGGCCTGACCATCGCATCCATGCCCGCCGTGGACGAGATCAACCGGCTCTCCAACACCGTCAACGAGCAATGCGACGGGCTGTCCCTATCGAAATCCGCGGAGACCGTGCGATCCATCGCCGCCAGCGCCGGCTACGAGTCGGTGCGTGGCGTGGCCGACGCGCTGGCCGACGCCTTCGAATCGATGGCATTGGACGAACGCGCGAACGAACTGTACATGTCCGGCACCTCGCACCTGGCCCACTCCCGGTCCCTGGCCGATCTGGCCCCGCTCTTCGACGCGCTGGAAGAACAGGTCGTGCTGATGAAGCTCATGAGCAACCTGAGCGAGGAGACGAATGCATCCGGCGTGGGCGTGGCCATCGGCTCCGAAATGCACACCCCCGGACTACTGCATGCTTCCGTGGTCAGCAGTGGCTATGGGCGCAGCGGAGCGGCGGGCGAACCGGCGGGGAACGATCCCGTAGGCGAACCCGAAACCGAATCCGAGACGGAGAGCCAGACGAACGACACGGAACCCATCGCCTTCGTTGGCTCCATAGGGCCGACCCACATGGACTACGCGGCCACTATGGCCGCCGTCAGGGCCGTAGCCAGATATTTGACCGCCTTCCTCTCCGAGGGCCGGACTCAAGACTGACCGCCGTCTGTGGCACAATGACCCGCAGACCAAACGAACACAAAGGATCAATCAAGTGGCAGATTATTACGAGACGCTGGGTGTGGAACGCGGCGCCAGTGACGACGAGATCAAGAAGGCATACCGCAAGCTCAGCCGTAAGTACCACCCCGACATCGCGGGCCCTGAGTTCGAGGACAAGTTCAAGGAAGTGAACAACGCCTACGATGTGCTGTCCAATCCGGACAAACGCCGTATGTATGATTCGGGAGTCGACCCGAACAACCCGAACGCCGGTGCCGGCGGCTTCTCCGGGGCGGGCTTCGGCGATATGAGCGACGTGTTCTCCACGTTCTTCGGTTCCGCGTTCGGCGGTGGCTCACAGGGCCCGGTGCCGCGTACCCAGCCCGGCCGCGATGCCTTGGCCTCGGCGTCCATCGATTTGAAGACGGCGGTGTTCGGCGGCACCGCGCATGTCAAGATCAATACGTTCTCCCTGTGCCAGGAGTGCGGTGGCTCCGGTGCCCAGGGCGGCGCACAGCCGGTCACCTGCCCCGACTGCCACGGACAGGGATTCATGCAGAAGGTCGTGCGCACCATGCTCGGCCAGATGATGACCTCCGCCCCCTGTGAACGTTGCGAGGGCCACGGTACCATCATCCAGAACCCGTGCCCCAGCTGCATGGGCCACGGCCGTGTGCGCACCACGCGTACCGTGGGCGTTACCGTGCCCGCCGGCATCAACGACAACGCGCGTCTGCGGTTGGCCAACCAGGGCGAAGTGGGTGAGGGCGGCGGCGCTGCCGGCGACCTGTACATCGACATCCGCATCAAGGCGGATAAGCAGTTCACCCGCGATGGCGACGACCTGCACTGCTGGATTCAGGTGCCGATGAGCTGGGCCGTGCTTGGCCACGATCTGTCCATTGATACGTTCGATGGTGAGAAGACCGTGTCCATCCCGGCCGGCTGCCAGACTGAGGACACGGTGACGCTTAAGGGACTGGGCGTCACGAACATCCGCAACAAGGACGAGCGCGGCAACCTCATCGCCCACGTCAATGTGCTTATCCCCACCAAGCTCAACGAAACCGAGCGTGGCCTCATCGAACAGTTCGCCGCCTCGCACGATTCAGGCGCCACGCACGTCTCCCAGGCATCCCGTCCACAGGCCGGTCAAAAGAAAGGTTTCTTCAGCAAGTTGAAGGACGCACTGAGCTGAGAACGGGTTGGAAAATGGTCGCTTTGCCTTGCGGGAGTAGGGCTGAGCGGCTTTTTTCGTTTTAACCAGTTTTAACGGTTTTTAACCTGTTTTTACGGAAAATGTGGGCAAAATGTGGGCAGAAATCGAGCCCGCGAAGCCCTCTGCCACAACGCGAAATCGGCCCCGTCCGGCAGCAGTCAAGCTCTGTGCGAGCTGTCTGCGATGCCGGGCGGGGCCGAACTATGTGTGGTTATGCGGCGAGGTCGAGGCGTTGTTTGATGGCGCTGACGCCGATGAGCGCGCCGGCGAGGATGCCGAGCGCGTTGAGTGTGGTCACTATCGCGTCCACGTGGGGCCAGCCCCATGCGGGGCCGACCGTGCCCACGAACAGGGCGAGTGCGGGCAGGACGATGAGGCCCAGCCATTTGAGGATGTCGTAGACGCGGCTGGGGATGAGCCAGTCGGGCACGTCATGGGTGACGTCGGCCGTCTCGGGCCAGTCGCTCACATCGACGCCGGGAAGCGTTTCGCCGGTGTCGGTCGTGTTTTTGCTGTCGGTCATGTTTGCTCCGATCAATAAGGGATGATGATGGGGTGATGCCGTCACCCGGTCAAGCGGGTGGCGGCATCTGTTGAGTCTCAGCGGCAGGTCACCACGTCACCGGGATAGTAGACGTTGATGTTGCCGGAGGGTACCGTGCATTGGCTGACGTTGTAACCGTGCGCGGTGGCGAAATCCCACACGGTGTCGCCCCATTGGAGGACCTTGGAGACCCCGGTGGCCGGTGCGGGGGTGGCAGTAGAGCCGCCGCCGTAGGTGACGACATCTCCCACGTAGTAGCGGTTGATGTCACCGCTGGGCGTATGCCACGCGGACAGGGGCCATGCGTTGTAGGCTACGGCGAGTCCCCAGATGGTCTCGCCCCACTGCATGACGTGGCTGATGCCACCCGTGTTGGTGTTGGCCGGGGGAGTGTTCGGCTGTGCGGGCGCGGCCGGTGTGGCCGGGGGCGTGGAGCCGCCGGCGGGGTTGGCGTACAGGTCCCACTGCCATGCGTCGCCGCGGAACAGGTTGAGGTCGATGGGACTCCACGTGTTGACGACACCGGTGCCGCTGTATTGGCGCATGGCCTCGCCGTATGCGCCTATCATCCACGGATTGGCCTGGTAGCCGGTCGGGCTCATGTTCGCGTATTGGGCGATCCACAAACCGTATCGGTCGCGGATGTCCTGCGGGATGGTGCCGGCGACCGGGCCGGTGTACAGCAATGGGCGCACACCGCCGCTCAACCGTTCGCACTCATTCATGAATCGGCGTACCCAGTCCCAGTTTCCCCATGCGGGGTTGTCGTCCATCTCCCAGTCGAGCGCCACGATGCCGTGACGCCAATAGTTCGACGTGTTGCGATAGAAGAATTGGGCTTCGGCCTCCGGGTTGCCTCCCATGGCGTAATGGTACAGGCCGAATTTCTTGCCGGATTCCTGCGCTTGGGCGATCATGCGGTTGGCGTCCGTGTTGACGCCGGACACGAGACAGTTGTTATACACCTGTCCCGTGCCCCACGTGGTGCCGACGACAACGAAGTCCGCCTGCGTGTTGGCGATGTCGATGCCGCACTGCCAGTTGGACACGTCGATGCCCTGCATGTCCGCGTGCGCGGTCGCCGGGAGCAGCATCATGCACACGGCGGCGGACAACGCCATACCCTTGGCGAGCAGACGCTTCCACAACGGCTTGTCCTTGTTATTGACCAATGTTTTCCCCTTTCTCGGGATGGATTGTTGTTTGTGGCCCACGGTCGTGGGTCAGGACTGTCGTGGCGCTATCGGCGCGGATTGGATGTCATTGTTGAGCGATGTCCCGTGCCCATTGCCGCCCAGGCTGTGGTAGCTGTCGTAAAGCCTCTGACTGCGTGCTTTGAGGTCCTCGTCCGCCACTCCGTCGTGCTCGATGACCATTTCGCGGCGCAGGTCCTCCAACTGGCAGAGCAGGAGCTCGCGCAGGCCGTTGACCATGGCTTTGCCCCACCGCCACATCAGGCCCAAAACCGTGGCCACGCCGCCACAGATAAAAGGCACGAGCCAATCGACGATGTGAGTGAGCAAAGACATTGGAAAGCTCCTTTACGGTGGGTAAAACCCACACGTTCGTCCCCGTTGGATAGGCCAACGGGCGTGTGGGTTTTCGGAGGTTGAAAATGCTGTTACGAGAGTTTTGGAACGGCCGGTTTTGGCCGTATTGCACGGCGAATCTGCGTGAGTCCACGTGTGTCGGCTATGAGTCGGCGTGGCGGTTGCACGTGGCCCCGAGGTTCGGCGCAATGCAGATGGAATCGATAAGCGTTGAATTGGTGGACAAGTGGCTCGTCGGGTTCGCCAGTTCGGGCGCGGCGCGCAAGGCGTGGAGCGTACTACGCGCGATACTGAGGCGGGCTATCCGCTGGAATCTCTTGGACGTGGATATCACGAGACGCGATATCCAGTTGCCGGCCAAGCCGCATTACGAGCCGGTGATATTGGGCATCCGTCAGCAGCGATCGCTGTTGCAGGGCTTTTACGACCATCCGCTTGAGGCGTGGCTTATCTGCGCCGTCTCATGCGGCCTGCGCACCGAAGAGGGGTACGGTTTGGAGTGGAGTGACATTGATCTGCGCGCAGGCGTCCTGCATATCGAGCGCGGTTTGCAATGGGTGAGCGGCCATGAGGGCGTCGTGCCGCCGAAGACCGAATTGAGCCGTCGCACATTGCCGTTGCCGCGCTTCGCGGTCAAGCGTCTGCGCGAGCTCAAGCCGCGCGAGGGAGGGCGACTCATCGGTGCGCTCACCCCGCCACAGGTGGCACGCCAGTACAAGGGCTGGTGCAAGCGGTATAGCCTGCCGCACGTGCCCGCACGCAACCTGCGCCACTCGTGGGCGACGAACACTCTGGCGGCGGGAGCCGATATCGCCATCGTGAGCAAAATGCTCGGACACAGCGATATCAAAACCACGGCCCGCTACTACCTCAAGCCGGATATCGCGGCGTTGAGGGACGCGCAACGCCTCTGGGAGAGAGCCTTGATAGCCTGAACGGGATTCCCTAACCCGAATGCCGTATATTCTGTGCGGAGGCCATACCGTCACCACGAATGGTGACGGCACATTCTACATCAACGTCCAATCCCCAAACGGGAAGAAAGCCGATTACGCGGCCTACACGATTGGGCCGTTCGGCACTGGTTTCGGCCAGGCCGGCGAGTACACCGCACAACGTTGGGATACCAGCGACGTAAACCAGATACGCTTCCGCCTGTGGAACACCAAAGACAACCGCTGGTGCGGGAGGGTCGCGATATTCGGAAGCTGGATCGCAATCTGGAACAGGCAATAGTTTTCCCTAACCCAGACCGAAGTGCTGACGCTGATTAACTCCACTTACGGTACCGTCAAAGGCTACCGTCGCGGCTCGCTCGTCACGTTGCGCATCGACTGGAAGTCGTCGGCGTCCGGCTCGTGGAACAACGGCACGTTCGGAACCCTGCCTGAAAGCTGGCGTCCCCCAATGGATTTGAATTTCTCATATGGCGGACGCGACGGCGCGAACCAGAAGATCATCAACGTAAACGCGAACGGAACCATGACCTACGCCAATCAGGGCGGCACGCAGGGCACGAACGCGTTCGGCATGACCGTCTCATACGCGCTATGACCCGTGGGGTCACTGCAAGACAGTGCAACCGCCTGAGCCAGTGTCCCGAAGCTATGCGGCGGGCATCGGGTCGGCGGTCCTCCATACGCCGGTGCATCCCGCGTACGCGCTGTTCGGATTGCCAATCATCGTGACGGTGCCATTGGCCTCGCCGTAACAGATGAATGTCGTTTCACCACCGAAAACGGCCACGGGCATATTGACGGTGACGGGTCGATACCCTTCGGGAATCTTCTCCTGAGCCTTCGTGTAATTGTTCTGCCCGCTACTGTTGAATTTTACGTTGCCACCCATGAAACAGATATCACCGATGCGCGTAAGCAAAACGCTGTCGCTGCTGTAAGGTACTCGCCACATCGTAGAACGCTGGGTTAGGGAAAGCTATGACTGCTGCTTGAATGCCACCCAGTAAACGCGCACGGGTTGCGGATCATTCACCCACTTGTGATTATCCGCACGGCGAATACGGAAACGCAATCTGCTGTCGGTCATGTCCCAAAAGAACGCTTCGAAAATCCTTCCCGCGGCATCCGACATACCGTTCGGGCACAGCTGGCACAATACGAAAACGCCATCGGTCGTTCGGAATGGATTATCGGCCGTCACCATGCCGTCGCGGTCGGTGGCGGCATTAATCAATCCGCAATGGGTTAGGGAATCCCACACATCCTCTAGGGGTTGGAGAACATTGACCAGTGTGTCAATCGATGTGATGGTGATGCCGTCGAGGTTGACGCGGCAGAGTGGCAGGTCGGAGACGATGGCCCCGCCGATGATGCTGCCGGTCTCGATGCCCGGATCCGCGGGCGTGGCCGCGCTGGGCTTGCCCTTGATGGCTTCGAGGGTGACCGTCTCCACGCCGGTGCCTGAGTTCAACGCGTACCGGGCCACGATGAGATCGCGTCGTTTTTGCCCTTGCGAGCCGGATTGGATGTTCACGTCGGTCGGTGCGGCGATGTAGATCTGCCGGCCCTCGACCACGAGGTCCCATGCTGGGATGGTGATGTTGTTCGCATCCTTCGCCGTCGGTTTCATCGTCCAATTCCGGGTTTTCAAAATGTATCCGCCTCGACCGAGCATGGCGGCGTGCATGAGCGCGTCATGCTTCGATTCCACGTGCGGGTCGTCGCCGCCGTGCGAGCCGGTTACAAGCAGATTTGTTGCCATGATCACTTACCTTCCGCGTTGAGGGACTTGTTGAGCCAGAGGTCATAATCCTTGTCCTGATTTTCGGCCAACTGTAGGTACTGCTGGTAGTCGGATTCGCAAAAAAGGATTTTCCTCTGGTTGCCGTTGCGGTCGACGCGCGTGACCTCGTGCCAGTTGGGGCTGGCCGTCGCGTTGGGCAACACGTATTCCTTGTTGACGCACGAAGGCCGATCACAGGAGTAGAGGGTGATGTTGGGCTGTTTCGGCATGATGCTCCTTTAGTCTTGTTCATCGGGCCAACTGTATTGGCCGGCTTCGTATCGGATGGTTGGTGTGCCGTTGGCGAGTTTGACGGTGATGCGCACGATGGGGCTGTCCACGCTGACGCCGGTCAGCGCATCGTAGGCGCGCACATGGTCGTCGATATGCAGGCCAAGGTTCTCGGGGATCGTCAAATCGACGGTGCCCTGTTTCCACATGTCCTTGAGCTTGTCCCTGGTCTGGTCGGACAATTCGGCGCCTTCGGAGGATGTGAGCTCGTAGATCTGAGCTATCTCCCGGTCGCCGGTCAGAGTCTGGGTCTGGGAGATGTTGCCGGACGCATCCGCATACCAGTCGCTGCGCGCCCTGTTGCGCAGCTGGCCTTTGCCCAGGCCCGTGAGGTGGTTGACTTGGGTCCAGATGCGTTGCGCCTCGAAACTGATGCGCTGGTCGCTGTCCGCGTCGCCGTACGTGTCGGCGGCGACCGCGCGAATCCGGCAGCGTCCAGCGGTGTAGGTCAGGTCGAGTCTGGCTCCCTGCGCGGTGAGCATCATGCGCAACCCGTCCCACGCGGTAATGTACCGGCGGAACGAATAGTTGCTGAGGGTGATGCCGCTCGTTTCCGAGGGCACGTCGAACACCGTGGACAGTCCGATCCGGCTGATTATCGTGCGGATGATGTTGTTGGCGTCGCCGGAGACCGTGAGCCGGTCGGTGCCGGGGTCGGGTTGGAGGATCTTGCCTGCGAGCAAACCGTGCCATGTGCGGCCGGTGAGCGTATACAGGGCATGCCCGTCATCCACAGTGATACGCACCGCGTCGACGCGGCCTCCGAACTCGGTGCCTTCCGCCCCGATGTAGCAGCCGTCGGAGAGCAGCAGTCCGGGGGTGGAGTGAGTGAGTTCGAAATCATTCTGCTCGTCGCCGTACTGCAGGTCGAGTGCGGGGGAGACGAGTTCGCCTTGTGGCACGTGAGCGGTATTGGTCCAGATCAGGTCCATGGCAGTCCCGTCTGCTCCAACCAGTACTCCACGTCGAACCCGAACGATTCATCCCATGAGACCTGCTGCAGTCCCGGCGGGAGGGTGGCGAACGCGTATTCGTTGGAGGCCTGGTCGCGATGCGTTTTGTCGAACACGTTGGTGATGTCGCCGTTGGCGGCGACCATCACGGCCGTGCGTGGTGAGCCGGTGCCGTCGATGATGAGGTAGCCGCCGGATGGGACGCTCACGTCGGCTATCACCTTGTTGCCGCCGATGATGATGCTCGGCGTAGAGACCGGCCCGTAAATGGTGAGCCTCATCCGCGAGGGCAGGGCGGATTGGTTGTCGATGCTGCTGACGTTGCGGGTCGGCGCGTAATCGTAGCGATAGTCGTAGGGATAGTCCTTGCCTCTGTTGTAGCGGGCCGTCGACCGGCTGAAGCTCTGCCTGACCGGTTTGTGCCACACCCCGTCAAGCAAGGCGACCGTGAAATCGCCGCGCACGAGCAGGGGTGACGTGTAGTCAGGTTCGGGGCCGACCACGAGGCAGGTCTGTGACCATCCGTCCACCGTGATGACGCCGGGTTTCGCGGCATCGTTGAGGTAGGCGTACATGTCCGCGTCGAACAGTTCCTCGGCCTTTTCGAGCGCCGGGATACCGTAGACGAGCCCGGTGACCTTGACGGTCTTCGCGGGCCGCGTGGCATGCAATGACCGGTAGCCGAGCTCGAACTCCCACGTGCGGGTGCGTAGCTCCAGGATCTGTCCGCACATGATTCCCTCCGGGTCGGCGAGATCAATCACGGTTCCGGCGCGGTTTGACGTGTAGGAGAGCGTGTGCATCATGTGCGCAAACCCTCCTTGGTGAGCCGCTGTAAGTCGCGTTTGCCGAGTTGCGGGGCATACGCGCTGATGATTGGGCCGATCTGCTCGCGGAAGGAACGTATCTCCTCGATGACGCCGCTCACGTCGATATCCCGGCCGGAGAACGATTCCTTGGGTATCTGCCGGCGGTTCATGGCCGCGTATGTGTCGGCGCCATAATATGCGACGGATTTCACATTGGACACGAATTCGCCGCTCTTGACTCGCGCGTTCGCCAACGTGATGTTGTCGCCGCCCGTGATGCTCGCCTTGCCTGGCAGGAGGCCCTCGATGACACTGCCGCCGCCGGCGTAGCCGCGCATCGAAACCCCATAACCGGTGAACAGGCCGCCGGTCTTGGAGGGCGGGCGAACGCCCACGCTGTCATCCGGCACGTCGTTTTTCATATAGTTATCAATGAAGTTGCGGACGATGTTCGTGGTGACCGTGACCTCCCTCGGGGTTTCCAAGGGTTCGTTGTTCACATCGCGGATCGCTTGCAAAGCCTGACCGTTCTTGCCATAGATGTAGCCGGTCTTGGGATCTATCTGCCAGCCGTTCGCTTCGACCATTTTGTCGAACAGGGGCGTGTTGTTGCCCTTGAGGACGCCGGTCTTGTCGTCGATTTTTGCGCCGCCGGCGATTGCCATGGCGACGTCGAACTGGCTCTTATCCAAGTCCAGGTAGCCGGTCTTGGGGTCGATCTTCGCGTTGGTGGCGTCGGCGATCTTCTGCATCAGGTCGGTGTCGTCACCGGTCAATCGCACGGTCTTGTCGTCGATTTTCTCGGCCTTGACCTTCACCTTGTCCAGCACGTCGCTGGCCTCGTCCGTGATCGTAATCCTCACGTCGACAGGGTTAGCGGCCTCGCTGTTCATGGATTCGATGCTCTGACGCAGATTGTCGGCCTCGCTGCGGGCCAAACCGTAACGGTCTGCCTGAGCTGCGGCCGCGTCGGCGCTCATGCCGGCTGCGGTCGCGTTGTCGATGTACGCCTGACGTGCCCGTTCGAGGATATCGCCCGCCTGCTGGGTAGCAGCAGCGGCATCGCCATGGGCCTGACCCTCCTCGATGATCTTCTGCGCCGTGCTCTGCGCGGTGGACGCAAGCCCCTGCAGCGCGCTCTGGCTGTCATACGCCTGAGACTCGTATCCCGCCAAAGCATTACCGTTGTCATCGAGCACTCGACCGTTCTTTGCGATGTTCTCGTTAAGGTCGAGTATTCCCTGGTTGAATTGGGTTACGGCCTGATCCGCGGACAGCTGCACGCCGGGCAGGCTGAGGAAGCCTTTAACGAGATCGTCGATGGCGTCCATCAAATCCTGAGTGCTGGTCGTAGCGCCTTGTGTTGCGTTTGAGTATTCTCCAGTGGCGTCAGCAGCGCCGTTGGTAGCATTCTCTACTTCAGCGAGTGCATGGGCTTTTGACTTGGCTGCATCGGATGCCTTGTTATAGTTATCCTTTTCCTCGTTGAGCTGGCTGAGGATGATTCCCGCGAGTTCTTTTTGCTTGCCGCCTTTCGCGATCATTTCATCGGTGACACCGTTGATTCGGCGCATTGCTGCCGAGTTGCCCTGTGCGGCCAGTGCCATGTCGGACATCTTGATTCCGACATCATCGAGTAAGCTGCCAAGGGTCTTGTATCCGTAATACGCCTGTTCGATATTGTCCGGAATGATCCAGGAGTTATCGATTTTTGCATTTGATAGATTATCGATGATTTGTTTGCTGGCGTCGCCGGTGCTTTCCAGCGCGGTTTTTAGCGAGTCGGTTCGCTGCTTGGCCTCTGCGGCCTTGTCGGCGAAGGAGAGGAGGGCCGCGCCGGCGACGCCGATGGCTATACCCCACGGTCCACCCAATAACGACACTATGCCGCTTCCCAGGTTTTTGAAACCGGCCATAACGCCTTGAGAACGACTGATAGTGGTGCCAAACGTGTTTATCTGAGATTCTGCACTGCCGAAAGTTGCGCCCCATGTCTGGAACGCTGACGCGATTCCGGAGCCGAGGCCTATGAGCCTTTGCCCTGGGTCGGCGATCAATCCGAGGGTTTGCGCAAGCTGGCTGCTGCTAGAGTTCAGCGGCCCCATCGCTTTGTGGACTGCGACACTGCCTCCAACCAGAGCCGCCATCAGCACTATGGACTGCTGTACGGGCGCAGGCAATGACGCGAAACCGTCAACAAGGGTGTCGAGTGTCTGCACGAGGGAGCGCAATGGTCCCTGACCTCCCTCGCCCAAAGAGATCATGAGGGATTCGAAAGAGCCGCTCAGATTCTCCAGATCGCCTTTCAGGTTGTCGTTCTTCTTGGCGGCGAGGTCCGCGGCGTAGCCGGATTGGCTGACGGCTTTCGTCCAGTCGTCGATGCCTTCCGCGCCCTGCTCGTAGAGCACGTTCGCGGCTCGCACCGCGTCGGCTCCGAAGATGGTGTTGAGCGCGGCATTGCGTTCCTGTTGACTCAGGCCGCTCAAACCGTTCTGCAATTGGCCTGCGGCACCGGCAAGGCCGATGAACTTGCCATTGGCGTCGTACACGTTGATGCCGAGCTCGTCCATGAGGGTCTGCGCCTTGTCGGTGGGGCTGGCCAGTCGTTGGAGCATGGTCTTGAGGCTGGTGCCCGCGTCACTGCCTATCATGCCGGCGTTGGCGAACGCGGCGAGCGTGCCGGTGGTCTCCTGCATGCTGACGCCCATGCTGTTGGCCACCAGACCCGCCTGATTCAATGCGAGGCCGAGGTCATGGGCGGAACCGACGGCCTTGCCTGCGCCGGCCGCCAGTGCGTCGGCCACCTGAGTGGATTCGGCGCCCGTCAGGTTGAACTGTTTGAGGGTGGTGGCCATGAGTTCGGCGGCGTCGCCTACGGCCATGCCGTCGGACGCTGCGAGGTTCAATGCGCCGCTCAAACCGCCGGAGAGAATATCCGAGGTCGATAGGCCGGCTTTGCCGAGTTCGTTGATGGCGTCGGCGGATTCGGTGGCCGAGTATATGGTGTCGGCGCCGGCGTCGATGGCGGCCTGACGGAGCTGATTCATCTCATCTGCGCTGGCTCCGGTGTTGGCCTGCACCGTCGACATGCTGGCGTCGAAGTCCGCCGCCATCCTGACAGCGGCCACGCCCAGCGCGGTGGCGGCGACACCGGCCGCCGCGATGCCGGTGGTGATGAGCTTCGATTTGCCTCCGGCGGCTTCCATGGTGGTCGCGGTCTTCTGGCTTTCGCCGGACACTTTGGCCATGCCGGCGGTGAAATTGCTGGTGTCCGCGAGCAGGCGGACGGTGATGTTGCGGTTCAGGCCACCGGCCATGGCATATCCTCCTGTCGGATCATCGTGGGTTGATGCCCACGGTCAGTGAGTCAAGTTTCGTGGCGGATTCCGCGGAATGGTCCTTGCGGTATTCTTCGAGCCCGATGCGGCGCATCAGGTCGATCTGACAGACGCCGACCTCGCTCGCGTATTTGGTGGGGGCCAGCTCGTCGTGGCATATGCTGACGGGCATCCCGCAGCGCGGACACAGCGTGCGCTCGTATTCGTCGAGTGCGAGCATCCATTCGCGTTCGGTCGCATCCCATTCGGTTTCCGGCGTGTAGCCGGTGATGCGCCTATGCCCGTCCCTTTCCACCCGATACGACGGTTCCCAGCCGAGCCAACGCTTGTAGCTGATGCCGAGCTTCTGGCAGATTCGCAGTTCCCTTACTGTCTGCGGATTATCCGCGAGGCTGATTCGAGTGCGTCTTTTGGGTCGATGAGCTTCGCATTCAGGTCACGGATCGCGTACCAGATGGGGCTGATCTGGCCGTCGGACAGTTCGGTCATGACGTTGGCCAGCTCTTCCACGGGGGTTTCCGGCACGGTCTTCCTGACCATGAGTCTGACGGCGTCGGCGCAGATGTCCTCGATGTGTTGTTTCGGTACGCCGTTTTCGGTGACGGTGTTCGCCTCGAGTACCTGACGCCACTGGGAGAGCGGCAGCGCCTCCAGGGTGATGCGGACGGTGTCGTCCTTCACCTCGTCGCGCAGCCTGTCGATTTGTTCGGCGATGCGTTTGGCGGCGGCGTTGCCGCCCTCGGTCACATGCTGCGCCATGGCGCGTTCCAGGTCGGCTCCCAATGCGGCGACCTGTTCGGCCTTCTCCTGATCCAATATGAGGTCGACGTCCACGCGCTTGCGCTTCACTTCCAAAGCCATGATTATCCCTTTCTGAAAGTCTGAAAACCTTTCTGAGAGAGAGAAGAGAGAATGCCTGTGCGGGGCCAGAAAGGCTTAGAATCCCCGCACGGAAGAACTTGTCAGGCTGCGGTCAGCACGGCGGTCTCGGACTCCCAGCCGGGAGCCTGAGCGAACAGCGGGATCTGACTGCGGATCATGGTGTTCGCATCCGGGTTGATGACCTTCTTTTCGCCGCACTTCACGCTCACGACGGTGAGCTTCTGGCCGGAGGCCAATGGCGCGTTGGTGGCCATGCCGCGACGACGCACGATATAGCCGGACGCGCCCTCGTGCATGAGGGTGACGGCCTCGTTCTGTTCCTTGTGCTCCGTGTTCGTGTTGTCGATGACCTCGATGCTGATGTCGCCGGCGCTCTTGCGGCCGGGGGCCCCGAAGTCCTGCACGGTGTTCTCGCGCTGGTCGGACACGGTGTCCTGCGACGGGTCGAAGCTCCAGCCGCCAAGCATGACGTAGTTCGAGATGTCGGTGCCGGCCTCGAGCTCGATGATGGTCGGGGCCTTGATGTTCTTGATCGCCGGCACCCAGATGGTGGTGATGTTGCCCTCGGCACTGGTGCCGGGAATCTCTGTACCCAGTTTCAGGGTCATAATGTGCTCCTTGAAGACTTTTGGTAAATGATTGGTTGACTATGGTCGGCTCCACGTGAAGCGGAACCTCAGGACGCGCACCTGGTAGCGGCGCGCGGTTTCGTCGGCGGTCAGACCGGCCGCGTATGCGCCGGAATCCTCGTACAGGGTGAGCTGGCCGACCGTGTAGCCCGGCGGCCGGGTGGGGGAGCGGTTCGCCAACGCGGGGATCAGCATGTCGTCGCACCAGATGTTCACGCTGTCGGCGGTGGTGCTGACGGCGCGAACCTCCAGCAGGGCGGAGTGGGCGGTGAACCGCATCGTCTCCGCCATCACATGACGGTCGGTGGAGACGCGCGCGATGATCCACGGCGGCATCTCCGACTCCAACGGCTCCTCCTGCCGGTAGATTTTCACGCCGGATGGCATGGAGGGCAGCAGGTCGAGAATCGCATTGGTCAGGTCCATGACGCTCATAATCCGATGGCTCCTATCAGCATGTCGTCGGCGGCGTCGGCCACGTATTCGGCGAGCGGGGGAAGCTCCGTCTCCGCATGCTCGTAAAAAGCGTGGGTTCCGCCGCCCTTCGCGGTGCCGAAGAACGCGATGTTGGCCAAGTCGGAGGCCCCGCCGTCGCGGGGGCTCACGTCCGCGTACACAGTGGTGCCGGTACTGCCCAGCTCGTAGGCGACCTGCACTTTGCGGATGCCGGCGTTGCCGGAACCGGCAACGTCCTCCTGAATGGACTCCTTGACGTTCTGCGCGCCCTTCTTCACCGCCTTCGCGACCGCTATGGAGGCTTTGGCGTGGGCGGAGGCGACCCTGCGGCCGAACGCGGTCAGCTCCGAAGCGTCGACTGTCACGTCACTCATTGCTGTTGCCCACCTCCTTCACGTTCCACCGGCATGCGGTCGCATGAGACTTCTCGGACTGCATGTTCAACAACCTGAGCTTCCGCCCCTTGAGATTCGGGTCGGCGGCTTCGGTTATCTCGCACACGTCGCCCGGCAATAAACCCGTGGTGCCGTAGGGGAAATGCACGTACATGCTCCACACGGGGGTGACGGCACCCAACGCTTCGACGATGCCGCCCTCCGTGTTCTCGGCGGCCAAACCACCCGAGGTCTGCACCTTGCAACGGCCCTCATACACGGTGTTCGCGGCCGGTCCCACCAGTCCCGTTTCGGGGTCGGTGACCGGTTTGCCCATATGGGTGACGCGGCATTGGTCGGTCATCAACGATTCGGCGAGCTGTCGGCCTCGGTTGAGGATATGCTGCACGTTCATCGGAACACCCCTATGGCGATGCCTCGCATGCCGAACCTGTTGCGGAGGGCTCGTTTCGTGCCCTCCGGCAGTTCGAGTGCGTCGATGATCTCGGAGTCGCCCTGACGGTAGCCGATCTGCACGTCGTCGATTCGCGCGTATGATTCGTCGCGGTGAGCGCCGGGGCCGCCGTTCGACTGCTGGACGAGTCCGGCTGCGACCATGCTGCACACGAGGCGCACGATGTCCGGGGGAACCGGGTCATAGCCGGCGAGCATGGTGACGGTGACGGAACAGGGGACCATGTTCGGCAGGCTCCACAGGCTTTCCCTGTACAGGGCGTTGCCGAGCAGCTTCCAATCCCCGGTCTCCTCGCCGTCCATGAGCACGCGGCTCACGGAAATCACGGGGCGCATGGGCAGGTCGAGCCTGCGTGAGGTTTCGCCGGGGATGGTCACCGTGTATTCGCCGCGTGTGATGGGGCACCCTGCGGCGTCGCGCACCGCTGCGGAAACCGATTCGAGCAGCTTGCCCGCGAGCTTTTCGTCCGCGTATTCGATGCCGTATGAATCAAGGTCCTTGACCGTTGCCAGCGTGTCCATGAGTCACCCCCTATGCGGTTATTCGGCTTCGCCCAAGTAGGGCATGGCCTCATAGCTGCCGGCCATCACTTGCCCACCTTGAAGTGTACGGTGGCCAGCGCTTCGGGGCGCACGACCTTCGCGCCGTACAGGTGCAGGCCCTTGACGATGTCGTCGAAGCCCTTCTCCTTGCGGGTGGCCTCGACCTTGGCGATCTGCTCCGCGAACGTGGTGGCCGCGTTGGTGCCGGCGATGATGACGTTGCCCTCATCGGTCTGAGCCGAGGCAGAGCCGCCCTTGGCTGCGGGAGCGTTGTTGGACTTGAGGATGGTCATGCCCGCGGCCTCACCGACCACGCCGTTGAGCAGCGTGGAATGAGCGGACTCGGCGCCAGCGACGAAACGGCTGTCCTTGCGCAGCAGACCGTAGAAGTCCGGGTTGACGATGACCCAACGGCCCGCGTCTGTCACGTTCTGCTTATCCAATGCGGTGGCCAGATCCACGATGGTGTCGTACGCCTTGGTGGCGGTGGCGCCGGAAATCGGGTCGAGCTTGCTCTTCGCGCCTGCTGCCATCAGGCCGGCCAGGTACTGGTCGGTCAGGTCGCGCAGCTTGTAGGCGGCGTCCCGGGAATATGCGGCGGTCAGGTTGTTCATGGCCTGGCGCTTCTCCACGTCGTCGATTTCGAACGCGAAGTACTTGCTCTGGTTGATGACGAGTTCGCCGGCGTCCTTGTCTGTGGCCGGTTCGATGGTGATGTCGGTGTGGGCCGTGTAGTCGCCGATGCTGATGTGCGCGATGCCGGTGATGTGCACGGTGTCGCCGTAGTTGGCGATGTCGCCCTCGTAGTCGCGGTTCACGGCGGAACCGTAGACGAGGTTCTTCTGGAGTTCCAGCAGGATGTTGGCGCTCCACAGTTCGGGAATGAAATTGGTGATGGCCATTTAAGGCCTCCTTCCGTTTAGTTGGCTCCGAGCAGGTCCTTCAGTCGTCCGTCCTGTTGGGCTTTGACGATTTCTGCGGGGCTCATGGTTTTCAGGTCGTCTCGGGTGAGCTGACCCTGATGGCGGTCGCCGTCCCGTGTTCCGCTGGGCGGCGTGATGTTCGCGCCCGAGGGCGCTTGCTCGGCTTTCCCGAGATAAGGTTTCTGTTCCAGCAGTTCGCCGATGGAGTCGGCGATGGCCTGCGTGTCCACGCCGCCGTCAGCCGTGACGGTGAATTTGGACAGGTCGAGGTAGCGCAGGGCGTCGGCCGGGTCGGTGAGCTTGCCGCTGGCTGCGGCGCGGACTTCGGCCTTGAGGATGCGCTGGTTGGCGGCGGCAAGGGCCTCGTCCTTGACGGCCTGCTCCTTCCGGGCGGCCTCGTATTCGGCCTCCTTGCCCTGCAGGGCGGCGATCTGTTTTTCGAGTTCGTCTACCTTGTCGGCCTTGGCGTAGGCTTCGTTCAGTTTCTTTTCGAGGTCGCGGTTGACTTTCCGCTGGCCCTCGAACTTCGACTGCCAATCCTCGCCGCCGGTGTTCTCCGGCTTCTTGGCCTCGTTGTCGTCCGAATTCTGGTTCTGGTTTGCGGGATCCATGTTCTTCCTTTCGATTCGCTGGATCATTGCTGGAAAATCTGGCCGCCGGAGGTGACCCATCGGCGGTATTCGCGTTCGCACTGGGCCGCGATTTCGGGTGTGAGGGGCATGCGGCCATCGTTGGGGTTGCGTCCCTCCAATACGGCCTCGTAGCGGAGCTTCGCGGTCTGAACGCGCTTCTCGGCGGCGGTCAACAGTTCGACGCGCCCCTGCCGGTACGTGTTGTCGTGCAGCCACATGCTTTTGCGGATCTCGGGCACCTTGCCGCGCCAGTCGTTGTCCACGTAGTAGCCGTTGGCCTTCAACGCGGCTATGGTCTTCTCCCGGTCGCCTCCGGTCAGCGAGTAGATGCCGTCGATGGACAGGCGGCGTTTCATCCTCCGGCCGGACTGCTGGGCGTATTGCATGCTGGCCCACCCGTATCGTGTGGTGCCCTCGCTGGTGGTCAGCGCCGTATAGCCTTTGCCCACCCTTTGCATGCCGCGTTTCGAGTTGACGACCTGGTAGATGTCGGCGCCATCGCGGATGGCCTGGGCGTAGTTCGCGCCGAAGCGCTTGTCCTGCTCCTCACGGGAGAGGCTTTTGAAACCCTCCATGGGGTCGCTGATCCACCCCTGTTGTTTGGCCATGCTTTGGCTGCAGGGCACGTGGCGGCCGTGGCAGTGCGGGTGGCGCAGGAACCCCTCGTTGAAGCGGAACCACTTGCCGGCCAGCAGCATGCATCGGTCGCAGCAGCTGGCGGACTCGACACGCACGTAGCCGACCTTGGGACGGCTGGTGATGTCCAGTGATTCCGCCTGGCGGGCGGTGTCCATGACCGCCAGAGAGGTAAGCATGACCAGCAGGTTGCGCCCATATTCCAATGCCTCCAACGGGGAGCTGCCGGTGCGTATCGCGTGCAGGGCGGCGAACACGGGGGATTGGAAGTAGGAGGCGATGTCGAGGCCGGACGGAGCCCAGCCTGCGAATGCGTTCGGGTTGGCCAAAGCATGGGGAGTGACGTACACGCCCTGTTCGGCGAGCATCATGCCGCTCGCGTCGATGGCTGTCTCCGCCGACTTGGTTTGGATGGTGGAGAACAGGGTGAGGAAGTCGCGGCTTATCGACTTCCACGACGCCTGGATGTTATTGGCGTCGACCCTGTTCCATGTTCTGCGTGCGGCTCTGTCCGCCGCCAGCTCCAAGGTCGCCAGCCGTTTCTGACTGTAGGCCAGCACCTGAGATTCGACCGCCATCAGCGCCTCCGATCTGCAGGGCACGGTTCAACGATTCGAGTTCGGGGTCGGCCATCTCGTCGGCGCGCATGCGCATGATGCGCTGCACCTCGTCCGAGCTTTGGCCCATCTGCTCCGCGACCCATTGGATCGGGAAGCCGAGCTGCTTGTATTTGAGCATCGCGTCCGCCATCAGGGTTTCGCTGCGATACTGCGGGGTCGCGAACTGCACCTTGGAGTCGGCGATGATGTCCGCCTCAGCCACGTCGTTCTCGTAGCGCATGGCGATGCTGCAGATGTCGCGGATGGGGGATTTCAGGAAGCTGATGCGTTCGATGGTCTTGGATACGAGGCCGGCTTCGGCGACCTCGTAGCCGGTGGCCGGAACCTCCGCGTTCGTCAGCAGGTAATGGCCGGGGGTGCGTGTTTCGGCGGCGATATGCTCCACCGCTTTTTCGATGACCGGGATGAACACGTTCAGGTTCGAGCTTGACCATTCGCCCAGGTTCACGTTGTCGCCGGTGAACTGGTAGATGCGCTCCAGCACCTGCTTGTCGAGTTCGATGGGCTTCTCGCCGACCTGCTGTCCCTCCTCGTTGTAGACGGGCTCGACGAGCGGGTCTCCGCCGAGGATGACTCGTGCCGGCAGTGAGGCGTAGTCCAATGCGTTCAGCAGGTAGGCCCATACGACGTTGACCGTGTCCTGCATCGATTCGACGTGCGCGATGTCGCTGATCGGCGCATTGTCCAATAGCATCTGGTTGCGGAACTCGCGCAGGGGGATCGTGTCCAGACCGGTGGGCTGAGGGTCATTCATCTTCCAGCCGTACACGTCGGGCGGCACGCGCTGGTCGGTCAGACCGAGCATCTTCTTGCGTTCCATGCTGACCGTCCAGCCGGGCACCATGAGAGTGCCGTACTCCTTGTCGTCGCCCTGCTGGATGAGGAACCCGGCTGACGGCTGGCCGGTGCGCGCATCGTAGATGACTGCGGCGCTGTCCGGGTGCTCGAACGTGATGCGGGCCCTGCCATCGACCTGCGTGACCAAGGCGAACGCGCGACCCGTGGTGGTCATCATCAGTGCGGCTTCCTGCAACCCACGTTCGAAGTCGTTGCGGTCAAGGCATTTCATGATGCCGGTGCCGAGCTTCACGTCATCATATGGGACGAAGCCCTTGAACTTGATGCGTTCCACCGGGGCCTGCGCCACGGGGAGGCACCAGTTGTCCGAGAAATCGGAGAACCGGTCGCTCATGTAGCGTTCGAATTCCTTGGACGCGAACTTCAGTTTGCCGCGTTTGCCGAGCACGTAATCGGTATGCGTGCCGATGCTGGGCCGGCGGAACTGGATTTTGTCGGCCAGACGGTTCGCCAATGCGGACAGATCCTGCTGGCTGTATTCCATCGTCACCTCCTGGTCGATGATCCGGTAAGCATGTAATTGTGTTTGCGAGCGCCCCAGCCGGCGGCTCGCGCGTCGCATGCGGCTTCGTGGGCGAGCACGCTGGTCACGGCGGCGTCTATTTTCCTGTTCTGCTGGGGTTTCGCCAGTCCGTAGCGTTCCAGGGTCTTGGCGACCTTTCGCGCGTTCATCATGTGGGTGCGGGTGATGGGGCAGCCGTCCTGTGTGATGCGATGTGTGGTCAGGTCGGCTTCGAATCGGCGCAATGCCTCGTAGACGGCTCCGATGCGGGAGCTGCCCGACATGCTCCACGGTAGGAATTTCTTCGGCCCGTAGGCCCTGTCCCATGCTTCTATCTCCGATTCCCATGACAGTTCGTCGCGGAAGCCGGGGTCGCAGTAGGCGCGTTCGATTTTGTAGCGGTCGTTGAGTTCCGCCCATGCTGCGGCTACCTCGGCGCGGGGGATGCGGCCGCCCCACTGCTTCGGGTTCCAGATGGTCGCACGCCGGTCGGGCCCGTATCGGGGAGTGAATATCAGCCCGTCGAGGGTCTCCATCTTGATGCATGTCCAGTCGTCGTTCTCCGAACCGTCGAAGCCCGCGCATACGCGCGTGCCTTTTGGCGGGTTCGGCAGCCAGAGTTCATGCGCCGGCATAGCAGCTCTCCCATAGTCCGTCTTCGAGCCATGCGCCGCCGCCCTGCACCAGACGGTTCCCGAAGAACCGTTCCGCCTGGGTAGGGTCGGTCTTCATCAGCGCCTTGGCCTCCGATTCGATGGAGTTCAGGTCGACCCATGGTGAGCCGCGGTACACGTATTCGAGCATCTTCAAGCGTTCGGATTTCAGATTGAAGTCCAATGGGCGGCCGTCGCGGTGACGCAATGATTTCGCCAGATCGGGGTTCCGGTAGAACACGAACACGTCGTCCTCGGCGTTCTCGAACACCTGCTGCGCGTAACTGTCCTCGCCCGGATCCCATGCGTTCGTCCACGCATGTGTGCGGCCGCCCATGCCGGCGGCTCCTCGGCGCTGCGTGGTGGCGACCGCTATCATGCCGTTCGATTTCGTGTACAGGCCGGCCTCGTCCTGTTCGGCGTCCGTGATCGGATTGCCCAGACGGGATTTCGCCGAGGCGGTGACCACGTCGATGCGATCCAAGTCCAAGGCGTCGGCCTCGCCTTCGCGCCCCGGCTGCAATATGCGGATGAAGGTGTCCCTCACGCGCATGAGCTCCTTGAGCGGGCCCAGCAGGATCGTCGCCACGAGAGGACGGTAGATGTTGCGTACCTGTTCCTCGGAGTTGGCGGTCAGCTGGATGAGCGGCGACGGATGTCGACGGCCTTTCGGCTCGCCCGGATTGTACGGCCACTCCCAGCCGCACGGACAACCGTTGTCAGCGCAACGGTACACGTCGCCTTCCTGTGCCCAGCCATCGAAGATGGTGGGCCCGCAGCCCTCGGCGGCGGTGAAGAACGCCGTGCATGGCCCCTTGCCCCATTTCTGCGGTCCGACGGTCAGCGTCATGCGGTATTCGAATGCCTGGTTGAGTACCATCGGATTGTCGACGGTGACTTCCTCGGGCGGCACATATGGGGCGTCCACGCGGATGCGCCAACGGTTCGCCGCCAGCCAGTACTGCCAGTCGGACAGCACCACCGGACGGCCTCGCAACGGGCCGTCAGGCTGCCGGCAGTGACGTTCGATCCACGCGCACACCAGATGCCCCAACGTGGGGAAGTCGATGAGCCATGAATCCTCGTCAGCCATTGCCGCTCATCCGACGCTGGTACACATGCCTCGTCTCGTCCATGGGAGAGCGTTCGGCGGCCGATTCCCGGTTCAGCTCCTTGGCCCTGCGGCGCGTGAACTCCGAATCGACTGGCTTCCGCTCGGCCTCGGCCTCGATCTTCCAGCCCAACGCCTGCAATCCGGCGGCGCTCATGCCGACGCGGTCGGAGATGCGCAGCAGCACGGTCAACGCCGTGGGTGCCGGCGCGATCTCGCATGCGGTGGAAAGCCGCGCGTACAACGCCAGTTCCCGGATCATCCACTTGAACTGGGGCAGATGCCAGGCGCGTGCCTGAGGCAGCTTCCACAGCCACTTCCACTTCTCCGCCTCAAGTTTGCGGACGCGCTCGTCATCGGCGGGCTCCAAGGGCCATTCCGGCGGCTTCATCCGGCACTCGGTGTTCGGCAGGCTCTGCAATGTGTATCCGAGTCTGCGGCTCTTCTCGCTGTTCGGGTCCTTGGCCGGCCCGGAGCGTACTCGTTTGCCTCCACTTGGCATGATGTTCACCTCTCGTCATGGCCTTGCGCCCTAGCGACAGATCGACGAGACCGCCCTCGCGCCGGCCCGCCAGCGATGTTTGAACCCTGCGCACCCGACAGACAGCTCACCGGCGGTCAGGCAGGGGTGGTCGATACCCCACCCCCCTGGGTGTTGCCGGTCGTTTTTGCGGGGATGTGCGGCTGCTGATTGTTTTTTACTGTTTGGTATTGAAGCCTGCTGGTCTTGTTCTGCCGGTTTTCACGTCGTGGCATTGTTTGCACAATCCTCGTCCGAACTTCGGGTCGTTCGGATTGAGTCGCATGTCTATGAGTTCGATTCGCTCGTATGGATAATGATCCGCGATTGTGCTTGGTTTTCCGCAGAGCCCCTTGTGTTTGCCGCAGCCTCCGTGCTCGGGGTCGCCGGGGCATGTGCAGTATGGGTCTCGTGCGAGCACCTGCCTGCGAAACGATTGATGTCCCTTGGTGTTGTATGGGTTGCGTCCACGGGTACGGGTGCGGTCCCGTTGGGCTCGGGTGCAGGCGTCGCATTTGCGTGCCGGTGTCTCGATGAGGTTCGGACATCCGGGTGTCGAGCAGACTCGCCAGCTCATGTGTGCCTCGCAGTCATTGTGTCCGTTGGCGTGTCCTGGTGTCCTCGGCTTGCATATCTATAGTTATTGTGTTACTATAGATATGTCAGCCAAGGAAAGGAGGTGAACATGGAACAGATCGCGGAGCTGCTCAAGGCCATCGGGGAGTTCCTCTCCGGATTGGGTGCGGCACTCGCACCCATCGCCGCCGTGGCCGTCGCATTGATTGCGAAGAGCAAGCCGCGAAAGCCGCTGAACAGACGGCGCAAGCGGTAACAAGAGCCGTGGATTCCGGATAATCGTACTATCCAGAGCCACGGCTCCACTCCCAACTATTCCATGGAACATCATGAACGGCAAGATAGGAATCATCGCACTCATGTTCGGAGTCGTCAGCCTCGCGCTGGCCATCGCATCCCAGAGCGTACCGGCAGGTGTGTTCGGAATGTGCTCGGGCGTGCTGGGTTATCTGGCAGGAAGGGCAAGCAATGGCGACTGAATATCTCGGCGTCAAACAGGTCGCAGAACGCCTTGGCATCACCAGTGGCGGCTTGCTCAACCTCAAGCTCCCTGAGCCCGACGCCACGATAGGGCGCACGCGCGGCTGGTTGCCTGAGACCATCGATGAATGGAACGCTCAACGTCCGGGACGTGGTGTCGGAGGGGGGAGACCACGCAAAAACAAAGCATAGATACGCGAAAACCCAGCCACATGAGCTGGGTTCTTCGACACTAATCCACTGACATTATGCGGTCACAGTCAGCTCTTTGTCAAGTCCGCCACTGATGACGAGCCGGTAGACGCTGCTGTATGAAATGCCTTGAGGCGTGACATCAAGCTTGCCTCGGGATTTCCACACGGTGAGCGTATGCCTTTTGACGGTGATTCCCGCGTCCGTGAACACCTTGGCTATCTCAGCCGCAGACCCGCGCCTGGAATCATCCCAACACAACGTCTTGAGCCTACGCAGTTTAACCGTCTGCGCTCGCTGTTCCCTCCCGCAGACCGGGCATGTCACCCACTGGTCTGCTGCCCCAGCGGTGAGCATGGTCTCGCATAGTTCGCAGGTTCCTATCTCGCGGCGTTGCTCCGGCGGGTCCAGCGCAGCATCGACTTTGCGTGCGATGCCGTCAACGACGTGCATGTAGAAGCCCGCGTCCGCGAACGTGGCGAGCCTGGGGTGGCCTGCGCATGCGATGAGCGTGGCCTTCAGATCCTCGTTGCGTTTGTCTTTGCGCCAGTCCAAGGCGTCGATGCCGTCGAGGCAACGCCATAGTTCACGGGCCGTGGCGTCGAGCATGTCGATCAGGTCGAGCACGTCGAGCCTGATTGGAGTCGGGGGAGTGGCGGTCTGGATTCGCGTGGGCGAATGCCCGCCCGGATGCAGGGTCGCGTCCAACGAGTCATGCAACGGCGTGACGTCGCGCGCCAGTCGCAGGAGCGTGCCGGCGAAACGCAGTTCGCACGTCGCGCACAGTGAATATCCCCCTTCGGTTATCGTTTTGCAGTTCTGGCAGTTCACGTTGGCCCCTTCCGGCTGGTCGGCTAGAATAATGTTTGCTTCTCATCGCCCTGGCCGACCATGGTTGGGGCTTTCTCGTATTTGAGCCGGCTGTATGGCATGTTCCATATGCGTTTGAATTCGGCTATCTCCTGCTTCGACAGTTTCGGCCCGCCCCATGGCTTGCCTGGCGGGCGTTCCCGTTTCGGCGGTTTGAACGGTTTGACGCTTATCCGGGCGAGATGACACATGTGCATGGCCAGATACTGGCCGTCCGGTCTGATGCCTGCATCTCCGCAGGTGCTACGGAGCAGCGGGTGGCCGACGGAGGGAAGCCACGTGACGCTGGTCAACGGCCGGCCGAGGATTATCGCCACGGTCAGGTCGTCACCCGCCACACACCCGTAATCCCACGACTCCCACACGGTTTCCCGATCCTCGATGACGTACAGGCCGCACCCCTCGCAGACGGTGACAACGAGGGGACTCGTTTTCGGGATGAACGCGCGAAGCCATGCTGGTTTGCGTTCACGGGCGCGTGGCCTGCTCACTCCTCCATTGCCTTTCTTCTTGCCGCGTCGAACGCGATTCTGATGATGTTCTCCAACCACGCGCCGGGGAGCGTGATGAACTTTCGGGTTTCGGCCATGGCGGCGGCAATCTCCTCTTCGGTGATTCCGCGTGACGCTCCGGCCTTGTATCCTCGTCCCCACGCCCACTGCAGGCCACTGTCGACGTACGACGGGTCACGCTGCTTCTGCGCCTCGATTTCACTGCTGATGATGCTCATTCGTTTCCTCCGTTTCGTTGTTGATTGCAGTTTCGATTCGTATGCACAGGTCGAGCGCTTCCCGCCAGCCGGCCTGGTAGCCGAGCACATACGCCTCTGCCGGCGACTCGCTGCCCAATCCCGCTGAGGCCAGTGCGCTGAGCGCCCGTTGAATCACGTCAATCGGTCCGGCCATGGGTCAGTCCTCCCATTTGATGTCCTGGATTTCATGCAGCACCGCTTCGCAGGCGGTGATGAGTACGCTGAGCATACGGCGGCCGTGATGTCCTCTCCGGTCAAGGTTGAACAGGACGGGATGGCCTTGACTCCACTGGTCGATGCCGATGGAGGCGATTGGGATGGTTTCGACCAGATTGGTGTCAGCATCCTCACAGCGGTATTGGATGGTGACGGATTCTTTCATGCTTCATCGCTTTCAGTCGTGTAACAGTTCGCGTCGAGCCAGTCGGCGATGACGCGGAAGTCCTTGGCCCATTGGATGCGGTTTTCCCGCTCCCGCTCGTCCTTGGGAGCTGGTTTCGGCTCATTGAGGTTGAGTAGTCCGTATTCGGGTTTCTTCAGATAGTGGCAGCGGGCGCGTCCGCGTCCCTTGCCGGCTTGCTTGTAGTTGATGAGCTGGAGTATGTGCAGCATCTCCAACGCCTTGGTCGGATCGAAGTTCGGGGTCTCAGAATCCGCATCGAAGCGCTTTCGAAGCTCGGGCGTGGTTCCCTCTCCATTGCCAAGCTCCCATGCGGTCGCTTCGATCTGCTCCCTGAATGTGAGTGCCATCTTCCGGTCTCCTTTCTGACGTTTTCTTGATTGGGAACAACTAGTGTCGTTGACGTGCTTTTTTTGCTGTTCCGGAGGGCCGAGTCGCAGTTGTTCCCGCACCCACCCACACACGTAGTGTGGGTGGGGAGTGCTGGGAACAGCTGGACATCGCTACTCCAGCTGTTCCGGGAACAACTCGGAACAACTGGGAACAACGGGAACAACTAGATTTCGAGATGGTTTTCCTTATCCAATTCGCTCGCCTCCTCCCTGCTCATCCGATCCACGAAAGCGTCCGATTTCGGGTCGTCCATCTGCCGGTATGGTCTGACGCTGGCGTAGATGTTCCGGTTGTTGCGTCCGGAGCGGTTGCTGATCCACTCGCCCTCGAGCAGCCGGTTGATGGCGGTGAGCACGGTGGTCTTCCGGGCGCTTGACCCGTCATCCTTCAATAGTTCGATGATTTCGGTCTGGTTCGGCTCCTCGGGCGCGTTCTCGATGATCCGGCTGATCTTCTCCATGAGTCCCGTTGGCCGTTCGAGGCCACGCTGACGCGCGGTCTCCTCGCTGGGCATCATGTTTGGTCTGGCTATATTCACGCGCATGAGTTTCGGATCCGTGGAGTTGATTTCGATTCGCGCGGCTTCGCGCAGGTGGCTGCCGTCGCTGCTCCAGCTGACGGCGCAATGCTCCTCGATCTCGCTGATGCGGTCCTTGCCTGATTTGATGACGATGGTGCCGCGCACGCCCTTGCCGACAGGTTTGGTCATGTCCACGCTGTAGCTGATGCCGTCGATGAGTGCGAGTTTCTGCATGCTGCCGCCCGCGTAGCGTCCCCGGTTGTCCTTGCTTTTGACGACGTGGTCGATGAGCACGACCGCTGGCCCGCATGCCGAGATGAGTCGGGGCATGGTGTTGTACCAGGCTGCGATGTCGTCGCCGCTGTTGCTGTCGAGGCCCGCGTAGGCGAGGCAGCTGGTGACGCCGTCGATGATGGCGAGCGTGGCGGTATCGGCGTAGTCGAGGGTTTCGCGCCAGCCGCCGAGGCTGGTGGGGCTGCTGGGCTTCGCGGACGGGCGCACGTAGTGCAGGTGACCGATGATCTGTTCGCCGGATACGCCGAGCAGCAGGAGGCGTTTGACCACGTTGCGTGCGGAATCCTCGTAGTCGATGTAGATGACGTCACGGTCTGCCTTCAATTCCTGCGCGGTGGCGATTTGGGCGATCATGCTTTTGCCGCAGCCGGGTTCGCCGTGCAGGTCGTTGACCGCTCCCCGGTAGAAGAGTCCTTGGCCGTCCTCTCGTTGGAACACGGTTGGCGTTGGCGGCAGTTCAATGCCGGAAGCGAGCTGGGTGAGGTCTTCGAACTGCCAGCTGGAGGAGGCGTTTTTACTTGCCTCGTGACTTTCCATTGAACCGTTTTGAACCGATGCGACGGGTGTTGAACCGGCTTGAACCGGCATTGTTCCAGTGTTTTGAACTGCTTCCGGGTGACTTTCCTCCATTTGACTCGCAGCCGCGTTTTGGGTGAGTTCGTCGAACTCGCCGGGCGTCATGCGTTCGATTTTCGACTGCTCGCACGGATCCACATGCGATTGCACGCCGTTGACCTTCTCCATCGCGCCACTGAGAATGCTGGCCCATTCGCGTGCCGCCTCACGCTCCTTGCCTTGACGGTCGGGGGCCACCTCGGCGATGAACCGTGGCTTCAATTGGCTGATGGCGTCGAGCGCTCCACGATGGCCTTCCTGCGCGAAGTTAACCAACGCCCAGACGGCCTGCAGCGTGGTGTCATGCCTTGAGCCTTTGCTTGCCGGGTTGGCGAGCGTCTTGTTGAGGAACGTGTTGACCGCCTTGCACATGCGGTCGTCGTATTCCCTCGGATTCGAGGGGGTTAAAGTGTTCGAATTCGAACACTTTAATTCCTTCGGGTTCGACATATTGTCGGGTTTGCGCAGGTAGTCCACCCACTTCCATGGCAGTGTCGCCAGATCCGAGATGTGGGGGAGTGTGCTGGCGAATGCGCCGCTTGGCGTGTACCAGCAGTACATTTCGCCGCTCGGGTGGATCGACGGCCAGACCACGGAATACCGGTGGCCGGGCTGCAGGATGTCGACCCCCTCGATGGCGCCGCCCTTCCACGCCAATCCCTCGGGCACCTTGTAGAACAGGTGGCGTGCCGGCGAGTCGATGCCGTGCGCCGTGCTGCTCCACGTGGCCGGAAGCATGCCCAGTTCCTGAGAGAGCTCGCTGATGCCTTTCACGCCGTCCGCCTTGACCTGATGGCCCTGCGCCGCGTCGATGTCCAATACGAGCACGCCTTCGGGGATGACGATGCCCGTGTTCGCGTTCGGGTTGGCTTGGCTCCACAACTGTATTTGTTCGTCGGTGACGGGCTTGCGGCTGCGCCCCGTGAACCCCTCCGGCGGCGGGGTCTTGCGTCCCTCGGGCAGGGGGATGACCTGCATCCATCCAGCAGCACGGTACATGGGTGCGGCTGCCGTGTATCCGTAGATGTCGGTCATTCCTGGAACTCCTTTGACGTGATGTGAATATGTGTGGTGCCGTGCACGCCTTTGCATTCGTGCGGGCCGCTTGGATACGGCTACGGCGGTCGGGACTGGACTCAGTCCTTGTCGGAATCCTTGCTCTTGTACCAGCCCAGGAGCACGAGCCTCACGCTCATGAGCTGGAGGCTTTCCGAATCGACGTCACGGAAACCGACCTGATCGGAGGCAAGGGAATCCATGTCCTTCACCAGTTCGATCCACTGGTTCTGCAGGTGTTTCAGCAGCTCGTCCACTAGAACTCACCTGTTTCCGGCATCTGTTCGGAACCCCCGTGGTATTGGGGTTGCGCCTGGTCGGTGACGGCGGTGACCGCTTCGACCGGCACGCCCAACAATGCGGCGATCTCCTGCGGGCTTTTGCCCACGGCCTTCAACTGGTTGACCTTCATCGGATCAGCCTGCTGCTGTGGCTGGCCGAGCTGTACCGGCTGGGCGGGCTGCTGCGGCTGCTGCTGCGTCGGCGGGTTCCATGGGTCGCCCGGAGGCTGCTGATACCCCTGATTCGGGGTCTGCGTGGGCTGCTGGGGAGCGTACTGCTGCTGCGGGTAGTCTTGCTGGGACTGCTGCACGGGAGGCTGCTGGGAGCCCTGCTGGACAGGCTGCCGGGGTTGGCTTCCGTTGACGAGACTGTTGACGTTGGAAGCGGGTTCGATGTGGAATTCGAACACTTTCGGCGGCTGGGGCGCGTCGCCCCGCTGGCCGAGACCCACGAACCGTTCCGTGATGGTGTCGCCCGGCTTCGGGATCTTCACGCCCGCCTGACGGCAGGCATCGCGAAACGCCTTGAGCTGGATGCCCCAGCCTTTGATCCAGAGAGAACGGCGGCCGTCGTCGTCATCCACGCTCGGGTCGCGCAACTGGGTCTGGATGATGACGTGGATCTGCTCCTTCGGGCGTCCGTCGTTCCAGAAGGCGGGCTGCTTGGTCTGGAAGTCGTTGACCTGCGTGGTCTCGATTTTTTCGATGACGCCGGTCACCGAGTCTCCGGGCTGGCTGTTCGCGCCGAAGTACGCTTTGGCGCTGTTGCCGGCGAGCAGGTCGCCGAGCGAACTCAACTGGGCTGGCTGCCGTTGGGGCTGCTGGTAGCCGTAACCCTGCTGCGGGTAACCGTACTGTGGTTGTGGTTGTCCGAACATTGTCGTGTTCCTTTCGTTGTTTTTACTTGGTGAATTGGTATTCGGATTCGACTAGGGGGATGAGTCGGAGCCACTTGTCGGGAACGTCCGGCCATGGCTTAGCGTCGAACTCGGGGAGCGCGCTCATGTCGGGCCAGACCCGGCCCTTGCATGAGAAGCATTTGTCGGGCCCGGCCGCCGGCAACTGTTTGATCCAGCTGTCGCGCACGTCGGGGCCTTCCGCCTGCTCCACGCAGTCCATGAGGTTGACGAGCAGTTGGGCGCGGCTCAACGCCCATTTGCCGGGCTCCGGGTCGAACCTGGTCTCCCATGGCAATGCGTCACCCAACGAGGTCTTGTTGCGGGGCAGGAAGTAGATGCAGTTGCGTTCCACCCGTTCGCCCTCGTTCTGCAGTCCCATGCCGTAGAGTGAGGCCTGTACCCGGTACTGTTGCGAGGGGCCGTGGGCCTTGACCTTGGTGACGGTCGTGTTGCCGACTACCTTCCAGTCGATGGTGCTGCGGGTTTTGCGGTCCCATAGGTCGATGCTGCCGGTCACGTCGTAGCCGCCGTGCAAACCCTGCAACCGGCCTACGGTGACCCGGTACTCCGAGCGCCACCGTTCCACGAGCTCGGTCACGTTGTCCTCGCTCGTGTAGGGGAATTGGAACGCCGGCTCCCCGTTCAGGTCATGGAACATGGTTTCGAAATGCGCGTGGACGCACGTGCCGATGAACGGCAGCCAGCCCGGGGAGCGACGCTCCGGCCAGCCCGCCAGTTTCGCGGCGAGGCAGTGCACGCAGTCCGTGCCCAGTTCGGACGGGCCTATCTCACGCTGCAGTTCGCGCGGAGCGTTGGCGATATCCGCTTCGATGAGCTGGCGAATCTCCGGCCACAGTTGCGGCTCCTCCACGGTGCCGATTTTGGTTTTCGGAGTGACTGGCGGCTTGCCCATATCGGGTGCCGACTGGGTCATGGGCGGTGTGTCCACTGGTATCGCATCACCCTGCTGTTGGGCTTGTGCGACGGCGAGAATGGCGTCATTCATGCTCATGGTTCTTCACCTCCTTCAAAAACTCGTTGATCTGTTTCTTGATGTCCGTGAGTGCGGTCTGGCTGAGCCGTGTGATGGCCACCGCCTCGTCCGAATTGTCGAAGCGCAGCGTGTAGGTGCGGTCGCCGTCCTTCGCGATGGTTGCCGGCATGCTGCCGAAGGCCATCGAATGCACGGGGAAGCCGGTCTTGCCTTGCATCTCCAGTTCGCGTATGGCCTTGTGGATGCGTCTGGCGACGGTGAGGCCCAGCTCGTCGAGCTGCTCGGAACGGATGACGTACAGGTCGTCGGTCAGCTCGTTGCCGTCCTCGTCACGCAGGTCATAGTCGGCGATAACGCTTTCCACGATCTGGGCGATGCCCAGGCTGGACAGTTCCGCGCTCATGAGACCACCACCATAGGCTTGCCGCTCATCGCGTAATCGGCCACCGCGTCCGCCGACAGCAGCTTCTCCAACTGGCTGAGCGGCCGCGGCCGCAACTGGTAGGCTCCGGGATACTTGGTGGCCGGGTAGGCTTTTTCGAACGTGCCGGCGTTGATGCGGCGCGCGCCCGGCTTGACCTGCACCTTCAGGTTGCCGGCCTGGTAGGTGCCGACAGGATGCGAGTCGAGGATACGGGCCTTCAGCTCGTCGACCTCCTCCTGACGGGACGCGATCTCGGCCTGCAGTTCGACGATGCGCGCCGCCTGCGCGGCGAACAATCCCTGACGCAGTCCCTCGTCCGGGTTCACGGCCTCCGTGGTTTCGATGGTTGACGTGTCATTCGCAGTCATTTGGTGTGCCTTTCACGATGATCTGGGCGTAGGTGGGATACCACGCCGTCTGATGCTTGGTCTGGTTCGTGTGCCGGTTGCAGCAGGTGACCGCCTCGTCCAGTCCGGTGGGCTTGCCGAGCGGCCCGCATGTCCTGCAACGCGGCATCCAGAGACGCCGGTCAGGCATCATGCTTGTCCTTGCTTGTTCGGTTCCCATTCCGGGAGCGGTTTGATACGGATATAGAGATGTGGCTCGTACTCATGCCCGCAACACGTGTACGGATCACCGCTCTTGCGTTTCCGGTATTTGCCTTTGGCTCCGTACACCCACAGGTCGGGCATGCGCTTGGTGGCATGGGATTCGACGACCTGCGCGTCATCCACGTAGGCGACGCCGTTCAGGGAGTCCAGAACCAGCTTCAAAAGGTTGTCGAGATCCGGACGGCCGCGATGGCTCATCCAGAATTCGGCCTCCAACCTGACCGGGCACTGGTATGGTTTCGCCTGCGGGTATTTCAACCGGAATTCGGCGAACAGGCGTTCCTCCGCCCTGACGGTGCGTTTCGGCGTCATCGCGTGCCCGTTGTAGACGCGGGGACGCCCCTTCGGCACCGGGTCGCCCGGCAGACAGAGCGTGAACTCACTTGGCTGTTCCATCAGCGCCCCACTTCAACAGGATTCCCACGAACATGAGCGGCAATACGACCGCCAATGCGAGCGAGCTGGTTATCATCCACTGCGGCGTGCCGACCGGGCTGGGGATGCGACTGTGCGTGCCGGCGAAACCGACCAGCCACCCCTCAGCGAACGTGAGAGCCAGCAGCACGGCCGATTTCTGCCCGTCCGTCAGGCGCGGCTTCGGGCGACGCATACGCCGCTTTTTACGCCGTAATGCTTCGATGCTCATTCCGCAACCTCCTTGCGCTTGCGTTGGATGGCACGCAGCAGGGTCAGCGACTGGCTGAGGATCATCGACGCCTCGAACGCCAACTGGTTCTCACCCAGCTCGAACAACGCGTGTTCGAGAGAGCCGGCCGCGTCATGCACGTCACTGGCCACATCGACGGCGTGCTGCCACTGATCGACCGGATGGAACAATCTTTCCTCCACGGTGTCCTTGTCCGGATCGCACACCGGACAATCGCACTTGCCGGTTTCCGGCTGGCGCGTCTCCTCGTCCAACTCCTTCTCCAACTCAGCCTCTCCTCCCTCAAGCAGCTGCTCCATGAGCTCCTTGAATGACATTCCCTTCGGGATCTCGACGCCGATGGCGTGGATACCGCTAATCTTGTTGTTTGACATCACTTGTCTTCCTTTCAATGTGATTGGTGATGTTGGTGCCGGCGTGAACCTTGGACAGTGCGACGCCGGCACCTCTTTTCTCCCGGTTTTGAATCCGGGAAACCCTTATTCGCCGTAGACCAGCTCCTTGCGGCTTATCGCGCACCGCCGGTCCCGGTAGTCGATGACCTCCTGTGGATTCCAAACGAGCCTGCGTCCTACGCGTTTCGGCGCGGGCGGATACCGACCGCCCCACTTGTCGTGGCACGACCACACGTAGAGACTGCCCTTCGAGACACCGAGGAAGCTCGCCACCTTGGCGATCGGCCAGCCGTCAAGAGACGATTCGATTTGATGACTACCAGCCATCACGCACCCGCTTCCAGGTCAAGGGGAGTGCAGCCCAGATACTTCTGGATGAGGTACTGCTGGCCCTTGGGCGTGACCTTCGTCGTGAAGTTCAACGACACATGACCATCCGAATGGGCAATCGATGTTTCCTTGACCTCGAACAACCCCAGTTCCATGCTCTTCTGTGTGGGCATGTTCGGGTTCCCGTTGCGCTTCATCAGGAAACCGTCCTCACGCAATTGCTTGAACAACCGGTTCTGGCCGGTCTTCACGCCGTTCTGTTTGAGGATCTTCGCCAATTCGCCGATCAGAATGCTCCTCTTGCTCGTGGCCACCGCGTCCGCGAACAACACCTTCGGCTTCTGCTCGTCCAACTGCTTCCGTTGTTCTTCGATGGTCTTCTGCGCGATGAGCACCGCGCGAGCCATCGTTTCCTCCGGGGTTTCGCCCTGGGGAATGTAACCGCCGGTGCGACGGATCTGGGGCACTACCTCGTCGAACAGCCAATGCTCGAACTCGACCGCGCTGGTGAGCTTGCTGCTGGCGATGAGGCGGTACACGTCGCCTTCGGTGATGAATACCATCTGCTGGATTCCACCGGCCGTCTCAAGGGGTCTGCGAATCACCGACCCCTTGCAATGCTGCTTAACGGCATCGGCCGGGCGCTTGTATCCGAGTGCGGTGGCGACGTGCTTCGCGCAGAACAGCACCGTCCCGTTCCCGGTGGTCACCGTGGCGACCGGGTTGCCCCGAAACTCGAAGGGCTGTACATTGGATTCAGTCATTTTGGACCTTCTTTCAATCTGACATTCGCCGCCGCTCCAATCGGCGGCATTTTTTTGTGGCTAGAATCTGAGCCATGTGGAAATGGCTGGCGGACAACTGGATGGGATTGACGGCGTTGCTGCTGTCCTTCGACGCGGAACGACGCCTGTACCTCTCGACCGATTGGGGAGTGGATAAGACGGATGGGGACGGGTGGATACTGCGCAACAACGGGTGGCTCACCGAACGAGACATTCGGGTGACGCCGACTGGCGGCGCTATCGTCGAATACCGTGGAGCCTCCAAGCTCAAGCGCCATGAGTCCGGCACCGTCATCGTCGCGATGGTCGAGACCTCGAAATCGAGAGACATCCGCGTATCCTCGCGAAGAATCCTGTTCCGGCATTCCCGGATCCTGTCCCTATAGACCCCGGCCCGACATCCACGGGCTCGAGCCCACGGAGACAGAAATCGATGTCTTCCTTGTCGCAGACGACGAGTCCCGTGTATTCGACCCAGCATTTGCCGTCATCAAACACGCGAACCGTCATCGGGTGGCCGTCCAACCATCTGACACGATCCATGTCGATGCTGAGAATACGAATCAGCGCACGGGCCCTCTCACGTTCCGCGCCGCCAAGCCGGTAGGTCCTAACCATCACGCCACCGCCTTCGCGTTGTGCATTTCGGCTGCGAATCGTGCCGAGTTGATGATGTCGGCGGCGGTGATGCCGAGGGCTGTGGCAATGGCGTCGAGGTCATCAGTGGAAAAGGCTTTGAGGAATAGGAAGCGGTCGTAGAAGAATTTGCGGTCGCGCCCAGTTCGGCGGGCTAGTTCTGGGGTGGACACGCCCGAGCGCGCCGCCTCGGCCTTTACTGCCCTAATCAGTTCTATTGATGTTGCGGAGAGCTGTGTGTTTGTTTGCATGTTTTATAAAGTACCGTATCCGGTACGTACTGTCAACCCAAAACGGTACGAATTTTGCAAACGTACCGGAAAACGGTACAATCTTTCACATGAGCAAATATGAATCACTCTTCACGCAAAGAGTCATAGAGGTTATCGAAAATCGACGTCGTGACCGCAACATGACGATAGACGACCTTTGTGCAGCTACCGGTATCGGACGTAACAGCTACTACAACAAGATTCGTGGTGATCGCTGTTTCAACACCGAAGAGATTGACGCCATCGCGAGGGTACTTGGCTGCGATCCATTCCTCATCCTTGAAGAGGCGTCTGCAAAAGCTCAGATTGAATCTGACGCTCAGCTTGCAAAGAAAGCGTTTGCTCGTATGCAAACACTGGTGGCCAAGCCGGGCGACACCAAGGCCGAACAGGAAGCATACGAGGAGCTGCCGTGACGACAGACCTAGAGCAGGAAGCCAGGTGGTACGCGAAAAGAGTCATCATCACCCCGATGCAAACCGGGTACCAAGGACTCTACGACGCGAACACCGAGACCATCTACATAGCGGACGACCTCACCCCAACCCAATACCGGTGCGTACTGGCCCACGAAATCAGCCACGCCAAACACCGCGACAGGGGAGGCCACGCCGACCGCTACACGGAACAACGAGCGGATATAGAAGCCGCCCGAATGCTCATAAGCCAAGTGGAATACCAGACCGCCGAAAACATATACGACGGAGACGAAACCCTCATGGCAAAAGAGATGAACGTAATGCCTTGGATAATCCAGGCATACAAACAATGGCTGCACGACAACGTGGCCGCGTAAGGGGACGCAATGGGCTGGATACTGTTCTTTTCCATAGGAATTCCACTGCTTTGCCTACCGGCATACATACTTATCGAAATGACAAAACCCAAAGAGGAAAGATGGGGGCGGTCTCAGCCAAATCAAGCAGTGAAGGGCTCCGGTTCGGGGTCGATGAAGAATCCGCCGATTCGCTCTTCTGCATTCGTCGGGTTGGAAACCACTCAGCATCCTGCCGACCCTCGAACCTCGAAACCAGTCCAAGGATTGACTGAATACGTACCGATATACAGCGGTGCCTTCCTCCCCGCCGAACACCAACTTGATTTGGTGACGATGGACGACGAAGGCAACACCAACCTGCAGCTCAACCTGTATAACGGCCAACTGGTGCTGGAAGCGCCGAATGGCTTATTGCCGAATAGATCTAGTGGGCAGGTTTACAAGCTCGGTATCTATACCGGTTCCATACGAGGATCCGCATACTATGAGGAGGCCGTGCTGAATGCAGATACGCGACCCTTAGCGAAGGCCGAATTAGTCAGAGAGCCCGGCAATAAATACGATAAGAATGCAGTGGCCATTCACGCATCTGGTGCTGGCTGTGTAGGTTACGTCAACAAGCAGAACGCCGCTCGATTATCAAAGCATCTTGGTGTCGGAGAGGAATATATGGCGATATTCACAAGCGGCTGTAAACGCGGCGATGATTCCGTGCCTGTCTCGGTGTTGATTGCACCAACGGCAACCATGATGTCGATATTCCGCAACAGCGGGATACCTTTACCAAGTAATGGAATAACCCAATAAAAGAATTGCCCTATCGGTCTTGCACACCGATAGGGCGGTTGAAGAATCCAGCTAGTTCAAGAAAGGAGGACGCTTCGCCTACCTATCATAGCCGATAGGCCTGGCGGAGCTATACCCGAAATGTCAGAAGAACGCGAGTGTGCTGCCGAAGTAGTTTCCGCGCTCCTGCGGGGTAAACTCCAGGGACAGCAGATGGTATTCCGGGTCGTCGGGATTCGGCCCCTCGTCCATGAATCCGAATCGTGTGAACAGGTCCATGCTGGGCTTGTTGCGCGGATCCACCTGGGTGAGCACGAGTGGCGTGCGGTTGAAACGCCAGGCATCGTCACGCAGGCGCACGATAACCGAGGAGAGCAGAGTGTCTCCGAGATGTGTGCCACGCACCTTCAAAGCGGTGGCGATATACGAGATCTGGTAGACGCCCTCATGCTCATCGGTCGTTTCCACGGCTACGCCGTATTCGCAGAAGCCGACCACGTCATCATGCAGGGGAATATCTCCGGATACGACAAGAAGCGTGCGCATGATCCCCTTCGGGGTCTTGCGCACGCTGAGGTCACGTATGTAGCGTTGCGGGTCCATCGCCCATTCGGGGCCTCCAGGTTCACAGCACAGGAACTGCCTGAGGGCCGTCTGATGGTCTCTGGAGCATTCGCGCTCAATGACGAGCTTCAGACCCATCGATGGTTTCCTTCCGGGCCTTTGCCCTGCGTTCCATGTAATGGCGGGCGCTGCGGGTCAGCTTCATCCATTTCTCGTCCACGGCGTTGCGTGGCTTGCCGTCCTCGGGCGGCACGTATGCCGGAATCGGCTTCACGCCGGTATCGGTCATGGTCATGGCCGTCTCCTTTCCGATTTTGGCGTAAAGAGAATATTTTATTAATTTCCCTGTTATCCGTCAAATCTCATTAAAACACATTAATACCAGTTAAAACACGTTAAAACCGAAAACAAGTATGAGCGAGTGAAAAAATCATGGCGAACATCACCAGATACAGGACGGCCAAAGGCGAAAACAGGTATCGAGTCCGCTATCGGAAACCCGACGGCACGCAAACCGACAAGAGGGGCTTCCGCCGCAAGATTGACGCGGAGACGTGGGCTGCGGAACACGTCACCATAGCCAAGGCCACCGGCAGCTACATCGACCCGGAAGGCGGCAAACAACGCATAGGCACGCTGCATGACCAGTGGATTGCCGAAAAGAAGCCGTTTTGGAAGGCGACTTCGGGTTCCAACATGGACAGCGCATGGAAATGCCACTGCGAGGCCAAATGGGCAGAACGGCAGATAGGCAGCATCACACACGCCGAAGTCCAGGCATGGGTCGGAAGCATAATCGATAAGTCCGGCGCACCATCCGTCAGCCGCCCATACCAGATCATGCAGGGCATATGCAGCATGGCTGTGCGGGACAAGCTCATCTCCTCCAACCCGTGCGACGGCATCGAACTGCCGAGACTCCCCAAACGCAAGGATCGCCGCATCTACCTGACCATTACCAGACTGCTGGCACTCGCCAACGAAGCGTCGAACTGCCGGAAGCTGGGAGAGGAGCGCCGGGCGCTCATACTGCTATTGGGCTTCTGCGGGCTGAGATGGGGCGAAGCGGCCGGATTACAAAGACGCGATCTCGACTTCGACGCCGGCATACTGCACGTGCGCCGCAACCTCGTATACGTCAACGCCAAATGGGCCGAGGGCACCCCGAAGAACCACGAACGCCGTGACGTGCCCATGCCCCGCATAGTCATGGACGCGCTCAAACCGATATGCGAGCAACGCGAACACGAGGAGCGCGTGTTCCGTGACGTGCGTGGAGGCCCTATCCGCAAGCAGAGCCTCGCCCGCGAGACGGGATGGTGGACGCACACACTCACCCGTCTGGGCTGGAAGCGGGACGATTGGCCGGTGCCTCACGACCTGCGTCACACCGCCGCCTCGTTGGCCGTGCATGCGGGCGCGAACGTCAAGGCCCTGCAGAGGATGCTGGGCCACAAGAACGCGAGCATGACGTTGGACGTGTACGCGGATCTGTTCGACAGCGACCTTATGGACGTGGCCCGTCTGCTCGATGCCGCCGTGCAGGTGGAGACAGGCGTGGAAGAATGTGGGCAAAATGTGGGCAAAAACGTTTTGAAGCCCGTCTGAAACCCTCAGAAACGTTGGAATCACGCCATTCCTGCGAATGGTGGTTCTTCAGCAAGTTGAAGGACGCACTGAGCTGAGAGCGGATGCGTTCTTGGCTCCCCCTCTGAGGGGAGCCAAGTCTGTTACTTCAGCAGGGAGCGGCACATGGAGCGGTATTCGTTGACGTAGCCGCCGCCGAAGAAGACGCAGTGGCCGGCGATGGGGTAGAGCTGCCAGAGCGTGATGCGCTCCTGCCATCCGGCCTTCAACGGATGTACGGACTGGTAGCCCTCGGTGATTTCGCTCAGATAGCTCATGCCGAACAGGTGCAGCATAGCCAGATCCTCCTCGCGATGACCGCCATGTGCCGCCGGGTCGATGAGCACAGCCTCGGGCTGCCCGGAATCGGCGGTCCACATCACATTGTCGCTCCACAGATCACCGTGGATGCGCGCCGGCTTGTCGGACGCGGCTCGGCCCATCAGATCCGGCAACGCTTCAATCACGCGCTCGGTCAGTTCGACATCGCGCTTATCCAGCTCGCCACGCTTCACACCAAGGTTGACCATCGGGCGCAGACGTCCATCAGCGAAATAGCTGATCGGGTCGGTCCACTCGCCGGTATCCATTTTCACCGGGTCCTGCAATGGTCCGAAATAGCATGTGCCGTTATATCCGTCAGGCGCAGACCCGAAATACTTGGCACCCGCATCATGCATACGGGCCAGAGCCGCGCCAAAAGCTCGTGCCGCCTGAGGCGTGGGGGACGCGCTACCCACACGTTCGATATCCAGATAATCCTTGCCCCAGCCGTATACCTGCACCACGCGCGGGCCGCCTTGCGCATGAGCCGCTCCCAACCATTCGAGTCCTCGACCCTCGCATTCGAAGAATCCTTCCGGTGCGAATGCCCTGCTTTTGCGATACGTGGCCATAATGCTCCCTTCGTCGCTTACGTACTATATCCACTTTCATTGTAGAAGCCGTGGATGTTACCGATTCTTAGTGTTGTTCTACACCCCCTTGGGTAGGGTGTTCATCGTCATAACACATCAAATACTTAGAAATCACGAGGGGTTATGAATTTTTTCCAAGCGATCATTCTCGGCATCGTTCAGGCGCTGACCGAATATCTCCCGGTGTCCTCCAGCGCGCATATCCGTATTTTCGGCGATTTGATGCTGGGCTCTGATCCCGGTGCGGCGTTTACCGCCATCATCCAAATCGGCACCGAACTTGCGGTGATTCTGTATTTCCGTCACGACATCATCAATATCCTTACTCACTGGTTCAGCTGCCTGTTCGGCAAGAACGGCAAGGATTGGAAGGCCCGCATGGGCCGCGGCGACAATTACGCCACACTCGGCTGGAACATTATCGTCGGCTCGATTCCGATTATTATCCTCGGCTTCACTCTGCAGAACGTCATCGAAACCTCGTTGCGCAACCTGTGGATTACGGTAACCGTGCTGTTGGTATTCGGCATTCTGCTGTGGATGGTGGATGCCAAGGCTCGCCAGAACAAAACCATGAATGATATGACGTATCGTGATGCATTCCTCTTCGGTTTGGGCCAGTCCATGGCGCTGATTCCTGGTGTGTCCCGCTCCGGCGGCACCATCACCGTCGGTCGCGCACTGGGCTACACGCGTGAGGCCGCTGTGCGTCTGAGCTTCCTGATGGCCATCCCCGCGGTGTTCGGCTCAGGTTTGCTCGAAGCCATCAAGGCCGTGAAGAACTACAAAACCGATGCGATGTTCCCCGGCTGGGGGCCGACCCTCGTAGCCATGGTCATCAGCTTCGTACTCGGCTACATCGTGATCATCGGATTCCTGAAGTTCGTATCGAACTTCTCCTATAAGGCCTTCGCCATCTACCGCATCGGTTTGGCTGTGGTCGTCGCCTTGCTGCTGATTGTGGGCGTGCTGCCGGCCATCGATCCCTCCGTGGTGGCTGCGGCATAAGACGGGTCGATAGGCGACTCCAAAATAATGGTGCTCCCGCCGGCGGGAGCTGTCAGCGAAGCTGACTGAGGGTGGTCACTGGAATATGCCAGCAGAACCACCCTCAGTCTCGCTACGCGAGCCAGCTCCCGACATTTTGTGCGACGTGCACATGGTGCACTGCTATGAACAGCCCACAGGGCTGTTCATCCAGCGGGAGCACACCATATATGGGCTAATTGCCCATCTGGCGTAGAAACGCTTCCGCTTCTTTGACCAGTTGTTCAGCCTGGGGCGCTCCCAATGAAGCCTCCGCCTCGGCTTTCTGCTGCAAGTCGTAGTCGTGCTCCAAATGCTCCACATAATCATGAAGCTGGTCATTGCAACGAACCAGTATCGATGCCTGCGCCTTCCACTGCTCGGCTTTCTGCTTCAGGTCTGCCGTATCGAAAATGAAGCCGATATACTTGCCCAACGCATCCAGCAATCGTATAGTGCCGGCAGAGCATTCGTCGCTGCCCAAATATTGGGGGATGGACACCCACATCGAGGAATGAGCAAATCCTTGTTGTGCGGCAGCTACATCCAGAACAGTAGGAATGCCCACCGGGCCGTTATACGACCGGTCTCCTTCGCATTGACAGTCTCCGTCGCTGACGGCGATGGGCAACGGACGGGTATGCGGGCAATCGGAGAACATCGAACCTAACGTAATGATCCGATTGACATCCAGCTCATCGGCAATGGCCAGACTCTGGCTACAGTATTCCTTCCACCGATAGTTTGGTTCGGGGGCGATCTGCGCATAGATACGCTTGCCTGCGTCCAACGTGATGTCGTAGAACGTGGTCTGTGGCCAGATAAGATTGGTGCGTCCCGAAACATGGCACAGCATAGGACGGGCAACCTGATAGTCATAGAAATCATCACATTTAATATGACGAATCTCGCGGGACTCATATCGCTTGACCAGATGGCGCACCACGTTCGTCGCCGCCTGACAGGCATCATTCCATCCCTCGAATGCGGCGATCAATACTGCGCCGGTGTCCTTCGCTGCTTCACTCATACCTTTAGAGTAACTGGAGTTCATTGCCCGAAGCGCACGCTTTAGCCATAAGCGAGAGTATGCAATTACAGGCGACACGCCGCAGCTGGACGAACTACACGCATGTGTGTATAGTAAACACTCGTGCTTCGGCAGGGAGACCTCGCCAAGGAAACACACGCGGACATAGCTTAGTTGGTAAAGCGCAACCTTGCCAAGGTTGAGACCGCGGGTTCGAGTCCCGTTGTCCGCTCTAGGTCCGTGAGTTGACAGACCTTACGGTGGGTTAGCCAAGCGGTTAGGCAGCGGCCTGCAAAGCCGTATAGACGAGTTCGACTCTCGTACCCACCTCTCAGACCAGCGAAGCAATTCAATGGAATGAAATATGACCCGGGCGGTTGGCGCAGTGGTAGCGCACTTCCCTGACACGGAAGGGGTCACAAGTTCGAATCTTGTATCGCCCACGAAAGTCGAAGCAATTCGACTGGATATAACTGAAAAACCGAATATTCGGGCGATTGGCGCAGCGGCTAGCGCACTTCGTTCACACCGAAGGGGTCGTAGGTTCGATTCCTACATCGCCCACTGGATTCCGCTTCTCACGGCGGATTCCTTTGCGGACATAGCTTAGTTGGTAAAGCGCAACCTTGCCAAGGTTGAGACCGCGGGTTCGAGTCCCGTTGTCCGCTCCACAACGAAACCTCGCTTCGGCGAGGTTTTTTCGTATTGGTTCAGATGCTGGTGGTATTTGTCGCACGCCCAACCTATCGTGTCCTACGTTGATTAACCAGTCCAGGCCTGCACATTAGTACCGCGGGCCCCGATAGCAAAGGACAAATCATGGCGCAAGCTACCATCTCCATAACCGTCAACGGCGAAGCGAAGGAGGTGGAAGCAACCACCACCGGCGTAGAACTGTTCGCGGAAGACAAGAACATCATCGCGGTCAAGATCAACGGCGAGAACCGTGACCTGTACACGCCGCTGAACGATGGCGACACCGTCGACCCCATCGCCCTCGACTCCGAAGACGGCCTCGCAATCATGCGTCACTCGGCCACCCACGTCATGGCCCAGGCCGTGCAGGAAGTCTACCCGAACGCCAAGCTCGGCGTCGGCCCCGTCATCAAGGACGGCTTCTACTACGACTTCCAGGTCGACCAGCCCTTCACCCCGAACGACCTCAAGGACATCGAGAAGCGCATGCAGCGCATCATCAAGTCCTCCCAGTCCTTCCGCCGCCGTTCCGTGACCGAGGAAGAGGCTCTGAAGGAAGAGGCCGACCAGCCCTTTAAGATCGAACTGATCGAAGACAAGGAAGCACACCTCGACCCGGCCGCCGCCACCGAGATCTCCGAAAAGGAGCTCAGCTTCTACGACAACGTAGACCGTGATGGCAATGTGGTTTGGAAGGACCTGTGCCGCGGCCCGCACCTGCCGAACACCCGCTACATCAAGGCCTTCAAGATCGAGCGTTCCGCCGCCGCCTACTGGCGTGGTTCCGAGAAGAACCCGACCATGCAGCGCGTCTACGGCACCGCATGGGCCACCAAGGAAGACCTCAAGGCCTACCAGACCCGCCTGGAAGAAGCCGCCAAGCGCGATCACCGCAAGCTCGGCGCCGAGATGGACCTGTTCTCCTTCCCGGATGAAATTGGCCCCGGCCTGGCCGTGTTCCACCCGAAGGGTGCCGCCGTGATCAACGCTATGGAGGACTACTCCCGTGAGATGCACCGCAAGCACCACTACAGCTTCGTGCAGACCCCGCACATCACCAAGGGCGGCCTGTACGAGACCTCCGGCCACCTGCACTGGTACAAGGACGGCATGTACCCGCCCATGCACCTCGACGAGGAGAAGGACGCGGACGGCAACATCACCAAGCCGGGCGCCGACTACTACCTCAAGCCGATGAACTGCCCGATGCACAACCTCATCTTCAAGTCGCGCCAGCGCTCCTACCGCGAGCTGCCGCTGCGCCTCTTCGAGTTCGGCACCGTGTACCGCTACGAGAAGTCCGGCGAGGTCCACGGCCTGACCCGTGTGCGCGGCCTCACCCAGGACGACTCCCATATCTACTGCACCCGCGAGCAGATGAAGGACGAGCTCACCAGCCTGCTCACCTTCGTGCTGAACCTGCTCAAGGACTTTGGCCTGACCGACTTCTACCTCGAGCTGTCCACCAAGGACCCGAACAAGTACGTCGGCTCCGACGAGATCTGGGAGGAGGCCACCAACACGCTCGCCGAGGTCGCCAAGGAATCCAACCTCGAGCTCGTCGACGATCCGTGCGGCGCCGCCTTCTACGGCCCGAAGATCTCTGTGCAGGCCCGCGACGCCATCGGCCGCACCTGGCAGGTCTCGACCATCCAGCTCGACTTCAACCTGCCGGAGCGCTTCCAGCTCGAGTACATCGCGAAGGACGGCACCCACCAGCGCCCGGTGATGATTCACCGCGCCCTGTTCGGCTCCATCGAACGCTTCTTCGCCGTGCTGCTCGAGCACTACGCAGGTGCCTTCCCGGCGTGGCTGGCCCCCGTGCAGGTGCTCGGCGTGCCGGTTGCCGACGAGTTCGCCCCGCATCTGGCCGGCTTCGTCAAGTCCCTTGAAGATGAGATGGTCCGTTGCGAGATCGACTACTCCGACGATCGCTTCGGCAAGAAGATTCGCAACGCCTCCAAGTCCAAGGTGCCGTTCATCCTCATCGTCGGTGAGGAAGACATGAACAACAACGCGGTCAGCTTCCGCTTCCGCGACGGTAGCCAGCTCAACGGTGTGCCGGTGGACACTGCTCGCGAGCAGATTCTCACCGTCATCAAGAAGCGCGTCCAGGTGAACTCCGCCGACGACTTCAACGCTGCTGTGGCTGAGTGATGTGAATGGTACTGGCTCCCCTCTCTGAGGGGAGCCAAGAAAGGGCGCGAAAATGACTGACGTGCGTGTCGATAATCCGGCGGACTTTCCGCCTCAGGAGGACACGGTCGAACGACTGTGGACTCCGCAGCGCATGACCTATGTGCTGCGCAACAGCGAGGATCGCCCAACCAAGCCCAAGACGAAGGAATGCCCGTTCTGCGCCGGACCCAAGAAATCCGACGAAGACGGCCTCATCGCCTGGCGTGGCACGCACGTGTTCGCCATCATGAACCTCTACCCATACAATGTCGGGCATCTCATGATTTGCCCGTACCGTCACGTCGGATTCATCACCGAACTCGACGATGCCGAACTGTTCGAATTCGAGAAGGCCACCACCCTCGCCATGAAGGTGATGGAGACCGTCTCCCGTCCGGACGGATACAACATCGGCATCAATCAGGGCGAGGTCGCGGGTGCCGGAGTCGCCGCGCACCTGCACCAGCATGTGGTGCCGCGTTGGAATGGCGATGCGAACTTCATGCCCATCGTCGCCCAGACGCGTACCATGCCGATTCTGCTGTCCGACCAGCGAGATGCCTATGCCCAGGCATTCGAACAGCTGGCCCCGCAGTATCATTTGCCGCTTGCCTGACACGGGTGCGGCACCCCGCGCAACCGGTTTTATCGGTACGCGCAATAAGACAATCATCGGAAACATTACGGGTATGTCTGATTAACGGCCTACAATCGTT
>SKEF01000070.1_pt1 | contig 103617 bp, 88 predicted proteins | sample 4826691 | NCBI WGS metagenome assembly SKEF01 (sample SAMN11008816, study PRJNA524170) | human gut metagenome | biome: Human fecal sample; material: Feces; isolation source: fecal sample from pouch patient p23, p27 | host: Homo sapiens | place: Israel: Tel-Aviv | collected 2016-08-24
CACGGAATTAGCCGGTCCTTATTCATAAGGTACATGCAAAAAGTCTCACGAGACTCACTTTATTCCCTTATAAAAGCAGTTTACAACCCATAGGGCCGTCATCCTGCACGCTACTTGGCTGGTTCAGGCTCTCGCCCATTGACCAATATTCCTCACTGCTGCCTCCCGTAGGAGTTTGGACCGTGTCTCAGTTCCAATGTGGGGGACCTTCCTCTCAGAACCCCTACTGATCGTTGCCTTGGTGGGCCGTTACCCCGCCAACAAGCTAATCAGACGCATCCCCATCCATCACCGATAAATCTTTAATCTCTTTCAGATGTCTTCTAGAGACGTCATTGGGTATTAGTCTTACTTTCGCAAGGTTATCCCCAAGTGATGGGCAGGTTGGATACGCGTTACTCACCCGTGCGCCGGTCGACGCCTATCGGAAGCAAGCTTCCAATATCGTTTCCCCTCGACTTGCATGTGTTAAGCCTGTAGCTAGCGTTCATCCTGAGCCAGGATCAAACTCTCCATTGTAAAGTATCATTTTTACTTCTTGCCTCATTACTGAAGCAATCGGTGTTTGTTGTCTGTACTTAGGACGAATATCCTTTTCGTTTATTGAAGCTTAGTAAACCTGACTTGTCAATTGCTTGACGGTTCGTTTCTTTTACCCAGTTTTTTTATACTCCCTATATAATTATATAATAAGGTGTAATCCAAAACCGCTTCTTGTACTACTTGTCTGTTTATGTAAAATCTTTCAAAGAACTCTTTCTTTTGTTGCTAAGAGAAAGTGTATTTCTCAAAAGCGAGTGCAAAAGTACTAACTATTTTTCATTCCACCAAATCTTTTCGCAAAAAAGTTGAGATTTTAGTGCGTTTTTAACACTTATAAAGACTTTCTAGAGTTTTTCTTACCACTACACTTTATTTTATACATGCACACGCCTGCCTGCATGTGCGGGCGCACACCCGCAAGCGCATTAATAATATTGTACTCATATTCCAAGACCGAAAAGAAATCAGGATTCAACTAGAAAAGTATTATCCGGAGAATATATCTATCAAAGAAGAATATTACTATACGAAGAAGAATATTATCGAAGAAAAGGGAGAAACTCAGAAAAACATTTTGCCAATTAAAAAAAATATAGTACCTTTGCACACGTTTTAACGGATAACAAGATTAATTACATATATTTTAAAACTTTCAAATGAAGGCATTAGCAATTAAGTCGAGTTTGTTTTCCTGTTTAAAAACATACAACAAGAAAACATTCATGTCTGACCTCATGGCAGGTATCATCGTTGGTATCGTAGCCCTGCCTCTGGCCATCGCATTCGGTATCGCTTCTGGCGTGACCCCTGAAAAGGGTATCATCACCGCCATTGTAGCAGGTCTCATCATCTCCATCTTCGGTGGAAGCAAAGTGCAGATTGGTGGTCCTACGGGAGCATTCATCGTTATCATCTATGGCATTATCCAGAAATATGGCATGGAAGGTTTGACGATAGCGACACTGATGGCTGGTCTGTTCCTGGTTCTCTTCGGACTTCTCCGTCTCGGAACCATCATCAAGTACATCCCTTACCCTATCGTTGTGGGATTTACCAGTGGTATCGCCGTAACCATCTTCACGACCCAGATCAAGGATCTCTTTGGATTGACGTTGACTTCAAATCCTTCTGATTTTCTGGAGAAATGGGGCGTCTACTTCCAAAGCTTTGACACCATAGATCCTTGGTGTGCCCTTATCGGAGTAGTAAGCGTAGTGGTTATCGCCATCACCCCTAAGTTCAGCAAGAAGATTCCGGGCTCTCTTATTGCCATCATCCTGATGACCGTTGTAGCCTTACTGCTCAAGCAGTTTGCCGGTGTTGAGAGTATCGAGACCATCGGCGACCGCTTTTCTATCAGCAACGAACTGCCTGCAGCTCAGGTACCAGCCATGAATTGGGAGACCATCAAGAGTCTTGTATCACCAGCTATTACCATCGCCATCCTGGGAGCCATTGAGAGTTTGCTTTCAGCAACTGTTGCCGATGGTGTAATCAGCGATCATCACGACAGTAACACCGAGTTGGTAGCTCAGGGTTTGGCCAATATCGCCTCTCCCCTCTTTGGCGGTATTCCTGCAACAGGTGCCATTGCCCGCACAATGACCAATATCAATAATGGCGGTAAGACTCCTATTGCAGGTATCATCCACGCCATAGTTCTGCTGCTCATCTTCCTCTTTCTGATGCCTCTTGCCCAGTACATTCCTATGGCTTGTCTTGCCGGTGTATTGGTAGTTGTATCTTACGGAATGAGCGGATGGAGAAGTTTCCTGGCATTGATGAAGAATCCGAAGAGCGATGTAACCGTACTTCTGATTACCTTCTTCCTCACCATCATCTTCGATTTGACAGTAGCCATAGAGGTGGGTCTGATTATCGCCTGTCTGCTCTTCATGAAGCGAATGAGCGAAACCACCGACGTGACAGCTATTACCGATGATGAGATTGACTTGAACAAGGAGTTTGACTTCCTCTCAACCAACCTGGAGCACTATACGATTCCGAAGGGCGTAGAGGTATACGAAATCAATGGTCCTTTCTTCTTCGGAGCTGGTAACAAGTTTGAGGAAGTGATGGCAGCTTTCGGTGACCGTCCACAGGTACGCGTCATCCGTATGCGTAAGGTTCCATTTGTTGATTCAACCGGTATCCACAACCTCACCAACCTCTGCGAGATGAGCCAGAAGGAGGACATTCAGGTTGTACTCTCCGGTGTTTGCGAGAAGGTAAACGCCCAGTTGGAAAAGGCTGGTTTCTACAATATTCTTGGCAAGGATAATATCACAGATCACATCAGCAAGGCTCTGAAACGGGCTGAAGAAATTATTGAGAAGAAAACTGTTAATAGTTAATAGTTTACAGTTAACAGTTTACTGATTGTAGACCATCAAATAAAAAAGATGCATTGCTGGATATACCAGTAATGCATCTTTTTTTATTGTCATTAAGTAACTGTTAACTATCAACTGTTAACTATCAACTATTACAGAACCTTTCCCAGAAACTCCTGTAATCTTGGCGATTTCGGATGGTTGAATATTTGCTCAGGAGTTCCGTCTTCCGTGATATAGCCGTCACTGAAGAAGAGAACACGGTTGGCCACTTCTCTTGCAAATCCCATCTCGTGGGTAACCACCACCATCGTCATTCCCTCAGCAGCAACATCTTTCATCAGCTGCAGCACCTCTCCCACCATTTCCGGATCGAGAGCCGAAGTCGGCTCATCAAAGAGGATTACCTCAGGATTCATCGCTAAGGCACGGGCGATAGCTACGCGCTGTTTCTGTCCGCCCGACAGACTGTCGGGATAACTGTCGGCCTTATCCAGCAATCCGATACGGGTCAGGAGTTCCGTTGCCTTCTCATCAGCTTCTTCCCTTGTCATCTTCCCCAATTCTACCGGAGCCAGCATGATGTTGCGGCGTATGGTCATATTAGGGAAGAGATTGAACTGCTGGAATACCATACCCACCCTCTGGCGCATTCGGTTGATATCAACATCGCTTGATGTGATATCCATATCATCGATAAAGATTTTACCCTCGGTAGGTTCTTCCAGAAGGTTGATGGAACGCAGGAAGGTACTCTTGCCACAACCCGACGGACCGATGATGGCAACCACCTCACCTTTCCTCACCGAGGTGGTAATGCCTTTCAGCACCTCGTTGTCGCCGAAGCGTTTACGAAGTCCTTCTATCTTGATTATTTCGTTCATTTTATCCATTGTTTTAAAGCTTTTGCCCTTTCAGGATTCCTCATTTCCTTTCGCTCTTTCTCAGTCTCTTCTCCAGCCTTCTCACTCCTGCGTTCAGTCCGAGAACAAGAACGAGATAGAGGCAGGCTACTACGCCCAACGGCATCATCGCTTCGTAAGTAATGCTTCGGATGATGTCGGAACCCTTGGTCAAGTCTACCAGTCCGATATAACCGCTGATAGAGGTTTCCTTGAGCAAAGTGATAAGTTCGTTACCCATAGCCGGAAGCACATTCTTGAAGGCTTGCGGAAGGATGATGAGACGCATCGTCTTGCCATACGAAAGACCGAGACTTCTGCCCGCCTCCATCTGACCATTATCCACCGACATGATGCCCGAGCGGATTACCTCGGCAATATAAGCTGCCGAGTTCAAGCCGAAGGCGATGACAGCCACCAGTATCTTATTGACATCTGCTGATGCAAACACCACATAATAGATGATGAGCAACTGCACCATGGTTGGCGTGCCTCGCATGATGGTAAGATACAGCTGGCAGAGCATGTTCGGAATCTTCCAGTCGCCCTTACGTTCATGACGTGCTCTGACAATAGCTATCAGCGTTCCGAGTATCACGGAAAGGATGATGGCGAAGAAGGTGATGATGAGCGTATTGCCCAAACCCTGCAACAGATACTGATAACGGTTGTCATCTATGAAGCAGGATTTAAACTTATCTATCACTCCCGGCTGGTTACCAGCTGCTTTCACTTCATTGGAATTCACCATGATAACCTGTCGCACATCGGCATAGGAATCTGTAAATCCGATATTCTTCTTCCGTTCAGGAGTAACCGTGATGCCGGCAATACCCGCATCCGCCTTACCAGCCTGTACAGAGGTGATGATGGCATCAAACTCCATATCAAGAATCTCGACATCCACGCCCATCACATCGCCGATGGCATTCGCCACATCCACGTCGATACCCACAATCTTGCCATTCTGGTAATATTCGAAAGGCTCAAAGGTAGCGTTGGTGGCAAAACGGAGACTCGTCTTCAAGCCGAGTTTCTGCAGCGCTTCCGGCCCCACCTTCTTCACGTCAGAAGTCTTTGGCGTATAAGCCACGGCTATGCCCCGTTCCAGATGGCGGTTGACGATGGAATCGATGACGCCATTCTCTTTCAGGATACGGATGGCATGATTGATGGACTGCTGCAACTCAGCATGATCCTTAGCCACGCAGATGGCGAAAGAGGACGCATCGAAGGTTTCGGGCAGGATACGGAGCGATGGGTTCACCCGTTGGAATGCCTTAGCTGGCGCCTCATCGGTCACCATGCAGTCTATCTTACCCTGCAGGAGTGCCTGAATGGCATCGGCTCCCTTGTTATACCGTTCTACCTTGGTACCGCCACCTTCCTTTTCCAGCTCCGTAGCCAGTCCGTCGCTAGTGGTACCGAGCTGCACACCAATCACAGCCCCCTTCAAATCAGTCTTGCTCTTGATTTGCCTGTCAGCATCTGACGCTCCCGAGCCACACGCCACGAAGAGCACACTCAGGAGTAAAGTCAAGAAGCCCAGCTTAAACATTCCCGTTTTTCTGTATTTCATCATTCCAGGCATTCGTTTATTGTTGTTTCAAATACTCAGCACACATCTCTGCACATCTTTCTCCGTCTACACCAGCCGATACGATTCCGCCTGCATAACCAGCACCTTCGCCACATGGGAAGAGTCCCTGGATGCGGACATGCTGCAGGGTTTCGCGGTCACGGACGATGCGGACAGGCGATGAGGTTCTCGTCTCCATCGCTATCAGTGTAGCCTCGTTGGTCAGGAAACCATGGGCATTCTTGCCGAAGGTCTTGAAGCCTTCCTGCAGTCGCTTGCTCACGAAAGACGGCATCCAGAAATGCAACGGACTCGAAATCAAGCCTGGAGCATAGCTGCTCTTTGGCAGATCATAACTCAAACGATTGTTCACGAAGTCAGCCATGCGCTGTGCCGGAGCAGTCTGCTTCATGTTGCCCTGCTGCCAGCATTGCTTTTCCACGATTTCCTGGAAGTACATCATCTGGAGTGAATCATGAGGAGTAAAGGCAGAAGAATTCTCCTGCGCCTTCATTTCCTGCTGTTCGATGACAGACTGATGTTCCTTCACAAACTGCGCCACATCCTCGGGATGAGTTTCCACCACCATGCCCGAATTGCTCCAGGCAGTACCGCGGTTGCTCGGACTCATACCGTTCACCACGAGCTGTTCCGGTCCTGTAGCAGCCGGAATCACAAAACCGCCCGGACACATACAGAAGCTATAGACACCTCTGCCATCTACCTGAGTAACAAAGCTATATTCGGCAGCAGGCAGATATTTTCCTCTACCACTCTTATTGTGATACTGAATCTGGTCGATGAGTTGGGAAGGATGTTCCAGACGCACACCTACGGCGATGCCTTTTGCCTCGATATCTATCTTTGCCGAAGCGAGATAACGGTATACATCGCGGGCACTATGACCTGTTGCCAGGATAACTGGTCCGCGATAAGTTTCCTCAGCACCTGTAGCCAGATTCACGGCTTCTACGCCTATCACCCTATCGCCAGCTGCAGCATCAGGTGCCGTCAGCTTACCTTCACTCTCAAGGATTAGACGAATCATCTTGGTCTGGAAATGCACTTCGCCGCCACACTTGATGATGGTGTTGCGCATGTTTTCAATAACGCGTGGCAACTTGTCGGTACCGATATGCGGATGGGCATCTGCCAGGATATTGGTATTGGCACCATGCTGGCAGAATACGTTCAGAATCTTATCTACACTTCCCCTTTTCTTGCTTCGTGTATAGAGTTTGCCGTCACTATAAGCACCGGCTCCACCTTCACCGAAACAGTAGTTGCTCTCACCATCTACCTTCTGAGTCTTGGTAATGTTAGAGAGGTCCTTCTTGCGTTCGCGCACATCCTTGCCTCGCTCCAGCACGATAGGACGGTATCCCAGTTCTATCAGGCGCAGGGAAGCAAAAAGACCGCCAGGTCCCTCACCCACAACGATAACACGAGGTCTGCTGCTCACATCCGGATATTCGGTATGGACATACTGGTCGTCCTGCGGAAATTCGTTGATATAAGCACGCACCTTCAGGTTGACGAAGATGGTGCGCTGACGGGCATCGATGCTTCTCTTCAAAACCCTCACCTGGTTGAGCGTTCTTACATCCAATCCCTTTTCTTTGGCGAGATAACGCTTGATGCCTTCCTCGCTGGCTGCCTGTTCGGGCAGAATTCTTATCTGAAACTCTTGAATCATTATACTTTATACTTTGAGCTTTGAACTTTATGATTAGTTTTATAAAAATGACGAGTGACAAGTGACCGATTCCATATTACGGATTTCGCATTACATTCACAATTCACTTTTCACTTTCACTTTTTCATGCTTCCATTGTAGCCAGCACTTCGAGCGTATCCAGCTGATACATGGTGAACTTACCATCTTCCAATGTTGCAAAGGTTGGCGGATTGCCACCCTTCGGGAAGGTGATGCTGCCGGTATTTACGATGGCCTGCCCCTTCTCGTTATGAGAGAGTTCCCAGAGATGGGAGTGGCCATAGATCATTGCCTCGTAAGGACCCTTCGGCATGTTTTCCTTATTGTATACATGTCCATGGGTCAGAAGATAGCGCTTGCCTCCGTCTACCAGCAAGGCATAGGTCTCCATGATAGGGAAATCGAGAAGCATCTGGTCTACTTCCGCATCGCAGTTGCCACGCACAGCGATAATCTTGTCTGCCAACGCATTCAGTCTTTCTACGATACCCTTAGGATCGATTCCTTCCGGAATGCGGTTGCGGGGACCGTAGTTGATGATATCCCCCATGATGCACATCATGTCACAATGTTCAGCCTCGAAGAAATCGAGGACCTTTTCCAGGGCTGGCAAACAGCCGTGGATATCTGAGAATAAAAGATATTTCATTACTTGATTCAAAAAGTATTAATACTCACCCTCAACCCATTTTTTACCTGATTCAGTATATTTCATCCAAATAACCAAACCGACACCAATGATTGCTGCTATTGCAAAAAGTATTGTCAACATTTCCATAATTATTTCTTTTTTAATTCTACTTTTAATAAATAATTGCCTGCATAAGCAAAACATGCAGCAGCGATTACTGCGCATCCCATGCAAACATAGTTAGTTACTCCCATTGCCTCACCTGTAAACAGTGGCGACAATGCACCAATTCCAATACCGCTGCATACCATCTTTGAAAGACCAAAGAAATACTCAGCCAGCATCTCATTTCGTTTGAAATTGCGTTCAACGAGTTGATTTTTACTATTTACTTCTGTAACCATATTGCTAATGCTTTGAATTACATCGGCAAAATTAAGCAAATAATCCGAAACACCCAAACATTTCAACGTTTTTTATATATATAATAAGGTATAAAGGAGAGGAAGAGCCTGTAATTATCTACTGAAATAGCTTTTTTATCTACAATATGCTACTTTTTTGTTAAAATCCTTGGCAGTTTGATATATTATTCGTACTTTTGCCCACAAGTTCTGCTTCGGCCCCGGTCGTTTCGGGGGAGGCATTACATTACCAACGTAAAATTCAAGAACATATGAAAGTATTAAAATTCGGCGGAACATCGGTTGGTTCCGTAAAAAGCATCCTCAGCTTGAAACGTATCGTTGAAAACGAGGCTAAGAAACAGAGTGTAGTGGTTGTCGTGAGCGCGCTTGGCGGTATCACGGACAAACTCTTGCAAACCTCTCAACTTGCCCTCCAGGGTGATGAACAGTGGAAAGTAGAATTCGAAGCCATGGTTGATCGCCACCACAAGATGATAGACACCATCATCACCGACACAACAGACAGAGAAAACTTATTCAAATCGGTTGATGCCCTCTTCGAGCAGTTGAAGAGCATCTATTTTGGTGTGTACCTCATCCACGACCTCAGCGAGAAAACGCAGGATGCCATCGTGAGTTATGGTGAAAGACTCAGTTCCAAGATTGTTGCCACATTGATTCGTGGAGCCAAATGGTTCGACTCCCGCAACTTCATCAAGACTGAGCGCAAGAACGGCAAAGGCAAGCATGTACTCGACAGCGAGCTGACCAACAAACTGGTAAAAGAAGCCTTTGCAGAAATTCCACGCATATCTCTCGTTCCGGGTTTTATCAGCCGTGACAAGAACACAGACCGCACCACCAACCTTGGCCGTGGCGGTAGCGACTACACAGCAGCCATCATAGCAGCTGCCCTCGATGCAGAAGTGCTCGAAATCTGGACTGATGTAGACGGTTTCATGACCGCCGACCCACGTGTCATCAAATCAGCTTATACCATCAACGAACTGAGTTACGTTGAGGCGATGGAGCTTTGCAACTTTGGTGCAAAGGTCATCTACCCTCCAACCATCTACCCGGTTTGTGTCAAGAATATTCCTATCAAGGTTAAGAACACCTTCAACCCAGATGCTCCGGGCACCATCATCAAGAACAAGATAGATGGCGACCAGAAGCCTATCAAGGGTATCTCTTCTATCAACGGTACAGCGCTCATCACCGTAACCGGTCTTTCCATGGTCGGTGTGATTGGTGTAAACCGCCGTATCTTCACCGCTCTTGCCAACGAGGGCATCTCTGTGTTCATGGTGTCACAGGCATCATCTGAGAACTCTACCTCTATCGGTGTGCGCGAGCAGGATGTAGAAGAGGCTGTAAAGGTATTGAACAATGAGTTCCACAACGAGATTGCCGATGGTGCCATGTTCCCAATGCACGCAGAGAAGGGCTTGGCCACTATCGCCATCGTGGGTGAAAATATGAAGCATGCAGCCGGTATCGCCGGTAAGCTCTTCGGAACCCTCGGCCGTAGCGGTGTTTCCGTCATCGCCTGTGCACAGGGTGCTTCAGAAACCAACATCTCGTTCGTAGTGAAGAGCGATTATCTGAGAAAGTCACTCAACGTGCTCCACGACAGTTTCTTCCTTTCAGAATACAAGGTGCTGAACCTCTTCATCTGCGGTGTGGGTACCGTGGGCGGAAAGCTCATCGAGCAGATCAAGAACCAGTATGCCGACCTCATGGAGCGCAGCAAGCTGAAGCTCAACGTGGTGGGTATCGCTTCTTCCAAGAACGCCATCTTCAACCGCGATGGTATTGATCTCGAGAACTACAGCGAGGAACTGAAGAAATCAGACCCAAGCACTCCAGAGGTTCTGCGCGATACCATCCTGGCGATGAACATCTTCAACAGCGTGTTTGTAGACTGTACTGCCAGCAAGGATGTGGCCGCCCTCTACCAGAGTCTGCTGGAGCACAACGTAAGCATTATCGCAGCCAACAAGATAGCTGCATCAAGCGAATATGAGAACTACGAGAAACTGAAGAAGACTGCCATCCAGCGTGGTGTAGTATTCCGTTTCGAGACCAACGTAGGTGCCGGTCTTCCTATCATCGGAACCATCAACGATCTCCGCAACTCCGGAGATAAAATCCTTAAGATTGAGGCAGTTCTCTCAGGTACACTCAACTTTATCTTTAACGCCATCTCCAGTGTCGTCCCATTCTCTGAGACCGTGAGACTGGCTAAGGAGAAGGGTTACAGCGAGCCTGATCCACGTATCGACCTGAGCGGTATGGACGTGATTCGCAAGCTGGTGATTCTCTCCCGCGAGGCAGGTTACCGCGTAGAGCAGGAAGATGTAGAGAAGAACCTCTTCGTGCCAGACAAATACTTCAAGGGTTCGCTCGATAACTTCTGGAAGAAACTTCCTGAGCTCGATGCCGATTTCGAGGCTAAGCGCAAGGCGCTCGATGTAGAGCACAAACGCTGGCGCTTCGTTGCTACCCTGGATGGCGGCAAGACAAGCGTAGGTCTGCAGGCTGTAGGTCCTGAGCATCCGTTCTACAATCTGGAAGGTTCCAACAACATCGTGCTGCTCACCACCGAGCGCTATAAGGAATACCCTATGATGATTCAGGGCTATGGTGCCGGAGCCAGCGTAACTGCTGCCGGTGTATTCGCCAACATCATGAGTATCGCTAACATTTAACACTTAACATTAAAAGAAGAGATGAAACATATTATCATTCTTGGCGACGGAATGGCTGACCACCCGGTAGAAAGACTGGGTGGAAAGACTCTCCTGCAATACGCCAACAAACCCTATATGGATATGCTTGCCAAGAAGGGCAAGACAGGAAGACTCGTTACCGTGCCAGATGGATTCCATCCGGGTTCTGAGGTAGCCAACAGCTCTATCATGGGCTATGACCAGAACGAAGTTTACGAAGGACGCGGACCGCTGGAGGCTGCCAGCATCGGCTATGAACTGGAGCCTACCGACCTTGCCCTGCGCTGCAACATCATCAATGTGCAGGACGGCAAGATTATCACCCACAACGGTGGTAACCTGGAAACGGAAGATGCGGATGTGCTCATCAAGTATCTCAACGATACCCTCGGCAAGAAATATCCTGACGTCAAGTTTGTTACCGGCATCCAGTATCGCCATCTTCTGGTGGTGAAGCACGGAAACAAGCATATCGACTGTGCCCCACCTCATGATCATCCCAACGAGGAATGGCATAAGCTGATGGTGAAACCTATCTTGCCGGAGATTGGAGGCGATGAGGGTCACATCAGCCGTCGTGATACAGCCGACCTTCTGAACCAGCTGATTCTCGAGAGTCAGGAACTCCTGGAGAACCATCCTTTCAATGTGGCGCGCAAGGAGCGTGGCGAACGAATGGCCAATCTTATCTGGCCTTGGGGCGGCGGTTACCGTCCGCACATGCTCACCCTCTCCCAGATGTATCCACAGATCAAGAAGGGTTCTGTGATTTCTGCCGTAGACCTGATCCGAGGCATCGGCCATTACGCCGGTCTGCGCAACATCATCGTTGAGGGCGCTACGGGTCTTGCCAATACCAACTATGAGGGCAAGGCTGCCGCAGCTATCCAGGCATTGAAGGATGGCGACGACTTCGTTTATGTTCACGTAGAGGCAAGCGATGAGGCAGGTCATGATGGCGATCTGGAACTGAAGCTGAAGACCATCGAGAACCTCGACCAGCGACTCATCAAGCCTATCTTCGATGAGGTAAGCACCTGGGACGAACCGGTATGCATCGCAGTTCTCCCTGACCATCCTACTCCGGTAGAGATCCGTACCCACGTCAAGGAGCCTGTACCTTTCATCATCTATTACCCTGGCATGGAGCCGGATAGCGTAGAGAAGTATGACGAGGTAAGCTGCGTGAGTGGCGGTTACGGCATGCTGCAGCTGCAGGAATTCATGAATGCCTTCATGGCGATCAATTAAAATCAACGGCTTCATGATAGTCCCCAAAGCTAATCATAAAGTTTAATGTTCAAATCTCAAAGTTAAAAGTAAAAAATGAAATATTATTCAACAAATAAGAAAGCACCCATCGCCGACCTTCACAAGGCGGTAGTTAAAGGTCTGGCAGAAGACCGTGGCCTCTATATGCCAGAAATCATCAAGAAGTTGCCACAGGATTTCTTCGACAACATCGAGAAACTCTCCTTCCAGGAGATTGCTTACAAGGTAGCTGATGCCTTCTTTGGCGAGGACGTTGATGCCGAGTCATTGAAGAAGATTGTATACGATACCCTGGCATTCGACTGCCCCGTAGTCGAGGTAGAGCCAAACATCTACTCTCTCGAGCTGTTCCATGGTCCTACCCTCGCCTTCAAGGATGTGGGTGCGCGCTTCATGGCCCGTCTCCTGCAGTACTTCGTACGTCAGGAGGGCAAGGAAGAGGTAAATGTGCTCGTAGCTACATCGGGCGATACCGGTTCGGCTGTAGCCAACGGTTTCCTCGGCGTTGACGGAATCCATGTCTACGTGCTCTATCCTAAGGGCAAGGTGAGCAAGATTCAGGAGAGCCAGTTCACTACCCTCGGCCAAAACATCACAGCCCTCGAGGTAGACGGCGTGTTCGACGACTGCCAGGCGCTGGTAAAGTCAGCGTTCATGGATGAGGAGCTCAACAAGCACATGAAGCTCACTTCAGCCAACTCTATCAACGTGGCCCGCTTCCTGCCTCAGGCATTCTATTATTTCAATGCCTATGCCCGCATGAAGGAGAAGGGTCTCGCCGACAAACTGGTTATCTGCGTGCCTAGCGGCAACTTCGGCAACATCACAGCCGGACTCTTCGGTCATGAGATGGGATTGCCTATCCACCGCTTCATCGCAGCCAACAACGCCAACGATATCTTCTACGAGTATCTGCAGACAGGCAAGTACAATCCACAGCCTAGCAAGCAGACCATCGCCAATGCCATGGACGTAGGCGACCCATCAAACTTTGCCCGCATCTACGACCTCTACAAGGGCGATCACGATGCCGTCGCTGCCTACATCGGTGGTGCTACATACAAGGACGAGCAGATTGCAGAAACCATGAAGCAGTGCTACAATGAAACCAAGTATGTACTTGACCCTCACGGAGCTTGCGGCTATCGCGCCCTGAAGGAGCAGTTGAAGCCAGGTGAGGTTGGCGTGTTCCTCGAGACCGCTCATCCAGCCAAGTTCAAGGAGAAGGTAGACAGCATCCTTGACAGCGACATAGAGATTCCTGCACGCCTTGCAGAATTCATGAAGGGTGAGAAGAAGAGCATCCAGATGACCAAGGATTTCGCATCATTCAAGAACTACTTGATGAACGAATAAACCATACATACGGAAAAGCCTTTCTCTTTCTCAGGGGGAAGGCTTTTCCCATTAAAATAAACTCAGACTCAGATTTGTCAGGACAGATGGGTCTTGAATTTTATAACAACAGAAAACGGGAAAAATTTATGAAGATTGTTATTCTAGACGGCTATGCCGCAAACCCGGGAGATTTGGATTATCATCTTCTGGAGAAACTGGGCGAGGTGGTAGTTTATCCTCGCACATCAGATGCAGAGAAAGTGGAACGTGCCAAGGATGCCGACATCATCCTTCTGAATAAGGTGCAGATAGATGCAGAGACGCTGGCGCAGCTTCCTAAACTGAAATACATCGGTATCCAGGCTACCGGTTTCAACGTGGTAGACATCGAGGCTGCCAGGAAACAGGGCATCATCGTAACCAATATTCCTGCCTACAGCACCGACAGCGTGGCGCAGATGACCTTCGCCCTCATCCTTGCCGTAACCAACCGCGTAGAGCATTATACCCAGGAGAACCGCAACGAGCGCTGGGCTTACAATAAGGATTTCTGTTATTGGGATACCCCACTGATGGAACTTGCCGGCAAGACCCTGGGTATCATGGGACTGGGCAATATCGGCATGAAGGTTGCCAACATCGCCCGCCAGTTTGGCATGAACATCTGTGCCTGCACCAGCAAGAATTCGAGTAATCTGCCTGAGTGGATTCAGAAGGTGAGCAAGGAGGGTTTGCTTGCCACGAGCGATATTCTCTCGCTCCATTGTCCGCTCTCTGATGACACCTATCATTTCATCAATAAGGAGAGTCTGGAGAAGATGAAAGATACCGCCATCCTGGTTAATACGGGTCGCGGTCCGCTGGTAGATGAGGAGGCCGTAGCTGCCGCCCTTCACGAAGGCAGTCTGGGTGCCTACTGTGCCGACGTGATGGCTCAGGAGCCGCCATCAAAGGAGAATCCGCTCTTCGGCGAGCCTAATGCCTACCTCACCCCTCATATTGCCTGGGCCACCTACGAGGCTCGCGAGCGCCTGAACAAGCAGGTAGCCGCCAACGTAAAAGCATTTCTCGAGGGCAACCCGATTAATGTCGTAAATAAGTAAGGTTCTGTAACATCATGGCAAAAAAATAGACGGAGAAAATAATATTTTTTCAAATGTTCTTGGATATTTAAATAATTCTTCATATCTTTGCATAAGATAAACTGCACTCGGCAATCTGAAAGCAAGCTTTCATTGCACTCGTTTGCATTATCTTTGCCACAAATAAAAAAGAAAAGGTATGAAAGAGAAGAAATATCACTTACAGGAAGACCATGGTGCTGCTTTTGCAGAAGAGCCAACACCGGCCTATCATGAAAATACTACAGTTGTACTTCCTGGAAAAAAAATCGCCGAAGATAACTTCGATGATGATTTTGAATGGGATAGAATACCTGCAGGATGGGGACCTATCAACGAAGAAGAAGCCATAGCCCGTATAGAGGCCATAGAAGCCGACATAGAGCAAAATGGTCTCATTGACGAAGAGGATATGATAGAACATCTTAAAGCAAAGGGATTATGGCTTATATAAAACCATCTAAGCCATTTAACCAGGAGCTAGAAAAAGTGTTAGCCTATGCTCTATTTGAATTTGGAGTTACCACAGTAAAGCGATTCAACCAAGCATACCAAAGCATTCGAAATCGCTTGGCTATTCACCCTTACTCTTCGCCAAAAGAACCTCTTCTGAAGAGTTTCTTACGTTCATACCGTAGTGCCATCATCATGAAAAATTGGAAAATCATCTATCGGTATGATAAAGAATACGATAGAATTATCCTTGTTGACTTATGGGATATGAGAAGAAATCCCAAGTACCTGATTAGACAGTTCAGAAGAAAACTATAAAAAAGCAGCCAACCTTCAATATACCAATTGAAAGTTGGCTGTTTCTTTTTCTAACACCTTATTTAAGGACTTAGATGGTTTAATCTAAGCCATAAAACTTTAGTTTTAAGATGTTCTATCATTTCTTTTTCACCAAAACATAGATGATGACGGGAGCGCCGAACAGCGGGGTGACGGCATTCAGGGGGATGATGCCACCGTCCGACGGAAGGGTGCAGAAGAGATTGCAGAGAAGGGCTATGGCTGCACCCATCAGCATCGTAACGGGCAACAGACGGCGATGATTCTCCGTGCCGATGATGAGGCGGGCGATATGCGGCGTTGCCAGACCGATGAAGGCGATGGGACCGCAGAAGGCAGTAACCACAGCCGTAAGAAGACCGGTGATGATGAGCAGAACGATGCGCAAACGCCTGATGTTGAAACCCAGATTCTCGGCATACTGTTCGCCTAACAACATGGCGTTCAGCGGTTTTACAAGGAGCAGAGACGCAGCCAGGGCAATGAGGGCTAACGGAATGAAGAACATCATCTGCTGGCTCGCAACATTGCCAAAGCTGCCCATGCCCCAAACCATATACGATTTCACGCCCTCTGCCGTGCTGAAGAAATTGAGCAATGAGATGGCGCTGCTGGCAAGATAACCCACCATCAGTCCGATGATGAGCAGTACCGTATGGCTGCGCACAATGGCAGAAAAGAAGGTGATGATGCCCATCACCACCATAGCCCCTATGAAGGCTGCGATGAGGATAGCCAGGAAACCGCCGATGGCATAGTTGCCGGCATCGCCCAGAAAACCTACCCCTAAATCATCCAGGGCAATATTGCCGCCAAAGGCAAGCATCACGATGGCTACCGCCAGTCCGGCTCCGCTGCTGATACCGAATACGTCAGGACCCGCCAGGGGGTTGCGGAAGGCTGTCTGCAGGAGCAAGCCGCTCGTAGCAAGGGCCGCGCCCGAAAGCAAAGCGGCAATCGCCGCCGGCAGTCGCGATTCCAACAGAATATAGCAGTAGGTTTCGTCAGTCTGAGAGCCCGAAATAATCGCCCCCACGTCCTGCCATGGGATGTTTACACTCCCCCATGCCAGGTTGGCGAAAAACAGTATGATAATGGCGATTGCCCCTAAAACGATGTTTTTCATTCACTAAAACTATTTCTTGTAAAATCTCTGATTAAAGCCCTATTTCTTATAGAATCTCAATTTGCCGAACCGCTTGCCATGAGCCAGGATGATGAACTCTCTGAGCAGCAGTTCGGGATGGAAACTCGTAAGCTCGAAATAAGGTACCGTAGAGGTATCTACCTGATAGATATTACCCCGGCTGAAGGCAGCAAGAGCCTTGTAGCCGTCATATTCCTGAAGCAGTTGAGCCTGCGACAGAGGGGCACCACCGAAATACTTGAACGCCCATACATCCACCAGCTTTCCCTTCGCCAAGATTTGCTCCGGACTCATCGCCAGGCTTCCGCTGTGTTCATCGTCCTCGAAGATATAACGGGCGTTGGCATCCTTCAGCAGAATACCGATAGTACTCTGACCTCCAGGCACATACCATACATTTCCCGTCTTTCTTTCGGTCAGGATGGAGAGGCCCTTCGGATACCCGGCTGCCTCAGCTTTCAGCTTCAGATATTCCTTTTCTATCTTCGCAAAGAGCGAATCTGCCTTTGGTTCGCAAGATGCAGCAAGAGCGGTCTTCGGTGCATTCCCGTCTTTTTTAAAGAGCATGCCGTAGAATTTCATCCATTCCGCCCTGCCCAATGGCGAAGACTCCATATAGTCGGCAGCCTCGATGATGGGCACGTGCAGCTTGTCGAGCTTGCCATATCCACCGCTGTTCTCGAAAGGCGAAAGTAGGATGGCTTCGGGTTTCAGGGCGATGATACGCTCGATGTCGGGTGCCATGCTCGAACCGCAATCCACGATGGAATTTCCGGCAGCAGCATTCTCTGCAGAAACATTTCCAGAAGAAACATTTCCTGCAGAAGTTTTTCCGGCAGCAGCATTTCCTGCAGAAGCAGCCCTCTTCTTTACATCCGGAATATTGATGTAATCGAGATCGCAGACACCACGAATGGCCTGCTGACAGCCCATTTCGTACATCAGCTGGCAATGGGGAGCGATGAAAACGGCACTCCTCTCCACCGGTGTGCGCACGGTATCGGTAGTGCATCTCGCCCCCGTGCTGCGCCTTCTGGCAAGCATCGCCACCGTCTTATCCCCCTCCTCTCCCTTCGGAATCAGGATATAGCGATGCAGCATCGTTCCCGCCTTCCAGGGGTTGGCGATGATAGCCTCAGCATACTGATAATCAATGCCTTCTGCAGCAACGGAACTCTCTTCCCCATCACCATGCTTCACGATGGTGAGCAACTTGGCGTACTTCATCTCCAGAGTATCGCCAGCCTCCGCATCAGCAGCAGCCGTCTTTCCTCCCTGGCATGCCGCCATCAGCAGGGCCGCCGTAGCCCCACACAAAAGAATATACAGTTTCTTCATAATCTTACAAAATATGTGTGCAAAGATACGAAGAAATCTCCATTTTCCGTTTGTTTTCTCGAATAATCTTTGTACTTTTGCCCTCAAATTTAACTAACGCTACAATTTAATAAGTCAAAATGAAGAAGATTATCTGGGGCATAGCCCTTTTATTCAGTACATCGATGGCCGCCGGTGCGCATACCTGCTGTCATAATTCTGCACAGAAATGTGGCTGCAAGAGAGGTTATTACACACAGTATTACGGCGATAAGCCCGAACTCATTAAAGAGGCTATAGCTTGGACAGAGAGCGGTATCTGGCGCAATGGTTTCGACAAGGCGAAGCCACATTCCAGCGTAAACCTCGCAGATTTCTATCTGCAGTATCAGAAGAATCCGCAGCAATGGCAGGCGCTCTTCGACTATCTGGCAAAGACCGATTTGCTGAGCATTCCGAAGGGAAAGCACAAGATTCCGGGTTCCGACCTCGTGGTAAGTGTAGAGGACAGCAAGAACGAGCCCCTGGAAAAGCGCCGCAGCGAGAGTCATAACAAGCACATCGATTTTCAGTATGTAGTAAAGGGCACAGAGCGTTTTGGCGTGATTGACCACTACTCCAGCACCCCCAACTGCAAGTATCGTCCCGACGTAATCCATTATGATTACGACCGCCGGAAGGCCCGTTTCTTCGACAGTACCCCCGGCGAGTTCTTCATCTTCTTCCCTAGAGACTGGCACATCGCCAAGGTGGCAAATGATGGTGAAGACCAGACCATCCGCGTTATCGTGATCAAGGTAGATTATAAGGATTAAAGATAATTAAAAACAAAGAAATGCAGCCTCTCGATTATATAAAAGAGAGGCTGCATTTTTCTTATGGAACTCAAATGGGTCTCAAGCTATTTTATATCATGCTCTCAGCACGTCGCTCAGCAATTCTTTCGTTCGATTTAACAGCTTCCGCACGGCTGTTAAAACAATTACCATGATCATCTCTATAGAACATTCTTACTGCTCCTCCGCCACCTCCGCCACCGGAGTTGGAATGGCTACCAACAAAAAGGATGAGGATGGCACCTGCTACAACGAGAATTACCTGGATGATGAGACGCAGCAACATCGCGCCTAGACAGATGACTGCCACGATGCAACCTATCAGATAAATAGCGATGAAAGCCGTAATCAGGATACCTTTACGTTTGCCTACCATCTCGCAATTTTCCCTCAGAGACAGGAAGAAACCGATAACCAGCGAGAGCAGCACTCCTACTATCCAAAATACGGTAAGCACCTCTTCCGTCAGTTCAGTAGTCTGGCTCAAGACAAGAATCAGGATAGATACCGGCAGGATGCCCAGCATGCCATAGAGCGTAGGTTTGATAGAGAAGCCCGACAGCCTTTTCTCTCCGAAAATCACATTCTCGTAGAGCTTGATGCTACCAATCTGCGTCATGACAACCAATACGCCCGGTATCACACGGAAGAGCGCACCGAAGAAACCATAATAATTCTGGTCGCACCACCAGAAAACATCCATTCCCATGAAATAGAGTCCCAGGAATTCCAAGAACGTGATGGCAAGAATCATAGCCGGAATGCCATATTCAGCAGGCTTTCGCATTTTAGAATAGGCTGGACCGAAGAGCGACAGCAGCCAGATGGCTATCAGCAAACCGATGATGATAAGATAAGGGGTATAGGTATAGAAGAATCTGCCCATTCCCTGATGCTTCATATTCTGGGTATAATACACTTTATCATTCTTCTGCAAACTCGTCGGGTCGTCTGCCTTACAATAGATAAAGTTTACATCAACCGCATACTTCTTTCCATCCTTCTTAAAGAGATAATACCAGTAATCCTTGCTGAATATCATGTCGTTGGTTCTATGTTTCATTTCAAACACATTGATAGTATCCCCATTGTGCAGATAGAGCGTAGGCTCATCATCCGGTAGCAGATACTTGCCCTCCTTGAGCTGATATTCGAAACAAGGTGTAGAGTCGTTGACGAAATCATCAACCACGTAAACTTGAGCCTGAGTCATGGCAGCATAGCCCAAGAATGCGAACACGATGAGCATCATTCTCCGAAACAGAAAAGTAGTTTTTGTCTTTCTCATAAGTTTATGTTTATTAAATTTGTTATTTGTCAGTAAAGTAAAGAGAGCCCGGTTTTCATGGAAAGCGTCCGGACACATCCTATTTGTTGCCGACAAAGATAGCAAATTACTTCGAAATCGGAGTTTCAAAAGGTAAAAACAAAGTATCATAGCGTAAAAATCTGCCTTTTTTACGCTATGACACTAAAAAAACGCAGAGATACCCCCTGGCATCCCTGCGTTTTCTATATCATTTGCCCAATAAAGCACGAACTTCCTCAGGCGTTCTGTTCATCATCTTAGCCACCATCTCCAGGGGCATTCCATTCTCCAGCATGCCCTGCGCCATGCTTTTTATCTGAGTTGCTTGCTCATTTATCTGAGTTGCTTGCTCATTTATCTGAGTAGCTTGCTCATTTATCTGAGTAGCTTGCTCATTTATCTGAGTAGCTTGCTCATTTATCTGAGTAGCTTGCTCATTTATCTGAGTTGCTTGCTCATTTACCTGATTAGCCTGCTCACTGATAATCTTATTGAGCTTCATCACCTGCGTATCGCGAGCTTCTATGGCAGAATAGTATTCATCCTCATCATTCATCTCCTGCCGGATATTAGCACTCATTGTGGCGAGTCCCAGACGGTGAACGATATACATCATATCCGAATCATCCTTATATTTATCACCCTCCAGACATAACATCTGCTGGTTCTTCTTATCCCTCTGCGACTGGTCGAACACGCTCAGCACCTTGTCGAGCCTGTTGTTTATCTTGCCATGTAAAAGAGGAATCTGCACCAGGATACTGTCATGCGTCAGGCTGTTGATGAAAGGATCATCCATCCCGTTCTCCACCTCTTTCCCGTCATAGTCGAGCGCCTTGTGGTTCACATATACCACAGCCTTGTCAATATCTCCCACTCTATGACCCAGCAGATACACAGCCACCATCGGCACGGCATATCCCTTGCCCTCTCCCTCCTTTATCATATTCTCCTCAGCATTATACTGGGCAGCCAGATAACGGCGGAACCGCAGCGTCTCGGTATCGAGCCATGTCTTCTGAAGTTCGATAAGGATGAGCCTTACGCTTCCATCCTCTTCTCTCACCCTGGCAGCAAAGTCGATGCGAAACATCGAGATATTGTCGCGAGTGATATTAGGATGCTCATGCCTTCTCATTTCCACGCTCACCACTTCCTTTTTCAGCAGGGCGGCGAGCACGGTTTTGGCGATGCGTTCGTCTTCCATCAGGAATTTGAACACAGAATCGTATATCGGATTAGCTACATAGTAAATCATATTTCTGTTCCTCCATAATTATATTTCCGCTACAAAGATACGAGTTTTCTGCGAAACGGCAAAGTTTTTGAGGATGAAATATCAGAAATGGCTGAAATTAACCGGATTATAGATATAAAAAGAAAGATAGCTCACCAGTTATAAGGCAGCCATCTTTCTTATCTATATACTTAAATACACTTTTATTCTAAGTACGACCCACCTGTTAATAGTTAGTTATCAACAAATGCGTAACTTTCTTATCATTCCTATTCATAAAGCTCACCAAGTATTCTTTATCAAACGTACGAATATTGATGCCTTCCTTATTATATAGTTGATAAATGAAATCTGTATTTTTGATTATCATCATCCACTTTGCCGGGGAATGATGTAATAAAAACGTAGCCAATCGTTTTTGATCTTCTCGCGTAAATTCATTTTTAGCATATGTACTAAACTCACTATCATAAGGCCCGTTTCTTCGACAGCAATCCTGGCGAATTCTTCATCTTCTTTCCACGCGACTGGCACATCGCCAAGGTGGCAACAGATGGCGAAGACCAGACCATCCGCGTTATCGTAATCAAGGTAGATTATAAGGATTAAAGATAATTGAAAATAAATATTATTGTGACTCAGAGCACGTTAGTAGGATTTTTTGCAATTGTGGTCTTGATTTCTCGAAAAAAAAGGCTAATTTCGCACAATTCGAGGGAAATCATTGAAGTTTTTTTATTATACTGGCTTATAATTCGGAATTTTTTGCTAAATATGCCACGTCATATCAGATTTTTGCTTATTTTCTTTTCGCAACACTAAGATAAGTGAAAATTTTGACATGGCAAAATCCTGGGCAACTTCTAGTTGATCAGGCACTAATAAAGATTAATCTATAATAGTGTTGCGGAATTAAGACTAAAGACATATGAAGAAAACTTTTCACAGAATCATCATGTCAGCATTGCTGACAGTGCTGGCAACAGTTGCTGCCAGCGCACAGTGCTACATTGTCGGCAGCGACAATGAGTGGAAAACCAACACTGCTGCTGCAGAACTGACAGAGACCGCCACTACAGGAGTGTATGAGGGTGATGTCACCTTCGTTGACGGTGCGCAGTATTTCGCCGTCACCCAACATCTGACAACTGGCGATGCCGATTGGACAGAGTTTAACAAAAACCGCTTCGCCCCTTCAGTATTCGACGCCATGCTCGTTATCAATGAGCCTATGACCATGGTAAAGGGTAGGGACGCATCTTTCAAAGTGCCAGTCGCCGGTACAACCTATCGTATGCGCATCGACTTCAACACCCTGACCGTCACCTTGCTCGGTGACTTTCCCGACAAGCTGTATGTATGGGGCAGCAATGGTGTCTTCGATCCCACATTGTCAGCTGCCACACTGCCTAAGACCGAGACCGACGGTGTGTATAAGGCAACGGTAGACTTTACCTCATGCTACTTCAACATTCTCACCCAGCTCGGCACCGACCCCAACGACTACGAAGCCATACTGCCCTACCGCTACGGTGGCGGTAAGGTGGTTATCAACCGCGACAAGGCCATGACGCTCACAGAGCAGTCATTCCACATCGCCACACCAGGCACCTACGACGTGACTGTAGACCTCCGCACCATGACCATGAACCTCCACAGCGACACCTATGTGCCCGAATATCCAGACCATGTCTACCTCATCGGTGCCAACGGTAGCAACTTCGCCGATCAGGGCGCAGAGCTTACATGGGACGATGTGGAAGGCATCTACACGGGCTATGTGACTTTCTATGGCAACAAGTTTACCATCTCTACCGCTCTCGCCTCTACATATGATGGCTGGGACGAGATTAAAGACAAGCGCATCGGTGCTGTCGCACCAACTGTTGACGTGGAACCGAACCTCACCGTAGGTCTAAAGAAGGGCGAGGTGTCTGACTTCATCATCGGAGCATCGACAGATAACCCACTCACCGCATGCGTTACATTAGACCTTGTCAACAACCGTCTGACGCTCCACGGCAACGATGCGTCATATCCAATAGGCTACCCGAAAGAGCTCTACACTCTCGGCTGCAACGGCAATTGGTTCACCAACATCCCTGCAGACGTGATTTCTGCCACCAACGAGCCCGGCATCTATGAGGGCGAAATCACATTCGTGGGCGAAGTGGGCGATCTTCACTTCATCGTGTTAAAGCGTCTCGGCGCAGATTGGGACTTTGTCAACGCCAAACGTCTCTCTCCCTACACCGACGGCGACCCCGCCAATCTTGACAGCGATATTCCTGCCATGGCACCTGATGTATCGCCCGGCGCATGGCTCTTCTCTGGTGAGCCTGGCACCTACGACATAAAGGTGGACCTCACAAAAGGCAATGGCGTGATACGCATCTCTGCCAAGGGCGCAACAGGCATCACCGCCACCACAGCCGCTCCTGCCACCAAGAACTACTACTACGACCTCAACGGACGATTCCTCGGCAACGTGGAGCCGCAGAAGGGAGTGTATGTGGTTAAAGGTAAAAAGGTAATAAAGTAAAAAAACAGAAAGGTAAAACTACCCCTCTCCAGCTCTTTATCTCAAGTAAGTCCACCCTCTACGTGGTGGGGTGCACTTTAGGAGAGCTGGAGAGTTTTTTTATTGCCGTCCGGTAATAACTCAGAAATGAAAATTAGCATAAGAAAAAGCTCTATTTTCTAAAATTTTTAGCGCTTTTATGCGCTATTCGCTTTGATTTCTGTCAATATGAGCCTGAATGCTTACACTTTATTTTTACCGGACGGCAATAATTATTTACTGGGTCCACTTTAAAAGTCGTTTTTGTTTTTTTATCCTACAAAACGCCATTTGATTATCAGATGGTTACATTTGAACAATTTCTCAAAAATTACTTTTTCAAGTGGGCTTAAGAACTTATTACAAAGGTCTCTTTTAGTAAATAAAATGCAGTTCCAAAACATAAAAGCGAACTGCATTCCGTACTCAATTCACTGTCACATTCCCCAACATCATAATGAAATGGATGGAAGAACACCATGATGTTACTCAAGATGGGTCTCAAGGTGATTCTCAAGGTGGTATTCAAGATGTCCTCCAAGACGGAGAATTAGATGATTGGATAGAAAAACAGATTAAAAAGAATCCAAAAATTACGGCAAAAGAACTAGCTTTATTATCCCAAAAAGGATTAAGTACCATCAGGCGACGCATCGCTAAACTTCCTCATATACAATACGTTGGAAGTGGATATAGTGGACATTGGGAAATCAAGAAATAGAGAATACAAAGAAATGCAGCCTCTCGATTATATAAAAGAGAGGCTGCATTTTTCTTATGGTATTCAAGATGGGTCTCAAGGTGGTATTCAAGATATCCCTTACCCCACTTCCACCACTACCTCGCTGCCCCTGACCATCGCCTTCTTCACGCGGTCGAAGAGTTGGAGGAAGAGTTCCTGGCTCCTCAGAACGAAGCCGGGAGCATGGGCCTCACCGATGAGGATACCGCCCTTGCGCAGACGGAACGGACCATTGCCCGGCTGCATCATGGGACAAGGAAGGGCATAAAGTTCTTCCAGACACCCGAACTCATGACTCTTGCGCTCCATGCGGCAAAGCTTGCAGGTTTCGGGGAGAGGAAGAGAGGAAGATGAAGAAGAATCATCCCTTATCGGTTCGAGGAAAAGCATCTGGCGGGCGAAGCATTTGCATTTAGCCACCATGATGTGATATTCACCCGGCTCCAGACAGCCACCCTCGCGCTCCATCGTATCACAAATGTACTGATGGCCTACAACGATACCCTGGCGATTAACTACTTCCTGACTAAGGCGACCAACAATGGCGCCATGATCTCTACGAAAACGATTTAAAAACAACTTCATCATAACACGCAACAACTTAAAAACAACAATAGAAAAACATTTGAAATTCACATTCACTTTCACATTTTCTGAACGTAAAACGACTGGTAATAATCAGACAAATCCTTGCAACCTTCCGGCAACTGATGGTACACCAGCTGAGGGAACATTTCCTTCAGTTTCATATAAAGACCGATGCCCGGTTTGTCCTGATCAGGCCACATGTGAAGATTCCTTCCCGCTAAAAGATTGCGACATTCTTCATTACAAAGCGTAGCACTCGGGATGGCTATTGCCTTGTAACCCATAGACATAGCGCTCCAGCAGTCGGTACATCCCTCGGTAATAACCAATGGCTCTTTTTCTGTCACCTGCGGCAAGATCTGCATCCCATATACCATCGGCTTGCTACCTGGTGCAAACTTAAACCGCGGTTTTTCCTCAGTCTTATCTCCCAGATATCTGCTCTGAACCGTCAGCAGATTGCCATGAACGTCATAATAGGGAATCAACAGGGAAGGACCATCAAAAAACTTTCCACCAAACCGATAGCCAGCAATGGAGAAATCTGTGCTCACCACTCTACACCAATAGATATATTCCGGACGCAACTTTCTCTGAAAGAACAGGAAATCCTTGGCTTTATCTGTCAGTTTCTTACCCATGAGCATACGCATCAGATAATCTACATCAGGCTTATGCTGAAACTCGCCTCTGAGATTGAGCCTGTCCGTATCACATTCAGATTTTCGGTGCCCAGCAACAGCTTTATCCCGATGAAGCACCTCCTTACGGTTTCCCGCAGAATGATTACCGGCGCTGATATTGAATCTTCTGCACAGCCATTGGCAAGCCTCCGAAAAAGAGAGATTCTCCCGTTTCATCACCAGGTCGATATTATCTCCACCCCACCCGCATGCAAAGCAATGACAAGTGTTGGTGGAAGTCCAGAAATGCAAACTCGGATGGGTATCATTATGACTGATACAAAGGGCATTATGATACCGCAAACCCATTCCCAATTCATCAGCAACCTCCAGGATGCTGATAGCTCTAAGTTTAGAGAGCGTATTTGAATCAATATATTCTGCCATCTTCTAATTGTCTTTTTTAATATTACCATCACCAATAGTGCTTTTCTGATGCGTCTTTCTAAGCACCTTTCTGTCCTCGCCCTTTGCTGGTTTTTCGAGCCATCCCCATCTGCGCCAGTTGCACACCATGTTGCGGGCAGGCGTCTTGAGCTCCTTCTGCTTCAGAAATTCCTCCAGGAACTGATAAGAGAATTCCTGCGGCAACTCGCTGAAATAGTCTACAGTATGATAAGGCTCTCCTTCGCCCTCGGCAGAAATCTGCTCGAAAGCCTTGCCCCACCGCTGCAACATATTCTGCAAGATGCGGTCGGCACAAGCCAGATAGGTCTGCCTAACCAGTTTCCGGATTTCCTTCTCGCTCTTCTTCCCTTCCACTTTGTAAAGCACTTGCATGAGGGCAGCGATGCGGAAGGCTGAAACCGAACTGCGCTTGTAGAAGACATCCATCGACTTGGACATGGTTTTCACCACCTGCTGGCGGCAGTCGTTACACCATTTTACCACCGTCTTGTAGAGCCAGCTCATATCTTCCTCTATCTCCTGATGGAATTTTCCATCTTCCTCATAGCACAACCCGAAGAGCTTATCCAATGTATTCTCCAGCTCATTACGCTGCGTATCGGTCAACGCCTGAAACTGAGGTGGATTGTCGCCCAGATGACTGATGAGCGGGCATAAGATGGTTCGGGTTACAGCACCGCCCTCAATGGCAGCCTTGTTCATATATCTGCTCACCGCACTCTGAGTGCCGCAGAAAACGAACGACAGCAAGGCATCTACCATGGCACTATAGCTGGATTCGCTCATGAAATCCTGACCATATACGCTGCCCAGATCGTAAGCCGTCTTGATAACCTGCGAGAGGTCGGCAAACTGGCGCTTGGCAGAATGCACGATGGCAGAAATCTCATCGGCAAATTCGAAGAGCGTCTTCGGAGCACCATAGAGCTTGACGGCTGCATCGCATCGCTTGATAAACATGGTGAGCGATACGGTTTCGGGCAGGATGGTGATGTCGGTCTTCGGTTCGGGTGGCAGCTTGCCGTCCTTCTTTCCCTGGCGTCGTTTCAGGGCAGCATACTCCTGCTCCTTGGCTCTCATTTCGCTGTCGCGCTCGATGAAAGGTTTCATCAGGGTACGCATGATGTATCTGGCAAACGACTTTCCGCTCGACTGCTCGCCCTCTACGATGACCTGCAACACGATGGCCGATTTTTCTCCCTGATTATCATACACATACTGTATTCTGACACGTGTAAGATAAACACTGAGCATGGCAGCAGCCACCACCAGCGTAGGATACTTGAGGTCAGAAGGCGAAGTGATCATCCATTCTCTGATGCCCGACGGATAATCCTTATCGGCAATCAGGTGATGCATGGGCATCTCTTCATTCTCTTCAGCCTGTTCAGCCAGCTTTTTTCCTATCAACCCAGATGATACCTTGTTATTGATTCCGCCCTTGGTATCCTCAGGCTTTGCCACTGGATTAGTCCGAGACGCTTCCTGTGGAGGTATTTTCTTTCCTTTTTCCATAATCCCAATCATTGATTATTTCTGAATGCAAAAGTAAGGAAAAAAAGCCTCCCCGGCAATAGGCGTCCTGCCGGTTCGCCTCCTACTAAGCCTCATCGCCGGCAACTAAGCCTTCCGCTAAGCCTCCAGCTCATCTGAAGGCATAAATTCCCCTAAACCTCCAGCTCATCTGAAGGCACAAAAAAAGCACTTTCTGCTTGCAAACGAAGCAAAAAGTGCTGATACTATATTATTTCTAACTGAACTTTCGCAAGTTTTGCCCACACGCCCTGAAAGGGCAGAAGCTCCTAGCCCAGGGCATCGCCCTGGGTATAATAGCAATCAACAAGACGCCCTGTAAGGGCAAAAGCTTTATTTATTGCCTGTTCTTTAAAGCTTTTGCCCTTACAGGGCGACGGGGTTGCGTTTATAATTACCCAGGGCGATGCCCTGGGCTAGGAGCTTCTGCCCTTCCAGGGCGTATTGCGTAATTTCAACCATACAGGTCGAAAATCTTCTGTTCAGATATGTTCCTATTCTTTTATATTATCACCCCCACTGACATAAGAAAGAACCAAACGGCGAACCACGGCATGAATGTCTTCATTAGGGAACTTCTGGCGATATTTCTCCGTAAGGTCTTCGCAGAAATACATCTTGCTATCAACCATAGAATTAGGAATATTTTGATGCATAAACACATCGTATGTTGCAACAGGCTTGCCATCCTTTGTGTCGACAGGCACAATATTCTCCTTATACCAACCTTGTCCAGATGCGGCAGGGAACAATCTATAATTGTCCTTATACTCCACTTTACCAGCGATGTCCAGTATATATCCGTCAGCAGACTTATCGTCCTCAGGATTCACCGCATATAGCATAAATAAAGCAGCAAGCGTCGAGTGTTTTTTTATGATAAACTGATATTTCTTGCTTCCTCCAAAAGGAGGGTTTGCCTTCAAATCCTGCTCTATATCCTCACGAATTTGTGGCGCATCCACCACATACTCTACTTCGCCAGTATAATTGGCGACAGATTTCGATGACTGTGGATTTGGCTGAATAACTTCACCATTGTCATTGCTGTTGTCACACGCACAAAAAGCCAAGACTACCAACAGTAGTAAGACTGATTTTTTTACTAAATACTTCATATCCTAATTTGTCTATTAAACCTATTCTATTGTTAAACGTAGAATATGCCTAAAACTTGCACTATTTTACGTTTTTAACATTCCATCTAAAACTTGCCCACTCACAAGAAGCAATCATTTCCCCGCTTCCTACTGCCCCTTACGGTAGATGGCAACAAAACGCTTTGCGATGTTTATCAGATTCTGCCGGGCTACGGGGTCTTTCACATCATCAAAACTCCAGTTGGGAAATTCGCCACGCATCTTAGAGAAACGCTTGGAGATGACACTGGCATTGGTCAGGTCGGAAGGCATTTTCAGCTGCTCTGTAAGATACTTGCAGAAAGATGCGCCATTATCAAATTTGCCTTCAAAATCGTTGATATCAGAGAGCGCCACCATAATCAGGGCATAGTCTTTCTTCAAAGGAATAGCCTTCTCGTCTATCATCTTCTGCAAGGCTCGCTTTACTCTTTCTCCCTGGCTCAAGTCGCCCCATTTCTTCTCATTATCTTCTTCCGTTTTTTCCTGCCCGCCGTTTTCCTGATGCTCATCGTCTGTCACTTCCAATTCCAATGTCCTCTTCTGTTCAGGCTCGAATCCGTGCAGATAATCTTCATCATTGTTCTGGCGCATCAGTTCATTAATCTGAGATGAAACGAAGAAACCATCCTCGCCATAATAACCGATATTGGCTGCCAGCCGCTCAACCACATCCCGGTTCTTCACGACTGCTCCGAGGCACCGCTGAGAAAACTCCTGAGTTACGTAGCCTCTCCATTGCCCCATAATCATTGAGCAAAATTGAAACACTTTCGACTCCAAAGGCATCATCTGAAGTATCACAGCTGCCATATACAGGATGACAAATACGATTCTCTGACGCTCTTCCTGAGCTGTAGCATACTCATCCTCGTCAACATAGTTTTTCTCATATTGCCCTATTCCTTCCACAAAGGCTAGGCGGCTCTCGGTATCGGTATGCGAAAACATCATTTTGTCTACGATGCAGAATACCTCATAAAAAACATCCTCGCATGAACATCTGGACGTAGGAAACCACGTCTTGTCATTGAAGATATCATGGGTGATGGCTCTGAAAACCTGATAAATCATGTGTTGCGAAAAAGATTTATCTACCATCTGTCTGGTCTTCATCTTAAATAACCTCATCGTCGTAACCATTTAAATCATCAAGAATCACATCAAGAGAATTGATCAAAGCAAACCGAGAATCTCCATGACAATCGCAACAGACAGCATCTCCATTAACCAGAGCAACAATCTCAACATCGGAGATTTTCACCTTGGTTCGTTTCAGCGAACGGGAAGAGGTGCACGGACCTTTCCAATAATATACCTTGATGCCGTAATCTTCCTTGCTGCACAGGTTCACCATCAAGGCTATGTCTCTGTTTGCCTTGTCTAAGTGCAACTGCTTACCTTTATCTGTACCAAATTTTACCTCATACATACTGGCATTGAGACACTCCATTAATGACTGCTGCATCTGTAATTGCATGACAAAGGAATATGGCGCATCGCTGAGAGACTGATGGCGAGGAAAAGAAAACACCACAGCCTTTGGTCTGCAGCCAGCCTTGATTCTTTCAGCCACGGCATCAAAGAAATCACCAGGTGGCAACTTGGCAGAAATCACCATATTCCAGCCATATTGATTCGCCACCCTGTTGATATTATCACGCAGAAGAGCCACCACCTTGTCCTGTCCCCTTTTGCCGCCGAAGATTCTAGATTCTTCCACAAAAAGGAAACCTCTGTTAGGGCGATTATCAATGATTACCTTACAGAAAGGCTGGTTGTGAATTTCATTCTCCTTAAAGTTACTCCAATAAAATTCTTTTTTGTCTGCGCATACATCCAGCACAGCCACACCTTCGCGAAATCCCAATATTCGGTTGTCGTGAATAACGTCTTCCTCATTCTTCCGTGATTCCACCAAAGTCATTTTCTTGCTTTTCAGCAAACTGTCCATTACCTTCTCGAAACCAGTCTGACATTCCTGATATTTTTCAGGCGATGACATTTCGAGAAAATCCAAGGGTAGAGTACCCTCGATACTTGAAAGATTCCGGCTTTTGCAGAAATCATACTTGAAGACAACAAAAGAAGTCTTTTCTGTGCTGTTTTTAGTTCGTCCAGTCATTAGCTTCTGGTTTAAATTATACCATGAAAGTTATTTTCCATAGCAACTACAAAAGTAACACTTTTTCCCCGAATAAACAAATAAATTCTAAATTATTTTTACCAAATTGTCTTTTTTTATAAAACCATCAAAACAAAATGTGAAAGTGAATGTGAATTTGAAATGTAAATCAATGTATCGGATTGTTCCATCCATTCCTTTTATTGGATATTGTGAATGAAATTCAGTCCTCGCGCGCGTACCTTATTATATATATAATATGAACCTATTATAATGGCTACTATTACTTAAACACGATTATACGCTTCTCCTTCAGGTAACATTGAAAAACATTTCAAATTCACATTCACATTCACATTTTTGCCTTTCCTCCTATCCACCAGCTAACCCACATAGCAAGTAACTGTGCGCCCGATGCCCCCAAAACTGCGTCCCGACGCGCCGCCAGCCACGTCCCGACGCAGATGGCGATACGTCGGGACGTAGCGCCGACTGCATCGGGACGCAGTTGGAAAGGCAAAATATGCCATATAATGTTAACAGATTTAACATTTAATTTAATGGCCATTAAATTAATGGCGGTTAAATTAGGCGGAAGAGAATGGGATATGAGGGAGGAATGCACGTGATTCGGGACAAGGATGCACGTGATTCGGGACAACTATTGTTTTTCAGAGAAAAATGTTGTATCTTTGCACTGTCGTTCAAAGATAGGCTGAATTAACCACTAAAAAAACTGAGAGGCTACCGGGGAGTGCACACCGATGCCGATGAGTAACTTAAGGAAGCTGACCGATGAACCACTAGAAAGAAACTGATTGTTGAACCACTAAAAAAAGAAAGGAAAAAGAAAATGAAAAAGGAAGTTTGGAAAACTATCTTGCAGGTGATCATCGCAGTACTTACTGCCGTAGGCACCACGCTCGGCGTTACCAGCTGCATGTAGGCTCAAAGGGGCAGAACCAACGGTAACCGGCCGAAGGGAAAAGTAACTGATTTGTTTAACCATTAAAAAAAACGATTTGAATTATGGGTATTAAAGTAAAAGCAATTGAGCGCAACGTAGCGTTCGAAAAAGGTAAGCAAAAGTGGGCATTCGTGATGCAGGCTGAACTCTACAGCCAACTCAACGCCACGAAGGTGATAGAAGAAGCTGCCGTTCGCAGCGGATTGCCTAAGGCGGTGATCAACGCCGGATGGTCGGCCATCGGCGAAGTGATTGCTGCATGGGCCACCGAGGGCCACAGCGTAGCTGTGCCAGGACTGGGCAGCCTCCGATTCGGTCTTAACTCTACCGCCGTTGAGGATGTGAACAAGGTGAGCGCCAACCTCATCACCCGCCGATACATCATCTTCGTGCCTAACACCGACATCAAGAAGGAACTCGAAGAGACTTCCGTCAACATCACCTGCTACGACCGAAACGGCAAGGTGGTGAAGCAGGTTACCTCTACCGATACGCCTCCTACTACCCCATCCGGAGGCGATAATCCATCTGGAGGCGACACCCCATCGGGCGGCGATTCTACTGGCGGAACCGGAAGCGAAACCGGCGGCGATGGACTTGAATAAAAGGTGCTGAGCCTGAAAAACTAAAACCCTCCCCAGGTCTTAAAAAGTCCTAGGGAGGGTAAACTTTGTCTGGCAATTTAGATAGAAGGCAATTTACCAGACGTCCCGAACACAACATGCTAACCCACACATTAACCCCTTCGAAATCAGCATGTCGCTAACAATCCTTTGTGCCTCAAATAAATAATACTTTTTTTCAAACTAAATCAACAGCCTAGCCTCACGGCTAAAACGTATATAATGTTCTTACCTTATTTCAAAACATGATGGTAACATATTCTGCAGCGATATCAACCAGCTTCTTGCGGCGGGCTACACCTATTATATAATGAGCCTCCTTCGCCGAACAGTGGAAGTATTTCTTCACAGCTGTTACCAGTTCTTCCTTGCTTATCGAGCCTATACCCTTAGGATAAGCCTTGCGGATAGCCTTCTCGATGTCTGCCATCTTATATTCATGGTGGCGCTTGTGGAAGTACTGCGATACAATGATAGAGAGAACTATCACGAGCAGGATGATAATAAATACTACAGACTTGTTCATTTCCTTATCTCCTTTTAATTGATTAGACATATCAGGTTCGCTGAATCACCCTTCCGGGTGCTCCAAGTTTTCGGCATCACCGATAGCCGTTATCGGTAAATCCTCTGCAAATATAGCATTTTTTCTTGAAACAACAACATTTTTCGGCATTTTTTTCACTATTTCTGCAAAAAAACTTGCTAAATACAAAAAAAACACGTATTTTTGCAAGAAAATAATCCTTAAGACAGAAAGATAATGCAAGAAACTGTAAAGAAAGTATTGAATGGCGATTTTAATCGCAAGAAAGCATTGCTGTTTCTCATAACGGCTCTGCTTACCGTTATCGTCTGGAACCTGCCCATCGACAGCTTTGGCATCGACGGGCTCACCATTGTGCAGCAGCGCGTCATCGCCATCTTCGTCATGGCCGTGATGCTCTGGCTCACCGAGGCCATACCGGCATGGGCAACCAGCGTAGTGATCATCTTCGTGCTGCTGTTCTTCGTCAGCGACTCCGCCTTTAAGATCATGCAAGGCTCGGAGGCAGAGATGGGCAAGCTGCTCGACTATCAGGGTGTGATGGCGTGCTTTGCCGACCCTACCATCATCCTCTTCCTGGGCGGTTTCGTGCTCGCCATAGCCGCTACCAAGAGCGGACTCGACGTGATGATGGCGAAGGCCCTGATTGCGCCATTCGGCAAGCGTTCTGAGAACGTGCTGCTGGGTTTCATGCTCATCACCGGCATCTTCTCGATGTTCATTTCAAATACAGCCACCGCCGCCATGATGCTCACCTTCCTCACACCGGTGTTCAAATCATTGCCGCCTTCGGGCAAGGGCCGCGTGGCACTCACCATGGCCATACCTATCGGAGCCAACCTGGGCGGTATGGGAACCCCTATCGGAACCCCGCCTAACGCCTTCGCCTTCAAGGTATTGAACGACCCTGCAGGACTCAACCTGGGTCTCAGCTTCGGCGACTGGATGATGATCATGGCCCCTATGGTGCTCATCATGCTCGTGATGGCATGGATCATCATCCGCAAGATGTTCCCGTTCTCTGCCAAGACCATCGAGCTCAACATCGAGGGCAACATGCAGCACAACTGGCGCACCACGGTAGTGGCCGTCACCTTCCTTGCAACCATCGTGCTCTGGGTATTCGGCAAGCAGCTGGGCATCAACGCCAACACCGTGGCCATGCTCCCTATCGCCATATTCGCCCTTACGGGAGTGGTTACAGCCAAGGACCTGAAGGAGATTGACTGGGCTGTCATCTGGATGGTGGCAGGCGGATTCGCCCTCGGATTGGCGATGAACGGCACCGGTCTGGCCGAGGCAGCCGTAAAGAGCATTCCGTTTGCAGAATTCAATCCGCTGGTCATCATGATTGTATCCGGACTGGTATGCTTCATCCTGAGTAACTTCATCTCCAACACCGCCACCGCCGCCCTGCTCATCCCTATCCTCACGGTGGTATGCGCCGGCATGGGCGACAAGCTCAACACCATCGGCGGCACCTCTACCATCCTCATCGGAGTAGCGGTATCGGCCAGCTGCGCCATGTCGCTGCCTATCTCAACCCCTCCTAACGCCATCGCCTACTCTACCGGACTCATCCAGCAGACCGACATGGTGAAGGCAGGACTCACGGTGGGCATCCTGAGCATGATAGTGGGCTACGCCGTGCTCATCACCTTCTGCAAGATGGGTGTGCTCTAGAGGGGCATCATCTGCGAAAATACACATTATTATATATATAAAGGAATGAAAAAGATTGTTATAGGAATCGACGTAGGCATCTCTACGACCAAGATTGTGGGCATCGATGAAAGCGGCGTGGTGGTAAGCCCCATCCGCATCAAGGCCACCGACCCTATCACCTCGCTCTACGGAGCCTTCGGCAAGTATCTTCACGACAACAAGATTGCGCTGAGCGATGTGGAACAGGTGATGCTCACAGGCGTAGGTTCTGCCTATATCGACGAGCCCATCTACGGACTGCCTACCTCGAAGAGCGAGGAGTTCGTGGCCGACGGACTGGGCGCCCGATACGAGAGCAAGCTCGACCGCATGATCGTGGTGAGCATGGGAACCGGTACATCGCTCGTAAAATGCGATGACAACGAGATAAGGCACATCGGAGGCATCGGCATAGGCGGCGGAACCCTGGCAGGACTGAGCCGCATCATGCTCAAGACCGACGACATCAAGCAGATTATCAACCTCGCCAAGGACGGCGACGTGAGCAAGATAAACCTGCTGATAGGCGACATCAGCGCCAAGCCTCTGCCCGGACTCCCGATGAACGCCACCGCATCGCTCTTCAGCAACGCCAAGGCCAACGCTTCGCGCGAAGACATCGCCATGGGACTCATCTGGATGGTGCTGCAGTCGATAGGTTCGGCTACCATCCTCTCATCGCTCGAATCGGGCATCAAGGATTTCGTGCTCATCGGCAACCTCACCCTGCTGCCGCAATGCCGCGAGGTGTTCCCAGCCATGGAGAAACTCTACGGAGTGAGGTTCAGAATACCGAAATACTCGGAATTCTGCACCGCCATCGGAGCTGCGCTCGACTATAAGCGACAAGCAAAATAATCACCCCCGAATCGCCGCAATGCCCTATACACGGGCGTTGCGGCGATTTTCATTTCCACCCCTGCACGGCACACAGACAACAAGGGAAAAACGCACACAAGCGCACAAAATGCGCAACACGCTGATAGATAACAACTTAAACGTTTCGAAAAACAGAAATTTGTCAAAGTTTTCCAAAACTTTTTCGTTTTCTCCTGATTATCAGCGACTTAATATTTTTTAACGATAAAAAAGTTGTCCAAAAGTAATTACTTTCAGAAATATTTTATATCTTTGCAATGTCAAAAGGAGGTACATATCTACCTCTTCAAGTCATAAGGACTTAATACTAAGTAATTTAAACATCAATCGTAAAAGTAATACTAAAATGATCCAGACAGTAGTAAAGCGTGACGGACGCATCGTTGGATTCAACGAACAGAAAATCATGGCAGCCATTCGCAAGGCCATGTTGCACACCGACAAGGGTGAAGATACCACTCTTATCGAGCAGATAACCGACCACATCTCTTATCGCGGCAAGAGCCAGATGAGCGTTGAGGCCATTCAGGACGCTATCGAGATGGAGCTCATGAAGAGTGCCCGCAAAGATGTTGCCCAGAAGTATATCGCATACCGTAACCAGCGTAACATCGCCCGCAAGGCGAAGACACGCGACGTATTCATGAGCATCGTCAATGCCAAGAACAACGACATCACCCGTGAAAACGCCAACATGAATGCCGACACACCAGCCGGCATGATGATGAAGTTCGCTTCAGAAACCACTAAACCATTCGTCGACGACTACCTCCTCTCAGAGGATGTACGCGACGCCGTCATGCACAACTATATACATATTCACGATAAGGACTATTACCCAACAAAGAGTCTCACCTGCGTACAGCATCCGCTCGACGTGATTCTGAACCACGGTTTCACAGCCGGTCACGGTTCAAGCCGTCCTGCCAAGCGCATCGAGACCGCAGCCGTGCTGGCTTGTATCTCTCTCGAGACCTGCCAGAACGAGATGCACGGCGGTCAGGCTATCCCAGCCTTCGACTTCTATCTGGCTCCATACGTACGCATGTCGTACCAGGAAGAGGTGAAGAACCTGGAGAAGCTGACAGGCGAAGACCTGAGCAACCTCTATGATGCGCCAATCGACGACTACATAGAGAAGCCGCTCGACGGATTGCAGGGCCGCGAACGCCTGGAGCAGCACGCCATCAACAAGACCGTGAACCGCGTGCATCAGGCGATGGAGGCATTCATCCACAACATGAACACCATCCACAGCCGCGGCGGTAACCAGGTAGTATTCTCAAGCATCAACTACGGTACCGATACAAGTGCCGAGGGCCGCTGCATCATGCGCGAAATCCTGCTCAGCACCTATCAGGGCGTAGGCAACGGAGAAACAGCCATCTTCCCTATCCAGATATGGAAGAAGAAGAGAGGCGTAAACTATCTGCCTGAGGACAGAAACTACGACCTCTACAAGCTGGCGTGCAAGGTAACAGCCCGCCGTTTCTTCCCTAACTTCCTGAACCTCGACGCCACCTTCAACCAGAACGAGAAGTGGCGTGCTGATGATCCGGAGCGCTACAAGTGGGAGATTGCAACCATGGGCTGCCGTACCCGCGTGTTCGAAGACCGCTGGGGCGAGAAGACCAGCATCGCCCGCGGTAACCTGAGCTTCTCTACCATCAACATCGTGAAGCTCGCCATCGAGTGCATGGGCATCGAAAACGAAAAGCAGCGCATCGACATGTTCTTTGCCAAGCTCGACAATATCCTCAACATCACAGCCAAGCAGCTCGACGAGCGCTTCCAGTTCCAGAAGACGGCGATGGCCAAGCAGTTCCCTCTGCTCATGAAGTATCTCTGGGTAGGCGCAGAAAACCTGAAGCCGGAAGAGACCATCGAGAGCGTCATCAACCACGGAACCCTGGGTATCGGCTTCATCGGATTGGCAGAATGCCTGGTTGCCCTCATCGGCAAGCACCACGGCGAGAGCGAGAAGGCACAGGAGCTGGGACTGAAGATTGTTACCTACATGCGCGACCGTGCCAACGAGTTCAGCGAGCAGTATCATCACAACTACTCTATCCTGGCTACTCCAGCCGAGGGATTGAGCGGTAAGTTCACTAAGAAGGACAGAAAGCAGTTTGGCGTCATCCCTGGCGTTACAGACCGCGACTATTATACCAACTCTAACCACGTGCCTGTATACTATAAGTGTACAGCCCTGAAGAAGGCACAGGTCGAGGCTCCATACCACGACCTGACCCGTGGCGGCCACATCTTCTATGTAGAGATTGACGGCGATGCTACCCACAACCCTTCTGTTATCGAGAGCGTGGTAGACATGATGGATAAGTACAACATGGGTTACGGCTCAGTAAACCACAACCGCAACCGCTGTCTCGACTGCGGCTACGAGAATGCTGACGCCCACCTCGAGGTTTGTCCTAAGTGCGGCAGCCACCACATAGACAAGCTGCAGCGCATCACCGGTTATCTGGTAGGTACTACAGACCGCTGGAACAGCGGCAAGCTTGCCGAGCTCCACGACCGAGTAACCCATATCGGAGGAGAAAAGTAAAATGATCAGCGTATTAAGCATCGTACATGATACGATGGTAGACGGTCCGGGCTTCCGCACATCCATTTATTGTGCGGGATGCCCCAACCATTGTCCGGGCTGCCATAATCCGCAGTCGTGGGACATCAGCCACGGCACGATGACCTCTACCGACGAGCTGATGAAGGAAATCATGAGCGATCCCTTCGCCAACGTCACCTTCTCGGGCGGCGACCCTATGTTTCAGGCAAAGGGCTTTGCCGAGCTGGCACGCGCCATCAGGGAGCAGAGCAGCAAGAGCATCTGGTGCTTTACGGGCTATATCTTCGAAAACCTCGTGAAGAATCCCGAGCAGCTGGAACTCCTCCGCCAAATCGATGTATTGGTAGACGGCCCCTTCGTACAGGCATTGCGCGATGAGGACCTCTTCTTCAGGGGCAGCAGCAACCAGCGCATCATCAACGTGCAGAAGTCGCTGAAAGAAGGAAGAGTGATAGAACTCAATCTTACAACAGAAAACCCGAATCCGGTATTGTAAATCTACATACCAGATTCGGGTTTCCCGTTTATTTTTTCATGCACGGATTACACGGATTTTCTTATCTTAAATATTTCCTATCCCTCTTAGCATCCTTCTCTTCGAGGTAGCTGATAGAACTCTGAATATAATCACGCTCCCACTCGCTCTCGTGCAATTTCTCATCGCCATAGAGCAGAAGGTCGAGATCCAGCGGAACATCTACCTTACGATAAGGACCACGGATTCTGCGTCCGCATCCCTGCTCCACACTCCGCAGCGCGGCAAGCACAGACTTCTTAGAGCAGATGGTCTCCCCCAACATCACCTGATTCAGAAACTTGTCTGAATTCTCCAGTCCGATAGGCTCAGTCCACATGCGCGGACCGAAAAGGCAGTTCCTGAACATACAACTCAGATGTTCATGCGCCTTCAACACATTCTCCTCCTGATTTCTGTTAGAGCCGATAGCTATAATTACTTTTGTACGAGTTTTCATTATTAAAATCATTATTTCTACAAAACAAGTCAGTTTCTCTCAGAAGAGACAGATACCCCCCTGCATTTGTATGTCACTGAACTTTCGCAAGTTTTACCCCACACGCCCTGAAAGGGCAGAAGCTCTTAGCCCAGGGCATCGCCCTGGGTTATTACGGACGCAAACCTGTCGCCCTGTAAGGGCAAAAGCTTTAAAACTCCAGGCAAAACATAAGGCTTTTGCCCTTACAGGGCGCCTTGCTGATTGCTATTATACCCAGGGCGATGCCCTGGGCTAGGAGCTTCTGCCCTTTCAGGGCGTGCTGCTTCTGGAGCTTTTGGGCCTTCAGCCCGTACTTAAGCCACATGCGAAAGTTCAATATGCAATATTTTGTGCAAAGATATTAAAAATTTTGTAATAAACCGCGATTTATCCGTTTTTTTTTATATTTTTGCAGAATGAATCATCTAAAAGCAAACATTTTAGGGCTCGCTCTGCTCTGCTGCCTCCCGATGGGCGCACAGCTGAAGTGGAACCAGGCCTATCAGACATATATCAACCAGTATAAGGATCTTGCCATCGAGCAGATGCTCCGTTACCGCATTCCAGCCAGCATCACCCTAGCACAGGGACTGTTTGAGAGTGCGGCAGGAAGGAGCGACCTCGTACGCCAGGGCAACAACCACTTCGGCATAAAATGTCACAACTGGACGGGACCAACCCAGTACCACGACGATGATGCCCGGGGCGAATGCTTCCGCGTATACCAGGACGCAAGAGACAGCTACGAAGACCACAGCAAGTTTCTGGCGCGCCAGCCACGCTACGCACGCCTCTTCGAACTCTCGCAGCACGATTACAAGGGATGGGCTCGCGGACTGAAAGCCTGCGGCTACGCCACCAACCCGCAGTATGCCAGCAAGCTGATACAGATCATAGAGCTCTACAAGCTCAACCAGTATGACAAGGCCAAGCGCTACGACCGCTTCATGGCTACCCACAGCGGTACCGACCAGCCTGTAAACGCCGAAGGATTGCTGCACCCTATCCATATCTTCAACAAGAATTACTATCTCTATGCCCGCGAAGGCGACACCTTCAAGAGCATAGGCAAGGAGGTGGGCATCAGCTGGCGCAAACTGGCTCGCTACAACGAGCGCAACAAGCACGCCGTGCTGCACAAGGGCGACATCATCTATCTGAAGAAGAAACGCTCCAAGGCACCTAAGCAGTATAAGAAGCGCCCTCACGTAATACAGCCGGGCGAAAGCATGTACGCCATCTCGCAGAAGTATGGCATCCGACTGGAGAAACTCTACAAGATGAACCATCTCGACCCTAACATCCCGGTAAGCGTAGGAACAAGGCTGAGGGTGAGATAAGGGATTAGTGATTAGTGATTCGGTCACTTGGTGATTCGGTGAGAAATGTGAATAAAATGTGAATGTGAATGTGAATTTTAAATGAAAATACAATGAAGAGAATAATATTATCCCTCGCCACCATGGCGATGCTGATGGCGCCCGGCACAATAAAGGCGCAAAACTTTGACGACTATTTCACAGACAAGACGCTGCGGGTAGACTATACCTTTGCCGGCAACCAGAAGCAGCAGATGATAGCCGTAGACGAACTCAACGTGATGCCACGCTGGTACGGCAAACGGCAGCGACTGGCCGAACTCCCGGTAGAGGGCAACGGACAGATAACCGTATGCGACCACCGCTCGGGCAAAATCATCTACCGCAACTCCTTCTCCACCCTCTTCCAGGAATGGCTCTCCTATCCTGAGGCAGAGAAGAATACGCAGAGTTTCGAGAACGTATTCCTCGTTCCGATGCCGAAAGATACCGTAGACATCACCCTCGACCTGCGCAACAACCGCCGCGAGATAACCACCACGCTCACCCACCAGGTAGCGCCGAAAGACATTCTGATTCATCAGAAAGGCAACAAGCCTACACCATACGTCACCCTGCAGCAGGCTGCCGACACCACCCGATGCATCCACATCGCATACGTGGCTGAAGGCTATACCGATGCAGAGATGCCTGTCTTCCTGAAAGATGCGCAGGAGGCTACAGAGGCCATCTTCGCCCACGAACCCTTCAAGAGCATGAGAGACCGCTTCAACATCGTAGCCGTAAAATCACCGTCCAAGCAGAGTGAACCTAGCATCCCAGCCCAGGGCATCTGGCACGAGACCGCCCTCAGCTCTCATTTCGACACCTTCTACAGCGACCGCTACCTTACCACCCTGCATCTCAAAGACCTGCACAACTGGCTGGCAGGTACCCCTTACGAGCACATCATCGTGCTGGTAAATTCGGATAAGTATGGCGGTGGCGGCATCCTCAATTCATACAATCTCACCACCTGCCACCAGAAATGGTTCAAGCCGGTAGTGGTACATGAGTTTGGCCATTCCTTTGCCGGACTTGCCGATGAATACGCCTACGAGCAGGAGCAGATACCGATGTATCCTCACGATGTAGAGCCTTGGGAGAAGAACATTACTACCCTTGCCGATTTCCACGGAAAATGGGAGAACATGATAGACAAGAAGACCAAGATTCCTACTCCGCTCTCAAAGAAAGAGAAGGAGGCGGTGAGCAAGGTGGGTGTCTTCGAAGGTGCCGGATACAGCGTGAAGGGCGTTTACCGCGGTGTGCAGGACTGCCGTATGCGCATCAACGAAACGCCGGAATTCTGTGCAGTATGCAAGAAGGCGCTGCAGGACATCATCGACTTCTACACGAAATAAAGAAATCATAAAAACATTATATCTATGAAAGAGCAAAACCTAAACATCAGATACATGGTGGCTCAGCTCTCAGAGTTGAGCCAGCAGGAGCAGGAGCTCGTAAACAGGGCGAAGGCTGCCACCAGCAATGCGTATGCTAACTACAGCCACTTCTATGTGGGAGCAGCCCTGCTCTTGGGCGACGGCAGAATAGTGATTGGAGCCAACCAGGAGAACGCCGCCTTCCCGTCGGGACTCTGTGCCGAGCGCAGCGCCATCTTCGGTGCCCAGAGCAACTATCCCGACCAGCCTATCCTGACGCTCGCCATAGCAGCGAGAAACGGGAATGGTTTCCTCAAGTCGCCTATCTCGCCATGCGGAGCCTGCCGCCAGGTGATACTGGAGATGGAAGACCGCTACCAGCGCCCCGTACGCATCCTGCTCTATGGCGAGAACGGAATCTACTGCTTCGACAGCATCAAAGACCTTCTCCCCTTCAGCTTCGTAGATTCGAACATGAAGGAATAAGATTCGTAGATTCGAACATGAAGGAATAAGATTCGTAGATTCGAACATGAAGGAATAAGAAAGGTAAAGAACAAAAGTTCTAGAAGCAGCACGCCCTGAAAGGGCAGAAGCTCCTAGCCCAGGGCAACGCCCTGGGTGTAATAGCAATCAGCAAGTCGCCCTGTAAGGGCAAAAGCTTTATTAATTCCGGTATTTTAAAGCTTTTGCCCTTACAGGGCGACAGGTTTGCGTCCGTAATTACCCAGGGCGATGCCCTGGGCTAGGAGCTTCTGCCCTTTCAGGGCGTGCGGCGAAAAAATTCGAAAATTCAGTCATTATTTCGCCTTATACTCATTATTCCTCCCTATATTCAAAGCATCCTGCGGCAGGCTGCTCTTTCTTTCTCGGCAAACCAGCACGGTCGGTTGCAGGCAGGGTTTCGGCATCTGCCTTACCTATTGCTGCCGACTCCTTGCGCAGATGGAAATCATACTTCAGATTGTCGGTGTCGAAAAGGCGGAAATGCTTCTCGGCAAACACCGTCGTATCCTTGATGTCCTCATAAACCACATGGGTGAACTTCAGACTGTCGTCCGTCTCCAGCTTCTCCGTGCGCAACACACAATGGTCGAAGAGGAAATTGAAGGCATCCTCCTCTTTCGGAGCCTCCCAGACCACCTCATCATCATGATAGCCCGTTACGAGCGAATTTCTCACCTCGAAACGAGGCAGCGGAGAGGCAAAACCGATGGCAGACTCGCGGCGCCCGTCAAACGGATAGAACTGGGCTATGGTGCAACCGTTTACCTCAACATCGCCACCCTCAACATAGAGCGGATGCTTCAAGCAATTGGTTATCTGCGAGTTATAAATCTGCACCTTGGCAGAATCAACCCTAACTCCGTAGCCCTGACTGTTATGAATCGTAGCATTCTCGATAAGCAGTTTCTGCTTCGTAGCATCGCCCGGTTCTATCATCACAGCATCGTAGGCACTATGAATATCAGCAAACGAAATCCTGCAGTCATGAGCCGAAGACATCAGTCTGATTCCCTGCCATTGTCCCGGTGTGCGGTCATAAGGCAGATAATCGAACATGTGGTCCAGTCGGTCGCCCCGCATCACCACTTCCCTGTCCTTTTCGCCCTCAATCTTCAGCGACCCGAACACCTGCAAACCCGCATTCTCGTGGAAATAGAGTTGGGTGCCCGGAGCAATGGTCAGCGTAGCCGCCTCATCAACCCTGATGCCGCCATAAACCACTACCGGCAGCGTGCTCTCCAGAAGCTTATCTTCCTTCACCTCAAGCGAATTGAGTTTCATCGCATCCCATGAAAACGCCCTCAGATTCACCTTCTGCTCCACGCCGCTTTCCAGCGCAAACACCAGGTTATCGCTCACCAGCTGCGGCTCTTCGCTGTTCTGCATCGCCGAAGTCAGTTCTACGAACACACGTATGCTGTCACCCTTCCTGATCTCCACATTCTGCGTCTGGAATCCCGCTTCGGTGCCCAGATAAGAGCCGTCAACATTCACTCGGTAGCCCTTCTGGTTACCATTTTCCAGACGCACCGACTGGCAGCGCAGAGCCTTGCCCGTACGGTTGTAAACCCAGAAGCTTCGGGTAGGCGTAGGCACATTCGAGAAGGTGGTGTCCATCTTCAGCGTATCTACCGAAAACGAGAGCACATCTCCCCTCGACGTTGAGAAACTCTCATCGTCGGCACAACTGGCAAGCAGGGCGCTCATCGCCATCCCTACACCCATTATATACAAAAATCCCTTTTTCCGTTTCATATCTATAAAAACGGAAAAAGGGAAATATTATTGTATCTGCCTCTACATAAACAGAGCAAAGATGGATGAGCCTACAACCGTCATCACACCGCAAACCACGATGCTCAGACTGCTCATGGCTCCCTCTATGGTACCCATTTCCATCGCCTTTGCCGTACCCAGCGCATGGGAAGAACAGCCGATGGCGATACCTTTGGCAATAGGCTCCTTGATGGAGAGAAGCTTCAGGAATTTCTCGGCAAAGATGTTGCCCAGCACACCCGTTACGATGATAACAACCACCGAAACCGAAACACGACCGCCCAACTCCTCGGAAACGCCGATACCGATGGCGGTAGTGATGCTCTTAGGCAGGAAGGTAACGTAGGACGCATGGTCGAAATGGAAGATGAGGGCGAGAATGAGCACGGAGCAGAGACTCGCCAGCACGCCCGAAACGATGCCGATCAGCACAGCCCGATAATTCTTCTTCAGAAGCTCAACCTGCTGATAAAGTGGCACAGCCAGACAGATGGTGGCTGGTGTGAGCAGATAGCTGATGCTGTTGGCGCCCGCCGAATAGGTCTTGTAATCTACGCCCGTCAGCAGGAGCGTGATGATGACAAGGATGATGGAGATGAGCAGCGGGTTCATCAGCGACCATCCCGTCTTCAGCTTCAGCAGCATGCCTATGCCGTAGGCAGCCAGACTGATGAGAACGCCGAAGAAAACCGAATCCTGGAACAACTGGTTCATTTCTTCGCCTCCTTTCCTTTTCTGATTACCAACTGCGTAATCCAGCCCGAAGCACCCATCACGACGAAGGTGCTGACCACCGTAACTACGATATACTGGAACCATGCATTACCGATATCCTGATAAGAATCAATCAGTCCTACGGCAGCCGGAATAAACATCACGGGCATGATGGCAATGAGGAAACTGCTGGTTTCGCGGATATGCTTCACCTTGATCAGTTTTGTTTCCAGCGCAATAAAGAGCAGGATGATGCCATAGATGCTTGCCGGAATAGGCAATGGCAGCAAAAAATGGAGCAATTCCCCAGCAAAGGAGAAAGCTATGATTATCAAAAATTGAATTAAAAACTTCATGTTGAATTACTTTGAATTTATATCAAGCTAACGTACTGCTCAATGAGGCTTGCCGTCTCTTCTACGCCCAGGCGCACCGTATCCAGGCAGATGTCGTAATCATCGGCATTTCCCCAGGTAAGGTCTGTATAATACTTATGATAAGCCACTCTGCAATCCTCGGTGTGCTCTACAAACTCCTCAGCCTCCTCATACGAAAAGCCCTTCTCCTCCTGAATTCCCTTGATGCGAGCCTCCAGATTGCCGCTCAGGAAAACAGAAATCAGGTCTTTGCGCTCGCGGAAGATATAGTTGCCGCAACGGCCGATGATGATACAGTCTTCATCGCCTATCATATCGGCAAGTGTACGGAGCGGTTTCTCAGTCAGCGACCTCTGCGTTTCGCCAAGCGACGACATCGAGAAGAGCAGTTCATCTACCGGCCGCTCATCGAAGAAAGCCTCCATCTCGTCGAGCACTCCTCTCTGTTCAGCCATTTCCATCAAATTCTTACGGGTATAAAAAGGAATACCATACTTTTCGGCGAGCAGCTTGCCCACGCGAATAGCGCCACATCCACACTGGCGCGCTATCGTAATAATCATAAATCTATAAAATTAAAACGTATATAATAATTACTCTGTTGCGTTATCCCCCTCCAGCCCATTCTGGGCGAGAGTTTTATATAGCAAAAAAGCTAAGAAGATTTGACTCTTCTTAGCTTTCTTGTGTCGGGGCGACAGGATTCGAACCTGCGACCACCTGTTCCCAAAACAGGAGCGCTACCGGGCTGCGCTACACCCCGCTTGTGCTTTGCTAAAGGTTTGAGTGAGAGAAAAAGAGTCGGGGCGACAGGATTCGAACCTGCGACCACCTGTTCCCAAAACAGGAGCGCTACCGGGCTGCGCTACACCCCGCTTACTCATCTCTACGATACCTCTTAAGCATTGCTTTAAGCATCATTTCTGAATTGCGAGTGCAAAGGTACTACATTTTTTCGATTCCACCAAATTTTTCCCTAACTTTTTTCAAAAAAACATGCATTTTAATGCAAAATGGCTGGGAAACAGGCAAAAAATAAGGGCAACCCCTATCCGGAATTGCCCTTATACCTTAATTATATATATAGTAGCGGCAAAGAACCGCAACCATACTTGCTAAACTTTTAAATCAGAAATCTGATTTTACTTGATGATTCCCTCTTCTACGAAAATCTTCTTCAAGATCTGGACAGCCTGCTCAACCTGCTCTCTTGTATGAGTAGCCATGAGTGCGAAACGTACCAATGTATCCTGAGGAGCACAAGCTGGAGGAATAACAGGGTTGATGAACACACCTGCATCGTAAGCCATCTTGGTAACAACGAATGTCTTCTCAGCATCGCGCACGTAGAGAGGAATGATAGGACTCTCTGTCTCGCCAATCTCGAAACCTTCCTCGCGGAAACGCTTCAAGGCATAGTTGGTTACATCCCAGAGATTCTCGAAACGCTCTGGCTCATTCTGAATGATGTGGAGAGCCTCGAGAGCTGCTGCTGTGGCAGCTGGAGTGTTAGATGCGCTGAAGATATAAGTACGGCAGTTGTGACGGAGGAAGTTGATAGTATCCTTGTCTGATGCGATGAAACCGCCGATAGAAGCCAGACTCTTAGAGAATGTACCCATGATGAGGTCTACCTCGTCGGTCAGACCGAAGTGGTCGCATACACCACGACCCTGCTTGCCGAATACGCCAAGACCATGAGCCTCGTCTACCATGATAGAGCAGTTGTACTTATGCTTGAGCTTAACGATTTCAGGCAAGTTAGCCAGGTCGCCCTCCATAGAGAACACACCGTCAACAACGATGAGCTTGATAGCCTCCTGAGGGAGCTTAGAGAGCACGCGCTCCAAATCTTCCATATCGTTGTGCTTGTAGTGAAGCTGGGTAGCGAATGAGAGGCGGCGGCCATCTACGATACTTGCGTGGTCGCGGTCATCGCAGATAATATAGTCGTTACGACCTACTACGCAAGCCAAGACACCCTGGTTTACAGAGAATCCTGTAGAGAAACACAAAGTTTCATCCTTGCCCATAAACTCAGCAAGCTCCTTTTCGAGCTGCACGTGCAAATCGAGCGTACCATTGAGGAAACGGCTTCCTGCACAACCAGAACCATACTTGTCGAGCGCAGCCTTTGCTGCATCAATAACACGCTGGTCGTTAGTCAAACCCTGATAAGCATTAGAACCGAACATCAGGATTTTATGACCATCGATGTCGGTTACCTCTGTCATCTGCTTACTTGTGATCTCGCGGAAATATGGATACACACCGGCAGCCATATACTTCTGAGGTTCACGATAATTCTTGTATCTTTCTTGTAATTGTCCCATTATTAATAGGTGTACTTTATTTTTTTTTTTTATACTTTTCTAACTTTCAGGGTGCAAAGATACAAAAAAGAACTCAATAAACGGCTTTTTTTATAAGAAAGTTTACTTTTATAGTTTTTTTAATCGATATTTCTTGTTATTTTGGGTATTTTTATTACTTTTGCAGCCTAAATTTTACAAACTCTTGACTATATAATGAAGAAAAAGATACTTTTCATCATGAATCCGATTTCAGGAACAGCCAGCAAGGCGGCAGTTCCCAGTCTGATAGATTCTGTTTTGGACAAAGAGCTTTTTGAGTACGAGATAAGAATGACTGAAAGAGCTGGGCACGCTTCGGAAATTGCTACCGAAGCGAAGAACAACCATGTAGATGTGGTTGTGGCGGTTGGTGGTGACGGAACCGTCAACGAGGTGGCCCGCTCACTGGTTCACTCCGATACTGCCCTCGGCATTCTGCCTTGCGGTTCGGGCAACGGACTGGCAAGACATCTGCTGCTCCCGATGAACCTGAAGAAATGCATAGAGGTCATCAACCAATGCCAGATTAGAGATCTGGATTATGGTGTCATCAACGACCACCCGTTCTTCTGCACCTGCGGCATGGGCTTTGACGCTTTCGTCAGCATGAAGTTTGCCGAGAGTGGCAAGCGTGGTCCTATCACTTATGCTGAAAATATCCTGCGCGAGGGATTGAAGTATAAGCCTGAGACTTACACGCTGGAGGACGAGACGGGCACCAAGCAGTATAAGGCGTTCCTCATTTCCTGCGCCAACGCATCTCAGTATGGCAACAATGCCTACATTGCCCCTCAAGCATCCATGAGCGACGGTTTGATGGATGTCGTCATCATGGAACCATTCGATGTAATCGAGGCGCCTCAGGTAAGTTTCGACATGTTCAACAAGACGTTGGACAAGAACTCGAAGATCAAGTCGTTCCGCTGCAAGAAGCTCCATATCACCCGCAGTCAGCCAGGCGTAATCCATTATGATGGCGACCCTGTGATGACGGGTGCAGAGATTGATATTCATCTGGAAGAAAAGGGAATCAAGATGCTGGTGAACCCATTTGCCAACAAGAACGACCGCAAGCCGAACATGATCCAGTCTGCCTTTGCCGATTTCTTCAACGACATCAATGCCGTGCGCGATGATATTCATAAAGACATCCAGCGCCAGAGCAAAAGAGTAGAAGCCATCAGCAAACTGGTACAGAAGAAGCTGAACCTTTAGATTTAGATAATGATTAGTGAGTAGTGATTAGTGAGGGTGTGCCATAAGCCACACCCCATACGCCCTGAAAGGGCAGAAGCTCCTAGCCCAGGGCAGCGCCCTGGGTATAATGGCAATCAGCAAGACGCCCTGTAAGGGCAAAAGCTTTGTACATTGCCCAGTATTTTGAAGCTTTTGCCCTTACAGGGCGACAAGTTTGTGTCCATAATTACCCAGGGCGATGCCCTGGGCTAGGAGCTTCTGCCCTTTCAGGGCGTGTGGAGCTTATATGCGAAACTTGAGTTCATTAATCACTAAGATAGAATTCTTCCGTTATTTTCCTATACCATTCCGAGCGGTTTCCCTGCGAATCCATCATCGTTTCAACATGCTCTTCATAAGGCGAAATGCGATGCTTGGCGAAACTCAGCATAAAGCGCTTTGGCTGCTTGCGCTCTACCGTCTTTACGCCACACTTCCGTATAAGATAAAAACCTAATATACAAGACTCTGCAACAAACTGCTCCACTACTTCCGCAGGAACAATTGCAGAGAAAATACCGTCATCAGAAAGCAGCCGTTTTACACCCGCAAACAAATCACGGAACGGAAGACTGTCCGTATGTCTCGCCATCGTCCTCTTACTGTCCGGATTTTTCAAGCTATCTACAAAGAACGGAGGATTGCTCACTATCGCATCAAAAACACCGGCAGTCTTCAAACCTTCAGCAGTTTCCGATGCACCACCATCAGCCTTCAAACCTTCAGCAGTTCCAGAAGCCTCAGCAGCTTCCGAAGCTCCCCCGAAATCCTGCAGTCTGCAGCATTCTATTTCCACCCTGTCGCGAAACGGACTTGCCATCACATTCTCCCTCGCCTGTCCGCAGGCATCAGCATCCATATCAATCCCTACGACCTCAGCTTCAGGAAAACGCTGCGCCATCATGAGCGAAATCAGTCCCGTTCCGGAACCAATGTCCAGAATCCGCCTGCCACCTTGCGCCCATGCACCCAGCAAAACGCCGTCAGTTCCCACTTTCATGGCACAACGGTCTTGCTCTATCTCAAACTGTTTAAATCGAAAATTACCCATAAATTCTTCTGTCTCTTTACAGAAGAAAACGAATGCGCCGCCGATTTATTTTATCGCAAGCAGCAGAAATTGCCACTTCCACCTGCAAAAGCAGCTACTTACATCTATAAAAACGGGTACTAATATATAGAAAAAGCAATTTTATTATTAAATAATCTATTATCTTCCACGATATTTCATAAAAAATGAGTACCTTTGCACGGAAAATAGAAATCATAACAAAATGGATAATAGAAGAACAAGTACCCGAATACAAATGATTGCAGATTACGAGGGCGACCCGAAAACCCTGATTGAAGACCAGGAAGAAGGCTTGTACCCTACCCTCTGCATGCGAGATATTGTAGTTTTCCCTACCAACATGACCCCTATCGTTGTGGGCAGAAAGGAAAGTCTGAATCTCGTCCGGATGCTGGAAAAGAAGCCAGACACCATATTCTGCGTATTCTGCCAGAAGAACAAAGATACTGAATCGCCCTACGAAGAAGACCTCTACCCTGTAGGTGTCTTCGCCAAACTCATCAAGGTGATCAAGATGCCTGGCACAGAGCAGATGAGCATCATCATCCAGGGTCTGGGCAGATGTCAGATGAAACATCTCGTTCAAAAAGAGCCTTACACAGTAATTGACGTAAAAAGTCTTCCGGAGAAATGGCCTGACGAGAACAACGATGAACTCTTCAGAATGCTCTACGAGAACTTCCATTACGAAGCGACAGACTATATCAAATCAAGCGCCAACTATTCTGATGATGCCATCCAGGCCATCAACGAACTCTCGAGCATTCACATGCAGTGCAACTTCATGTGCTCCCTCCTTCCTTTCAGCATCGAGGATAAAATCAAGATGCTGAAAGAGGAAAAACTCAGCGAGCGCATCATGATTGCCATCAGATCCCTGAACAAGGTGCGCCATCTGCTACGCATACAGACAGAGATTGAGAACAAAACCCACTACGACCTCGATGAACAGCAGAAGGAATACTTCCTCAAGCAGCAGATCAAGAACATCAGGGAAGAACTGGGAGAAGGCAACGCCAGTCCGGAGAAGAAGGAGATTCTGGAGAAGGCGAAACAGAAGAACTGGAGCGAAGAGACAGCCAAAATCTTCAAGAAAGAAATTGCCAAGCTCGACACTCTGAACCCACAGAGTCCTGACTATTCGATACAGATAGGGTTCCTGCAGACCATGGTAGATTTGCCTTGGAACTCCTACACCCAGGACGACCTCAGTCTGACCCGTGCCAAGCGCATCCTGAACCACGACCACTACGGCATGGAGAATGTGAAGGAGCGCATCCTGGAATTCCTCGCCGTAAGAGCACTGAACGGCGGCGGCAAGAGTCCTATCCTCTGCCTCTACGGTCCTCCGGGCGTAGGAAAGACCAGTCTGGGCAAGAGCATCGCAGCAGCCATGAAGCGCAAGTATGTACGCATGTCGCTGGGCGGTCTGCACGATGAAGCCGAAATCCGCGGTCACCGCCGCACCTATGTGGGAGCCATGCCGGGCCGCATCATCAAGAACATGCTGAAGGCAGGCAGCAGCAATCCGGTCTTCATCCTCGACGAGATTGACAAGGTGGCGCAGAGCAATTTCAACGGCGACCCAGCATCAGCCCTGCTCGAAGTGCTGGACCCGGAACAGAACAATGCCTTCCACGACAACTATCTCGATATGGATTACGACCTCTCCAAGGTGCTCTTCATCGCCACAGCCAATGACCTGAGCGTCATTCCGCGTCCGCTCCTCGACCGTATGGAGCTGATAGAAGTAGGCGGCTACATCACCGAAGAGAAGACAGAGATTGCCAAGCGCCATCTCGTACCGGAAGAGCTGGAAAGCACCGGACTCGACAAGGTTTCGCCAAAGGTAAGCTTCAACAAGAATGCCCTCGAGTTCATCATCGAGCACTACACCCGGGAGAGCGGCGTAAGACAGCTGAAGAAACAGATTGACAAGAGTCTGCGCAAGATGGCTTACAAACTGGCCTGCAACCAGGAGCTGAAGAACTACACCATCACCCCTGCCGAAGTAAAAGACCTGCTGGGCAATCCGCCGTTCAACCGCGACATCTACCAGGGCAACGACTATGCAGGAGTGGTAACCGGACTTGCCTGGACCTCAGTGGGCGGCGAAATTCTCTACATCGAAACCTCGCTCAGCAAGGGCAAGGCAGGCAAGCTCACCCTGACCGGAAATCTGGGCGACGTGATGAAGGAATCAGCCATTATCGCACTGGAATACGTCAAGTCGCACATCGACCTGCTGCAGGTAGACTACCGCATCTTCGAGCAGTGGAACATCCACATCCACGTGCCTGAGGGAGCCACCCCGAAAGACGGTCCTTCTGCCGGAATCACCATCGCCACCAGCATCGCCTCAGCCATCACCCAGCGCAAGGTGCGTGCCAACACAGCCATGACCGGCGAGATTACCCTCCGCGGCAAAGTGCTCCCGGTAGGCGGAATCAAGGAGAAGATTCTGGCAGCCAAGCGGGCAGGAATCAAGCACATCGTGATGTGCAGGGAGAACCAGAAGAACGTAGAGGAAATACCGGAGAAATATCTCAAGGGCGTAGACTTCCACTATGTAGAGAATGTGGCTGACGTCTGGCAGTTCGCGCTGACCGACGAGAAGGTGAAAAACCCTACAGACTTAAGCATTGAGGAAAATGATAAAAAAGAATAGAAATGAAATTTGAATTACAAGTAACAGATAAAGCAAGCGATGCGCGTACAGGCATCATCACCACTGACCACGGACAGATCAAGACCCCAATCTTCATGCCCGTAGGAACCGTAGGAAGCGTGAAGGGCGTCCACTTCGAGGAACTCAAGAAGCAGGTCATGGCACAGATTATCCTCGGAAATACCTATCACCTCTACCTGCGCCCAGGTCTTGACGTCATCAGGGCAGCAGGCGGACTGCACAAGTTCAACGGCTGGGACCGTCCTATCCTCACCGACAGCGGCGGCTTCCAGGTCTTCTCGCTCACCGGCATCCGCAAGCTCAAGGAAGAAGGCTGCGAGTTCCGCTCCCACATCGATGGCAGCAAGCACTTCTTCACACCGGAGAACGTGATGGACACCGAGCGCGTCATCGGAGCCGACATCATGATGGCCTTCGATGAATGTCCACCGGGAAAGAGCGATTACCAGTACGCCAAGAACAGCCTCATGCTCACCCAGCGCTGGCTAGACCGCTGCATCAAGCGGTTCAACGAAACCGAGCCTCTCTACGGCTATCAGCAGAGTCTCTTCCCTATCGTTCAGGGCTGCACCTTCCCGGACCTGCGCCGCGAAGCTGCCAAATACATTGCCGACAAGGGAGCCGACGGAAATGCTATCGGCGGACTTGCCGTAGGAGAGCCTACCGAGGTGATGTATGAGATGATAGAAGTAGTGAACGAAATCCTGCCGAAAGACAAGCCGAGATATCTGATGGGCGTAGGAACCCCGCAGAACATCCTCGAAGCCATCGAGCGCGGCGTAGACATGTTCGACTGCGTAATGCCGACCCGCAACGGCCGCAACGCCATGCTCTTCACCTATCAGGGCACGATGAACATGCGCAACAAGAAGTGGGAGAAAGACTTCAGTCCGGTAGATCCAGACGGCTGCGACATCGACCTCGTAACTACAAAGGCCTACCTCCACCACCTCTTCAAGGCCCAGGAGCTGCTGGCGATGCAGATAGCCAGCATCCACAACCTCTCTTTCTATCTGCGCCTCGTGACCGATGCCCGCCATCATATCGAGCAGGGCGATTTCGTGGCATGGAAGAATTCCATCATCGACCAGCTTGGCCGAAGAATTTAAGTAAGCAAGCATCATGAAAGATTTTAAGAAAATAAGAAAACACCGCCGGCTCTACCGCACCGGCCGATGGGCTTCCCGCAAGTTCGGGTGGCTCATCAGGGCTGTGCGCTGGCTGGCTCACAAGCTCCGGTTCCTGCGCATATTCAGGTTTCTCAACCCGTTCAGGTACATCAAGAAGCTCGACTGGTACATTATCAAGAAGTTTCTGGGCTACTATTTCTTCTCCATCGCCCTGATCATCTCCATCGCCATCGTCTTCGACTTCAACGAGAACCTGTCAAAATTCACAGAGCACCATGCACCGGCGCGCGCAATCATCTTCGATTACTACGCCAACTTCGTGCCCTATTTTGCCAACCTCTTCAGTGCGCTGTTCGTGTTCGTGGCGGTCATTCTCTTCACCAGCAAGCTGGCAAGCAATTCCGAAATCATCGCCATCCTGGCGTCGGGAGTATCCTTCAAGCGTCTCCTCCGCCCATATATGATTACCTGCGTGCTGCTCTCAGCCCTCTCCTTCGGGCTCTCAGCCTACGTCATTCCCCACGGAACCGTTATCAGGCAGAACTTCGAGACGATGTACAAGAACAAGAAGAAGAATACCAGTGCCGAGAATGTACAGCTGCAGGTAGACAAGGGAGTGATTGCCTATATGCAGCATTACGACAACAGCATGAAACGCGGCTACGGATTCTGTCTCGACAAGTTCCAGGACAAGAAACTCGTAAGCCACCTTACAGCGATGGACATCCAGTACGACACCATTTCCGACAGCAAGTATCACTGGCAACTGAGCAACTGGAAAATCCGCAAGCTCCAGGGCATGAAGGAGCATATTACGAGCGGAGCGCAGAAGGACACCATCATCATGATGGAACCTACCGACCTGGTCTATTCCAAGGGTCAGCAGGAAACCTTCACCAGTCCTGAGCTCCGCGATTACATCTCCAAGCAGATCAACCGCGGTTCGGGCAACGTAGTGCAGTACGAGGTAGAATACCACAAGCGCATCGCCTCTTCCTTCGCCTCGTTCATCCTCACCATCATCGGTGTCTCCCTCTCAGCCCGCAAGCGCAAGGGCGGCATGGGAGCAGCATTGGGCGTAGGTCTTGCGCTGAGTTTCGGCTACATCATGCTGCAGACGGTTTCTGCCACCTTCGCCATCCAGGCCAACTTCCCGCCTGTTCTGGCAGCGTGGCTTCCAAACTTCCTCTTCGCCATCGTAGCCTACTTCTGCTACCGCAAGGCACCGAGGTAAAAAGTCAACATTCAACATTCAACATTCAACATTAAAAAAAAATGTATTTCGACGAATTAGATTTAAACGACAACGTGCTCGACGCATTATATGACATGCGCTTCGACACATGCACTCCAGTACAGGAAAAGTGCATTCCAGAGATATTAGAAGGTCACGATGTATTGGGTGTAGCCCAGACCGGAACCGGCAAAACCGCAGCCTATCTGCTGCCAGTATTGAGCAAGCTCGATGACGGCGGTTATCCGAAAGACGCCATCAACTGCGTCATCATGTCACCAACCCGCGAGCTCGCCCAGCAGATAGACCAGGCGATGCAAGGCTTCGGCTATTACCTGCAGGGCGTGAGCAGCGTAGCCGTATACGGCGGCAACGACGGCAACCGTTACGATCAGGAGTTGCGCAGCCTCCGCATGGGCGCCGATGTAGTCATCGCCACCCCAGGCCGTCTCATCTCCCATATCTCTCTGGGCAATGTAGACCTCAGCAAGGTAAGTTTCTTCATTCTCGACGAGGCCGACCGCATGCTCGACATGGGTTTCTCTGACGACATCAAGACCATCGCGGCAAAACTGCCAAAGACCTGCCAGACCATCATGTTCTCGGCAACCATGCCTGAGAAGATAGAAGAACTGGCTAAGACCCTGCTCAAGAATCCGGTAGAAATCAAACTTGCCGTCAGCAAGCCAGCCGAGAAAATCAAGCAGGAAGCATACGTATGCTACGAAACCCAGAAGATGACCATCATCAAGGACATCTTCAAGGCGGGCGACCTGAAGCGTGTCATCGTCTTCAGCGGCAGCAAATTCAAGGTGAAGCAACTCGCAGCTTCCCTCCAGCAGATTGGAGTAAACTGCGGAGCCATGCACAGCGACCTGGAACAGGCTGAACGCGATGATGTGATGTTCAAGTTCAAGAGCGGACAGTATGATGTTCTCGTAGCTACCGACATTGTGGCGCGCGGAATCGACATCGATGATATTGAGATGGTCATCAATTACGATGTTCCTCACGATACAGAAGATTACGTTCACCGCATCGGCCGTACAGCCCGTGCCAACCGCGATGGTAGAGCCATCACCTTCGTGAGCGAAGAAGACCAGTACTGGTTCCAGCAGATAGAGAAGTTCCTGGAGAAGGTGGTAGACAAGATGCCTCTCCCTGAGGGATGCGGCGAAGGTCCTGAATACATCAAGCTCAACAAGCCGAAGAAGAAAGGCGCAAACGGAAGAAACAACAGACGCGGTAACGGCGGAAACGGCGAGGCCGGAAAGAACAGCGCCAAGAACCGCCGACAGAAAGACCGCGACCAGACTTCTCACAAGCGCAAGCCAAACAAGCCAAACGAGCGTCAGGAAAAAGCGCCACGCAACAACGAACAGCAGCCTCAGCAGGGTAACAGGCAGCAGAACACAAAGCAGCAGCCACAGCAGGGCAACAGGCAGCAGAACGCAAAGCAGCAGCCACAGCAGGGCAACAGGCAGCAGAACGCAAAGCAGCAGCCTCAGCAGGGCAACAGGCAGCAGAACGCAAAGCAGCAGAACAGAAAGCCAGCCCAGCCAGGCGAGCAGCCAAAGAACAGCAACAGCCAGAAGCGCCGCAATAACAGCAATAACAGCAACCAGCAGCGCCCAGGCAACGAGAACAATGTTCGCCCAGGCAGCAACGGCCGTGGCAGAGGCGTAGCCCAGAAAAAGGGCGACAAGCCGGCTGCACGCAAGCACACTCCTATCGTAAATCCACAGAAGCAAGAAAACGCTGTGAAGAAATTCATCAAGCGCATCTTCGGATTCAAGAAATAGGAAATAAATTATCTTTTTAAAAAGGAAAGAGGAATGATGAAAGAGCTACCCCTCACCCCGCTCATGACCATCAGCCTCACACTGACGATCGGAATCATCATAGCCAAATGGGGCTATGATGATTTCAACATGCGCTTCTGGCTCATCATCTCCATCATTTCATGCGCCCTTGGCAGCATCATCTTTTTCCTTACTGAGTTCTTAAGCCAAAAAGCTTACTTCAGCAGGAGCCACCAGCTTCTCATCTTCTCCCAATGCGTGATGATTCATTTATGCATCCTGAGCCTTGGGGCTTTTCTTACCTGTAAGCAAATAGCTGATTCCCAAACCTCTACACAACTGAAAAACTGGCAGGAACTGTCTTACCTCACACGGGCAAAAATCAATACCGAACGCTATAAAAGCAATATTGAAAGCAAACTGGTTTCCCTTCACGTAAAACAGCAAGACTATGCAGTCATCGCAGCCATGGCACTGGGCGACAAGAGCGCACTCGACTCGAACACCCGAAACAGTTACTCCATTTCCGGAGCCAGTCACATCCTGGCAGTAAGCGGACTTCATATAGGCATTATCTTCCAGCTTTTCATCTTTCTGCTAGGCGGCAGAAAGTACTCAGTTTACACCATCATCCTGTCCCTCATCTCCATCTGGACCTACGTTTTTCTCATAGGATTGCCGGCAAGTGCAGTCCGTGCAGCCATCATGCTTTCAGCCTACAGCTTAAGTTTAGCATTCCATCGTACCGGTCTGCCGCTCAACACCTTAGCCTCAGCTTATATATTTATGCTTTTCATCAGTCCGCTCTATCTTTTCGAGTTGAGTTTCCAGCTTTCGTTCCTGGCCGTAGCCTCCATTCTGCTGTTCTTCACACCCCTTTACACCCTCCTCCCCATCCGCAGCCGTTTCCTCCGTTGGGCATGGGGACTCCTTTGCGTTTCGCTGGCAGCCCAGATAGGAACCCTTCCGGTCATCGTCTACACCTTCGGCAGAATATCGTGCTATTCACTTCTCACCAATTACATCGCCATTCCCGCAGCAACCCTCATCCTATATCTTGGAGCAGCATTAATCCTGTTCTCCCCACTCACGTTATGGGCGCCCATAGCATCGGTAGTCGCCCCACTCATCAGCCTTACATCAGGCGCCCTGACCAGCATCACCCAGTTTTTGAATACAGCCATAAAACTGATCAGCATGCTGCCTGGAGCAAGCATCGAAAACGTAAGAATCAGTCTGCCTCAGGTAATCGGTCTCTACGCTATCATCCTGCTCATCTATGCCCTATGGCGCAGGATAGATAAACAAAAGTCGTCAGAATGCAAGATTCCTTAAAACAGAAATAAAGGCTAAAACCCCGAAAAACGTCTCTTATATAATAAGGTGTGCGTACACAAAAGCGCTACAAATCGTGATTAAGAATGTTAAAAAATATCTTTTTTCTACTTTTTCTGCATTTTTTCTTTCTTTTTGTTGGTGTTTTCGAGAAAAACATGTATCTTTGCAATCAGAAATAAAGAAGTAAGAATTTAAACTCAATAAAAGATTAAAGATTATGAAAGCATCAGAAGTAATCGCGAATCTCCAAAGAAGATTCCCAAACGAGCCTGAGTACATTCAGGCAGTTAGTCAGGTTCTCGGTACTATCGAGGAAGAGTACAACAAGCACCCAGAGTTTGAGAAGGCAAACCTCATCGAGCGTCTCTGCATTCCAGACCGCATCATCCAGTTCCGCGTATCTTGGGTAGATGATAAGGGCAACGTACAGACTAACATGGGTTACCGCGTACAGCACAACAACGCGATTGGCCCTTACAAGGGAGGTCTTCGCTACCACAAGTCAGTAAACTTGGGTATTTTGAAGTTCTTGGCTTTCGAGCAGACATTCAAGAACTCTCTTACTACTCTCCCAATGGGTGGTGCTAAGGGTGGTTCCGACTTCTCTCCACGTGGCAAGAGCAACAACGAGGTAATGCGTTTCTGCCAGGCTTTCATGACAGAGCTTTACCGTCACATGGGTCCAGACGAGGATGTTCCAGCTGGTGACATCGGTGTAGGTGGCCGTGAGGTAGGTTACCTCTTCGGAATGTACAAGAAGTTGACACACCAGTTCCAGGGCGTCTTGACCGGTAAGGGTCAGGAGTTCGGTGGTTCATTGATTCGTCCTGAGGCTACAGGTTACGGTAACGTATACTTCCTCTGCAACATGCTCGCTACCAAGGGTATTGACATCAAGGGCAAGACTGTTTTGGTTTCAGGTTCAGGTAATGTAGCCCAGTACACTATGGAGAAGTTGCTCCAGTTGGGTGCTAAGCCAGTTACATGTTCAGATTCAGATGGTTACATCTACGACCCAGACGGAATCGACCGCGAGAAGCTCGATTACATCATGGAGCTCAAGAACGTAGAGCGTGGCCGTATCAAGGAGTATGCAGAGAAGTATGGTGTAAAATATGTTGCAGGTGCTAAGCCTTGGTTTGAGAAGGCAGACATCGCTCTCCCATCAGCTACTCAGAACGAAATCAACGAGGAGGCAGCTAAGGCTCTCATTGCCAACGGCGTAATCGCAGTAAGCGAGGGTGCAAACATGCCTTCTACTCCAGAGGCTATCAAGGTATTCCAGGATGCTAAGATTCTCTACTCTCCAGGTAAGGCAGCCAACGCAGGTGGTGTTGCAGTATCAGGTCTTGAGATGAGCCAGAACTCAGAGCGTCTGAAGTGGTCTCGTGAGGAGGTTGATGCTAAGCTCCACGACATCATGAACGATATTCACGCTAACTGCGTGAAGTATGGTACAGAGCCAGATGGTTACGTAAATTACGTAAAGGGTGCAAACGTAGCCGGCTTCCTGAAGGTAGCTAAGGCTATGATGGCTCAGGGCATTGTATAAGACATCTTTTATTTTTGGTGATGATTAAAATTCATTCCAGAGTATTTATTAAATATCAAATAGCGGGTCTGTGAAAGATCCGCTATTTTTGTGTCTACTCCTTCCCCCACTCCTTCTTTACATCAAAGCAGGGACAGGCTTTGTTGGCAAATTCATTATGCCCATGAATCGTGGCTAATGGATATATCACAAGGTTGGGCAGGCTGGAAAGCTTTTGCCTTTACAGGCTTATAATGCCTAAAAAGGGTGTTCAGTATTCAGTATTCAGTTTTTTTCGCTGTTATTACCATCCTCTACATAGAAGGTATATTATATATTATTATATATATAATAATATATAATATAAAATAATTACTTACAATTTGTAACCACAAAATAGGTAACTATCGCGAAAAAAACTGAATACTGAATACTGAACACGTTTCCCCGTAATCGGGTATTACTTTGTAACATGCTGATTTATATCATAATACATAGTTTTCTATGCCGCTAAAACATAGAGATGCGCCCCATAAAACATAGAATTTATTCTTCATAACTAACTTTCAAATCGTAAGTTGCTGAAAATCGTTCCTTATCACATGCCTAAATTTGGCGGTTACCGAAAATCTTCGTACCTTTGCACCGGCAATCGAAAGAACAGCCTTTTGTGCCTTGCTCGGGTCTTCTATTAAGACCAACACGGGTCATAAATGATGGCAGGCGCCGGTCATCAATGAAGACCCAGAAAACAGCAGGAACGGGGCGTTCTGGGGAGTTGCAAAACAAAGGACTCTAAACATACTACAAACGACTATGATTAATTACAGCATCGTAATGCGTAGCGTGAACGCAAATCTTCTGGAAATCAACCAGGCTAAGTCACGCATCAACCAGGCAAAGAAGGAGGGTACAACCCCTGACCCAAAGGACCTGGAACTCGTGAAGACCGAGAAGCAGAATGCTTTCGCCATCTCGCAGTACACTGACATCATGACCATCGAGAAGTTTGCCAAGCACATCACTTCTCATGGAAGTGTCTATTCGAGAGCCGACATCAGCGCCATCCTCTACATCGCTGTAGACTGCATGCGAGAGATGTTGCTCGAGGGCAAGAAAATCCGTCTGGGCGATCTTGGTGATTTCTCTCTCCTTCTCACCTCAAAGGGTGCTGAAGATGCCGACAAGTTCACCGCACAGAACATCACCGGTGTGAAGGTTCAGTGGGAGCCAGGTCAGGAGTTCAAGAACCTTCGCGATGACGCCGAGTTCAACCTCGTAGCCAGCCGCAGCGCTCAGGCAGCCGTTATCAAGGCGATTAAGGAGGGTAAGACCAACGTTGACCTCAACGCGCCAACTACTCCGGATAATACGCCAGGCGGTTCTACCCCAGGTGGTTCAGACACCGGTCAGACCGGCAGCGACGGTCAAGGCTCTGAATCAGGCGGCGGCACTACCGGCAAGGACGATACTGGCGACGGCCTTGAATAGCCCAAGGATAGACTGGCTAGGGTGCTAGCCCCTAGCCCAGCCTATCCGCCCCACAAAAAATTCAACATTCAACACTCAACATTCAACATTCAAAAAAAATGAAAGCGAACACTTGGAAAACAATTCTGCAGATAGCCATCAGCATACTGACCGCTATCGCTACTACGCTCGGAGTAACGAGCTGCATGGGATAAAAACAAAAGAATGTGTCATAAGTCTAAATAATGGTAGCCGAAGACGGGCTGAAAGCCCAAAAGCTCCTAGCCCAGGGCAATCGCCCTGGGTTTTTAAATAGATACAACAAAGTCGCCCTGTAAGGGCAAAAGCCTTCAATTTCAAAGCTTTTGCCCTTACAGGGCGACTTTTTTGCGTCCGTATTTACCCAGGGTGTTACCCTGGGCTAGGAGCTTCTGCCCTTTCAGGGCGAGAGGGGCATCCGGTCATTTCCGGTCATGGTCATTTCCGGTCATTTTCATTTTCTTATGCCTTGCCCCTAGAGAAAAATCAAACCGGTGTATCGGTGGTTGAATCCTTGAAGAGGTCATCGGCTGACGGAATCTCATCTTCATCAAACCACTTCTTCAACTTGTCCTGAGCCTTTGCTTTTACATCTTCTGAAACCTCACCCCAAACTTTCTTGAGCACAAACAGCAATACGGCCAGGTCATCGCCCAAACCGGCAATAGGTATGGCGTCTGGAATCACATCGAGCGGACTGATGAGATAACCCAAAGCTCCAACAATCAGAGCCTTGTCCTTCAGCGAAACCTTGTCACTCTCTAACGTATAATAGAGAATGAGCGCTGTATAAACCATCTTGGCACCGGCACGTTTGGCAACATGCGAAATCTTCTCGACAAATGCACGCTGGGTGAACTTGTCCTTATAGTCCATAAAGTCTGGTAATGTCATACTACTTATAGTTTATAGTTTATTATTTATAGTTTACAGTTACGACCGCTTCTCGTAGAAGAGGACTGCCTTGATGAAGGTCTCCATCTTAGGCTCCTTATGATGGTTCACGCGATAGGCGATGATCATCTGGAGAAGTGCCTTGACAAAACACGCCAGCAGCAGACCGATGATGACGGCTATGACCGTGGCGAGCATCTTGCCGTTGTCGTAGACGGGTGACTGATCCGGAAAACAGGACAGTACCAGTACGGGGAGGACGGTGATGAAACCGCCGATGGTGAGCTGGCTGCGCTTGGAACCGCCCATGTCGAGTATCGACTGCTTATCGAAAAGATAATCATCCAGCTCCATGCGGGTAATGCCGTAGTTCTCAAACTTCGGGAAATCGGGCTCATTGCCATATTTCGCTATCTTGCCCGTTACCTTATGTTCGAAATCATCTAATATCTGCTTTTCCGGTTCTCTGAGTTTCATAATCTTGCTAGTTTTTAAAATCGTTTAAAAATGAATGCATCTTATACCTTATTATATATAAAGGCTGCGATGCTGAAAAAAAAGAAAAGCAGTGCCCCTGTAAGCCGAGTTCTGTGTTTCTATATCAGATATGCTGTTATGCTGTGTTCATACCAGATATAAGAACGTCTGTCATTTATCTAGTCCCAAAGTCACCCTTGGGCTCAAGCACTCTACCCTCCACAGCAGCCCTAAGGCAATCGGACGAGCCGCCCTCAATCTGCGGTATACATGAGCTTACAGCTCCCAGATGGCACAGCCTGACGATCACCCGCCAGCTGGTGGTCTCTTACACCACCTTCTCACCCTTACTCTCACCACCCCAGACTGGACAAACGGGATAAGTGAAAGCGGTTATTTTCTTCTACCGACACCTACTGTCACCAATAGCTTCTAGTTTCGGAAGTGGGATGCTCTATGCTGCCCGGACTTTCCTCTCGCACCTGAAAGATGCCAGCGACAGACCGGAGCACTGCTTTCGACATGCAAAAGTACAAAAAACTTTTGATACTATCGCACGATTCCTCACTTTTTTATGCATCATTAGTTATTCGCAAGGCTATTTTCACTCTTTTCCCCCGGTTAAACCGAGTTTCCGAGCCGCTACCTTTTAACAGATATTCAATAATCAACAAAAGATAGTTTTGTATACAGAACTAGGATTTTCATGCTTACATTCAAATATTTGTGAATTTAGGGCATTTCTTGTTTAATAGCCGTTAAAGTGTTAATTTAAAATGTTAAAACGGAATAAATTTATGCAGAGAATGAAGCGTATCTCAAAAAATGACCCTATATTTGCAACCGGAAAACAGAGCGGTGCATGACAAGCTGACTTTGGCATGATATTAGCTGCTGCAGTTCCAAGGAAAAGAAAAGTAAACAATAAAAAAATAAGAAACATGAAAAAATTAAGTAATTATGTTGTGGCTGTGCTCTGCGTTGGTTCGCTCGCATTTTCAGCCGGTGCTTTCATGAAAGTAAATGCTTCACCTGCAGTTACCGCTGCGCCAGCAGGTCAGCCTGTAGACTTAACCTATGCTGCCGAGAAGGCGCTGCCTGCTGTAGTACATATTAAATACGTACAGAACTCGAAGGTGAAGACGGTAGATGTGCAGGACGACCCATTCGGAGGATTCTTCGACCCGTTCGGCTTCTTCGGCAACCCGGGACAGGGCAACGGAGGCACACGCAAGCAGAAAGTGCAGACTCCGAAGAGAGAGGCTACAGGTTCGGGCGTCATCATCAGTCAGGACGGTTACATTGTTACCAACAACCACGTGGTAGAAGGTGCTGACGAGCTGACCGTAACGCTGAACGACAACCGTGAATTCTCGGCTCGCATCATCGGAACCGACAAGACTACCGACCTCGCCCTCATCAAGGTAGACGGCAAGAACCTGCCTACCCTGCCTATCGCCGACAGCGACAAGGTGAAGGTGGGTGAATGGGTCATCGCAGTGGGCAACCCATTCGGACTGAACAATACGGTTACAGCCGGCATTATCTCTGCCAAGGCACGTTCACTCGGTGCCAACGGCGTAGAGAGTTTCATACAGACCGATGCTGCCATCAACGCAGGTAACTCGGGCGGTGCACTCGTCAACACCCAGGGCGAACTGGTAGGCATCAACGCCATGCTCTATTCTCAGACCGGTTCTTACTCCGGCTACGGTTTCGCCATCCCTACCTCTATCATGAACAAGGTGGTAGACGACCTGAAGAAATACGGCAGCGTACAGCGCGTGATGCTGAGCATACAGGGAAGCGATGTGCTGAACTATATCAACGCCCAGAAGGAGAACGGCAAGGAAGTGAACCTGGGAACCAACGAGGGTGTTTACATTGCCAAGGTAGATGAAGACGGCAACGGTGCTGAGGCTGGACTGAAGGAAGGTGACGTGATTACCAAGGTTGACGGCAAGAAGGTGACCAAGATGGCTGAGCTGCAGGAAATCCTGAACGGCAAGCGCCCTGGCGACAAGATGAGCATTACCTACCTGCGCAACAAGAAGGCAAGCACCAAGACCATCACGCTGAAGAATGCCCAGGGTAATACTTCGGTTATCAAGAGTGCCGACCTCGACGTGCTCGGTGGCAGCTTCCGCCCTATTACAGAGAGCCAGAAGAACCAGCTCAACATCAAGTATGGTGTAGAGGTAATGAAGGTGAACAGCGGCGCCCTGAAAGATGGTGGCATTTCACGCGGTTTCATCATCCAGCGCATCAACGACAACAACATCAATACGATTGATGACCTGCAGAAGGCTGTAAAGAGTGCTTCTACCAGCAAGGACCCAGTGCTCTACATCCAGGGTATATGGCCAACAGGTAAGAAGGCTTACTTCGCTGTTCCGCTGCAGAAAGACTAAGGGTAAGCGTTTGAAGAGAAACGTCTCATGATTGAGTAGTGAAAAGGCATTTTTACTGCCAAAAAACTCAAGAAACAGACAAAAAACAATAAAATAGTAGGTATTTCTGAAAAATATCTACTATTTTTTTTGGTATTTAAACAAAAAAGTGTATTTTTGCAACTACTTAAAATTTGATGCCAGCATGAGACAATTAAAAATTACTCAGTCAATTACGAATCGCGCAAGCGCATCGTTGGAAAAATATCTTCAAGATATTGCTCATGAGGAGCTGCTCTCTACAGATGAGGAGGTGGAGCTCGCTCAGCGTATAAGAAAAGGTGACCGTAGGGCATTGGAGAGATTAACAAAAGCCAATCTCCGTTTCGTGGTGTCTGTTGCCAAACAGTACCAGAACCAAGGGCTCAGTTTGTCTGATCTTATCAACGAAGGAAATGTGGGGCTTATCAAAGCCGCACAGAAGTTTGATGAAACCCGAGGCTTTAAGTTTATCTCTTACGCCGTATGGTGGATTCGCCAGAGCATTCTGCAGGCCATAGCCGAGCAGAGCAGACTTGTGCGCCTTCCGCTCAACCAGGTGGGAAGCGTTAACAAGATTAACAGAGAGATGAGTAAGTTCGAACAGGAATTTGAACGCAAACCGAGTGTAGACGAAATAGCTGACCGCATAGACTTGCCGGAAGACAAGATAGAGGACGCCATGAAGGCTACATCGACAAGTCGCCACCTGAGCGTGGATGCGCCTTTTTCTGATGATGAAGATGGCAGCATGCTCGACCTGATGGCCAATTCGGATGATCCGACCGACAATGAACTGCTGGCAGAGTCGCTGAGAGCTGAAATAGAAAGACTGCTCGGCACGCTGCCGGACAAAGACCAGAAAATCATTGCTGCCTTCTATGGCATAGGAACACCTGAACTGACGCTCGAAGAAATCGGAACCAAGTATCATCTCACCAGGGAAAGAGTACGCCAGATTAAGGAAAAAACGATCAGGCGACTCCGGAACAAAACGACAGATAAACTGCTGAAGTCCTATCTGGGATAAGGAAAGATCCTGCATGACTGATGGGGCAGACAGCACAAAACAAAATAAGACAGAAAAAGAAATGAAAATTACAAAAATTGCATTAGCATCTATTGCATTAGCATGTTTCAGCTCGCTCTCTGCATCAGCCAAGAACGACGCTAAGACTGCATACATCTTTGGATTTGCCTCGTCGTTTAATGACTCTACAGTCTATTTCACAGACGTTCAGAAGGTTGATTCTGCCTATTTCACCCGCAAGAACAAGTTTCTGGTAAGCCGCGAGAACTATTCATACCAGTTGCGTGACTATCTGGAGCAGAAAGGTGCCGGCAACCGCACGTGTATCGTGATGTTTGACTTCAACCAGAAGAAGGCAGAAAAGAAATGGAACAAGCTCTATGCAAGATACATTCAGAAGCCAAAGGCTAAGAAGGCAAAGAACGGACAGCAGATGAACGATGCGCCTAGCCCTTATCAGGTGAAGACCATCAACTCTACTGATTTTCATTTTTCATCTGTTCAGCCAAACGATGAAGAGGTTGAAGAGGTAAAAGTGAAGAAGGCTAAAAAAGCCAAGAAAGAAAAGCGCAGAAAAGGCGCTAAAAATGAATAAGAAATCAAACGTTCCTTACTTCGCAAAAAGTAAACAAGGTTAACATTAAATTAAGAAGCCATTCCCGTTTTCTGCCGGGAATGGCTTCACTTTTTTATATCATATCATTTTCTACTTCAGATTCTGCTTGAACCAGTTAGCTATCTGGCGAAGCAGATGGTTACGGGTATTGCCACCCGAAATACCATGATTGCGGTTCGTGTACCACAGGGTCTTGAAGTCCTTGTCTGCCTGAACCAACGCCTCAGCATATTCGAAGGTATTCTGCGGATGCACATTGTCATCTGCCAATCCGTGACAGATAAGCAACGCACCATGCTGCTGCTTTACACGCTCGATAGGGTTCACCTTGTAACCCTCTTCGTTCTCCTTAGGAGTGCGCATGTAGCGCTCAGTATAAACCGAATCATAGAAGCGGTAGCAGGTAGGAGGAGCCACAGCCACACCTGCCTTGAACACAGGACGGCCCTCGCTCATACTCATCAGCGTATTGAAACCACCATAGCTCCAGCCCCAAATGCCGATATTATCCTTGTCTACATAAGGCAGAGAACCCATGTAGAGAGCTGTTTCAACCTGATCTTTCGACTCTAAATCGCCCAGACGGAGATAGGTAGACTTCTCAAACTCAGCTCCTCTTCCGCCTGTTCCACGACCATCTACGCAGGCAATGATGAATCCTTCCTGAGCAAGATAATAATCGAAAGCACCGCCATTGCCCATACTGCCCGTGCTCCATGAATCGAGCACCTGCTGGTTGCCCGGACCGGAATACTGGAAGAGGATGACAGGATACTTCTTGCTGGCATCGAAATCTACAGGCTTCACCATCCAGCCGTCCAGTTTCACACCTTCGGAAGTGGTGAAAGAGAAAGTCTCGCGCTTGCCCCAATTATACTTACGGGTCTTTTCGAGCAGCTGCTTGTTGTCTTCCAATGTCTTGATAAGTTTGCCCTTGTTGCTGCGTACGGTGAAGACATAAGGATGGCTGTAGCTGCTCCAGGTATTGACGAAATAGCGGTAATCGCCCGAGAAGTAAGCCGAGTTGGAACCAGCCGCATCGGTAAGGCGCTCCACCTTTCCGTTCTTATGAGCCACGTAAACCTGGCGGTCGTGCGCATTGAGTTTGGCAGCCTGGAAATAAACATCGCCCGTCTTCTCATCCATTCCGTAGATAGAGGTAACATCATAGTTGCCCTTCTCTACCTGGCGCAGGAGCTTGCCGTTCATATCATAGAGATAGAGATGCATGAAGCCGTCGCGGTCGCTAGGCAGCAGGATGTTCTTCTTGCCCACGATGCTGTTTTCAATCACCTCTTCCTTTACAAACTTAGGCACACTCTCCTTGATGAGCATCCTGCTCTTGCCAGTGAAAGGATTGACTGCATAGAGGCGCATGTCGTCCTGATGGCGGTTCATCGTATAGACAATCAGACTGTTGGCGTCTGGCGATGTCTTGATGCGTGGATAATAGCCGTCGGAATCTACAGGCACATCGAGCGCCACGGTCTTGCCGTTCTTCATATCATAGCTCCAGAGGCTCACCTTAGAGTTGTCCTGTCCAGCCTTAGGATATTTATAGGAATACTCTCCCGGATAGTCGTGATACTCGCTATGGGTAGGATGAGAACCTTCGAACATCTGCAGAGAATAAGTCTTTACGTGCGATTCGTCGAAGCGTATCCATCCGATGGCAGTTCCATCCGCATTCCATGCAAAGGCGCGGTTGAAGCTGAACTCCTCTTCGTAAACCCAATCAGGAATACCATTGATTACCTCGTTGAACTTACCGTCGCGGGTAATCTGGGTTTCCTTATCTCCATCGGTAACAAAGAGATTGTTATCCTTTACGAAGGCGATGTGGCGTGAATCAGGCGACCAGGTAGCCACCTGCTGGTTAACGCCCTGGGAAAGTTTCTTCAAACTCTTCTTAGCAATATCATATATGAAATACTCTGCCTTGAACGAGCGGCGGTAGATAGCCTCGCGATGGGTCATGATAAGCAATTTCTTGCCATCAGGACTGATTACATAACCCTCAATCTGTTCGAAGGGAGCCTTGGCTGCGTTCACATCGAAGAGGATGCTCATCTGCTTGCCCGTCTTGAACGAATAACTGATAACCTGCTTGCCATCATTGCTGACAGAAGCGTACAAATCGGTGCCATCAATAGGGTTAATACCGGTAACATAAGAGGCAGCAAACTCGCCGGAGGTAATGGCCTTCAGGTCGAGTTTATCTGCAGCTTGCATTGCTGAAACCATCATGACAGTTGCAATAAAAACTGGAAATCTTTTCATGTGTTAATCTTTATGTAATGCCTCAATAGGCGAATAATCTTCGTCCTTGAGCAGTTGTTCTACTGTTACTTTAGGGTTGCGCTTTACATAAGCGCAGATTGTCTTCACATACTTGGTCTTGAAAATCTCCTTGCCCATCGCCTTGTTGACAGCCCACATGATCTTGCCCATGTGCAGATCGCGGTCGAGCTGCGGACGGGTGTCGAACTGATCCATCGGATAGATGCTCAGCAGATAGAAGGTAAGGCAATCCGGCACAATATACTGGCGCGACATGGTGCTGCGCTGCTGCGGCGTATAGAATTTCTTGTAGAGCGGATAGTTTTCGCCCATGTATTTATCGAGCGAAATTCCTACTGAGTGCTGTCCTACTACGATGCTCTGGTCGAGAGCGCCAATCTGGGCATAGAAACAAGGCTGCTGGAGCTCCGGAATCCAACTGTTCAGACGTGAGAAGGCAGTTTTCAGCTGCTCGTTGATGTCTTCCATATTGGCAAATTCTGCCTCAGCATCGGCAATAAGTGACTGCAGGGTAGAATCCTGATAGAACATGAGGAAACGGTTGCTGATATTGGCGTCGGTAATGGTGCCAAGCTGGAGCATTTTCTCTATCAGCGTACGGGTTTCTATCGGGTAATCGGTGTTCATCTGCTGCAGGGCTGAGAAATCACCGGTAGTAAGATATCTGCTTTCCAATCGGTCGTAACGCTGTACCGACAGGGGCACAGCCTCTCCTTCCTCGTTCGGCTTGAACTTAAACTCGCAGGCCGAACTGAGAAGCACGATTGCTAATATGACTATATAATTAAAAAACCTTTTCACGATAATTTACAAATCTTCGAGTTACGTCTGCAAAAATACTAAAAATTATTTAAATTACCAAGCTTTTTTGCTAAAAAATCATACGTATTCGCAAAAAAAATGGGTTTTTCTCTTAAAATTGTTCTAACTGTACGGTTGAAATGGGCTGAAAGCCCAAAAGCTCCTAGAAGCAGCACGCCCTGAAAGGGCAGAAGCTCCTAGCCCAGGGCATCGCCCTGGGTATAATAGCAATCAATAAGACGCCCTGTAAGGGCAAAAGCTTTGTTTATTGCTTGGTTCTTTAAAGCTTTTGCCCTTACAGGGCGACGGGTTTGCGTTCATAATTACCCAGGGCGATGCCCTGGGCTAGGAGCTTCTGCCCTTTCAGGGCGTATTGGGTAATTTCAACCGTACAGGTCGAAAGAAACTGCTTATCGGATGATGACAGAAACTGAAACCTGAACCGGCTCTTCTATCTGCTTCTTCCAGGCTTTCAACCACTCATACCACTCCTTCTCGCCCTTGAAACCATAGGTTTCGTTGGCACTGGTATAAGCAAGCTTATAACTGAGCTGGCTGCCTGCAGGTTTCACTACCTGAGTATAGCAATCCTTATTGGCTGGCTGCTGACTTACCAGGGCTGACTGTGGCACATAAATGCCCAAGCCTACGGTCTCCAGCTTGTGCTTTCCATCGTCCTTGCCTGTTGGCCAGTCGCTGCCGTAACAGCCTCGCAATCCCTTGCCATCAGCAAATTCGCTGGAACCCTTTACGTTGATGAGTCCTGTAGCAAACTGATAATCAGAAACATCCTTGTTGAAGAATACATCTACATCGAAATCGCGATGACCGGCATAGATGGTGTAACGGATGGTGGCATTGACAGGCTGCAAGCCCGGAGCCGGAACCCAACCCTTATCCACTACCTCGACGATGGCACGGAGCGGACCTTCTGAAATGACGCGCTGCTCCTGGTATTTCACGTTGTTGAACAGCACCTGGTCTTTACCGTCCCAGCCACGGAGCGCACCCAGCCCGTAGGTATTGCCTACCCAGAGGCAATCATCGCCCAAACCAGCCTGAATCTGCTCTTCTGAAGGATAGAACTGCGTATCCTGAACCACCAGTCCCTTGTTGATTTTGCCATAAAGGTCGATGGTCTGACGATGGTCGAAATAAACACGCATGGCAATCAGTTCACTTTCGAAGCAGATGCCATGAGAATGGACGTAGTGATAAGGGTCCTTGGTTTTCTTATCAAACGAGATGCTGCGCAGATAAATATCCTGCCTGTTCTTAGCCAGCTTCCTGTTTCTGCTTGGCAGACAGAGTTCGGCAAAGGTACGAGCCGGATACTGTGCCTGCTCGCCCTCACGATAGAGATGCACCTGATAGGTCTTGGTTTCTTTCTTGCCCAAATCGGCAAGGAAACAGAGTTCATCGTTGGTACAATCGCGGTTGGTGTCGTCGAGCTGGGAAGGAATCTCCTTACCGTCAACGGTTACTACAGCGCGCTGAATGTCGCCGATAGCGCCCAACTTGCTGAGATCTACCACCACCGGAGCATCGGTTCTTGCCACCTTGGAAGGATTGGAAACCGACACCTGGAAATTAGCCTGCGCCTGGGCTGACAGAACCATCAGCGAAACCAGCGCCATCATCATTTGTTTTTTCATCATAGATTTTTATTTTTAAGTTTGTTTATGAATAGTCTACAACTGCGAGAAGAGTTTCTTGCCCTTGGCGTAATATTGCCAGATGATAGAGAGATTGTAAACCTGCGGAATCTCCTCCTTCACCCTACCCGCCTGTATCTTTCTGCGATCTTCGTCAAACTCATGTTTCCATGCCTTGAAAGCCCTGCGCGCCTTGAAGATAGCCTTGAAGTCGCCCCAGTTGCGATTCAGAACCAATGTCTCGAAAGCAGCAAGATAATCCAGGAATCTACGCATACACATCACACGAGTCAACTCCGTATCACTCAGATTCTTATAAAGCATGGTTAAATTATTTCTGAAATTCAGATAAGTCTTCATCGGATTGCTTTTCGGCAGGGTTCCACCACCCACATGATAAACCTCACTCTCAGGAATGCAGTAGATTTTTCTGCCCATCAGACGCAAGCGCCAGCAAAGATCTATCTCTTCATTATGGGCAAAGAAACGGCCGTCTAAACCGCCGGCAGTCCAATAATCCTTTGAGCGGATCATCATACAGGCACCCGTAGCCCACAAGATTTCCTGCTGGTAATCATACTGCCCGTTATCGCGCTCTACCGTATCAAAGATGCGGCCACGACAGAACGGATAGCCGTATTTGTCGAGGAATCCGCCGCAAGCACCAGCATACTCAAAGCTGTCCTTATCGTATTCCGCAAGCAACTTAGGCTGACAGGCAGCCACCTGCTGATGCGAATCCATAAACTCGATGAGCGGTGTAAGCCAATGATGCGAAACCTCCACATCGCTATTCAGGAGCACGTAATATTCTGCATCAATCTGCTTCAAGGCACGGTTATAGCCTTCTGCAAAGCCGAAATTCTGCTCCAGCACGATGGTCTTCACCTGAGGAAACTGAGTCTCCAGAAGGTGCATCGAACCATCAGAAGAAGAATTGTCTGCCACCCAGATTTCAGCATCCTGACGGGAATATTCGATGACATTCGGAAGATACTTTGCCAGCATCTTCTGTCCATTCCAGTTTAATATAACGATTGCTACTTTTGCCATATTTATTGTAAACTCTTTAATCTGTTATTCAGGAGATTGGTAAACTCATAGTTCTTGAGTCCCCATTTGGGAGCAATCAGCAGTTCTTTGGGCGACTGACTGACGAAGCGCTCCAGCACCAAATCCTTTCTGAGCAGACGGATATATTTCACGATGACATCAATATATTCCTCTACCGTGTAAACATGGAAGGGGTGCTCAGCATATTCCTGTGCCAGCCGGGTGCCCCTGATAATCTGCATCTGATGAATCTTGAGAATATCAAGCGGCAAGGAAGAGATGAGAGGAGCCTGGCGCAGACTTTCTTCCGCATCTTCTCCCGGCAAACCGATGATGATGTGGCCGCCCGTAAGGATTCCCCTGGCATGAGTACGCTCTACGGCACTACGGCAACAGGCAAAATCATGTCCACGGTTGATGCGTTTCAAGGTTTCATCATTGGCACTCTCAATGCCATATTCCACCAGCACGAAAGTTCGGCGGTTCAGTTCTTCCAGATAATCGAGCAATTCATCGCTCACACAATCCGGACGGGTTCCGATAACGATTCCCACCACATCTTCCACCTCAAGAGCCTCTTCATACATCTGCCTCAGTTGTTCCACCCTGGCGTATGTATTGGTATAAGCCTGGAAATAAGCCAGATATTTCATATCAGGATACTTCCTGCTGAAGAAAGCCTTTCCTTCCTCCAGCTGTTCAGTAATCGACTTTTTCCGGTCGCAATAGCTCGGATTGAAGGTGCGGTTGTCGCAATACGTACATCCGCCACTCGAAATCCTCCCATCTCTGTTAGGACAGGAGAATCCCGCGTCTATCGAAATCTTCTGAACACGGAAATCAGGAAACTGCTTCCGGATCCATGTTCCAAAATCGTTGTAATACATTGGACTTTGAACTTTATGATTAGCCCTATTTACTATAAACTATTAACTATCAACTAAAGAAGCTCTGCCTTCAGCGCCGTCTTATCGTGATTGAAATCACCCAGGCGAACCTTGATAAGCTGGTTGTCGTATTCTTCCTTGGCGAGAGCCGGCGAAAGTTCTACACGGATATAGTTCTTGGTGAATCCATGCATTGCTTTGCCTCTTGGCGCCTTTTCGAAGAGAACCTCAGCCTCAGTACCGATGTACTGGGCATAGAATTCCTGCGTCTTCTGATCGCTCAACTCCAACAGTCGCTTGGAGCGTTTCTTCTTCTCCTTCTCGTCAACCACATACGGAATCTTCAAGGCAGCCGTACCCGGACGCTCAGAATAAGGGAAGACGTGAAGCTGGGTAACAGGCAGACTTTTCAGGAACTCATAGCATTCTTCAAAACACTCCGGAGTTTCGCCGCGACAGCCCACCATCACATCGACACCGATAAACGCATCAGGCATCTTCTCCTTGATAAGATTCACCTTGTGGGCAAAAAGCGCCTTGTCGTAACGGCGGTGCATCAGCTTGAGCACCTCATCGCTTCCGCTCTGCAGAGGAATGTGGAAATGAGGCATAAAGGCACGGCTCTGGGCACAATACTCTATGAGATCATCATCACAGAGATCAGGCTCCAGACTCGAGATGCGGTAACGCTTGATTCCTTCTACCTGATCCATCGCCTTGACAAGGTCGATGAATCGCTCGTGGGTAGTCTGGCCGAAATCGCCGATATTCACACCGGTAATGACGATTTCCTTACCGCCTTCAGCAGCCGCCTGCTCACATTGAGCCACAAGCGACTGGATGCTCGGGTTGCGCGAATTGCCTCGGGCAAATGGAATGGTGCAATAGGTACAATAATAATTGCAGCCGTCCTGCACCTTCAGGAAATAACGGGTACGGTTGCCACGCGAGCAAGAAGGCTGGAAGGTCTTGATTTCCTTCGTCTTCACGCTATAATGCTGATGAAGAGACGCAGCATCGCCGTTCTGAGGAGCCAGAGCAGCCAATCCGTTTTCCTGAGCAAATTTCTGCGCCCATGCATCGCTGAGATATTGAATCAAGTTCGCCTTCTCATTAGCACCCAACACGAGGTCTACACCCTCTATCTTGCTGACATTCTCAGATTCGAGCTGCGCATAACAGCCCGTCACGATAACGAATGCGCCCGGATTGTTTCTCACCATCCGGTGGATAGCCTGACGGCATTTATGATCGGCAACTTCTGTTACCGAGCAGGTGTTAATCAGACAAATATCAGCTTTCTCCCCCTTTTTAGCAGTAATGACGCCCATATCTTCGAGCATTTTGCCAAAAGTGGAAGTTTCAGAGAAGTTGAGTTTGCAGCCTAGCGTATAGTAAGCTGCCTTTTTACCTTGGAAGGCACTTGAATCTATCATAAATTATCTTTTCTAAAATTCTAAAAGGTAACCTAAAAAAAATGAAACATAGTCTCTATAAAACGAAAAAGCCGCTAGACCGAAGTCCAGCGGTTGTTTCTCTCATTTTTTCGTTCGCAAGTAATTTCAAATTACTTAGCAGAATCTGCAGCAGTTGTATCAGCAGCAGCAGTTGTGTCAGCAGCAGTTGTATCTACCTGAGCTGTGTCAGAATCAGCAGAAGCTGTGTTCTGAGCTGTTTTGTTACCACATGATGCGAAAGAGATAGCTGCGATAGCTACGAACATAAAAACTAATTTCTTCATTTTCTTTGCTTTTTTAAAATCTGTAAAACAATCATTTGTTCTTTTGAACGATGCAAAGGTAAGCATTTTTTTGATACGTTGTTCTTTTTTTTGCGATTTTTTTTTAGGTGATTTTGTAACAAAATTACAAATCGCTATAAATCAACTACTTATGAAGTGCTAATAAAGGTTAAAGTTTTTGGTGTGCTCGGAAACAGCCTAATTTTAACACTTTTCGGTGTTTTTTAGCGTAACAAGGGTGCGCGCCAACACCTCTTCAGAGCAGCACTATATACATATAATAAGGTACGCGCGCGAGGGAAAGAACAGAAGATTTTCCCAAGAAATCGTCCCCAAAAACTTTGATTGCCGAGAATTTTTTCGTAACTTTGCACTCAAAACAAAGAAACAAACAGACAGAAAATGATACAGCTAAAAGAAAATCAGGGCATTCCCCGCAGCATTCTCCTGATGATGGCTATCGTCGCAGGACTCACCGTAGCCAACTGCTACTACAATCAGCCGCTTCTCGAACTCATCCGCCACGACCTGGATATTACCGAGCAGAAGGCTAACCTCATCACCGTCATTACCCAGATAGGTTATGCGCTGGGCTTATTCTTCCTCATTCCCTTGGGTGACATGCTTTCGCGCAAGAAACTCATCCTTGTCAATATGACCATTGCTGCATTGATGGCAATCGTGATGGCTGCAGCGCAAAACGTTTGGATGCTCTGGGGAGCTTCACTGCTGATTGGCGCCTGTTCGGTGATTCCGCAGTTCTTCATTCCGATAGCCGGACAGTTTTCGGAACCCAAGAACAAGAGCAGGAATATGGGCATTGTACTCTCCGGACTGCTGACGGGCATTCTCGCCTCACGAGTAATCAGCGGTTACATCGGCGAATGGCTGGGATGGCGGGAGATGTTTATCATAGCTGCTTTCGTGATGGTATTTTGCATGGGAATCATGCTGCTGATGATGCCTGAAATGAAGCGCAACTATGTAGGAACCTACAGAGGGCTGATGACCACGATAGCAGAAATTTTCTTTTTCCATTCTTCTATCCGCATCTATTCCACCCGTGCAGCCTTCGGGTTCGGCAGTATGATGGCAATATGGTCTTGTCTGGCGTTCCATCTGGCGCAGCCACCTTTCAGCGCAGGAAGTGATATGGTAGGAATGCTCGGACTTTGCGGAATCATGGGAGCCGTTGCTGCCAGTGGTGTGGGAAAACTGGTTCCTAGGTTTGGCATTCGAAAATTCAATCTGTTCGGAGCAGGAATGCAGATCATCGCCTGGGCAATAGCCTTGCTTTTCGGTGACACTTATGCCGGCCTCATCGCAGCCATCATCCTGGTTGACATCGGTCTGCAATGTCAGCAGCTCAGCAATCAGAGTGGTTGTCTGCAGGAGATTCCGCAGGCTTCCAACCGCGCCAACACCATCTTCATGACCAGCTATTTCATCGGTGGTTCGCTAGGCACTTTCTGTGCCGGTTACGTCTGGACGCAAGCCGACTGGCTCGGTGTCTGCATCGTAGGAATCGCCTTCGCCATGATTTCTCTGCTTATCACGCTAAACTGCAAGAAATAAACATATAAAAGAAAAGAGATTATATTCCCGACTTACAGGAACATAATCTCTTTTTTATTTTGATCGAGACTGAAGCTGGCATTTCTGCCGAAGCTTCAACTACATCTTTTCATCACCATACATTTCCGTCCACCAGGAAGCATCATCCTGAAGCCACTTGGCAAACCAAGCAAAGATGGTGTTCTGCCATTTCAGTCGCTTCTCGTAGTCGATGATGTGATGATCCTGACCATCTACCAATACCATCGCCGTAGGACGGCCAAGGAGTTTCAGAGCTGTATAGAGCTGGATACTCTCGCCCACAGGCACATTATTATCTGCCGTGCCGTGAACAAACAGCAGCGGAGTATGAATCTTGTCGGCATTATAGAGCGGACTCTGATCTACAAAGAGATGCTTGTTGGTCCAAGGATATTCGTTCGCCATAGAAACTTCGCTGTAGCTGTAGCCCCAATAGCCCTCACCCCAATAGCTGGTGTGGTCGCTGATGCCTGCATGCGAGATGGCAGCTGCAAAGAGGTCGGTCTTGGTCTGAAGGTACTGAGTCATGAATCCGCCGTAGCTGGCGCCGATGCAGCCTATCTTCTTACGGTTTACGAAAGCATGCTCATCGCAGAAAGCCTGGGTGCTGGAGATGATGTCTTCAGCCACTCCCTCGCCTGCCGTATCTACATGGCGGGCTGAGAATTTCTGACCAAATCCGGTGGCTCCACTAGGATTCACAACCAGCACTACATAGCCCATTGCCGCATAAACATGATGAGGATAACGGCTCTGGAACATGCGGCTCGTAGGACTGCATCCGCCATAATAGTTCACTATCATCGGATACTTCTTGGCAGCATCAAAATGAGGTGGCAGATAGTAACGGCAGCAAAGGGTGTCGCCACGAGAGTTCACGAAATTCCAAGCCTTGCATTCGCCCAATTCAACATTCTTCAACTCGCGCGCACTCAAATCGTCAACCAATTGCGATTTCAGCGCCTTTGTATTCATCTTATAGAGTCGGTCGGCATTGGATGCACTCTGACCGGAGAAAGCCATTTCTGCTGCAGAAGATGCAAGCGAGAAACTCTTGATGTACTCTTCAGGAGTCTTGAGAAGCGTAAACTTGCCCGATTTCGGATTGAGCTGGAAGAGATGCACGCAGTCTTTATCTTCAGCTGTAAAATAGATGTTTCCATCGACCTTGCTCCATTCCACACTCTGCACGTTCGGATTGAAATCCCTGGTCAGCGGACGAACCTTCTTATCCGACAAGGTCATCAGATAGAGCTGGGTGTCGATCATGCTAGGTGTCTGTCCTTCTTCCACATTCTTTCCAATGCCGTTGAAAGCTTCTGGCGAAGCGCTCACGAGAATGCTCTTGCCATCAGGTGAGAACTGGGCGCTGTTCAGAAATTCGCCCTTCTCTATCAAAGTCTCTACACTCATATCATTGAGATTGAGACGATAGTAGGAATTTAGAGTAGTAGGACGCTTGGTAAGGCGCTCCTCGCTCTTACCGATGAGCAGATAGCGGGAATCTGCAGAAATATCGTTGAGATAGACGTTGTGATAGCCGAAAGTGAGCGGCTGGAGAACACCCGACGCCAAATCAAACTTGGCAAGATAGCTACGGCTTCGCCATCCTGGTTGACGGTCATCAGGCTCCTTCACATCATACACCTGCGCATCTTTCTTTCTGCCCTCAGTATAAAGAGTGTAGATAAGCGTCTTCTCATCGGGAGTAAACTGGAACCAGCCTTCAGGAAGATGGCTTGCCAGCACTTCGCGCTCCATCGTCAGCGGATTGATGGTGATGAGCTGCAATGTGCCATCCTGCTTTTCTTCTCCGGCAATACTGCTGCCGCTCGCCTTCTGGGTGAAATACAGTTTATTGCTTGAAGGCATCCATTTTACGTTTTCCTCAAATGTAGCCATCACTCTGTTAGTCTGAGAGTTGCGCAATTCGCTCATGCTATGGTTATTACCTTTTCTATCTACCCAGGTTTTCCGAACTACGATAAACTTTCCGTTTGGTGAGATAGAAACACTCGGATAGTTGGGCGCACAAATCACATCATAGATGTTATAGGCGCGCTTGGCTGCCGCATCGCCTACAGAAAGCGGAGCGCCGTTGGCTGCGGTTACGGTCAACTTGATAGATTTCTTATCAGAAGATGCATTCTTCCGGGTAAGATATTTGATGACAACCGTATGCTGCGAAGGAGTCAGGATGGTTTCAGCCTTATCGCCGTTCACCGCTACCTGTTCGCCGTCTACAAACAGGCGGTATTGCTCCAATCCTTCTATCGCGATGGTTGCTTTGGTGCGCTGGGTGTTAGAAACGCAGAAAGAAGCCAGATGGAGCGCATCCTGCTTGTCGGCAAGGAGTTGGGCTGCAGTCACCTCCTTGCCTTTATTTAATAAGGTGAAAGACAGCGGCGAATCGAGCAACTGCTTAAGGTCGAACACTTCGCCTTTGATGTTCACACTGTCAGCCATCCAAGGCTGTGCTACGGCATAGGGGCCTGCATATTTCAGCGTTTTCACCTCTATGGTTTCGGCACTGGCAGAGATTGAAGCCATCAGGGCAGCTGCCAGCAGTCCACTTTTTGTTGTTTTCAGAATCAGTTTATTCATAAATATCCTTATTTTTGTTTTTGGTGCGAAATTACAAATAAAAATCGAGATAAACGAATATTTCTGTTACAATTTGCTCTTTTTGCTGCATTTTTGCCTTACAAATGTTATCTTTAAGTTAATCGGATGAGCCAGGAGGTTATTGTTGGGTTACCCCCCTCTCCAACGAGTTGCAATGCATAAAAAGCATTCGCAACTCGTTTTTTTTTATGCGATTTATTGCCTATTTGATTTCTTTTTTGTACTTTTGCACGCAAAATATCACATAAAATAACAGAATGATGAAGAAACAGACTCAAGCTATTCATTTGGAATATGAGCGCCGCGATGCATACGACTCGCTGAGCGTGCCAGTATATAACACCCTTGCCTACGAATTCGACAATGCTGCCGTCATGGCTGAAGCATTCACCGACAAGATCAAGGCTCCAGATTATTCGCGCGTAGAGAACCCTACGGTAACCAACCTGGAACGCCGTGTGGCAGCCCTTACCGATGCTGCTCATGCCACCGCCTTCAACTCAGGAATGGCGGCCATCAGCAACACCCTCATGGCGCTGGCAGCACAAGGCAAAAATATCGTTACATCCAAGCATCTCTTCGGCAATACTTATGCCCTACTCGTTGCCACTCTGCGTCGTTTTGGCGTAAAGGTGCGTTTGCGCGATTTAACCAATATCGAAGCCGTGCGCGAAGCCATTGATGATGACACCTGCTGCGTATTTCTCGAAATCCTGACAAACCCACAGCTGGAGGTTGCTGACCTGAAAGCCATCTCTGAAGTGGCACATGAAAAAAATGTACCTTTGGTGGTGGATTCTACCGTGATTCCTTTCACACAATTCTCGGCTAAGAGTCTGGGAGTAGATATTGAGGTGGTTTCCAGCTCTAAATATGTAAGCGGCGGTGCTACTTCGCTCGGCGGTCTGGTTATCGACTACGGTACTCCTTACAACGGCGATTTCGCCAAGCGTCTCTATGGAGAAATGCTCTTTAATTTCGGAGCCTATATGACCCCACAGGTAGCTTATATGCAAACCATCGGACTTGAAACGCTCGATGCTCGCTATCGTGTGCAGAGCAGCAATGCCTTGGAGCTTGCCAAGAAGCTGCGCTCTCTGCCTCAGATAAAATTAGTAAACTATGTTGGGCTGGAGGATAATCCTTATCACGAGTTAGCGCAGCGCCAGTTTGGAAAAACTGCAGGAGCCATGATCTGCATCGACCTGGAGAGCAAGGAAGTCTGCTTCAGTTTTCTGAACAATCTGAAGCTCATCCATCGCGCCACCAACCTCTTCGACAACCGTTCGCTCGCCATTCATCCGGCAAGCACCATCTTCGGAGCATTCTCTGAGAGCATGCGCAAGTCGATGGACGTGAAAGACACCACTATCCGCCTCAGCGTAGGTCTGGAGGATGTGGATGATCTCTTCGAAGACATCAAGCAGGCGGTTGATAGTTTATAATTGACAGTTTATAGTTACTAGACTCAAAGTAAAATGTACAATTTCGATAAAGTCATAGACCGTTCGGGCAGCGACGACCTGAAGCATGGCGCCCTGTTGCCTCGTTGGGGGCGAGATGATCTGCTGCCACTCTGGGTAGCTGATATGGATTTCGAGACCCCATCTTTCATTACAGATGCCCTCAAGGCACGTCTGGAACACTCTCTTTTCGGCTACACGATGGAGCCGGAAGATTACCTTCCTAGCATCATCGACTGGGTTCGCGACCGCCACCAGTGGGATGTGAAGCGAGAGTGGATAAGATTCATTCCTGGTATTGTTAAAGGCATCGGACTCGTGGTGAATGTCTTCACCCAGCCTGATGAAAATGTCATCATCCAGCCACCCGTTTATCACCCATTCCGCCTCACCCCAGAGGGTAATGGCAGAGAGGTGGTCTTCAATCCGCTGAAGATGAGGGAAGACGGATATTACGAGATGGATTTCGAAAATCTCGAGAAGGTTTGCGATGAGAAATGCAAGATTCTCATTCTCTGCAATCCTCATAATCCGGGCGGTATTACCTGGAGCAAAGAAACCCTGCAGCAGCTTGCCGACTTCTGCTATGAGCACCATCTGCTTGTTATCAGCGATGAGATTCACGCGGATATGGCGCTCTTCGGCCACAAGCACATCCCGTTTGCTTCGGTTTCAGACAAGGCACGCAACATCAGCATCACCTTCCAGGCTCCTTCCAAGACCTTCAATATAGCTGGAATTGTGAGCAGCTACGCCATTATTCCAAACGAAGATATTCGGAATAGATTTTACAAATGGTTAAGCGCTAACGAGTTGGATGAGCCAACCCTCTTTGCTCCTATCGCCACTATCGCAGCCTTCCGCAAGGGAGAAGAATGGCGCAAGGCGATGCTTGCCTATATTGAGGACAATATCCGGTTCGTAGAAGATTACTGCCGTGAGCATATTCCGGGCATTCGCCCTTTGCGTCCACAGGCTTCCTTCCTCGTATGGCTCAACTGCCGTGATCTGCATCTTTCTCACGATGCACTTCTCGACCTATTCATCGACAAGGCACATCTGGCATTGAATGATGGAGAGATGTTCGGTCCTGGCGGAGAAGGATTCATGCGATTGAATGTAGCTGCACCAAGAAGTATTATCAAACAGGCTTTGCAGCAGCTGGAAGAGGCTGTGAGCCAACTCTAGATAATTTTAAAAAAAATAGCCGTAACTACTGCAAATATAGTTACGGCTATTATAATATGGTGGAAGAATGCTTTATTCCCCCTCCATCAAATCATGAACCAGTTTGATTTCGTAATAATCAATACCAGCTCCCAAAGCTTCCTTTATTTCGCCAAAATGCTCCAATTCAGGATGAGCCTTCATGAAATCACGGATTTTCTTTTCATGGGCACTTGAAATCAGCGCCCGCAGTCCAATCTTTCCTTCTTTCACATAAGGAGTAAGATGACCAATAATGGTGCCTTTTGTATAACCCCGCTTAGCAGCAATCTGATCTACCGTCATTCCCTGCATATAGAAATCATAACTTACCTCCTTCGAAGCGACTTTCGGCACCTTCGGTTCATTCGGTTTCTTCTGTCTCCTTGACTTTCTGCCCGAACCGCTATCTGATGAGGCATCTGCATCCAACAGCAAGAACTGCGCCTTCTTTTTCAGATAATCTGTTACCGTGAATTCTGCACTACATTCATACTTCAAAAGCCGTTCTTTTAATTTTACATCCTCTGAGAAAACAGAGAAGCGGTCTTCAAACTGTTTCCTAGCTACCTTGTTGTCTGTATCAAGATTCGACTTTCTGATTAAATCACTCAGAATGCCGATTTTGTCAAGAAAATACATAGCTCCCTTATGAATACGGTCTTGCAGCTCAGCCTGTCTTACATCAGGATTCCGGGCAAGCATACCCGTATACTGCACACGGAATTTATCCGATACGGCTATCAGACTCTTCAGCACCACCTGCAGCTTCTGATACTCGCTTACCACGCGCGGATATTTACCATTAAAAAACTCTACCAGGCAGCGCATCAGATGCTCATAGCTGGCTCTGATGGAATAAAAATCGAAGAGTTCGCTGATGCAATAAATGATGTATTGCAGCTCCAGGCTGCTGATTTGCTCCTGACTAGGCGCAGCAAGCTGGCTGGTGAATGCATCCACCGTCTGACTGCTGATAATGGCTCCGCGAGAAAGCGGTTGACTGAGCACCATGCCCTCCAAAGTCTTGCAGCGGCTCAGCGCCACATAGGTCTGACCATGGGTAAAAGAATGAGAAGCATCGATGATGGCATGTTCGAAAGTAAGTCCCTGACTCTTGTGGATAGTTATCGCCCACGCCAGACGCAGAGGATACTGCATGAATTTTCCTTCCACCGTCTCCTCTATCTCCTTGGTTTTCTCGTTCAGCGTATATTTCGCATTGGTCCACTCCATTTTCTCCAGGTCAAACTCCTCGCCCGAATCCTTACTGCGAACGGTAATCTTGCTGCCGTCTTCATCGGTCCTAACCCCTATCACCTCGCCTATCATACCATTATAAAAACGGTGCTGCGGGTCGTTCTTGATGAACATCACCTGTGCTCCCGGCTTCAATGTGAGTTTGAAATCGGCCGGATAAGATGTTTCTGGGAAATCGCCCTCTATATCTGCTGTAAAAGAAAACGACTGCGCAGGCAAGGCAGCAAGCTGCTGTTCGTTGATATACTGGGCAGGTGCATTATGGGTGGTAAGCCTGATATAATTGCCCTCCTTAGGTGGTACAAAATTTGGAATATAGCGCTGGTTCAGAGCCTGCAGCGTAGCTTCAGAAGCCTTGTTCTCCCTAATCTGGTTGAGCAGCGAGATAAACTGTTCATCCTGCTGCCTGTACACCTTTTTAAGTTCGATGGTGAGATAACCCACCTGCTTCAGAGCATTGCTGCTGAAGAAGAAAGGAGTATCATAATGCTGCCCCAGCAGATGCTCTTCCTGTGGCGTAACCACGGGTGCCAGCTGCTGCAAATCGCCTATCATCAGGAGCTGCACACCACCGAAAGGCAAATCGTGGCGCTTGCGATACTGGCGAAGCACAGAATCTACAGCATCGAGCAGATCGCTGCGCACCATACTGATTTCGTCGATAACGAGCAGGTCGATGCTGCGGATGATATTGCGCTTGAGCTTGCTGAACTGATAGCGTTTCTGTTCGCCGCTGCCAAAGGTCGTGCCCGGCACGTATGGCGAGAAGGGAAGCTGGAAGAACGAATGGATGGTCATTCCTCCGGCGTTGATGGCTGCAATGCCCGTAGGAGCAAGCACAATCATTCGTTTGGGCGACAGTTCTTTCAATCGCTTGAGGAAGGTCGTCTTACCTGTGCCCGCCTTTCCGGTAAGGAAGAGGTTGGCATTTGTCTTTTCTATGATATTCCATGCCAGGATGGATTCTTCGTTCATTTCCATACAGCTTCGTTTTATACCAGTTTTTTATACCAGAACTAGATTTCTTCTTATATCAGAACTAGATTTCTTCCGTGATTTCGCTCATCTCCTTACGCTTCTTCTCTGCGCGTGGACAGTCGTCAGCAATATGACCTACAGGAATGATTACCACTGCCTCATAGCCCTCACGCGGAAAGAACTGCTGCATCTTCGCCGTATCGTAATTGCAGACCCAGCAGGTACCCAGTCCCTTTTCGGTGGCAGCCAGACAGAGATGCTCTGCCGCTATCGCCACATCAATATCTCCATGCGGTTTCTCATCATATCTGCGCACCCAGTTCTCATTCACGTTTTTCATACCTATAATATATATAGGAGCCGTCTTGAACCATTCGCGGTCGTAGCAATCCTGCAGTTTCTTCTTCGCCTCTTCTGAGCGCACGATGAGCCAGCGCCAAGGCTGCCTGTTCACTGCCGATGGTGCCAGGCGCACACACTCCATGATATAGTCCAGATCCTCCTGACTCACCGCCTCCGGAGTAAACTTGCGAGCCGAAAAACGCTCCTGGCTCAATGCCAACATGTTATTCTTATCTTTCATATCGTTCAGTTTTATGATGTTTCAATACTAGCTTATGACCACAAAGGTAAGAATAAATCATGAAACGACAAAAAAACTTGAATGAAAAACTATCGTTTTCGGATTATTTTTTGTATTTTTGCACATCAAACCAGGATTTCTGGTGAGAACAAGAGGTGTTAATGATAAGATATGATAGGACTGGCAGACTGCAACAACTTCTACTGTTCGTGCGAGCGAGTGTTTCGCCCCGACCTGACAGGAAAGCCCGTGGTTGTATTGAGCAACAACGACGGGTGCGTCATCGCACGCTCTGAAGAAGCCAAGGCATTGGGCTATAAGATGGGCGACCCCTTCTATCAGGTGAAGGAAAAACTGGAGGCTGAAGGAGTGGCTATCTTCTCGAGCAACTATACGCTCTACGGTTCGCTCTCCAACCGCGTGATGTCGATGCTATCCCATTATTCCCCACGCATCGACCAATACTCTATCGATGAGAGTTTCTTCGAGGCAGACGAATCAATGGCGAAAGTTTTCTTTCGGGAGCATGCGGAAGACCATCCTACTTTGTTCAATAAAATAACAATAGACGAGTTGTCAGAAAAGCCCGATAGCCTACTCCAACGCTATGGTTCCAAAATATCGGCAGATGTACTTCGGGCTGTTGGAATCCCGATATCCGTAGGCATTGCAGAAACGAAGACATTGGCGAAAATCGGCTCTAAATTCGCCAAGAAATACAAGGGCTTCCAAGGCTGCTGCCTCATCGACACGGATGAACGGAGACACAAGGCGCTGTCTCTCTTCCCCGTAGAAGATGTATGGGGAATAGGCAGACAGATAGCCCGAAAGCTCGATTATATGGGCATTAGGACCGCCGCTCAGTTTGCCGACAAGAAAGAAAGTTGGGTGCGCAGCCATTTCAATATCACCACCCTAAGAACATGGAAAGAACTGAATGGCGAAAGCTGCATCAGCATCGAGGAATTGCCGCAGAAGAAGAGCATCTGCACCAGCAGGAGTTTTGCCAACGAGGGCATTACCGACAAAAATGTGATAGAAGAAGCCGTGGCTAATTTCGCTGTACGTTGTACAGAAAAATTAAGGAGACAAGGTAGCGTATGTCAGGGCATCACGGTGTTCGCATGGACTTCCCGTTTTAACGAGCATGTGCCTGAATACACCATCCACGATTCCCTCACCCTGCCCATCGCCACCAATGCACAGGAAGAAATAGTAGGTGCTGCCCTCAGCATTCTCCGGGCTAAATACCCGAAACCGATGGCAGACAGCAGGCCCGATCGCTCCGACATGTCGTTTCACTTCAAGAAAGCTGGCGTTATCCTGTGGCAAATCTCACCCGACCATCCTCGCCAGCAAGACCTCTTCGACCCCATCGACCGAAGCAAGCAAAAAAAGCTGATGGAGGCTATCGACGCCATCAACCGGAAGAATGGTTATGGCACCATACGCCAGGCCATACAAGGCACAGACTGCCGATTCGACCTGAAACGCGAGTACATGTCAAAGCAGTTTACCACGAACATCCATGATATTCTGAAAGTAAAAACTCAATGAGAGGCAGAATAAGCCCATTCTAAAAATGAGCTCCATAAATAAGAAAGACAAGATGAATAAGAATAACGATAACAAGATAAAACTGACATTTCACCCTGCGGAATTCGGAGCCAAGATGCCTATTCCGCTGGCAGAGCAAAGCGTAAAAGCAGGCTTCCCTTCACCGGCACAAGACTATATGGAGGGAGAAATAGACCTCAACGATATTCTGGTTCGCCATCGTGAGGCCACCTTCTACGTGCGCATATCTGGCGACAGCATGCAGGATGCAGGCATTCTCGACGGTGATCTCGCTGTAGTTGACCGGCAGATAGAACCCTCAAACGGCAATTTCGTCATCGCCTTCGTAGATGGCGAATTCACCATCAAGCAATTCAAGATGGATGAGAGCGGCACCTTCGGCTGGCTCATCCCATGGAACAAGAACTTCTCCCCTATCCGTGTAGATGAAACCAACCGCTTCATGATTTGGGGCGTGGTTACCTATGTGATTCATCAGATTGCGGAATGATTAAAAAGAGAAATTGAAGAGATAGAAAAACCGGGATGCTTCGAATAAAAAACATCCCGGTTTTTATGTTTATTATAACTATTGTTTATATTATAACTATTGCCTTTTATGCTTCCTGCTTCTTATACCCCACAAGTCCGTACCAAAGGATAACGAACTCGCAGAAGAGAGGAACGAACCAGGTGAACTGCCATGAGCCGATATAATCGGCAAGCAAACCCTGAAGCACAGGAAAGACGGCACCGCCGAAAACACCCATCATAAACACGCCCGAAGCCTTGGAAGTATATTCCTTCAAGCCATCAACTGCCAGTGTAAAGATGCAACTCCACATCACACTATGAAATAATCCCACAGCAGCCATCAGCCAGAGATTCTCGGTAAACATGGAAACAGACATCAATACAATTGCCGCCACCGTAACGACGAGGAGCATAGGGCGAGGCGCTACGTTCTTCAAACCGGCAGAAACCATTCTGCCAATCATGAATCCACCCCAATAGAGCGTGGCAAGAAGAGCTGGCGAAAGATTATAACCATGCCCCATCAGATCCATAGCATGGAGATTCATATTGTTGCCGATTCCCACCTCGGTTCCCACATAGAAGAAGATGGTAATCACACCATATTTCAAATGGCGGAACGACCAGATGCTGCGTTTCTTCGCATTTCTGGAATCATCAGAAGGAGTTGTCTTTCCTTCAGATTCCACATTTTGAGTCTCCTCTCTCGTACCCTCAATGTCTGGAAGATTCGCCTTGGAAGTGCTCCATGTTGTAAAGGCAATGATGAGCATCATTACCAGGAATGGAATGGTGAGCTGGTCGGCAGAAACACAATCCAGGGACACACCTGCAAACATCACGCCCGTTACGAAAAAAGGAGCGATGGTAGTTCCGAAAGAATTCACCGCACAGGTGAAGTTCATGCGCTGCACCGGTTGGGTTCCCGGCAAAGGATAGGCAGCAATGTAAGGATTGATCACCACCTGAAGCATTGCCGCAGACGTACCCATCAGATAGGAACCGAAAAGAAAAATAAAATATCCGAATGGTACGAAATCCTGAGAAATATGCACACCTGCCCCACCCCAATATTCAGCAATGAGCGCCGAAGCAAGATAGAAGGCAAGTCCCAGTACCATTACCAGCATCGAACGGATGAGCGTCTTCTTATAGCCCACTTTGTTGAGCAAACGTCCCGTCTTTGCACTATTGAGCAAATAGCCCAGGAAGAAAGCAAAGGAGATGAGCGTTGCCAGGGAGTTCTTGGTAGTGGTAACCTCCGAGAGGAAGGCTATCTTCAAGGGACCCTGACACTGACCGTTGACGGTGGTGAGGAAACCCACTATAAAATAGATGAATGTCAGGAGTAGAAATGGTCCAGCACTCCTAAGCGTTATCGATTGTTTCATGTTTATCTAGGTTTAAATGAGAGAAAGTTACGCTATCGTCAGGTGTTTCGACGAATTAAACAATCCATAAAAACACCTGACTCATATTTTCAAGAGTTTCTCTCTATATTACAAGATTTCATCTTCCAAAACCTTCATGGCACCCTTTGCCTTGATGTCTTCTACCATCTTCAAGTAAAGCTCTACGAAATGAGGAGCAGCCTTGAGATCGGTACTTGTAAAGGCTGAAATGCCGAGAAAATCGAGCGCATCATCGCTATCGATGGCCTTATGGTCATCAACGGTAAGCCATGGATCTGCCACTTCGAATGCATCACCATTGTCATCTACCTGATACTTCAGATAATGACGGTAAGCAGCAAAGAGGTAAGCCACACGCTTGAACTCCACATTCTGGCGCTTGCCAGAAGCATCATCAGCAATCATCTTCTCCAGGTTCGGCATTACGTAAACCGGGAACTTGCTGGCACCATCGAAGCAGAGACGAGCCACCTGGTCGCTGACCATGCGGTTGCCGAAGCGCTCAACCAGGCACTGCTTGTATGCCTCGAGATCAGTATCCTTTGGAGCTGGCACGTAAGGAGTAATGTCATCGTCCATGAAGGCACGTACAAACTTACGGATTCTCTCATCGTGCATGGCTGCATCTACCTTGCGGTAACCGCCGAGGAAAGATGGATAAGAGAGCAATGTATGTGAAGCATTCAAGAGAGAAAGCTTCATATTCTCGAAGGCAGTCACATCGTCGGTCATCTGAGCGCCCACGGTTTCCCATGCTGGGCGACCGGCTGCAAAATTATCCTCTACTACCCACTGGATGAAATCCTCGCAATAAACAGGAGCCTCATCGCAAGTGCCGTTCTGAGCATTCAGTCGCTCGATGTCGGCAGGACGGGTAGCTGGAGTAATGCGGTCAACCATTGAGTTAGGGAAGGTAACGTTCTCCTCCATCCAGGCAGCGAGTTTCTTGTCCTGAGCTCCCACGAAAGCCATGAAAGCCTTGCGGGCTGTATTGCCATTGTGCTGCAGATTATCGCAGGAAAGGATGGTGATAGGACCATTGCCTGCTGCCTTGCGGCGACGCAATCCCTCGGCTACATATCCGAAGGCTGTAACCGGCTTGGCAGGGTTCTCGATATCATGAGCCACCTGCGCATTGTCGAGCATGAATTCGCCACTCTGACGAGAGATATTGTATCCGCCCTCGGTGATGGTGAGGGTGATGATCTTGATATCCTTAGACGCAATCTTATTCAGAATCTGTTCCTGCTCCTCAATGCCCCAATAGAGTTCAACGAGCGCACCCAACTGATAAACCTGGATGCTGTCATCACGTCCACATACGGTAAGGGTGTATTCACCATCCTGCTTCTTCAGGGCATGGTAGAGACGTTCATCACCAGGGAGTATCATTGCTCCACAGATGCCCCAGTTCTGCTGGGTATTGTTCTCGAGGAGCTTATTGGTCATAAACTCCAGGTGAGCACGATGGAAGTTACCTACTCCGAAGTGCAGGATACCTGCCTTTACCAAACTGCGGTTATAAGCATAACCTTTTACTACCTGAGCTGCATTTGCTGCGTTTGCATTCACTAAATTTGCCATAATTCTTTTATTGTTAGCTGTAAATATTAATTGTTTATTCTTTATTGGATGGAAAGCAAGTAACCGAGGATTTCCTCAGCTATCTTATCTCCCGTTTCCGATGGCAAAGATATTGCGTTTTTTCGAGATAAAAAGATGTTTTTTTCGAAAAAAACTTGCAAACGTTCCCGCAAACGTTCCCAATTTCTGCAAACGTTTTAAATACTTTCAGGCGATTACCGAAAACCACTTTCTAGTGATTACCGGAAACCACGAAGTTTGATTATTCTCCCGTAGATTCTCTACATTTCATCGTGGTCTTCAGCACCACCTGTCTATCTTCCATCTCCGGATTATTGATTTTCTCCATCACCAGTTCTGCCGCCTTTCTGCCCATCTCCTCCAACGGAGGCTCCATAGTAGTAATCTGCGGAGATACGATGGTTGATAGTTCGGTACCCGAAAAACCAGCCACGAAAATCTCTTCCGGCACCCGTCTACCCAAGGCACGGAGTCGATTCTGCGCACCTATCGCCAAAGTATCAGTAAAGGCGAAGACGGCATCAAATTCCACCTTATTATATATAAGACGGTCGATGGCATCAGCTCCATTCTTGAAGGTCATTCCCGTCTTCACAATCAGCTCCGGGTCGAAAAGATGGAATTTCTCCATCGCCTCACGATAACCCAAGCCTCGCTGATAGGCATTATAAATGTCGTCGGGTCCCTGCAGATAGACGATGCGCTTCCTGCCCAGGCGAATCAGATGCTCCACCATGAAATAAGAATCTACATTATCATCCACCATCACCTGCGGCATTTTCAATCCGTATGGAATGCGGTCGTAGAAGACTATCGCCATACCATCTGCTGCCAACTGCTGATACATTTCGATGTTCTTGCGGTAGCTGCAGAGGCTCACAATCAGACCATCCACCATAAACTGCTCCATCATCTTCAGGTTCTCCAACTCCCGCTCCGGTTTCTCATCGCTCTCGGCAATCATCACCTTTTGGTTCTTCTTGTAAAGTACCTCCTGTATTCCGTTAATCACCTGCGAAGCATAAGGAGTATGCATCTCCGGCACGATGACACCAATGGTGTTCGTACGCCCCATCTTCAGGTTCATCGCCACAGGATTGCGCTTGTAGCCGAGTCGTTTTGCCTCCTCAATCACCATCTCGCGCGTCTCCTTGCGAATGTTCTTGTCATCCGTCAACGCCCTGGAAACGGTAGAAACCGAGATGCAGAGCGAACGGGCTATATCCTTAATTGTTACATGTTTCATCATGATGTTTTTATAAAAATTCGTTCGTCTTTTAAAATTGTCGATGCAAATATACAACTTTTCCTTTAAACCGACAACATTTCTCAAAAAAAGTGCTCATAAAATGCTATCTGAATATTACATTTTACAACTTCATTTTCCTGAATCTAAAAAGAGAACGATTGCAACAATCTTCAATCCCATATTTCTTCTCATCTTCTTTTGCCGCCTCATTAAAAAGTTGTACCTTTGCAGTCGAATTTTCAGCAAGAACCAGGCATTACGCCTTATAGAGAACAGAATTTTCAGCAAATATATGTAATTAATATGTAAAAACAGCAGTAGTTATGAGCATTAATATCAAGAGAAATCAGTTGAAGAGAGTAGTTATCGTAGGTGGCGGACTCGGTGGTCTTCGTTTGGCAGAAGACCTCTGCAATTCAAACCTGCAGGTGGTGTTGATCGATAAGAATAACTTCCATCAGTTCCCTCCACTTATCTATCAGATAGCCTCAGCAGGTATCGACCCAAGCTCCATCTCCTTCCCTTTCCGCCAGATTTTCCGCAAGCGCAAGAACTTCTACTTCCGCATGGCAGAGGCGAGAGCCGTATTCCCAGACAAGAAGATTCTGCAGACTTCCATCGGTAAGATTGAGTACGATTACCTGGTGTTCGCAGCAGGAACCACTACCAATTTCTATGGCAATGCCAACATCGAGAAGTGGGCTATTCCGATGAAGACCGTTTCAGAGGCAATGGGATTGCGCAACGCCGTGCTGAGTAACCTGGAGCGTGCATTGACCTGTGCCACAGAAGAGGAGCGACAGGAACTCCTGAACGTGGTCATTGTAGGCGGTGGTGCCACAGGTGTAGAGATTGCCGGAGCCCTTTCTGAAATGAAGCGCTACGTGATTCCTTATGATTATCCGGATATGGACTCATCTCTGATGCACATCTATCTTCTGGAAGCGGGCGACAGACTGCTCGCCGGAATGTCACAGGACTCTTCTAAGAAAGCATACGATTTCCTCACAAGCATGGGTGTGGATGTGCAGTTTGGCAAGATGGTAACCGACTACAAGGACCACAAGGTACTGATGAAGGATGGTCAGGAGATTCCTACCCGCACCTTCCTCTGGGTATCAGGTGTAAAGGCACAGCCTATCACGGGTATTGATGGTGACCATCTGGGCCGTGGTTTCCGAATCGTAGTAGATGAATTCAACCGCATCCCTGGCATGGACGGTCTCTTCGCCATCGGCGACCAATGTATCCAGACCACAGACCCAACTTATCCTGGCGGTCATCCACAGTTGGCACAGGTAGCCATTCAGCAGGCAGCACTCCTGGCTAAGAATATCCAGAAGATTGCCGAGGGAGCCACTGATTCCCAGCTCAAGCCTTTCCGCTACAAGAACCTGGGTTCTATGGCTACCATCGGAAGACACAAGGCTGTAGTAGAGCTTGGCAAGTTCCACAGTCAGGGCTTCTTTGCCTGGGTATTGTGGCTGGTAGTTCACCTACGCTCTATCCTTGGCGTAAAGAACAAGGTAATGGTATTGCTCAACTGGCTCTGGAAGTACGTGAGCTACAACGATTCCATCCGAATGATTACCTACGCCACCAAGCCTAAGGAGGTGCGCGACCGTTTGAAGCGTGAACAGACCACTCACCTCGGCACAGACTTGCTGGAGAATGAAGAAGAGGAAGAGGAAGCTTAAGATAAGGCGATAGATTAAGCTTAAATGCTTAAGATAAAGAGATAGAAAACGGGTGTATCATTCAATAATATAGATGATACACCCGTTTTTTTTATTACTGTTTTCTGAAAACAGCTTCTTTTATGCAGATTCCAGAAGTCGATACCTTTATTAAGTAGATTCCCTTATCACAGTTTCACCTCTCAATGCAATTTCCTCTATCCTTCTATAACCATCGGCAATATGCTCCAGCAGCAGTCGGCAACTTTCCTGCGCCATTTTCTCAATAGGCTGCTCCACTACCGTCAACTGAGGATGAACCAAAGTAGCCAGAGCTGTGCCAGACATGCAGCATAACGCCACATCCTCCGGAATGCGCAAGCCACGCTTCTGGATAGCACTCTTGGCTCCCAACACAGCAGTCTCCGTAAAGCCAAATACCGCATCAAAGGGCACATTCTTCTCCAGGAAACGCTCCATCACCCAACTACCCTCTTCTGCCGACAAGGCTGGCGACAAGACATCTTGCGCCTGATACTCTATATGAAACTTTTCCAGCGCATCCCGATAGCCCCTCAATCGTTCATAGCTGTTTCGGATATAAGCAGGTCCCGGGATATGAATAATATGCTTATACCCCTTGCGCAACAAAGTCTCCACCATGAAAAACGACATGATGTAATCGTCCATGTGCACCTGTGAAGCCTTTACCTTCTCCACCGTTCTATCGAAAAACACGATGGGAATGCCCCTTTCTATCACCTTATTATATAGGTCCACATTATGCTCCTTATCGCATGCACTCATCAAGATGCCATCCACACGCAGCTGCTCCATCATCAGAATGTTCTCTCTCTCCTGCTCAGGATTCTCGTTAGAGATGGCAATCATTACCTTATACCCCTGCTTGCGCAAGATGGCTTGAGCATCATTGATAAAAGTCATATAGAAAGTGGTGACGATTTCGGGGATGATGATGCCGATGTTATGAGTACTCTGCTGGCGAAAGTTCACAGCCAGTTCGTTGCGATGATAGCCCATCCGCTCGGCAGTTGCCAATATCTTCTGCAAGGTTTCCGCCTTCACATTACCCGTATCTCCCGAAAGAGCACGCGAAACGGTGGACTTGGAAATCCCCAACTCCCTTGCAATATCCATGATGGTTACATATTTTGCCATATCTCTTTTTCTTTCTTGTTAAATGCGCCCGCAAAGATACTTATTTTCCACGAAAGCAACAACAAAAAACTGAGAAATCTTTTTGGGAACGGTTGCGGAAAATGGGAACGGTTGCGGGAACGGTTGCGAAAAAAGAATCGTTTTTTTTCTTGATTTTTCTGCAAAATCGTTCTATCTTTGCAACGTGAAAAGGAAAAACGATTTCTCAAATCGCTCTATTCCTACACAAAACAAAGAATAAACAACATTAAGTATCACAATCAAACCTAAAAAAAGGATATGGAACAAGATTCTAAATTTCAAGCGAACTGTTCGCTAGAGAACAATTCACAGGGAAAGGTTCCCTTCATCAGTAAGCTCGCCTATGGCATGGGCGATGTGGGCTGCAACTTCAGTTGGATGTTCGTGGGCAACTTCCTCATGATTTTCTACACCGATGTGTTCGGAATCAGCATGAGTGCCGTAGCAACCCTGATGCTTGTTTCCCGATTCTGGGATGCCATCAACGACCCCATCATCGGCACACTTACCGACAAGACCCACACCCGATGGGGACGATTCCGCCCATGGCTGCTCTTCGGAGCTCCTATCACGGCACTGGTACTGATACTCACCTTCTGGGCACATCCGGAATGGAGCCAGACCGCCAAAATTATCTATATGGCAGTAACCTACTGCATCCTGGTGCTGGGATATACCTGCGTGAACCTGCCTTACGGCACACTCTGCGGAGCCATGACACAAGACATTGATGAGAGAGCCAAGCTCAACACCAGCCGTTCGGTGAGTGCCATGATGGCCATCGGAGTAATCAACATCGTAACCGTTCCGCTCATCAGCTGGTTTGGCGCAGGCGATACCAAATATGGTTATCTGGCTGTGGCTGTACTCTACGGCATCATCTTCGCTGCCTGCCATCTGTTCTGCTTCCACAAGACCAAGGAAGTGGTAGAAGTTCCTGTGGGACAGAAGCTCCCATTAAAGGTGCAGCTTCGCTCCGTGATGAAGAACAAGCCCTATCTGCTCGCCCTCTTAGGACAGTTGCTCTTCGGTTTCATCCACTACGGACGCAACGCCGACATGCTCTACTATTTCACTTATGTAGAAGGTTCGGCAACGCTCTTCTCCTACTATTCCATGGCCATCATCGTGCCAAGCATCATAGGTGCAGCCTGCTTCCCTCTGGTATTCAGAAAAACGGGCAACAAGGGTTTCACGGCAGCCATCTTCGCTTTCCTCACCGGTATTACGATGATAGGTCTGTACTTCTTCAGCCCTAACGGCAGCGCCATCATGTTCTATCTGTTCTCAGCTTTGTCGTGGTTCTTCTTCTCAGGCTTCAATACAGCCATCTATGCCATCATCCCCGACTGTGTGGAGTATGGCGAGTGGAAGACGGGCATCAGAAACGACGGATTCCAATACGCCTTCATCTCGCTGGGCAACAAGATAGGAATGGCACTCGGCACATCGCTTCTCGCCATTGCCCTGGGCAGTGCAGGATATGTAAGCAACGCTGTGCAGAATCCAGAAGTATTGAACATCATGCACCACGCCTTCAGCACCATTCCGGGAGTCTTGTGGATCATCACCGCAGGATGCCTCTGCTTCTACAAGCTCAACAAGAAGCAATACAAGCAGATCATGACCGATCTGGAGAATAAGAAGAAATAAAAAAGAGCCCACTTAAAAAGTGGGTTCAGAAAAGAATACAAAGATAAAACGGGATCTTTCATCCCACCAACATAACAATAACATTTTCAAAACATTATAATTATGAGACAGGCAATATTGGTAGAACCAAAGCATATCGAATTCAAGGAAGTAGCAGAACCAAAGGCAGCAGACTTAACTGCTCATCAGGTTCTCGTCAACATCAAGCGCATCGGCATCTGCGGTAGCGAGATTCACTCTTACCACGGTCTTCACCCAGCCACCTTCTACCCAGTGGTTCAGGGACATGAGTACTCAGGAGTGGTTATGGCTGTAGGCAGCGAAGTTACCGTCTGCAAGCCTGGCGACCATATCACCGCTCGCCCACAGTTGGTTTGCGGCAAGTGCAACCCTTGCAAGCGCGGACAGTATAATGTTTGTGAGCACCTGCGTGTTCAGGCTTTCCAGGCAGATGGTGCTGCACAGGATTTCTTTGTTGTAGATGACGACCGCGTGGCTAAGTTGCCGGAAGGCATGAGCCTTGACTACGGTGCCATGATTGAGCCTTCAGCCGTTGGTGCCCATGCCAGCAACCGCACCGACGTGAAGGGTAAGAATGTAGTAGTGAGCGGTGCAGGAACCATCGGCAACCTCATAGCCCAGTTCTGCATTGCCCGTGGCGCCAAGAATGTACTAATTACCGATGTAAGCGACCTCCGCCTGGCTAAGGCTCGCGAATGCGGCATCAAGCACACCCTCAACATCACCAAGAAGACCTTGAAGGAGGCTGCCCAGGAACTTTTCGGTGAGGAAGGCTATCAGGTAGGTTTCGAGGTAGCAGGTGTAGAAGTTTCCATCCGTTCACTGATGGAGACCATCGAGAAAGGTAGCGACATCGTGGTTGTGGCAGTCTTTGCCAAGGACCCAGCCCTCAGCATGTTCTATCTGGGCGAGCATGAGTTGAGACTCATCGGTTCAATGATGTATCGCCACGAAGATTATCTCACTGCCATCGATTACGTAAGCAAGGGCATCGTCAACCTCAAACCACTCGTAAGCAACCGCTTCGCCTTCGAAGAATACGATGATGCCTACAAGTTTATCGACACTCATCGCGAAACCAGCATGAAGGTTCTCATCGATTTCGAACAGAAACCTGGAGAGAAGAAGTAAAGAGATAGAAGAGAAGAAACATACTGCAAACGATTGCAGAAATTGGAAACGATTGCGGGAACGTTTGCAGAAAGTTTAGATGATTTTTCTTTGTGAAGGTAGCTGAAAAATGCTACCTTTGCAACAGAAATCAAGTAAAATCTCTAACATTCTTAAAGTAAAAATGACAATGGAAAAGAAACAATCAGTGATAGGTATCGGCGAGGCACTCTTCGATGTGCTTCCAGAAGGAAAGAAGCTAGGTGGCGCTCCAGCCAACTTTGCTTACCACGTTTCGCAGTTCGGACTCAATAGCTGTGCGGTCAGCGCAATGGGCGATGATGAGCTGGGCAAGGAGCTGGAGAAGGAGCTCAACGATCACCATCTCAACTATCAGATAGATAAGGTAGCCTACCCTACAGGCACCGTCCAGGTTTCACTCGATGCCAACGGCATTCCTTGCTACGACATCAAGGAGGGAGCAGCCTGGGACAACATTCCTTACACCCCAGCCCTGGAGGATTTGGCAAAGAACTGCACCGCAGCCTGCTTCGGTTCACTGGCTCAGCGCAACGAGGTTTCCCGCAACACCATCTACCGCTTCCTCGACCACATGCCTGAGGGAGAAGGAATCCTCAAAATCTTCGATATCAATCTCCGTCAAGGCTTCTATACCAAGGAGATTATCACCGAGAGCATCAAACGATGCAACATCCTCAAGATCAACGACGAGGAATTGATCACCGTAAGCCGCATCTTCGGCTATCCGGGCATCGACTTGGAGAATAAATGCTGGCTCCTCTTGGGCAAGTACAATCTGAAGATGCTCATTCTTACCTGCGGCGTAAACGGCAGCTATGTATTCACCCCTGGCGAGGTTTCTTTTATCGAGACACCGAAAGTGGAAGTGGCAGACACAGTGGGTGCCGGTGATTCATTCACAGGCGCATTCGTGGCAAGCATCCTGAAGGGTAAGAGCGTAAAGGAAGCTCATGAATTGGCAGTAAAGGTTTCGGCATTCGTCTGTACCCAGAACGGAGCCATGCCGGTCTTGCCTAAGGAATTTACAAGATAAGCCCTTATTTGCCCAAATTATATGCAAATTATAATTATCTGTAATATATGGTTTAAGTAATTAGTTAACGTTTATAAGGTTCATAGTTAGTTAGGTTCAAAAAGTTTATTTTGTAGTAAAACCATGAAAAGAATTGTAGTTATTGTTTTGATGATGGCTGCTTGCCTGGGAAATGCCCAGGCACAGCTCCATCTGAAAGCCAACGTGCAGAACAATCATCTGTGGCGTGGCATGGAAGTTTCCGACGGCATCGTCCTCCTCACCGACCTGAGCTATACGATGGCCAATGACCACGTTACCGTGGGACTTTGGGGTGGCTGCAACTCGGAAGGCTCCTACAAGGAGTTTAATCATTATCTGAATCTGAAGGCTGGCGGATGGGGATTCGCTCTGTGGGACACCTACAACTTCTCCCCTGGCGCCAGCTATAATAATAAGGAATACTGGAACTACTCTGCTCATACCACGGGCCGATTCCTCGATGCTACATTAAGCTACCGGTTTCAGGACGAGAAGTTTCCACTGCTCCTGAGCTGGTCAACGGTAGTCTTCGGACGCGACCGCAACAGCAACAACACGAAGCAGAAATATTCCACCTTCGCCTATGCGGAATATCCTATTTATCAGAAGGATGGCTGGAAGGTAGATGCAGGAGTTGGTGGAGCCTTCGCCCTGAACAGAGCTGGCGAGGATGCCCACTTCTTCGGAACCACGGCAGGCATCGTTCACGTATCGCTGCAAGCCTCCCACGACCTCAAGCTCGGCAACTACACCATTCCGGTTTATGCCAAGGGCATGTGGAATCCTCAGAGCAACGAGAGCTATTTCCAGATTGGAGCAGAAATCATCCGCTTCTAAATCTTCAATACACAAAAAAGTTTTATCATAACAATCATCTAAACACAGATTCATTATGAAGATTAAAGATTTTACAACAGGCGTGCAGCACATCGGCATTCCTACCAACGACATCAACAAAACCATTGAGTTTTATCATGCCTTGGGCTTCGAGACAGCCCTCCGCACAGTGAACGGCACCGAGGAAGTAGCCTTTCTCCAGCTCCACAATCTCATCATCGAGACCTATCAGAACCATCAGGCAAAGATGGAATATGGAGCCATCGACCACATCGCCATCGATGTAAAGAACATAGAGAATCTCTTCCTGGTAGTGAAGGAAGCAGGAACCTTCAAGATGCTGGATCAGCAGGTAAATGGTCTTCCTTTCTGGGAAAACGGCGTAAAGTTCTTCACCATCGAGGGTCCAAACAAGGAGAAAATCGAGTTCTGCGAAAAACTATAATCAGCAGCATATTCTTTTAGATAAAAATAGATGCCTATAGCAATATAAGAGAGAGAGATAAGAACGATGAAAGTCCAGCTTGGAGCCTTTTTATAAGAGAGGCATCCGAGTTGGACTTTCTTTTTTCATTTTCCTCAGGAGGAATATAATATGGTTTTCCTTGATACTCCAGGGATATTAATGATGCTCAGGCACAATGGCGAGATACACCAGGTCATGATCTGTGAGATTCTCCATATAATGAGCATGGTTCATCGGGCAGTAATGCACCTGTCCCTGTCGAACCTCTTCTACGGTATCATCATAATGGAAAGTAGCAGTGCCGCTTACCACATAGATAATCTCGCAGTTACCCTCGTGAGTATGAAGACCAGTTGATGCACCCGGACGCAAGGTAGAATACATAATCTTCACCTTGTCATCCACATAGTTACGGGTGTCGAGTTTACCCTGTCCACCCTTGAAGCCCTCCAAATGAGCCTCAGCAATCTTTTCGAAATCTATTACCATCTTTATAATGTTTATTGTTTAATGTCTAATATTTACTTGGCCTTTATAAATGAAGCCCTGCAGCTTACTTTGCTTTCGCAAAATACTTCCATAGCGGAGCCGCCATCAGGCTTTGCCAGATTTCTCCCTTCTCCAGCATTTCCATCACTTCTTCTCTTGAGAAGAGGCGAATCTCGATATCCTCAGCCTGGTCAAGATGCTGAACATCCATGCGCTCCACATCCGTAGCCAGATAGCAATGGGTAAGATTGGTATGCGTACTTGGGTTGGCTGAAATCGTCATCCACTTCTGCCAGTTTCCGCCACCGAACCCAGTCTCTTCCATCAGCTCTCGCTTGGCAGCCACCATCGGGTCCTCGCCCTTCTCTATCACTCCTGCGCAGAGTTCATTCACCGTCTTACCTATCGCATAGCGATACTGGCGAACGAAGACGAACTCTCCCTCCTTCGTAATGGCGATGGTGTTCACCCAATCGGGATATTCCAGCACGTAATATTCATCGATAATGGCTCCCGTAGGCAATTCCACCTTATCCACTCGTGCCGTGAGCCATGGCTTCTCTATCAGATATTTCTGCGAGAGCGTCTTCCATTTCATATCTTTATCAGCCATTTTCTTACTTCATTTAAAAAACTGGATTTTCTTTATTTTAATTGATGGTGCAAAAGTACGAAAAAAGATTGAAAAACAAATAACTTACTTGTTATTTCTTTCGAAAACTTTATCCTTTGGAGTATCCTGGGTAGGAGTTCCCACCTTGCCGCCTATGCTGCATTCACCCATGTTCACACCCAGCACATTCTCGAAGCTGATGCCTGTCTTAGCATTTTTTACTTCAATCTTGTCGAATGAAACATTAGTAACAGGCTTAGCCTCTGTACCCTGCAAAACCAAGGCTGCAGCACTCACGTTGTTACACTTCAAACCATCCACGAAGATATTCTTCACGGTAGAGAAATGATGGTTTGTCTGTCCCTCACCTGCATAACGGCTGGTTACGTAGAAGAGATCCTCCACATCACCAAACGTACAGTTTTTTACAAATACATTCTCCACAAAACCGCCACGATCAGGATTGGTCTTGATAAAGATTCCACGCTTGCAATAGCCAGCATAATCACAGTTCTCTTCGATTACGTTTCTTACACCAGAAGACATTTCGCTGCCGATAACCACCGCATGCAAGCCCTTGAAATGACAGTTGCGGATGATGATGTTCTCTGATGGCATCTTGGCATTCCAGCCATCATTGTCACGTCCGCTCTTAATTGCCACGTTGTCGTCACCATTATTAAAAGCAATGCCCTCTATCAGGATGTTTCGGGAACACTCTGGATCAAGACCGTCGTTATTGATAAGCTTGGCATCATATCGCAAATTACGACAGATGATATTCTCACTTTTCAAGAGATGGATGCACCAGAATGGAGAATTGGTGATCTTCACGCCTTCCAGGGTAATTCCCTGGCAGTTGTAGAGCTGAACGAGCTGAGGACGAAGCCAGTAGCCATCTCCAAACTTGCGCTCACTTACAGGCACTTCCTCGTGATTCATCTTGCGGCTCAACTGCTGCGCTTTCTTCTGATTAGGCTTCCACTTGGCAAAGGTAGTCATGGCGTTGCCGTCGATGGTTCCCTCGCCAATGATAGAAACATTCTTACAGCCATAGGCATAGATGAGAGGAGAATAGTTGTAGAGGAAAGTTCCCTCCCAACTGGTATTAACGATAGGATAGTACTTCTCTTCTGGCGCAAACTTCAGGGTAGCTCCCTTCTGCAGTTCCAGACAGATATTGCTTGCCAGTACGATAGGTCCCTTAATATAATAGGTACCCGCAGGCACCACAATCTTGGCACCCTTCATCGCCGAAGCCTTCTTGATGGCCTTGGCAAAAGCTGCGCGACAATCGGTCTTACCATCGTTCTTGGCTCCAAAGTTCTTAATCTGTAATGATTTCGCTGCAATCTTTGCACCAGAAATATGGTTCAAGATACTGTCACGAAGAGTGACTCTTCGCTGCTCAATGGCAGTAGCAACCAAAGTATTCCCTCCTGCTACCTGAGCATTTCCCTGAAGGCTGTTGAATGTACAAAGGCAAGTCATAGCCATTAAAATAGTTTTTGTATTCATTATAGTTTGTTTTTATGATTTCGATTGCAAAATTAATAAAAAAACGCCAGATAACATAGAAAAAGACCTGAAAAATATCTTGTTTAAGTCAGGCTAACCTATTCTTAGCCCCTAATTTTAGAAGGTTTGATTCATTCTTAGCCCCTAATTTTAGAAGATTTAACCCATTCTAAGTCCCTAATTTTAGAAAAAACAGTATCTTTGCAAGGCATAAAAATCATTCGCATAAAGGGATTTAATCAAATAAAAAGACATCATGGCAGAACATCTTATTATAAAAGGAGAAACGAAGGAGGAACTTTACGCCACACTCCTCCCTCAGCTCAAGTCGCTCGTAGAGGGCGAAAGCGACATCATCGCCAATATGGCGAATATTTCAGCATGCATCATGGACACCTTCCACTTCTGGTGGGTGGGCTTCTACCGGGTCATCGACGGAACCCTTGTACTGGGTCCTTTCCAGGGACCGCTGGCCTGCACCCGCATCAAAAGGGGCAAGGGAGTTTGCGGCACAGCTTGGGACAAGGCGGAAACCATCGTGGTAGAAGATGTTGAGAAATTTCCGGGGCATATTGCCTGCAGCAGCGCCTCCCGTTCGGAGATTGTAGTACCTGTTATCAGGAATGGTGAGGTAATCGCCGTACTGGATATTGACAGCGAACACCTCAGCACCTTCGATGATATTGATAAGAATTGGCTGGGGAAGGTAGCAGAACTGTTCACCTGATTCCTTAATATTCATTTCCCTCTTGCTTGATCACACTCGGACCATCGATGAGTTCAGGCTGAGGGGCATTTCTGTTCACATCACCATATGCTCTGCCCAGATCACTCATCGTAATACTGATGTTGCGGTTCACGGGTCTGTCTTTATTTAATAGACTGTGCGAGAAGAGCCACTGATAGGTTTTCTTCAGATAAAACACGCGAGCAGGGGTACCGTGATTGGCACCCTTCCACCAGTCGTATATCAATCGGGTATCCTTGCCATCCTTCACAAGTTTATCTACCACCACCTTCGATTGCTTTACCGGTACTGCCCTATCTGCTGTGCCATGAATAATCCAGAAAGGCAAATCGCCCAATCCACTCACATCCTTATACGAACAGCCGCCACACAGCGCCATGCCGGCAGCTATCCTGTCGGGATAAGTAGCACAGACATCCATGGTGCCATAACCACCCAAGCTCATGCCCAAGACATAAACCCTATTAGAATCGCATGGGTAATTCTTCTTCACCCAGTCTAGCATATCCATGATTTTCTTCGGATTCCAGGCTCCTCCCGGATTCTGCGGAACGATGGTCAGCGCATCGATATCGCGCCCCTTGACGATGGCATCAAGCGGTCCGTATCTTCTCACCTTATTCAGATTTCTTCCACAAAGACTGGCTCCATGCAGAAAGATGATGACCGGTGTCTGCTCTTGCGAATAGAAATAATCTACCGGCGTATAAACCCAGAAGTTGTAACCTCCCGGAATCTCATCTTTCACAGCTCGCAAAAAGTCGTAAGCCGACATGCTGCATACGGAAAGACAGAATAATATAAACAAAAATATCTTCTTCATTTTCTTCCTTTTTTACCTGTTTAGTATCACGCTCCCTGTTTCATACCATGAACGTTCATCACACAAAAGTAAGTAAATATCAGCATATTACCAAATATCCTCCCTATATT